>Ga0210396_10006618_pt1 | contig 11082 bp, 9 predicted proteins | sample IncBWH17OmetaG_FD_155466 | JGI IMG/M metagenome (GOLD analysis project Ga0210396, IMG submission 155466) | Forest soil microbial communities from Barre Woods Harvard Forest LTER site, Petersham, Massachusetts, United States - Inc-BW-H-17-O ...
GGCGGCTGGGCCGGGCTCCACTCGCATCGAGGTGAGCAGTACCGCGTCAGCCGACACCGGCGCGGTGGGAAACCGATGTGCTCTGGGCACCGCCCGGGGCGGAGCGTAGAAGGCATAGCCCAGGCAGGAGGCCTCGCCCTGGCCGGCCTCCGCCGGAGCCGCCATCGCCACCTGACCGCACGATCCCCACTCCAGCATGACCATCGACAGCCACGCCTCTTTTTCGAATTCCGGGTCGGCCAGGTGGTCTTCGTTACCAAGGGTCGCGGGGTCGACTTCCCAGAAGGTGCAGCGGCGGGCGTGTTTGGGAAGCTGGTCGAAGGCTTCGAGTCGTAGCGGTGTGATTCGAGCAGACACTAAACTCCTGGGCCTCCGTGGAGGGCTGTCATTGACTGACCCTGTTTCTCCTCGGGCCGTATTGGCCCGAATCGTCGCAGGGCGCCGCCGATGTCCAAGTTCCCCGCGACCGGGTGGTGCCGCCACCCCGCAGCTGAGCGTACCCTCCGGGCACGGCCGACGGCGATACCCACGCGACCCCGAATTGAGGGCCCGAAACGCCCCTCCCCTGCCGACTCGGGCCAACCAGCTAGCCCGCGCTTCGCCGATTCCACGTCAACGCTGAAATGAACTGGTGCACAGCCCGATTCAGTTGACTGCGGCATGTTGGGGCGGCTTGGTTGGCCGGATTGTCACAGTGACGTAATCAGTTGGTGTCTATGGTCAGCTGTCCGACGAGTTCATCAGGCCGACGATGCGCTGCAAATCGTCTACCGAACCGAACTCGATCACGATCTTGCCTTTGCGTTTGCCCACGCTGACTGTGACGCGGGTGTCGAAGGTGCCGGAGAGCTGCTCGGCTACGTCCTGAAGGCCGGGCATCTGGATCGGCTTGCGCCGTGGCGGCGCTGGCTGGTTGGTATCGCTGCGATTGGCGAGGGTGACCGCCTCCTCGGTTGCCCGCACCGACAGCCCCTCGGCGATGATCCGTGCCGCCAGGTTTTCTTGCGCGTCCGGACCGCCCTCGAGGGATAGCAGCGCCCGGGCGTGGCCGGCCGACAGCACTCCTGCTGCGACCCGGCGCTGAACAGGAATCGGCAACCGCAGCAATCGGATCATGTTGGTGATCAGCGGACGGGACCGGCCGATGCGGGCGGCCAGCTCGTCGTGGGTGACGCCGAACTCGTCGAGCAGTTGCTGATAGGCCGCCGCCTCTTCCAGCGGGTTCAACTGCACCCGGTGGATGTTCTCCAACAGTGCATCGCGTAGCAGATTGTCCTCGGCGGTCTCGCGCACGATCGCCGGGATGGCGGTCATCCCGGCCGCCTGGGCCGCCCGCCACCGTCGCTCCCCCATCACGAGCTGATAACGCTGCCCGCCGGATGGCTGGGCTACGTCGACTGCACGGACCACGATCGGCTGCATGAGACCGAACTCGCGGATTGAGTGCACCAACTCGGCCAGCGCCTCGTCGTCGAACACCTGCCGCGGCTGGCGCGGGTTCGGCTCGATGAGGGCCGGGTCGATCTCGCGGTACACCGCACCGATATCGGTCGAGGCCGCTGAGCCCCCGGGCGGTGGACCCCCCAGCACTACGTCGGCCGCCGCATCGCCCATCCGCGGCCCGAACCGGGTCGAATCATCATTGGGATCCGCCGGCCCGGTGGGGATCAGCGAAGCCAGGCCTCGCCCGAGTCCGCCCTTCCTACGGTGCGCCTGGGTCATGCTTGTCCCCCTCTTTAGGTGATGGTCCGTCACGCTCGGCGAGCTCGCGGCTGGCGTCGAGGTAACTCATCGCGCCGCGCGAACCGGGATCGTAATCGATGATCGTCATGCTGTAACCGGGCGCCTCCGAGACCTTCACGCTGCGCGGGATCACGGTGCGTAGGACCTTCGCCCCGAAGTAGCGGCGGACTTCGTCGGCCACCTGATCGGCGAGCTTGGTCCGGCCGTCGTACATGGTGAGGATGACAGTGCTGACGTCCAGGCTGGGATTCAGATGGGCTTTGACCATCTCGATGTTATTCATCAACTGGGACACCCCCTCAAGCGCGTAGTACTCGCACTGGATGGGGATCAGTACCTCGGGGGCGGCGACCAACGCGTTGATGGTCAACAGCCCCAGCGACGGTGGGCAGTCGATGAAGACGTAGTCGAAGTCAGAAATGGCGGGGCCGTCGAGTTCGGCGAGCGCCGTACGAAGTCGGTTCTCGCGCGCCACCATGCTCACCAATTCGATCTCGGCGCCGGCCAGGTCGATGGTCGATGGCACACAGAACAAGCGCTCGCTGTGCGGGCTGCGGCGCAACGCGGTCCGTAAAGACATCTCGCCGAGAAGCACCTCGTATGACGACGGTGTGCCGGAATGACGGTCGGTGATACCTAGCGCCGTACTCGCGTTGCCCTGTGGATCCAGATCGATGACGAGCGTTTTGAGGCCTTGAATGGCGAGCGCCGCGGCCAGGTTCACTGCCGTGGTGGTTTTGCCGACGCCGCCTTTCTGATTGGCGATCGTGAACAGTCGACGATGGCGCGGGCGGCGCAGCGGTTTGTAGGCGGTGTGCAGTACCTGCATGGCGCGCTCTGCAGCGGCTCCGATCGGGGTGTCGAATTCCGATGTTTCACGTGAAACATGCGTGGCGGAGTGGGTTCCGTGATCGGAACCGACCGGGTCGTGCGGCGCACTCATAGGCTCTCCCTGTTCGACCGTCGGCGCGGCACACCCCGGCTTGGGGCCGGCTTGCCGCGCCGTGCCACCACCACGGTTGTCGGCGGAGACAGATAGTTCACGCCACATTCCACCACCCTGGCATCCGCGGCGCCCAACGCAGTCATCACACGCCGGTGCTCGCGCACTTCGTCGGGTGCCCGCTCGCCCTTGATCGCGAGCATCCGACCACCTGGCCGCAGCAGCGGCAGGCTCCACCGTGTCACCTTGTCCAATGGGGCCACCGCCCGCGACACGACGGCATCACATCCGCCGGCCTGCTCGCGGATGGCCGGCTCCTCGGCCCGGCCCCGGAGTACTTCGACATCCAGCCCGAGCTCGGTGACGGCCATGCGCAGAAACTCGGTTCGCCGGAGCAGCGACTCGATCAGAACGATGCGGAGTCCGGGCTGCGCGATCGCCAGGGCCAATCCCGGTAACCCGGCGCCGCTACCGATGTCGGCCACCCGCTCGCCGGGATTCAACAACTCCGAGAGCACGCCGCAATTCAAGAGGTGCCGTTCCCAGATTCGGTCGATTTCGTGCGGGCCCAGAAGCCCCCACTCGACGCCGGCGTCCGCGAGCAACTTGGCGTAGTTCTGGGCGAGGTCGACGCGGGGCCCGAATACGGCTGTCGCTGCGTCGGGCGGCGGCGGCACCCGCGGCAGCGCTCGCTCGTTCGGAGCGACATGTTTCACGTGAAACATCCCTCCCGTCCGTACTCGCCGGACCCAAGCGAACTACAGCTGTGTAACTCTGTTTCTCATTCAATCGACCAGCACGACGACGCGGCGCGACGGCTCCACGCCCTCGCTCTCGCTCCGGACTCCTCCAATCGCCGCGACCGCGTCGTGAACGATCTTGCGCTCAAACGGTGTCATCGGAGCGAGTTCTTCGCGCTCGCCACTTTCCAGCACTCTCCTGGCAACCTTGTCGCCCAACGCCGCCAACTCGTCCCGGCGGCGCCGCCGCCAGCCGGCGATATCGAGCATCAGTCGGCTGCGCACCCCCGTCTTCTGATGCACCGCCAGCCGAGTCAGTTCCTGCAAGGCATCGAGCACCTCGCCCTTGCGGCCCACCAACTTGTTCAAGTCGTCGCTGCCGTCGATGCTGACCACCGCACGGGTGCCCTCGACGTCCAGATCGATGTCGCCATCGAAATCTAGGAGGTCCAGGAGCTCTTCCAAGTAGTCGCCCGCGATCTCTCCCTCGGCGACCAATCGCTCCTCCGTATCGGCCCCCGTATCGGCCTCGGTATCGGTGTCACTATCGTCCGCCGCGGTGTCCTCCGACGCCTCTTCCAGAACCACCCCTGTCGAAGCTTCGTCGATGTCGTATCCCGTTGTGTCCGCGTCCGTCATCCCTGTCTGTTCCTTCCCGTCGCCCGGGCCTGCGCCCGGCTAAGTCTGCTGCCCGGTCTCTGGTCCCGGGCTCATCCCCAACGTCGACCCGATCCTCGGTCAGCGCCTGCGCTTCTTCGGCTTCGCGCCTGGGCGTGGAGTGCGGCCGGCCGGATTGCTGTTGCGCGCCACCTGATCGCCCTTACTCGTGCTGGCCTCCGACGGTTCCGCGGCTGCAGATTCACCATCCGCACCGCCCGCAGGCGCCGGCGAACCGTTGCCGTCCGCCGCCGCGCTCCTCGCCGACCGCTTGGGTTTGGCGCCGGGCACCGGCGCATTCGCCGCCCGACGTTCCAATGCCTCGCGCTTCTTCGCCTCTTCCTCTTTTTCGATCATCCCGAAGACGAGGTGCTGCTGGCCGAACGTCCAGATGTTGTTCGAGAACCAGTAGAAGATGATCGCCAACGGCAAGAACGGTCCGCCGACTACCACGCCCAGCGGGAAGACATACAGCGCGAGCTTGTTCATCATCGCCGTCTGCGGGTTCGCCGCGGCTTCGGGGCTTTGCCGCGCGATCGACGCCCGGCTGTTGAAGTAGGTGGCGATGCCGGCCAGGATCATCACGGGCATGCCGACCGCGATGACGGCAGGCCGACTGAATTCGGTGAAGGCCGCGAGACTAGCGCCCCGTTGCGTCATGGAGGCACCCAGGGGCGCACCGAACAGGTTGGCGTCCAGGAAGTGTCCGACATCCGCGGCGCTGAAGACGTAGTTACCCAGCTCGCGGTTGCGCTCCGGAGAGAGCCCCAGTTGTCCGATACCGGTGGTGGTGCGGTTGAAGCACCGCAGCACGTGATACAGCCCCAGGAACACCGGGATCTGCGCCAGCATCGGCAAGCAGCCGAGTATCGGATTGAATCCGTGTTCGCGCTGTAGCTTCTGCATCTCCAAGGCCATCCGCTGACGGTCCTTGCCGTACTTCTTCTGCAGCGCCTTGATCTGCGGTTGCAGCTCCTGCATCTGGCGGGTGGTGCGGATCTGCCGGACGAACGGCTTGTACAAAATCGCCCGTAGCGAGAAGACCAGGAACATCACCGACAGCGTCCACGCGAAGAAGTTCGACGGGCCCAGCAGAAACCCGAAGGCTTTGTACCAGAGCCACATGATCGCCGAAACCGGGTAGTAGAAGTAGTCCAGGCTGAACGGATCAAACAACGTCAATCACTCTCCCCTAGCGTCGCTGGGGTACCCCAGATTTCCACCCGGACCGCCCGGTGCTCCGGTATCGGATCCCATCCTCCCCGATGCCATGGACCGCACTTGGCCAGCCGGACGGCCGCCAGTCCAATCCCCCGCACCAACCCGTACTCGGCCAGCGCCTCTACTGCGTACTGACTACACGTTGGGGTGAACCGGCACGTCGGTAGCCGAAGTGGCGACACCATGTGCCGGTAAAGCTGAATCAAGAAAATCAACCCGCGGATAACCGCGGCCTCGGCGCCATGTAGCCACTGTCCCAGCTGTGACGTTATGTCATTCACCGACCAGATCCCGTCGCCTGGATCCGCCGTAAGCCGGCCCGTAGTTCTTCTTCCAATCGAGCGGATCCGACGTCACGAGCGTTCGGCCGGGCGCGGATCACGATCTGCTGGGAGCGGTCCAGCCCGTCGAGCGCTCCGCGAGCGACGTGTCGCAACCGCCGAGCCAAGCGATGCCGTTGCACGGCCGAGCCCACCGATCGCGAAATGATCAGTCCAACTATCGGCGCTTCGGCGTCGGTCCCGCGCCGCGAATAGATGACGAGGTCTGGCTGCACGGCTCGAGTCCCGTGCTTTACCGTGGCACCAAAATCGGCTGACCGCGTCATGCGGTTCCGCGCGGAAAGCACCGCTGTGACACCGAGATTCGAATCAGGCAGTCAGCGAACGGCGGCCCTTGCGCCGCCGGTTTGACACGACCGCCCGCCCCGCCCGGGTGCGCATCCGCAGCCGGAAGCCGTGCACGCGGGCTCGGCGCCGGTTATTCGGCTGGAAGGTCCGCTTGCCCTTTGCCACGACTCTCTCCTCGTTGCTTCTGGCATCGTGTTCCGGCCCGGTACCGACGCCGGTAGAACACGATTGCACTCACCAAGCCTTGGCAGGCTCTGTGTCTCGCTGGTAACCGGCGCGGGCCCCGTTGCAGATTGCGCGGATCGCAGCCGTATCGCCGACTTTCGGGCGACTAGACGAGGGTACGCAGCAGCGTTCGCCGGGTCAAACCTGGCCGTCTCGGCGCCCGACTCCGCGGCGATATTTCACTCATGCAACACCCGCCACCGCGACCGGCGAGCAATTCTACGAAAGCGCGCCCCAATGTTGCAGAACGGTTGGCACGCGAACAGAAAACTTGTTAGCTTCGGCCAATGCCGTTTCACAATGGAACGGCGCCCGACAACGAAGCGAGGATGGCGGATCGGCTTCCTGGCCAAGTGACCTATGCTGGCTGTCTCGAGCGCCGATCCCGCGTGCCGTCGGCCGTGACCTGCGGCTTGGTGGCGGTCGTCCTGTCCACACTTGTGGATAACCATGTGGACAGTTCGTGGTCGCGGCTAAACGCTGTACTTCGACGTCAAACCAGGGGGGCCGTCGTTGACCGATGACCCCGGATCAAGTTTCGCGACGGTCTGGAATGCGGTCGTCTCCGAACTCAACGGCGAGATCGCCACGGACGCTTCCCCAACCAACGGCGAACCGTACGTCCCTGCCCTGACACCGCAGCAACGAGCCTGGCTGAACCTTGTACAACCGCTGACGATTGTCGAAGGGTTCGCTCTGCTGTCCGTGCCCAGCAGCTTCGTGCAGAACGAAATCGAACGACACCTGCGTACCCAGATCACCGAGGCGCTGAGCCGTCGGCTCGGTCAACAGATCGAGCTCGGCGTCCGTATCGCCGCGCTGTCCGGTGACGAATCCGATGACGGCCTAGTGCCCGACGAATCGCTGGCCGAGGTCGACGAGGTTGACGACGACCGCGAAGCCCTCGCCAGCGCACATCAAAACTGGCCGACCTACTTCACCGAGCGACCACAGACCGCTGACCCGGAAGCCTCGGGCGGCACCAGCCTGAATCGGCGCTACACCTTCGACACCTTCGTCATCGGCGCCTCGAACCGGTTCGCCCACGCCGCGGCCCTCGCGATTGCCGAGGCACCCGCCCGGGCCTACAACCCACTGTTCATCTGGGGCGAATCCGGCCTCGGTAAGACACACCTCTTACACGCGGCGGGTAACTACGCGCAACGACTGTTCCCCGGTATGCGGGTCAAGTACGTCTCCACCGAAGAGTTCACCAACGACTTCATCAACTCGCTGCGAGACGATCGCAAGGTCGCCTTCAAGCGCAGCTACCGCGATGTCGACGTACTCCTCGTCGACGACATCCAATTCATCGAGGGTAAAGAAGGTATCCAGGAAGAGTTCTTCCACACTTTCAATACTCTGCACAACGCCAACAAGCAGATCGTCATCTCCTCCGATCGACCACCCAAGCAACTGGCCACCCTGGAAGACCGGCTCCGGACCCGGTTCGAATGGGGGCTGATCACCGACGTGCAGCCACCCGAGCTGGAAACCCGCATCGCCATTCTGCGCAAGAAGGCACAAATGGAACGCCTGGCGGTGCCCGACGATGTGCTCGAGCTCATCGCCAGCAGCATCGAACGCAACATCCGCGAACTCGAAGGCGCGCTCATCCGAGTGACCGCGTTCGCGTCGCTGAACAAAACCCCCATCGACAAGGCGCTGGCCGAAATCGTGTTGCGCGACCTGATTGCCGACGCCAGCACCATGCAGATCAGCGCCGCCACCATCATGGCGGCCACCGCGGAGTACTTCGATACCACGGTCGAAGAACTCCGTGGGCCCGGTAAGACCCGGGCGCTGGCCCAGTCAAGGCAGATCGCAATGTATCTGTGCCGCGAACTGACCGACCTGTCACTGCCGAAGATCGGGCAAGCATTCGGCCGCGACCACACCACGGTGATGTATGCCCAACGCAAAATCCTCTCCGAGATGGCCGAGCGCCGCGAAGTCTTCGACCACGTCAAGGAACTCACCACCCGGATTCGGCAGCGCTCAAAGCGCTGAACGCCGGCCACAAGGCCCAAAACGCCAAAAAACTTTGGACACGGCCATCCCACCAGTCACAGCTCAGTTTGTGGATATCCCTGTGGGCAACCTCCTTGCGTTATCACCCCGGCATAACAGCCACGTGCACAACCGCGGGTAATCCCCAACCCCTGCACACAAACCACACAGCCATGCAGGCGTCATTCACAACCCGGTTGGCATCGTTGCGCAGCGCAGATGGCATGCTGTCCCCAAGATGCACAGGCCTTAATACTGTTACTGGTATATCTCCGTAGTTTCTTCTTGGAAAAGACACCTGGGGACGGAGCGTTCCACACCCACCCGACGAGGCAGGAACACCCTGAGTGTCATTGATTCCGATTAGCTTTCAAGATGGCGCTCAAAGCTCTACGGTTGTGGTTCGACTGCCGGTTCGGTCGTCGAAGCGGGTTTACGGGCACAGGGGTCCGTCAGCGGGGAGATCGCACTCCACGGGCGGTGGGGCCGCTGAAGTCAGCCTGGTTGTTCGAGGTGATGAAGGGACGCAATGGACGTGGCGACGACCACAGTCGGCGTGACCGACTTGAAGTTTCGCTTGGTGCGCGAAGACTTCGCCGATGCGGTGGCATGGGTGGCGCGGACGCTGCCCACCAGGCCCACGGTGCCGGTGCTGGCCGGCGTGCTGCTGACCGGCTCGGACGGCGGCTTAACGATTTCCGGGTTCGATTACGAGGTATCCGCCGAAGTACGGCTGGCAGCGGAAATCGCTTCTCCGGGAACAGTTTTGGTGTCCGGACGGCTGTTGTCGGAAATCACTCGCGCGTTGCCCAACAAGCCGGTCGACGTCCAGGTGGAAGGCACCAGAGTTTCCTTGACGTGCGGAAGTTCGAGATTTTCGTTGCCGACAATGGCGGTGGAGGACTACCCGACGCTGCCGGCGTTGCCGGAAGAGACCGGTGCGCTGTCGTCGGATGTGTTCGCCGAAGCCATCGGTCAGGTTGCAGTCGCCGCCGGCCGCGACGACACACTGCCGATGCTGACCGGAATCCGGGTGGAGATTTCCGGTGCGGCGGTGGTGTTGGCCGCTACCGACCGGTTCCGCCTGGCGGTTCGGGAGCTGACGTGGTCCGCGGCCGGACCCGACGTTGAGGCGGCCGTGTTGGTGCCGGCCAAGACACTGGCCGAGGCGGCCAAGACTGGAAGCGACGGCGCCGAAGTTCATTTGTCATTGGGGTCGGGACCCACCGTGGGCAAGGAGGGATTGCTCGGGATCAGTGGAAACGGGAAGCGCAGTACGACCCGGTTGCTGGATGCGGAGTTCCCGAAGTTTCGACAGCTGTTGCCGACCGAACACACCGCCGTGGCCACTGTCGGGGTGGCTGAGTTGACCGAGGCGATCAAGCGCGTCGCACTGGTCGCCGATCGTGGTGCGCAGGTCCGGATGGAGTTCGCCGGCGATGTGTTGCGACTGTCGGCCGGGGCCGACGACGTCGGCCGGGCCGAAGAGGATGTTGCCGTGGAATTCGCCGGCGAACCGCTGACGATTGCTTTCAACCCGACATACCTGACCGACGGGTTGGGGTCGCTGCACTCCGACCGGGTGTCGTTTGGCTTCACTACGCCGAGCCGACCGGCGGTGTTGCGACCGGCTGGCGACGACGATCTTCAGCCCACGGATAGCGGACCTTTCCCGGCGGTTGCGACCGACTACGTCTATTTGTTGATGCCGGTCCGTCTTCCTGGTTAGCGGTCAGGTGTTTGTTCGTCATCTGGGCTTGCGGGATTTTCGATCGTGGGCACACGCCGAGGTCGATTTGACGCCGGGCCGGACGGTGTTCGTCGGTCCCAACGGTTTCGGGAAGACGAATCTTATTGAAGCACTGTGGTATTCGTCCACATTGGGCTCGCATCGGGTAGCGACCGACGCGCCCTTGGTTCGGGTCGGCTCGCCGCGGGCGGTGGTGTCGACGATCGTGGTCAATGACGGACGCGAGTGCGCCGTCGACTTGGAGATCACCGCTGGCCGGGCGAACAAAGCCCGGTTGAATCGATCGCCCGTGCGCAGCCCGCGTGAGGTGATCGGGGTACTCCGGGCGGTGTTATTCGCGCCGGAAGATCTGGCGCTCGTACGGGGAGACCCCGGAGATCGGCGCCGCTACCTCGACGACCTGGCGGCGGTGCGACGACCGCGGGTGGCCGCTGTGCGGGCTGACTATGACAAAGTTCTGCGCCAGCGCACCGCACTACTCAAATCCGCGTCCGGCGCGAGGTTGCGGGGTGATCGCGGGGCCCTGGACACGCTTGATGTGTGGGACGGCCATCTGGCCGCACACGGTGCTGATTTGATGGCCGCCCGGATGGAGCTGGTGAACGAGCTGGCGCCCGAAGTGCAGAAGAGCTACGAGGTGCTGGCGCCGGGATCGCGGCCGGCGGCGATCGGTTATCACGCGAGCGTCGACGTCGAGCCCGACTGCACCGACGTCGAACTGTTGCGCGCGGCGCTGCTGGCGGGGATGGCGCAGCGCCGCGACGCCGAACTCGAGCGTGGTGTCTGCCTAGTGGGCCCGCATCGCGACGACCTTGAGCTACGCCTTGGTGAGCAACCCGCGAAAGGCTTTGCCAGCCATGGTGAATCGTGGTCGATGGCGTTGGCGCTGCGGCTGGCGGCCTATGAATTGTTGCGCGCGGAGGGTGGCGATCCGGTGTTGTTGCTCGATGACGTTTTCGCCGAACTCGACACCGCCCGCCGGGCGGCGCTGGCGGCGGCCGCGGCATCGGCGGAGCAGGTACTGGTGACCGCGGCGGTCCTCGACGACATTCCCCGCGACTGGGATGCCAAGCGAGTGACGATCGCGCTACGGGAAGGCGACAGCGGACCGGTCTCTGCGGTGGAGGAGCGCGACCAGTGACGGATGAATCTGACGAACCTGAC
>Ga0210396_10006619_pt1 | contig 11082 bp, 9 predicted proteins | sample IncBWH17OmetaG_FD_155466 | JGI IMG/M metagenome (GOLD analysis project Ga0210396, IMG submission 155466) | Forest soil microbial communities from Barre Woods Harvard Forest LTER site, Petersham, Massachusetts, United States - Inc-BW-H-17-O ...
CCCGTGGATCGAAGGACTGATTGTGCGCGAGTTCTCGCGCGTCAGTTCCAACTGGCGCTCGCAGCAGGTGGCCGAAGAATATCTGGAACAGTTCAAGGTGCCGGTGCTGTCGGACATCGACACGCGGGCGCTGGTGCGGCATCTGCGCGACCACGGTGTGATGCGCGGCGTGGTTTCGACCATAGAAAGCGATGCGGACAAGCTAATCGCGAAGGCGCGGTCGATTCCCAAGATGGATGGGACCGACTTGGCCAAAGAAGTCAGCACGAAGCGGCCGTACGTGTGGGAAGTGGGCGAGCGCTCGCACGAGCCAACGGCTGTGGTGGGAGTGAAGGACGAGCCTGCGCGGTTTCACGTAGTGGCGTACGACTTTGGCATCAAGCAGAACATTTTGCGCAAACTGCGCGGCGAGGGCTGTAAGGTGACCGTGGTCCCGGCGCAGACTCCGGCGGAGGATGTGCTGGCGCTGAAGCCGAACGGAGTGTTCTTGTCGAACGGGCCTGGAGATCCGGAGCCCTGTACGTATGCGGTGGATTCGATCCGCAGGCTTATGGGACGGCAGCCGATCTTCGGCATCTGCCTCGGGCACCAGCTTACTGGGATCGCGCTCGGCGGCAAGACCTTCAAGCTGAAGTTTGGGCACCACGGCGGGAATCATCCTGTGAAGCAATTGAAGACGGGGAAGATCGAGATCACGGCGCACAACCATAACTTCGCCGTCGATCCGGATTCGCTTGCCGACAGCGAAGTTGAACTGACCCACGTTGATTTGAACGATCAGACTCTGGAAGGCCTGCGACACCGGAACATGCCGTTGTTCAGCGTGCAGTATCACCCGGAAGCCGCGCCCGGGCCGCATGACTCGCATTATCTGTTCAAGGAATTTACCAAGATGATGGAGGAGTGGAAGGGGTGAGCTAGTGGATGAGGCTCCACAAGGGATTCGTCGCCGGAGTTGGCAGGGCGTTCCGAGAGATGTGAGAGGGACGACAAGAAGGGAACGTCGGTGGTGAAAGGACTGGTAAATCTTGCGGCCTTGACCGCAATACTTGTAGTTTCTGCGGCACTGTTTGCGCGGAAAAAAGATCCGTCGCCGCCCGACCATTTGTGTGGAGTTATTGACCATCTACAGCTCATCCCCGTTAGTGGCCGTGCTAGGACTTTCACCGACAAGAGGATTCCTTTGAGATCGCTGGCCCTAGCCTTCTATCAGCAGCAAAACGAAAAGAATTGTTGCGATGGGTTGAGCCAAATAGCTACAACGATTACAGATAAGAACGGAAGGTTCGACCTGATAAACGTTAAGTATGGCCACTATTGGCTAAGCACGGAATGGAACAGTAAAGCATACAAATACGCTTTCGATTATCCATTCTCGACGAATCCCGACATCACATGCTCTCTTCAGGGAATCGATCTTGAAGATGACGGGAGCGCCCAGTGGTGGCAGACGATCACGTTGGACTGATCGAGCAAATTCGGCAACGCGCACGAGCGAGTCTTCGAAGCGGAGTTTGATTATTCCGGCACGCAGGCCTGCAAGGCGCTCAAGTCTGAGGGCTACGAAGTGGTGCTGGCGAATTCGAACCCGGCCACGATCATGACCGATCCGGAGTCGGCCGACCGCACGTATATTGAACCACTCACGCTGGAATATCTGGAAGAAATCATCCGCATCGAGCGGGAAATGGCGCCGAGTGCTGGCTTTGCTGTGCTCCCGACCGTGGGCGGACAGACCGCGCTGAATCTTGCCATCGAACTTTCTGATGGCGGCGTGCTGGAAAAGTACAACGTGGTCCTGATTGGCGCGAATGTCGAGGCCATCAAGAAGGCGGAAGACCGCCTCGTCTTCAAAGACGCCATGCAGCGGATCGGGCTCGACGTGCCCAAGTCGGCGCTGGTCAATAACACGAAAGACGGGCTTGAGTTCGCGGGCAAGATCGGGTTCCCGGTGATCATCCGGCCCTCGTTCACGCTCGGCGGCTCCGGCGGCGGCATCGCTTATAACCGTGAAGAGATGGTCGAAGTGCTCAGCCGCGGCCTCGATTTTTCCCCTGTCCACGAAGCGCTGATTGAAGAGTCCGTGCTGGGCTGGAAGGAATTCGAACTCGAGGTGATGCGCGACACCAAGGACAACGTCATCATCATCTGCTCGATTGAGAATTTCGATCCCATGGGCGTACACACCGGCGATTCGATCACGGTTGCGCCCGCGCAGACGCTCACCGATCGCGAGTACCAGGCCATGCGCGACGCATCGATTGCCGTGATCCGCGAGATTGGCGTCGATACCGGCGGATCGAACATCCAGTTCGGCGTGAATCCTGAGACCGGACGCATGGTGGTGATCGAGATGAATCCCCGCGTATCACGGTCGTCGGCGCTGGCATCAAAGGCCACTGGATTCCCGATTGCGAAGATTGCCGCGAAACTTGCTGTCGGGTACACGCTCGACGAAATTCCCAACGACATCACGCGCAAGACTCCGGCGTGCTTCGAGCCGACTCTGGATTATGTGGTGGTGAAGATTCCGAAGTGGCAGTTCGAGAAATTCCCGGGCGCGGATGACACTCTGGGCCCGCAAATGAAGTCGGTCGGCGAAGTCATGGCCATCGGACGCACTTTCAAGGAAGCGCTGATGAAGGGTATCCGGTCTCTCGATACGGGCAAGCGTGTGGGCGGCGAGAAGATCGAACCAAAGATTCTGACCAAGCGGTTGGTAACGCCGCATCCGGAGCGCCTCGCTTACGTGCAGTACGCTCTCCGACAGGGACACACAGTGAAGCAGGTCGCGAAGATGACCTCGATGGACCCGTGGTTCCTGTATCAGCTCAAGGAAATCAACGACCAGCAACTGGAACTTGAAAAGCATCCCATGGAGTCGATCCCGACCGAGGTGCTGCGCGAATCGAAGCGCATGGGATTCTCTGATGGGCGACTGGCTGGCGTTTGGCGGTTGGATGGTCAGGAGAAGGTTCGCCACCTGCGTAAGAAGCATGGCGTGATGCCTGTCTACAAGCGCGTGGACACCTGCGCGGCCGAGTTCGAAAGCTTTACGCCCTACCTCTATTCGACCTACGAAGACGAAGACGAAGCTGCGCCGACCGACAAGAAGAAGGTCATCATCCTCGGCAGCGGCCCCAATCGCATCGGACAGGGAATTGAGTTCGACTACTGCTGCTGCCACGCGTCGTTCGCGCTGCGCGACGATGGGTACGAGACGATCATGATCAATTGCAATCCTGAAACCGTCTCGACTGACTACGACACCAGCGACCGGCTCTACTTTGAGCCGCTCACGTTCGAAGACGTGTGGGCGATCTACCAGCACGAGACTTCGAAAGGCGCTCCCGTTGGCGTGATCGTGCAGTTCGGCGGACAGACTCCGCTGAATCTGGCGCTGCCCTTGAAGAAGGCGGGCGTGAAGATCATCGGCACTTCGCCCGAGTCGATCGATCTGGCCGAAGATCGCAAGCACTTCAACAAGCTGCTGGAAGAATTGCAGATTCCTCAAGCACCTGGCGTGATGGCCACCTCGATCGAGGAAGCTGTCGAAGGAGCAGGGCGAATTGGGTATCCGGTGTTGGTTCGGCCTTCGTATGTGCTGGGCGGCCGCGCGATGGTGATTGCCCACGATGAGGCGGCGATCATCAAGTACATGAAGGAGGCGGTGGAGTATTCGCACGACCGCCCGGTGCTGATCGATCACTTCCTCGAGGACGCGATCGAAGTCGACGTAGATGCGCTTTCGGACGGCGAAGACGTTGTCATCGGCGGAATCATGCAACACATCGAAGAGGCCGGCGTGCACTCCGGCGATTCGTCGTGCGTGCTGCCGGCGGTGGATATTCCGCAGCCGCTGCTGGCGCGCATGCGCGATTACACGTTCAAGCTGGCGCGGGCGCTGAAAGTGGTCGGGCTGATGAATATTCAGTTCGCCATCCCACGCGGAAACGGCCATGGCGGTGAGGGCGACAAGGTCTACGTGCTCGAGGTGAATCCCCGGGCGTCGCGCACCGTGCCGTTCGTTTCGAAGGCAACGGGCGTCCCCATGGCAAAGATCGCGGCACGGCTTATGACGGGCCGCAAACTGCGTGAGTTCCTGCCGGAGTTCATCGATCGCCGCGCCGATCTCGATACGGGTAGCCACTTCTACGTGAAGTCTCCCGTATTCCCGTGGAACAAGTTTCCGGGCGTTGACACAGTGCTCGGGCCGGAGATGAAATCTACGGGCGAAGTAATGGGCGTCGCCGACAACTTCGGCGAAGCGTTCGCCAAAGCACAACTCGCCGCCGGACAGAAGTTGCCCACGCAGGGAGCCATCTTCATCAGCGTGACCGACCACGACAAAGCGCACGTTGCCCCGGTCGCCCGCAAGTTTGTGGATATGGGATTCAAACTTGTGGCTACGGCAGGCACCGCTGACGTGATCGAAGCTGCGGGCATGAACGTGGAGCGGGTCTACAAAGTAAAAGAAGGACGGCCAAACGTCGTTGACTTCATCAAGGGCCAGCGGATTCAACTCATCGTGAACACGCCAACAGGCCTCGAACCGTGGTTCGACGAAAAGGCCATCCGACGCGCGGCGGTGACGGCACGCATCCCAACGATCACGACTCTGGCGGCGGCACGGGCCGCAGCTGAAGGAATCGAAGCCTTGCAGCGCGGGGAAGTGAACGTGAAAGCCCTCCAACATCTGCACGCGGAGCGTGGCGCGAATGTCCGGCCACTCGCGGGATGACCTGCTTTGGCAGGCGCCTTCCGGTTAGAATAAGCCATGCTGCTACACGGAATCTTCCCTCCCATTACTACGCCGTTCTACCCCGACGGCAACGTTTATTACAAGAAGCTCGAATCGAACGTGGAGCGCTATTCGCGCACGCCCGTGGCTGGCATTGTTGTGCTGGGCTCGACGGGCGAGGCGATCCTGCTCTCGGATCAGGAGCGGCGCGATGCGCTGAAAGTCGCGCGCGCAGCGGCCGCGCCGAACAAGGTCCTCATTGCAGGCACCGGAATTGAATCGGCGATCGAAACGCTGCGGCTGACCGAATACGCGGCCGAACTCGGCTACGACGTCGCCATGGTGCGCACGCCGCACTATTACAAGAAGCAGATGCAGGCGGCGAACCTCCTTGCCTTCTATCGCACCGTCGCCGACCGCTCGCCGCTGCCAGTCATCATTTACAACTTCCCGCAGGCCACGGGATACGACATTCCGGCCGAAGTGGTGATTGAGCTGGCGGGCCATCCCAATCTGATCGGGATCAAGGAATCGAGCGGAGACGTGGAGAAGGTCCGCAAGATGGTCGAAGGGACTCGCCATATTAAGCGCAGCGCCACGGTCACCGAAACGTTCGACGCGGTCACGCCGCGCATGCTCGCCACCGCTGCTGCGGGCTCAAGCGTTGAGGGCGGGGAACTGGTACAGGTGGGCGGGATCTCGAGCGGTCCCAAGCCCTCGTCGTCTGCCGTCACCATCGTGGGCAAGATGAAGACGCGCCAGAAGGAAGTGGGATTCCAGGTGCTGGTGGGGGCAGCGCACAAGCTGCAGCCCTCGCTCGACGCCGGCGCCGTCGGCGCTATTCTCGCCTTCGCATGCCCGGCACCCACGGCCTGCTACGAGATCTATGCCGCGTGGAAAGAGGGGGATGCAGAACTTGCCCGCCTCAAGCAGGAACGAATCGCGAAGGCTGCGCAGCGAGTCGGGGATCTCGGTGTACCCGGATTCAAATACGGCATGGATTTCAACGGCTACTTCGGAGGGCCGTCGCGGCTGCCGTTCCTCCCGCTGACCGCGGATCTAAAGTCGGAGATCGAACGGATGCTTGCAGACGTGAGGAATTGAGCTGCGAAGCCGGTGAAAAAGGAGCGATCCTCACGGCCAAAGCTCCCGAAAGTTTCCGAGGAGATGAAGGCGTGGTCTGCCGCGATCGGGCGCGAAGTCGCCGGATGGCCCATCGTTAGCACGCGTTCGTTTTTCGGGTTCACAGCTTTCTACCGCACAGATAACATTTTCGCACTCCTGCCCGGCACTCGCGGGATGGACACCGCGAACTCGATGGTCTTCAAGTTGGAGTCCCCGACACCAGCGCTTCGCGGGCGTCTCGATCAAGATCCCCGCATCACGTCGACGCACATGCGGAAGGCGCGTTGGTTCACTTTTGAGTTCTCATCCGACGCCGACCTGCACAGCGCGCTCGAGTGGCTTGGGATAGCGTATGAGGTGGCGGGGAAAGAGAAGAAATCAAAGTAGTTGCGGTCGACTTGTGATTGCAATCACAGCAGCGTATACTTTGTTCGAACGAACGTTCGAATTAGTCCGGCTGCGAGAATATGGGGACCCCTTCCACAGCAACTCGAGTTACCACGCGACGACACCGCGCCGGCGCCACCCCGGCTACCCGCTACGACCGGCGTCTGGCCGAGATCCTAACCCACGCGACTGAGGTTTTCTGCAAGAAGGGCTATGAAGGGGCCTCTATGCGCGATCTGTCGCGCGAGAGCGGCATGTCGCTGGCAGGGCTCTACTACTACTTCGAGTCGAAAGAACGGCTGCTGTTCCTGATTCAGAAACACACGTTCACCACGATCGTGCAGCGGTTGAAGGCGCGACTGGAAGGCGTAACCGACTCCGAAGAGCGTATCCGGATTTTCATTCTCAATCACCTGGAATATTTTCTGGCGAATCAGGCGGCCATGAAAGTGCTTTCGCACGAGGCCGAGGCGCTGAAGAACGGGTTCGCGTCGGAAGTTGCGGCGATCAAACGGGAATACTACCGGATTTGCGTGGGCCTGCTCGACGTCTTGAAAGCTGACCGCGGCCTCCAGTTTTCGACCCGCATCGCCGTGTTAAGCCTGTTTGGGATGATGAATTGGATCTACACCTGGCACAATCCACGCGTCGACGCGGATGCGGCTGAGATCGCGCACGAAATGGGCGATCTTTTTCTGCGCGGTGTGATGGCGGACGGCAAGAAGCGTAGGGACGGGCGTTAAATCGAGATCTGTTTTTAGGCTCCGGCGAAAGCAGATTCCTCGCTTCGCTCGGAATGACAACGAATTTGAACATCTCGGAGAGATTTAAGGAGAAGATCGACATGGCAACCACAGTGCAGCCCACGACCGGAGAGACTACCCGTCAACTTGTCAACTATCACACCGACGGCGGCGTAGCCGTGATCGAGATGTGCGATCCCCCGGCGAATACCTATACCTACGAAATGAACCGCCAGTTGGACGAAACGATCCTCAAGGCGCGCATGGACAACGACGTCTATGTGATCGTGATGACCGGGGCCGGCGAGAAGTTTTTCTCCGCGGGCGCGAATATCAAGATGCTGACCAGCGTCGATCCGACGTTCAAATACTACTTCTGCTTGCACGCGAACGAAATGCTGCTGAGGCTCGAACACACGCCCAAGCTGGTGATCGCGGCTATCAACGGTCACTGCGTGGGTGGTGGACTCGAAATCGCCATGGCGGCCGATCTTCGGATCGCGCGCAAGGAGGCGGGCAAGATCGGACTTCCGGAAGTGAACCTTGGGGTGTTGCCGGGTACCGGCGGTACACAGCGGCTTTCACGCATGGTAGGGAAGAGCAAAGCCATCGAACTCATGGTGACGGGCAATACGTTCTCGTTTGAAGAGGCGCAGGAACTCGGAATTGTGAATGACATTTTCGAGCGCGACAATTTCATGGAGAACATCATGGAATATGCCAAGCAGTTCTGCCCACCCAACAAGGCATCAAAAGCCGTGGGCCGCATCAAGCGCGCGGTGCAGACTGGATGGGAGATTCCGATGGAGTCCGCGCTAGCCGTCGAGCGCGAGAACCAGCAGTTGTTGTTCCAGAGTGAGGATGCGAAAGAGGGCCTGGCAGCGTACGTGGAGAAGCGTCCGGCAGTGTTCAAGGCGAAATAACGCCGAAATCTCGAGGTCAATATGCCCGGCAAAGTAGCAAAGATTGGAACCTTCAGCGACTGGATCGGTTTGTTCAACGACTGGCGCAAGGATATTGGCGTGAACACCGCCGACATCGATGCCTTCCACTTCGACACGCTGTATGGCGCGATCGACACCGAAGAGATCGAGTTTGGTTCCTACAAAGGGCGCCGCAAATGGGAGAACTTGCGCCAGATTCCCACCCAGCAGATGCGGGATGCTCTGATGAACATGATCGTCTACCAGGGCGACACCGAATTCGCCAGCGTCGAGCAGCAGCGCAACCTGCTGGAGAACGCGCCCACGGAGTGGGACCGCCGCGCTATCACCCGCGTGATGATCGAAGAGATGCGACATGGCTGGCAGATGTGCGCTCTCCTGGTCGACCATTTCGGATACTCGGGCAAGGTTGAGGCGCAAAAAATGCTGGAGCGGCGCTCGTTCGAGAACAAGCGATTGCTGGGCGCGTTCAATGTCGACGTCGATAACTGGATGGACTTCTTCACCTACACCGACTTTGTCGACCGCGACGGAAAATTCCAGCTCCAAATGCTGAAGTATTCCGCGTTCGCTCCGTTGGGGCGGTCCATGTCGTACATGCTGCGGGAAGAAGCGTTCCACATGGGAGCGGGCAACGACGGGCTCCGGCGTATCGTCGAGGCGGGAGTAGTCCCGGCCTGGCTGATTCAGAAATATCTCAACAAGTGGATTTCGAGCTCGTACGACCTGTTCGGCACCGATCATTCCTCGTCAGCGCATTGGGCCTACGTCTGGGGCGTGAAGGGCCGGTACGATGAGCCCAAGAACGAGAAGGCTCCCGACCTGGATGACCTGAACGATTACAACCGCAACCTCTATCGCGACGAAGTGGCTGGATTGATCGAGCGCTTCAACGCTGCTCTCAGAGCGGGCGAACCGAAACTGTATGCCCCAAACATCAAGTTCAATCGCGCAATTGGAAAATGGGCCGGACAGAAATTTCACGCGCAGACGGGCGAAGCGTTGGACGATCGCTCCTACGAAGAGCACATGAAAGAGTACATGCCATCTGCGGCAGACAAGAAGCTCTTGCTCGACATCATCAATAACGAAAAGAAGTGGATCGCAGAGAAGACGGGTGCGCGCGATCCGCTCTCGACCATTGGGGAAGTGCGGAAGTCGGCGATCAACCTGTAGGCGACCCATGACAGCGACATCTACGCATCCCAAACTCGGTCGACTCTCGCTGGCGATCGACGGCCCGGTTGCCCGGATCGCGCTGCGAAATCCGCCGCTCAACGTCATCGACATCGCCATGATGGAGGAGTTGAGTTCTTCTCTGGCGGAGATCGAAATGCGCGAAGACGTGTGGGTGATTGTACTGAGTGGAGAGGGCAAGGCGTTTTCGGTGGGCGTGGACGTAGCCGCTCACACTCCAGACAAGGTCGAGGAGATGCTGGCGAAGTTCCACGCCGTCGTCCGAGCGCTGGTTGCGACGAAGAAAGTTACGATCGCCGCCGTGCACGGGCATTGTCTGGGCGGTGGCGCTGAACTGGCGATGATGTGCGACATGGTGTACTGCACGGAAGCGGCGCAGTGGGGATTTCCTGAGATCAAGCTGGGATGCTATCCGCCGGTGGCGTGTACCGCGTTGGCCGCGCTGGTCGGACAGAAGAGGGCAGCAGAATTGATTCTGACCGGTCGGACCCTTGACGGGAGAGAAGCGGCGGAGATTGGTCTGGCAAATCGTGCCGTGGCCGAGAGTGAACTTCCGGCCGCCGTGGGCGAATGGGTTGAAGCCTTGCGCAGGCTGAGCCCTGCATCGTTGGCCGTGGCGAAGAAAGCGTCCTACGCTTGGGACTCGATGCACTTTGACAAGGGGTTGGCCCGGGCTGAGCGAACGTATTTCGACGAACTCATGAAAACGTCGGATGCGCACGAAGGAGTTCGCGCGTTTATGGAAAAGCGCGCGCCGAAGTGGGTGGGGAAGTAACGAGACTCGCGAGCATGGATTACGAAATCACTCCCGAAGAAGTAAAGGGCAAGCTCGACGCAGGAGAATCGTTCACGCTGCTCGATGTGCGCGAACCATGGGAGTTCCAGACTGCCCGCATCGAGGATGCCAAGTTAATTCCCATGGGCGATGTACCGTCGCGGGCGCACCAGGAACTCGATCCTGAGAACCATATCGTTGTGCTTTGCCATCATGGGGTCCGTTCGATGAATGTCACCGTGTGGCTGCGGCAGCAGGGATTTGAGAAGGTCCAGTCAATGCGCGGCGGCATCGATGCCTGGTCGCGATGCGTCGATGCGAAGGTACCGATGTATTAGCGGCCGAGCGATGAGCTCTGAGCCACGAGCAATCGGTTCTTGGTCGGCTCGCGGCTCGAAGCCCAGAGCTTCTTATGAAAAAGGAACTTATCGAACTGCGGGTCAATGGACGGTCGCGCGAAGTCGCGATCGAGCCTAGCGCTCTGCTGCTTGATGTACTGCGTCAGGAACTGGAACTTACTGGTTCGAAGCGCGGCTGTGATGATTCGTCCTGCGGAGCATGCACTGTTTTGGTGGATGGTGTCGCCATGATGTCGTGCACATTACTTGCCGCCAGTTGTGAAGACCACGAAATTACTACCGTCGAGGGTGTGAGCCAACACGGTGCGTTGGCGGCGATCCAGAAGGCGTATGGCGATTGGGGCGGCGCGCAGTGCGGGTACTGCACTCCCGGCTTCATGATGACTGTGAAGTCATTGCTGGCTGAGAATCCGGATCCGTCGGAAGCTGATGTTCGCGCCGCACTAAGCAGCAATCTGTGCCGCTGCACTGGGTATACCCAGATGTACGAAGCGATCCGGGCGGCGATTCAAGCCGAACGTGCGGCGGTGGTTGTTCATGAGTAGCAGCAAGAACGGGTTTTCCATCATCGGCAAACCGACGGCCATGATCGACGCGGCCGGGAAGACCACCGGCGCGGGCAAGTACGCGGATGATCTGAGCGTGCCCGGCATGCTGGTCGGCAAGATCCTGCATTCGCCGTATCCGCACGCGCGCATCAAGAGGATCGATACGAGCCGCGCAGCGAGATGCGAAGGCGTGGTTGCCGTTGCGGTGGGGACAGACGCGCCCAATCCTTACGGCATCCTGCCGGTGGGACACGACGAGTACC
>Ga0210396_10006620_pt1 | contig 11081 bp, 11 predicted proteins | sample IncBWH17OmetaG_FD_155466 | JGI IMG/M metagenome (GOLD analysis project Ga0210396, IMG submission 155466) | Forest soil microbial communities from Barre Woods Harvard Forest LTER site, Petersham, Massachusetts, United States - Inc-BW-H-17-O ...
GCATGTGATCGGTCTGTCGATTCTCTCCGGCTCGCACCGCGAGCTGATCCCGGCCGTGATGAACGCGCTGCACGATGCGGGCGTGACGGCACCTGTTGTCGTCGGCGGGATCATCCCCGAGCAGGACGTCGCCGGGCTGCGCGAGGCAGGCGTCGCCGCCGTGTACACGCCCAAGGACTTCGACATCACGCGCATCATGCGCGACATCGTGGAGCTGGTGGGCGCCGAGGGCATGGGCGCAAACGGCGTCGCCACAGGCGCCCCGGTGGCGGTGGCCGGCAACGGCTCCTCCGCCAACGGCGCAGCGTGAGCGGGGCGGCTCGGGGGCAGGAAGGTGTCGGCGCCGCGCTCGGCGCGCGGCTGCGCGAACGCGACGTGAGCGCCGCCCCGGCGACGCTGAACCTGCTCGAGAGCACGACTGCGGGCGATCGCGAGCAGGCGGCAGCACTGTTGCACGAGGTCTCCCCTGCGCTGCTCGGCGGCGAGGCTCCGGGGCATGTGATCGGCGTAACCGGCCCCCCTGGTGCGGGCAAGTCGACGCTGCTCTCGGCACTGCTGAAAGCCTGGCGCGAGGACGGCCGCACGGTCGCGATGCTCGCCGTCGACCCCAGCTCGCGCCGCTCCGGCGGTTCGCTGCTGGGCGACCGAGCGCGCGTCGAGTTCGACCCGACCGACCGCGACGTGTTCATCCGCTCGACGTCCGCCGGCGAACGGCTCGGCGGCTTGGCCTGGGCCACCCGCGCTGCCGCCCACGCGCTCGCGGCGGCGTTCGACGTCGTCGTGATCGAGACCGTCGGGGTTGGGCAAGCAGAGACTGAGGTCGCCGATGTCGCCGACACGGTCGCTGTCGTCGTGCAGCCGGGCAGCGGCGACACGTTGCAGTTCCTGAAGTCGGGGATCATGGAGATTCCCGACGTGCTCGTCGTGACGAAGGCCGACCTCGGGCAGATCGCGCTGCGCACACGACGCGACGTCAGCGCGGCGTTGCGCTCGCTGGGCTCGAACGAGACGCGCGTCGTCGCGGTCTCCTCGCTTTCGCCGCCACAAGGCGTCGAGAGCCTCGTGGCGGCGCTCGACGAGCATCGCGGCCGTGTAGAGGTGGCCGAGCGTCGTCTGCGCGCGCGCCGCGCCAACGCGCTTGCCGACTTCGCGCACGAGCACGGCGAGCGCGGCGTGCGCGCGCTCGGTGGACGCCGCGCCGCCGAAGAACTGCTTAGCCATCAGGAACCGACGCTCGATACGAGCGCGCTAGTAGCGGCACTCGAGCGAGCCGTACAACAGACTGCGAACACGTAGTGAAGACTGACATCGCATGAGCTGGCCGCGCCAACTGCTGTTGATCTTGCTCGCGTTCGTGGTTGCTAGCGGGCTGGCTGGCGCGCTCGGCGCGATCAACCTCGGCACGGCGCTGTCGTTTGGTCAGATCGCCTATCTGATGCTGCGTCGCTGAGCGCAGCGGCGCCCGAGCAGCAACCCGCTGAGCGCCCGCTTCATGGCCCTGCTTCGCCAGCCTGGTGGCGGAGTTCTTCGTTTTCGCGTTCGAGAGTGCGCGTCTGGGCTTCGGCTTCGCGCCTGCGCGCTTCGCTTTCGGCGTTTGCCGGCGGGGTCGTCTGCTCCACGGTCTTGGCCGTGACCGTGTGCACGACGACCTGCGGATGTACAGCCGTCGTGGTATGAGTGACGGTGTGCGTGATCGCAGGGGCGGTCCCCTGTGCCTCGGTCACAACCCGCCCGCCGTGATGGCCGATCAAGTAGCCGACGAGGGCGCCGGCGAGCAGCCCGAGGATGCCGAGCAGGATCACCGTTGCCGGACCGATCCCTTCGTCCAAGGGCTCAGGAGACACCCGTTCGATCACCTGCTCGGCCACGACAGGCGGGCGCGGCTGCTGCGGCTGCACGGGCCCACCGAGCGGCTGGGTAGGCGGCAGCGGGGGTCTCGGCGGTGGCTCTGGGCTACTCATCCCGTCCTTTATGTCCGTAATGGCAAAGCGACAAACACGCTGACCCCTCTGTGGCCGCAGCGACGCACCGCTCGGCGGCTGCAGGCACACGGCCGATAAGCGGGCTTGACGGCCCTGTGAGCTGCATCCGCACATGTCGCATAAGCTGCCGCGCATGGGAACCGGGTGCTTCGTATCGAGCGGCCGCTCACTCGACACCGCGATCGAGCGCGTCAAGCTCGCCGAGTCGCTCGGCTATGAGTGCGCGTACGTCACGCACATCGCCGGGCGCGAGTCGTTGACAGTCGTGACGGCCTACGCGCTGGCGACGAGCAGCATCCGCGTCGGCCCGGGCGTCGTACCGATCTACACACGCACGCCGGCGACGATGGCGCAGACGGCAGCGACGATCGACGAGCTCTCCGGCGGCCGCCTGAACCTCGGCATGGGCGTCTCGCATCGCCCGGTCGTCGAGGGCTGGCACGGGCAGAGCATCGACAAGCCCGTCGCGGAGATGCGCGAGTACACCTCGATCGTGCGCTCGATCTTGCGCGGCGAGAGCTACGAGAGTGGCGCCAAGTGGCAGACGGGCTTCCAGCTCGCTGGCATCGAGACGCGCCCGCAGCTACCGATCTACGTCGCCGCGCTCTCGCCCGCGATGCTGCGGCTGGCAGGCGAGATCGGCGACGGCGTGCTGCTGTGGCTGTGCTGCCCGCAGTACATCGAGGACGTCGTGATCCCGGAGGTGCGCACCGGGCGCGAACGCGCAGGCCTGACGCTCGATGGCTTTGACATCGTCCCCGCCGTACCGACGGCACTGACCGACGAGCCCGACGCCGCCTACGCGGCGATGCGGATGGAATTGATTCCTTACTTCGGGCTGCCCTTCTACAGGGCGATGATCGAGCGCTCCGGCTTTGGCACCGACATCGAGCGCTACGACGCGGCCGCCGGTGACCTCCAGGCGATGCAGGCCGCGATCTCCGACGGCTTCCTCGACCAGCTGACGGCAGTCGGCTCGGAGTCCGACGTGCGCAGCGGCCTCGAGCGCTACCGCCAGGCAGGCGCCACCACACCATGCGTGGGACCAATCTCGAAGACCGACTTCGAGGCCACGCTGCGGGTCGGAATCGGCGCGTAACGCGCCACCTCGCGCGTAGGCTTCAACTCGATGCTCGTACTCCTCGGCTTTGCCTTGCTCGCAGGCGCGGGCACTGCCCTTTCGCCGTGCGTGCTTCCCGTACTCCCCGCTCTGCTCTCGGCTGGCGGCGTCGGTGGCAGGCGTCGCCCGCTGGGCATCGTGCTCGGCCTCTCGATCACGTTCACGGTGACGATCGTCGGGGTGGCGAAGGTAGTCGACGGCGTCGGCCTCGGCAGCGATCCGCTGCGCGACGTGGCGATCGTCGTACTGCTCGTGTTCGGGGCGGCGCTGATCGTGCCGCAGCTCGCCGACCGGATCGAGGCGCCACTGTCGCGCCTCGCGCGCTTCGGCCCGCGCACGCGCGGCGAGGGCTTCTGGTCGGGAATGCTCGTCGGCGGGGCCCTCGGCTTCGTCTACACGCCGTGTGCGAGCCCAATCCTCGCCGCCGTCATCTCGGTCAGCGCGGCGAGCGGGAAAACGATCGTGATCGCGCTGGCCTATGCGCTTGGATCGGCGGTCGTGCTGCTCGCGCTGACGCTCGGCGGCAGACGCCTGTTCGATCGCGTGCGCAAAGCCGGGCGCGGCCCGCTGCTGCAGCGCGCGCTCGGCGCGATCATGATCCTCACGGCCGTCGCGATCATCGCCAACCTCGACGTCAACTTCGACCAGTTCGTCGCCCAGCACATCCCAGACGTCAACCTGACGGCGTCGCTCGAGTGCTCGGAAACGGTGACCAAGCACCTGCACGAAATCAGCGGGCACAGGGTCAAGTTCGCGCCGGCCAACGGCTCCTCTGCCTGTGGCGGCTCAGCCTCGGGGGTAAAAGCCGCCCCGGCGAACGCCAGCCAGGCGACACTGCTGGCAGCAGCACATGGCTTGAAAGCCCTCGGCCCAGCGCCTGAATTCATGGAAACGCAGGACTGGTTCAACACGCCTGGAATGCGCCCACTGTCGCTCTCCAGCCTGCGCGGCCACGTCGTGCTGATCGACTTCTGGACCTATACGTGCATCAACTGCATTCGCACGCTGCCCTACCTGAAGGCGTGGGATGCCACCTATCGTCACGACGGGCTGACGATCGTCGGCGTCGAGACGCCCGAGTTCGCCTTCGAGCACGACGCCTCGAACGTGTCCAATGCGATCAAGCAGTTCGGCCTGCGCTACCCAGTCGTCCAGGACAACCAGATGGGCACGTGGAACGCGTACGGCAACGAGTACTGGCCGGCCGACTACCTGATCGACTCGCACGGGCAGGTCCGCTACGCGACGTTCGGCGAGGGCGACTACGACAAGACCGAAACGGCGATCCGCGCGCTGCTCGCCGAAGCAGGCGGTCAAGTCGGTGGCAAGAGCCGACCGACGGACGTGATCGTGCCGAGCGAACAGGCGACCCCGGAGACGTACCTGGGCACGGAGCGCGCCCAGGGATGGCTCGATCAGCCGAAAAACGGCACGCACGACTACGGCCCGCCGCCGACCAGCAAACTCAGCCTCAACGAATTCGCCTTCAGCGGAACTTGGAAGATCGGAGGCCAACCAGCTACTGCGATCTCCGACGCCGGTATCGACGTCGAGTTCCAGGCCAAGAACGTGTACCTCGTGCTGAGCTCGGCCGGCGAACGACCACTCCCGGTGGAAGTGCTGCTCGACGGCCGGCCGATTCCTGCCAAGGACGCCGGTGCAGACGTGCACAGCGGGACCGTCACCGTGCGCGGGCAGCGCCTGTACACGCTCGTCTCGCTGCCACGCGATGAACGCCACCAACTAAGCCTGCGACTGGCACCTGGGGTGAGCGGGTTCGCGTTTACGTTCGGCTGACGAGGTTCGCTACGGCGAAACGCGCTTCGTCGCCGGCAACTGTCGTCCAACCGCAATGACGTCACCCTTCCCGCGATGTAGCCTCAAGCCGAGCGGCGCCGGTCGATAGGCCGAGTGCGCGCGCAGACGTCCACGATCTCTGAAGCACTACAGGAGGTAAGTAGATGAGTTGGAACGCCGATGATGGACGTCGCTCGCCACGGCGGCACTCCTCAGGGAGCCGTCGGACGGGCGGATCTGGTCTCACGCCAAGGAAGCGCGCAGCAGCGCCGTTCGCTCTCGCGCTCGCTCTCGCCGGACTGCTCAGCCTGGTGCCGGGTGCGAGCGCAGTATCCGATGAAACGGCCGTGAGCCTGGGCGGAAATCCGCTGAGCGTGTACGTCGGTCCGCGCGGACAGTGCCAGTCGAGCTACCAGGTCAACGGCACGACCAACAACAATTACTACCCAGGCGACTCGCAGATCGGCGACTGTGGCTTCTTCCTCGCTTTCCCCAAAGCGGGCAGCGGTCAGCCGGCGAACCTGCAGGGCAAGACGTTCGGCTTTGAAGGCCACGCCGGCCCCGGCTCGATCGCCGGCCCCGGACTCACTGACATCTACACGCCGGTTTCGCAGACGGGCATCAGCGGCGATGGCTCAGCCGCCAACCCGCTCACCCAGACGACGGTCTTCAAGGTCGTCGACTCTGGCGCAAAAGAAGACGCGCTCGTCACCGAGACGACGACCTACGTGAACGGCGCACCGCAATTTGTCTCGACGTACAACGTCAAGAACACATCTGGCTCGACGCTGTACTTCCGCGCGATCTATGCGGGTGACCTGTTCGTCAACGGGGACGACCGCGGGGTCGGGTCCTTCCTTTCCGGGCCGCCGCGGTTCATCGGTGGACAGAACACCAACTCGGGCATCCTCGGCGGATTCATCGAGGCGGGAGCGCCAGCGCTGCCGTGGTCCTCCTTCCAGGAGGGCTACTGGGCGAACTCGCTTGGCACGTTCTCACCTGGCGACGAAGGTATCTGGAACGAGCTCGAAACGAGCGTTGAAGAACCGCGCGCGTTCAACGAAACAGTCGAGCCCAAAGAACTCGACGATGGCGCCGGGGTCGAGTGGGATCAGCTGCGAACCACGGGACTTCCATCAGGCAAAGAACAGGACTTCTCGATCATCAACCGCACGCAGATTCCATCGAGCCTCGGAGTCGTGCCGGTTACCCAAGCCCACACTGTCGGTCAGACGGCAACGATCACCGTTACGGCGACCGACAATATCGGCACGCCATACGCAAATCGTCCGCTCGTCTACTCGATCGCCGGAGCGAATCCGAAATCAGGCAGCGTGACGACGAATGTCGCTGGTCAAGCGGTGATCAGCTACGTCGGGACGGCCGCCGGCCTGGACACGGTGCAGATGTTCCTCGACCTGAACGCCAACGGCGCACAGGACGCTGCCGAGCCGAGCTCGGCAGCGCAGATCATCTGGACGCCGGCGCCACCGACGCCGAGCAGCAGCTACCGCGTCCAGAGCATCAAGGCCAACTCAGACGGCACGATCACGATCACGTTCGTGCCGACGCAAGATGGCACGGGTACGCTCGAAGTGACCGTGCCTACGGCCACGATCTCGCGCAGCGCGTCAGCCGCAAAGGCGCGGAAGTGCAAGCGCAACCAAACCCGCATCAAGGGCAAGTGCCGCCCCAAGACGAGCGTCTCGGGCAAGGTCACGGCGGCGGGCAAAGCCGGCCTGCCGTTGAAGATCACGGTCAAGCCGTCCAGCAAGGTCAAGAGGGCCCTCGCCAAGGGCAAGAAGGTCCAGCTCACTGCGAAGCTGACCTACAAGTCGGCACTCGGTGGCACACCAACGGTGAAGACGTATCACTTCACGGTCAAGGCAAAGAAGAAGCACAAGAAGCGCCACCACTAGAACGCTGTCACCGGCACGGCGAGTGGGCGCCCAACGGCGCTCGCCGTCGTACCGGCCGACACGTGCGCTCGCTCACGAGACGGTGCCGGACGAAGGGGGCCGGGCAGCAACGAGTCCTCGGAATACAATGCCCTCATGGAGGGGTCGACCCCAGAGACAGGTGCCCGCAGCTGGCTGCGCTGCTATCGCTGCTGGTCGCAGGACCTCGAGGTGCAGGTGCACTACGAGGGGATCCACAAGATCGACCCCGACACGGGCGAGCGAGCCGAAGTGATCGACGAGTTGCAGGAGGCGGTCGTGCAGTGCCTCGACTGCATGCACGACCAGCCGCACCTCGGCTTCAACAACAGCCGCGTCGAGCCGATCGAGGATCGCTGGGAACGGATGATCGCAGGGACGCCGTGGGTCGCATCGTGCACGGTGACCGTCGACGCTGACGAGGTCGAGAGCTGCTCGGGTCCAGAGGCGGGCGATGCCCTCTCATACGCCGCCTTCGGCGACCACGGCGTGCGCGAGTTCTTCACCCACGTGCGCTTCCACAAGCACGAGGACGACTCGCGGATCATCGTGCATCTGCTCGTCGAGCTCTACGCGCGCTCGCTCGAGGAGGCGACCGAGGTGCTCGAGTCCTCTGCGCGCGGCGCGCTCACGATCACCTCGCTGGCCGAGGAGTCACGCCCGCCGGCTGCAGCGCCCGGCGACAGCCACGGGCACGACTAGCGCGCCTGCAGCGCCTCGACGCGACGACGGACGGCGGCTTCGTCCGCTCGACAGAGGCAGGACTTGAGTCCGCTCGCCGCCGCGCCGATGCTGTCCGTGCGGGCATCGGATCACAGGAGCGATTGCATGGAGCAGGTCTTGAAGGTGCTGGTTGCCGACGATCACCCACTGATCGTCCAAGGGTTGCGTCGCGCGCTGGACGCGTGCGACGACATCGAGGTCGTCGGCGAGGCGCATACAGGCGCGGAGGTGCTCCCCTTGGTCGAACGCCGCAGCCCCGATGTCGTGCTGCTGGATTTGCGAATGCCCGAGATGGACGGCGTCGAATGCATCGCCGAGCTCAAGCGCACGAGACCGGAGGTCAAGGCGGTCGTGCTTTCGAGCGCCGAGGACCGACTGTCGATCGATGCAGCCACGAAAGCAGGGGCGAGCGCGTACGTGATCAAGAGCGTCAGCTCGCTCGACATCCCGACACTGCTGCGTCAGGTCGCCGCCGGCTACACGGTCTTTCACTCGCCAAGCGAGGACAGCGATCGATCGGGCGCCTCGGGCGAGCCCGTCGAAACGGCCCTGACCGAGCGCGAGCTGACGATCCTCACGGCGGTCGCCGGCGGCCTGACGACCAAGGCCATCAGCAGCGAGCTGTGGGTCAGCGAGCACACGGTCAAGTTCCACCTCACGAACATCTACCGCAAGCTCGGCGTGAGCAACCGCAGCGGTGCCGTCCGCTACGCCTACGAGCACGGGCTCGTTGCGGCCGCCAGCTGAGCTGACCTACAAAGGTCAGTCGCCGACGGCTGCAGCGCCTGACAGCGGCTCCCAGCGGGGGAGTCGAAGCGAGATGACGGTCGGACCTCCAGGCCTGCTCTCGACGATGCATTCGCCGCCCAGCAAGCGCACCCGCTCGTGGATTCCGGCCAACCCGATGTGACCACGTCGAGCCGCGTCGAGCAGCGCCGCCTCGACCTCGAAGCCGCAGCCGTTGTCGCGCACGTGCGCGCGAACGCCGTCTGCACCGAGGCCGATCGTAACCTCCACGGCATCTGCCGTGCGGCTGTGCTCGCGCACGTTGCTCAGCGCCTCACCGACGACGCTCAGGAGCGCAATGCGCTGTGAGGGAGAGATGCTCGACAGCTCGCCTTCGAGGCTCAGCGCCGGCGCGATGCCAGTCCGTGTGGCGAATGCGTCGGTCAACTCACGGACTGCCTCTGCGAAAGGCCGATCGGTCAGGAAGCTCGCGTGCACCGCCGTGGAGATCCGTCGCAACGCGCGCTCCAGCTCGACCAGGCGAGCGTCGAGGTCATCGAGCCTGCCGCGCAGCAGTCGCTCCTTCTCGCCCTCTGCGAGCACCGACGTCAGCTGACCGCGGAACATGCGCAGATCCTCGCCGAGCAGCAGCAGCTCCTGCAGCGGCCCGTCGTGTAGATCGAAGCCGAGCCGTGTCAGGCGCCTGTCGCTGCCTTCGACGAGTGCGAGCAGCACCTCCGCCACGAACCGTCCCGGTGCATTGGACAGCTCGGCGACTCCGAGCAGCTCCTGAGCGACGCTCGCCCTGGTGTCGCCCAGCTCGTCGGCGAGACAATCGATCAGTCGCGCAGTCAGACTCGACGAGCCCAGAAGCATCGGCAGCGCACCCGCAAACAGCATGCGCGCGAACAACAGCGCCGCCCCCTGCGATTCGACAGCCGCGGGCCCGAGGCGGTCAAGCGCATCGAGCGCCGCTCGACGCGCGTGCTCGCGCTCCGGCTCGCCGGGGAGCAGGCCAAGCTCGGCAAACGCGCGCTCGACCCGTCCGAGCTCGCCGGGCAGAGCATCTGCGGACTTGCGCCCTTGCGTGGTTGCCGTACGTAGCGATTGCATGGTTGTCCGTCTGCTGCGCCCACGCCGCTGCGCAGGGCATCTTTGGACCTATCGGCAGGGCGAGGGGGAAGCTCAAACGCACGCAGTCTTGCGCACAGCTCAGTCCAGGCCGCGCGCCCATGCCGCTGTGGGCCAGGCGACGTCCACCGCAGGCTCGCGCACGCGCGCTCGATCGGCTCGCACGATTGCGGCGAAGAGGTCCTCGAACTCAGCCCACTTCTCGAGCGCCGGCTGCGCCGTGGCAGGCGTCGCTTCAGATCCGGCAAGCTCGCCGCTGCAGCTCAGTTGCTCGACGACCTCGACCGCCTTCGGCGAGCCCACCGCGAAACCAGCCACCCCAGGCTCATCGACGAAGACGATCCCGACCGTCGGCGCCAGTCCTGCGGTGATCGCCAGCTCGCCGATCAGCGCGCGCAGTCGCTCCACGCCGTCGACGAGGACAACGTCTACCCGCTCGCGCGCGACCAACTCAGCCGCTGCATAGGCGCCCGTCAAGCTGAACACACGACAGCCGCGCCTTGCGATCAGCATCGCGTTGACCGCGCGAAACGGCTCATCCTCGGAGATCACCAGCACGCGCAAGGGACGCAGGCGGATCACCTGTGCGCCAGGCGCATCGCCCTCCGGCACCGGCTCGTAGCCCGTCTGTCCACGGGAGAGCACCTCTGCATGCCCTGGCCGGGGCGCCGGTGTGCCTCTTTCCTCCTCGCGTATGTACTTCTCATCCCAATCCATGAGAGACAGCATTGCGCTGGCGCCCATCCAGGCCTACTCCACCTTGGTCTAGATCACCGGCGGCGGTGATTCCGCCACGACCAGCGGCTGTGCGCCGGCCTAGCGGAAGGTGCAGGTCGAACTAGTCGAACTTCCGGCGAGAACTCGATCCCCACAGTCCACTATGCCGGCCATGGAGCAACCGGCTCCACCGAAAGGAAACCGATTCAAGGAGGAGCCCATGTTCCGCAACCTAGTGAAAAAGCGCACCGTTCTAACGCTTGGCGTCGTGACCGTTCTGGCCGTCGCCGGCGTCGCAGTTGCATTCTGGACGACGACCGGGTCGGGCAATGGCGCGGGCAGCGTCGCCGCCGCCAATGGCACGCTCACGTTGCACGGCACGATCACCAACGCACTGACCCCCGGCTCCAGCTCGCCGGTGGCATTCACCGCTGACAACGCAGGTTCTTCGAGCCTACAGGTCGGCACCATCGAAGCTGTTGTCTCGATCGACCAGGCGCACGTAGAAAAAGGCTGCGAAGCCTCTGACTTCACAATCGCCGGCACCGTCGAGAACCAGGTGATAGCGGCGCACGCAAGCGGCACCGCACTCGCGAACGAAGGCTCGATCTCAATGGCCGACACAGCCGCCAACCAGGACGGCTGCAAGGGCGCCACGATCTCGCTCGCTCTGACGAGCTAGCGAAGGGGGCAACTGGAGGGGAGGCACGGACGCCTCCCCTCCTCCACCTTTCCGCAGGCCGAGCAACGGCCTGCACTTTCCGGAACTTCACGAGGAGAACTGCGGGTAAGCAATGCGTCTACGAGACTTCAACAGCCACAGGGGGGAGAGGCGAGCGGACGGCGCCGGCGAGCGGCACAGCCGCATCACGCTCGGCAGCCGCCGCTCGCTCGCACTGCTGGCTTCGCTGACGATGCTGCTGCTCGCGGGCATATCCCTCGCCGCGG
>Ga0210396_10006621_pt1 | contig 11080 bp, 7 predicted proteins | sample IncBWH17OmetaG_FD_155466 | JGI IMG/M metagenome (GOLD analysis project Ga0210396, IMG submission 155466) | Forest soil microbial communities from Barre Woods Harvard Forest LTER site, Petersham, Massachusetts, United States - Inc-BW-H-17-O ...
CTTTGATCGAATTTGGCCGCACTCTCACCAACGAAGTGCGTCTCGAACCTATGCTGGGTTCGGTGATGGATCGCGTCTCGCAAACCCTGCTGGTCGATCGCTTGGCCATCTTCGTCGAAGATGCGCAACGTCCCGGCGAAATGCGCCTCGCGCGCTCCATGGGTGTACGCCTCACCGAACATCTTGACCTAAGTTTCATCGAGCCCACTCGCCCCGAGTTCGCGCGCGGCCCCGTCTTCTTCGAATCGCCACGCGCCGCCCGGGACGTTTCCGACTCGGTGCGTCACACGCTTGAGCAACTCGACCTGAACTATTTCATTCCGTGCCGCATTCGCGAACATACCGTCGCCGTGTTGGGATTGGGTAAGACTGTCGACGGCGATTACCTCTCCAGCGACGACGTCGAACTGGTGCAAACCATTGCCGGCTACGTCGCCATCGCGCTCGACAACTCGCAGCTTTACACTTCACTCGAACAAAAAGCCTTGCAGGTGGCGCGCCTCAAAGACTTCAGCGAAAACATTGTCGAATCGCTCAACGTGGGCGTGCTCGCCGTCGATCTCGATGGCACTGTGGAAGCCTGGAACACTCGCATGGAACAGGTCTTCGGCGTAGCTCGCGTCGATGCCGTTGGCCAGCCGCTGAGCCGCCTGCTGCCTCCGGAGCTTTATCAGGAAATCGCGGTACGCCGTGACGAAGAGCAAATCACCGGTATCTATAAGCATCGCCTGCTTCACGAGGGCCGTTCGCAAGTCATCAATGTTTCCATCACCCCGCTGGTCGGCAAAGCGGGCGAGCGCATTGGGCGCTTGCTGCTTTTCGACGATGTCACCCAGCGCGAGCGCATGGAAGAGCAAATGTCTCAGACCGAGAAACTCACTTCACTCGGCCTGCTGGCCGCCGGTGTCGCCCATGAAGTGAACACGCCGCTCGCCGTGATTTCCAATTACATTCAAATGCTGGCCAAGCAAATGCCCGAAGACGACCCACGGCACGACATCATCGAGAAAATAGTTAAACAGACATTCCGTGCCAGTGAAATCGTCAACAATCTCCTGAACTTTTCCCGTACTGGCCCCAGCGCGCTGGCCGATGTCGATCTCAACCGTTTAGTCGAGGAAACGCTTTCGCTCGTCGCCCATCCGTTGAAGACCTCGCAGATTCAAGTGGTCAAGCAACTCACCAGCGGCATCCCACCGGTGCGCGGCTCCGAAAATAAGTTGCAGCAGGTATTCTTGAATCTCTTCTTGAACGCGCGCGACGCCATGCCCTCGGGCGGAATGTTGGAAGTGCGCACCGCGGCGCACAACGGCAGCGTCGAAGTGGAAGTCGTCGATACGGGCAACGGAATACCCCGCGAGCACATCCATAAGATTTTCGATCCATTCTTCACCACAAAGCCGGGTGGACGCGGCACCGGTCTCGGTCTCTCTGTGAGCTACGGAATCATTAAGGAACACGCGGGCAAGGTGGACGTTCGCTCGACGCCGGGTCGCGGCACTTCGTTCCATGTTGAGTTCCCTGCAGTCAGGAAAGCAGTCCATGTCTAAGGGTTCAATTCTAGTTGTCGACGACGAATCGGAAATCCGCGAGGGCCTCGAGCTCCTGCTGAAGACCGAGGGCTATCAGGTCGCTATGGCGGATACCGGGCAGTCCGGGCTCTCGCGGCTAGGAGAGCGTCCGTACGACCTGCTTCTGCTCGACGTCAGCCTTCCTGATCGTAACGGCATCGAAATGTTGAAGGATATTCGCCTTCACGATCCGCATCTTCCCATCGTTTTGATCACCGCCTACGGCTCCATCGAAATGGCCCGCGCAGCGTTCAAAAACGGCGCGATGGACTACATCACTAAGCCGTGGTCCAACGACGAGCTTCTGGCGCAAGTTGCGCAAGCGGTTGAAGCGCGCAAGCTGCGCGAAGAAAACGTTCAGCTCAAGCGCGCACTCAAACAGCGCTTCAATTTTCCCAACATTATTGGCAAGAGCGACAAGATGCTCACGCTCTTCGACCTCATCACCCAGGTCGCCCCATCGCGCTCCACGGTTCTAATCAGCGGAGAAAGCGGCACCGGTAAAGAACTCATCGCCAAGGCCATTCACTCTGCTTCTCCACGTGTTGATAAAGCATTCGTCCCGGTGAACACCGGCTCCATTCCCGTCGATTTGCTCGAATCGCAATTGTTCGGACACGTCCGCGGCGCCTTTACGAGTGCAGTTTCCTCCAAAAAGGGACTGTTCGAAGTCGCCGATCAGGGCACCATCTTCTTCGACGAAATTGCCACTGTCAGCCCGGAGACGCAGGCGAAGTTGCTGCGCGTCATCCAGGAACGCGAATTCATGCGCCTGGGCGGCACCGAACAAATTAAAGTCGATGTCCGTATCGTCGCGGCCTCCAACATCGATTTGCTTTCCCTCGTGAAGGAAGGCCGCTTCCGTGAAGACTTGTATCACCGCCTCAACGTGATTCATCTTCACTTGCCTCCACTGCGCGATCGTCGTGAGGATATTCCGCTGCTGTTGCATCATTTCCTGGATTATTTCTGCAAGGAAAACGCCAAGCCGCTGCGCAACTTCACTCCGGCCTCGATGAAGTTGCTCATGGACTACGACTGGCCGGGCAACGTTCGCGAACTCGAAAACGTTGTCGAGCGTGCCGTCGTGCTTTCTACTCAAGAACGCGTCGACGTCGATCTCTTGCCCGACTCCGTTCGTAGCAAGGAAATCGTTCGTGGCGTGCGGCTGCAATTGTCGGAATTCTTGCCGCCACTCCCCGGTGAAGCCGGCTCGCGCACCGCCGCCGACCATCCGAATCCGTCGCTCTTCCAGATTATCGACGAGGTCGAGCGCCGCATTATTGTGGACATGCTTGAGCGCACCGGCTGGAATCAGACCGAGGCTGCAGAGCGTTTCCTCATCCCGCTCTCCACGCTGAACCAGAAAATTAAACGCCTCGGCATCGATGTGCGCCGTCGCGGCCGCGCTGAAGAAGCGCACGCCACTTCCTTCGGCAAATAAAAACGGAACTTCCGCACAGATGCTTTGGTGCTTTCTTTGCTAACCCGGCCTTTCGATGAGCGAAAATTCGGAGCCTGTGGGGCTCTTTGCCTGGTGCTCATACTAAATTTCAAAGAGAATTGAGGGCGAGCCCTAAACAGTCGCCCAAAAAGGAAAAACGTGAGCGCTCTCGATCTGATCATGCGTCAGCCGAGTATATACCGCCTGTGGCAGGCGCCCTTTGCCAAGAAGAAATTTGCCCCTATCGTCGCGAGTAACGATATGACTCGGATCCGGCGCGTTCTCGATGTAGGTTGCGGGCCCGGCACGAATGCCAACTATTTTTCGAATGTCGACTATTTTGGAATCGATCTTAACCCGCAGTATATTCGCGACGCCCAGGCTCGGTACGGTGATTCATCCACTTGCAGACGCTTTTTAGCTGTAGATGCAGCGAAATTCGTCGCGCCTCCCGGTGAGCGCTTCGACTTTGTTCTCGTCAATAGCTTCTTACATCACGTCGACGATTCCAATGCCAAGGGTATTCTCGCGAATCTCAATAGTCTTCTCGCTGAGGATGGACACGTTCACGTTCTGGATCTCGTGTTGCCAGAAGACCCATCTATCGCACGCTTCCTGGCCCATTCCGATCGCGGCGATTTTCCCCGGCCTCTCGAGAAATGGCGCCAGATGTTCGCCGAATTTTTTCAGCCCGTAGCCTTTGAGCCTTACGATTTGGGTGCGTTAGGCATACCTTTTTGGAAGATGGTCTACTTCAAGGGAAGGGCTAAGATGTAGTTGAAGACTCTTCCAAAAAACCAAATTATTAAAGGCGGCTCACCGCAGTGTTACCAGGTACAGCTTGCGACTTGGGTCGCTCTCCAAAACTGTCATTGAGGAATTCGCTGCCAGTAGATATTCAGGGAGCCAGTTAAAACCCTCTTTTGGATCTCCCACGTACAACAAAAATTTCCTGTGGGCGCGCGCAAATTGCGAAAGTTCCTGTGTCTCCAGCGGCATGTACCGGCGAAGCACCACCAGATTCTTGTCGATGCTGTCGGTGTCTAGATATTGCACCGCCTTTGATTCGTCGAGCAAGTAGACGAACCGTTTCTTCCATTCAGGCGATGCATAGTGCGCGAGCTGTAGGTATAGCAGACCGTCAGAAATTACCACCGGAAGGTCCGACTCGTTCGCCTTCTGTACGAACGATTCCACGGACGCTGCCGGGTCGTTCAAGTGCGCTCCATGGGCGGAGCGCCAGAACGACAGCTCATGCACGCCGACACTTGAAAGGATAAAGACGGCGAAAAGTGCGATGATCTGCGCTCTCGCAAGCGACATGACGCACGCCATGGCGATAACCACGCCGAGTATCGTTGAAAGTACGTACCGATCTAACAGAATTCCATGCAGCATCTTCGTCAGAAGCAACGTCGTAAATGGCACAAACAGCAATCCCAGCAACAATACTCCCTCAACCCAATCGCCAACTCTTGAAATCCCCACGAGGCTCTCTGGCCCTGGCAAAAATCGTGCTCCTATCACTCCCGCCGCGCACATTAGTGCAACGGCAAATCCGAAAGGCGACCCAACCGAGAAAAAGTATCCGTAAAGCACCGGTATATTGCTTAAATTCGTGTGAGCCCAGATGTGCGCTCCGTAGTAATTTCTCAAACTATTCAATAACGGCCAAAAGACAAACAAAGGTATTAGGCCGAATATCAATGCCGCCCAGACTTGCCAGCGAACCCTGCGCTCTTTCAGAAAATAAAATGCCTCCGCAATCACAAACGGGAGCATGGAAAACACGGCATAGTAGTGAACCGATTCTGCTAGAAATAGACTTAACCCAAGCAACATCGCCCAAAGAACAGAAGGCAGTCGTTGATAGCAAACTAGCGCCAGGGCAATACAGGCGACTACTATGCTGTAGCCCCGCGCATTGATCGCATAGTTGCTGAGCAAGCTAGTCAGCAACAGCGACACCGTACACAGTAAAGCCACGGCGGCACTGTTACGTCTCTTTAAGTAGACTGAGACACAAATCAGAGTGCACGCCAATGCCAGAGTGGACGGCATCCGCAGCGCGATCTGCGGATTGTGGAAACTACCCAGCGAGACGCGTTCGATCAGATAGAAGAGCGGAGGTTGACTATCAATCGCCTGAGAAAGCGATCTCCAAATATCTCTCACATTAGACTGAGAAGCGACTGCGTACGTGATGATTTCGTCGAAGAAAAATGGCTTTAGAGCGGCACCTACGACGCTTCGTACAGCTACATAAATAGCCAAAATAACCGTAAGACCATAAACGTACCGTTTTGGTGGCGATAGAAAGATGTCGAAGCGGTTCGGTAGCGTCTTTCTTTGTTCCACATTTTCCGTAAGCATCAAGTTCCGTTCGCCGCTCCTCGTTGCAGAACCGCCATCAGCGATGTGCCTAAAAATTTCTGCGGAATCCATTCGCACTCGGAAAGTATCCCCATCGAACGATTAATCCAGGGAGTTCGCGTGTCGAATCCCGACGTGATGACTTTGCTTTGATCATGTTTTCCCAACAGCCACAATTTTCGCACCACTAGACTGGGAGCGAGAGGCAATCCCCAGTAAGACCAATCTCCAATTTCCAGCTGGTTGCGCAGACAGGTGCCCCGTAGCGTATCGATGACATATCGCCGCACGTGCCCTGCCGCCACATCATATGGTGAGAACGCCCACTCTCCCGCCGGAACATTCAGGATAATCCTTCCCGTCGGCGCGAGATGAAATTGCAATGCTTGTAGAAAGCTATCCTCGTCGGTGATGTGTTCAAGCACGTCAAACAAGAAAATCACATCGAATTTCCCTTTGAGATCCGCGTCCTGTTGAAAGATGTTGTAGCAGCAAACCGGACTCCGCCTGCTCAAGTTTTTTTTCAGGGCATAATCGTTCAGGTCGAATCCAGTTACTTCACGTCCATAAGTCAGTTCGATTTGCCTCTGCAGAAGGCCATGACCGCATCCGATCTCCGCCATCTCAGCGGCTCCGGGGATCAACCCACCGCAAAGATGCTGCAGCACGTCAAATCGCCGACGCACCCAGAAATGATCCATCGATGCAATTTCAAACCATCGGTCAGCCATGCTGACTTCAGCAGGAGCGGACCGGTACTCGATCTTTCTCAGTTCCGTTGATTCCACAGGTGAGTTCACCAAGGGCATGATGGCAAGGTCGCAAAATCGCTAGCGCAGAAATTCTTTCTCCAGGATTCGTTGATTCCCAAACTTTTCCGCATCCGACCGCGCCGCTCGCGTTCCCACCACCTGGCGTACCACATAGTGCGGGCGCACCTTAGTCTCCTCATAAATGCGCCCCACATATTCTCCAATAATTCCAAGGAAAAACAGCACCACGCCAGACAGGAACGTCACCGCTACCAGCAACGCGGTAAACCCCACCGGCGACTCGTGCCGAACGACCTTCGCATACACGGCGTACAACACGAACACCGTCGAAAGCAACATCACCAGCGCGCCCATCAGCGCCGCCGCACGAATCGGCACAATCGAAAACGCGAAAATTCCATCCGTCGCCAGCTTCAGCAGCCGCATCAGGCTGTACTTGCTCTTTCCCGAATGCCGTTCCGCGCGCTCCACTGGCACGCCAATCTGGCGGAAACCCACCCAACTCCGCATCCCACGCAAGTATCGGTGATGCTCCGGCATCCGCCGCATATGGTCGATCACCCGCCTCGACATGAGCCCGAAATCCCCGGAGTCCAGCGGCAACCTGATGTCTGACAAGCCCGCCATCATCCGGTAGAACAGGAAATAACACATACGCAACGGCAAAGGCTCTTTGCGCCGCACCCGTTGCGCGTACACCACGTCGTATCCCTCTTGAAATTTCGCGATAAACTCTGGGATGACTTCCGGCACATCCTGCAAATCTCCATCCATCACCACTGCCGCATCGCCCGACACATGATCAAGCGCCGCCGTGATTGCCGCCTGGTGGCCAAAGCTTCGCGAAAGCCCCACCGCTACTATCCGCGGATCCTTGATCGCCGCTTCGCCCAACATTTCGAACGTGCGGTCCGTGCTTCCGTCGTCCACAAACACCACTTCGTGCGGCCCGCCTGGCAGAGAGTCAAGCACCTTCTGCAGACGCAACAGCAGCTCCGGCAGAACGCTCTCCTCATTGTGAACCGGAATCGCCACCGACAAATGCATCCCGCTGCCATTCCCTTCGAAACCGTAAGCGTTCAGCGAGGCGGTCCAACCCAGGCTGAGTCTACGAGTATCACTTGCTGACCGGTATCGCTGTTACAGAAACTTTCCCAACCATACGCGGATTCCCTGTGCCCAGCAAGATTAGGTTTCGGATTTTCCTTGCATACCTATCCCTGACTATGCACATTACGTTTGATGATTCTGCGCCTATCGGATTCCATCTCCAGAGCGCTCGGAGTGATTGCCGCGTGTCTTATAGCGGCGGTCATGTGTTACTTCGCTTGGCGCATGGCGTTAGGAGCTATTGCGGCTGAGGGACAGACCCCCGAACAATTGCGTGCTGCAACTCGCTGGGAACCTCGAAATTCGGTCTATTGGTATCTGCGGGGACATTTTGAAGAGTCTAATATGGAGCGTCCCGATCCGGCAGGTGCCGCTTCATTTCTTCAGACAGCGGTGCTCCTAAACCCACTCTACACCGATGCGTGGCTTGAACTAGCCAACACACATGAAATTGAGGGAGATCTGGATGAAGCTCGACGCGCTTACATCCGTGCGGAGCAGAGCTATCCCTCTTCGGCAGAGGTGGCCTGGCGTTACGGAAACTTTCTACTTCGCACAGGTGATCTGCCCGACGCGTTTGTGAAGCTCCGTAGTGCCGTGCAGGCAGATCCACAGTTCGCCGCCGCAGCATACTCGCGTGTATATCGGGCGGACCCGAATCAGGACGACATCTTGGAGAAAGTCTTGCCGCCCATTCCGAGAGCCTATGTCGCCGTGATCGCAGAAGCTACCGCTGCGAAACAACTAGCCTTTGCGCAAATCGTATGGGCGCGGCTGCTTGCTTTGAAGCCTAAGCTTCAGGTCCACGATTTTGATAATTTGGTCTATTCCTTGGCCGCGAATAGCGAGTACGCTATGGCGCAACGTATCTGGAACCAGGGAGCTTCTACGTTGAGTCTTCCTCCTTTGCTCCAGCAGCAAGGTTCCGTTGTGTGGGATCCAAGCTTCGAGTCAGGCGTAGAGGGGGCGACATTCTCGTGGCACTACCAGCCATTGGATCAGGGCGTACGGATCGGTCTCGATTCGAACGAAAAGCACTCCGGCGGCCGTTCCCTAAGGTTTGCCTTCGATGGTAAGCACAATCCAGGTGGCGACTTCGCCTGCACTTGGAGCGCAGTTAGTTCCGTCGGCCAGTCCTATCACTTTTCCGCTTGGATCAAGGCTCGCGAAGTAACAACCCAACAGGGTCTGCGCTTTCGCATAACCTCACTGGGAAGCAAAGAATCTAGCGTATCCACCACACAAGAATTTCACGGTGCTCTACCTTGGACTCTTGTGGAAATGCCTTGGACGGTAGGGAAGGATGTTTATGGCGTAAGAATTTGCCTCAGTCGCGACCCTAGCGACAATCCGGATGTGCGCATTTCGGGAAGTGCTTGGGTAGACGACGTAAACCTGGTCCCTGATGCTCTGGAGCCACGCAGACCATGAGTGTTGTGCGTGTGGGAATTTGCGTCTTGCTCGCCTTTGCTGTTCTGGCCTTTGGAGCGGCCGAGGAGTGGGCTCAGGCCGTGATCGAGATTGGTTTCTCGCTTCTCCTAGTTTGTTTCGCTGTTCATGCCTACCTGCAGAAACGTGATCATGTTTTTTTCCCCCCATTGCTCTTTCCGCTGGGGGTTTTTGCAGGGTTGGTCGCAATACAACTCGCGCTGCATAAGACCGTTTCCGTGTACGACACCCGCATCCAATTGCAACTGGTTCTTACTTACCTGATCCTGATTTTCCTGCTATCACAGGCGTACCAGCGCGCAAGTCAATGGAAGAAGTTCATTTGGTTTCTGATGTCGCTAGGTTTTTTTGTCTCCATTCTCGGGATTCTGCAGTATCTGACCTTCAACGGAAAGCTCTATTGGGCCCGCACCACTCACTACGGGGGCTACCCTTTTGGTCCGTATGCGAACCGCAATCACTTCGCTGGATTTGCAGAATTACTGATTCCTATCGCCCTGGTACCGCTGGTACTGGGGAAGGTACGACGCGAACGGGTCATTTTGGTCGCATTGTTTGCGCTCGTTCCGTCGGTCGCACTCATGCTCTCGGCCTCGCGCGGGGGCATCGTCAGTTTTACCGTGGAAATGATACTTCTGTTTCTATTGCTGCTCGTTCGTCGCATTCGCGGTAAGCATGTGTTACTCGGAGGTCTTGTCGTTCTGGGCGCGGTTATGATGGTTTCCTGGATCGGGGTGCAGCAGGTGCTACAACGCTTCTCTACGGTTCGATCCAGTGACATTTCCACAGATAAGCGCGCTTCCATGCGCCGTGACACGCTTCGCATTTTCCTTGATCATCCCGTCCTTGGCACCGGTTTAGGTACTCTGCCGCTGGTCTTTCCCGCGTACGATTCCTTGTACGACGCCAAATTCGTCAATCACACTCACAACGATTACCTGGAGACGCTCTCGGATACCGGCGTCCTCGGCGGACTCTGCTGCGCCTGGTTCCTAGCCCTGGTTTTTATCCAGGCTTTGCGCGGTATAGCGGACCTGGGTGGGTCCTTTGGAGCGGCCTTAAATCTTTCCGGATTAGTCGGCTGCTGCGGACTTTTGGTGCATAGTTTGGTAGACTTCAACCTGCATATCCCAGCAAATGCATTGCTTTTTTTTGTTGCCGCCTATTTGTCCACCGCCCGCCTCCCATCCGCAGCCCCGGGCACACCGGCGGCTTCATCATCGCGAAGACGAAGGCGAAAAGAAAGTCTGGCTGCGTCCGACAAACGGTATACTGTTCGTAAGGGGGTAGTTTCTTTTTCATGAAATTCGCAGCGAATTTGCGGCGTGAGGTATTAGTTTGTGCCGTTGTGTTGGTCAGTGTTCTTTCGACCCTGCCGACGCTTCACGCACAAAACGTCACCGTAGGCGAGACCCCTCAGCAAACTAACGAACGGATCCAAACGCTTTCCTCTGGGGCAAAGAACGTTCCGCATGATTACATCATCGGCAATGGGGATCTGCTTGGTATTTCGGTATTCGATGTTCCAGAGCTAACCAGAGACGTACGTGTGGGGCAAACGGGAGCGATCAGCCTCCCGCTTGTGCCCGTAAGACTGCAAGTTTCCGGTTTAACCGAACTGCAAGCTGAACAAAAAATTGGCGAAGTGCTAGAGGCAAATGGCCTAGTCACTCATCCCGATGTCGGTGTCATCGTTAAGGAACACAAAAGCAAGCCTATTACGATCGTGGGTGCAGTTATGCACCCTATGGTATACGAAGCGGACCGGCAAGTGACGTTGCTAGAAGCACTTGCGGAAGCTGGTGGTGTTTCTCCTGACGCTGGAGACACTGTCCTTGTAACTCGACAACATTCCGCGACATTCATAGAGCTCTCCGAAAATAATTCCGTGGAGAGTCGATCTGCACCAGGCTCCGGCGAGCCTCCGGCATTAGATAACTTGCAAGCCCCCGCCCCGGTTCAGACGGAAAAGAATCCCGCGGCTGGGGATGTGTTTCCGGTGCCACCGGCCCGGATTACGCCAAACCAGGCTGACTCCCTTCCTAAGGACGTCGGCCCGATCACTATCAATCTCAGCGACCTTCTTGAATCGGGAGACACCCGCAATAATATTCCCCTTCAGGCGGGCGACGTGGTGACCGTACCTCACGCAGGCATCATTTATGTTCTTGGGGCGGTGGCTCGGCCGGGAGGATTCGTACTTGCAAATGACCGTAGCCAGCTGACGACCCTAAAGGTGCTTTCCCTCGCTGGAGGGACAACAACTATTGCAAAACTGGACCATGCCGTGATCCTTCGTAAGGACGAGCAAGGAAAGCAATCGGAAACGGAAGTCGATCTAAAAAAGATTTTGCACCGAG
>Ga0210396_10006622_pt1 | contig 11076 bp, 13 predicted proteins | sample IncBWH17OmetaG_FD_155466 | JGI IMG/M metagenome (GOLD analysis project Ga0210396, IMG submission 155466) | Forest soil microbial communities from Barre Woods Harvard Forest LTER site, Petersham, Massachusetts, United States - Inc-BW-H-17-O ...
TGGAGCTAGCTCAACGCGGCGCGGAGGTCGTGGTACACGGGCGCAGCGCCGAACGCGGTGCCAAGACAGTCCGTGATATCGAGAATGCCGGTGGCAAAGCACGTTTCGTTGCCGCAGATCTCAACGATGCCAATGATGTCCGACGGTTGGCCGCCGAGGCGGGGCCGGTGGACATCTTGATCAACAACGCCGGTATCTACAAGTTCGGTGCGACCCCAGACGTCGATGACGCGACTTTCGACGAACATGTGAACGTCAACTTGCGCGCGCCATACATCCTGGTGCAGCAACTGGTACCGGGGATGGTTGGGCGCGGTGGCGGCGCCGTGGTCAATGTGAGTACTCTCGCGGCCTCGGTACCCACGACCGGAGCGGGGATCTACGGAGCCACCAAAGCCGGGCTGGAACAGCTGACGCGGGTGTGGGCAGATGAGTTCGGCGGATCGGGAGTACGCGTCAATGCAGTGGCCGCCGGGCCTACCGACACGCCGGGCGTCGCCGTGATGCCGGGCGTGCTCGATGCGGTAGCGGCAACTACTACCTTGAACCGGCCCGCCGAGCCGAGTGAGATCGCCAAGGCGGTCGTATTCCTCAGCTCCGCGGATGCCAGCTATGTCAACGGCGCGGTGTTGCACGCGACCGGTGGCCAGCGCGCGATTGCCGCGTAGCGCAGCGGCTTTCGCGTCGCTAGAGGTCTAGCACCAAGTCGCTTTCTGGAGCCGCTGAGCAGATCAGTACCGTTCCCCGTTCGGGTGGCTCCAACGGCGATTGGACATACGTCGTCGTCCCGGCGACCACTCCGGTCTCACAGACGTGACAGACTCCGCTTCGGCACGAGAAACGGGTTGGCACGTCGCAGACCTCGGCCAGGTCCAGGATGTTGCCGTAATCGGCGGACCAGTTGACGGTGAGCCCGCTGCGGGCGAAGGTGATTGACGGTCCGGTCCCCGGTGGTCCCGCGGGCGGGTGTGGCGGCTTGCGCGGGCCTCCCTCGACGAGGCCGGGATTGATTGGCGGCAGGGCACCGAACAATTCGCTGTGGATACGTGCCGGGTCGAGTCGGGCTGCGGTGAGGGCATTGCGCATGTCCGACATGAATTGCGTTGGACCGCAGAGATACACCGCGGCATCGGTCGGAAGCCCCAACGCCGCGATCGTCGGCTGGTCCAGACGTCCCTGCGTCTGCGTGTAGAACACCCGCTGCCGAGCATGCGGCAACGACGCGATCAGGGTCGTAACTTCTGTTGCAAAAGCCTGGGTTTCGCGATTACGGGTCGTGTGCAGCCACCAGATGTCGCGGGTATCGTGCACAGCCGACAGCGTATGCAACATCGCCAATACCGGCGTGATACCGATTCCCGCTGAGATCAAGGCCACCGGATTGCTGCCTCCGGTCAGATAGAAGTCGCCGCGCGGCGCGGCGGCCTCGACGATCGACCCAGCTTCGATGTGGGCGTGTAGCCAACGGCTCACCAAGCCGTGATCTTCGCGCTTGACGCTGATGCGGTAGTCACCTGCGGTGGGGTCACCCGAGAGGGAGTAGCTACGCATTGGCGTGGGCTCGGCGGCGCCGGGGATTCGCACGGTCAGGTACTGGCCGGGAAGCGGCGATGGTAGCGGGCTGTGGTCGTCGGCTTGCAGCCGGATCGACATCACCTGTGGGCTTTCCCGGGTTATTGCGCTGACCCGCAGCGGACGAAATCCGCTCCATCCCGGCTCGATTCCGACGGGCGGTGCGGTCTCGGCCGCGGAGCCGTCGTGCGCTTGCAGCATGTCACGGAATGACTGCTGCCACCCGGGGCTGAGCGCGGGAACGTCGACGACCTTGCGTAATTGTTCGACGTTGCGGTTCGGCAGATACAACAGCGCGTCGACGTCGGCAACGCTGAGTTCGTGACGGCCACGCTGGACCCGCACGATGTCATCACCGGCGCGGACCTGCCCCTCGGTAATGACCCGGAAGTAGAAGCCCGGGCGGTGCTGGGATACAAGCAGATTGGGCATTTCCGGTTCGTTGAGGCGCAGGCCGATCCGGAAGCAGGTGACGCGCGGTTGGGTTACCTCAAACTCTGCCTCACCGATTTGGTAGCGGTCACCGATGCAGACTTCATCGTCGGATAGTCCGGTGATGGTGAAATTTTCCCCGAAGTGGCCGGGCACCAGGTCGTCGCGATTCAGATAGGTCTTCCAGAAGTCGTACGACTCCGTCTGGTACACCATGACAGCGCGTTGTTCGCCGCCGTGGCCGGCCAAGTCGCCCTGCCCGTCGCCGTCGATGTTGATGCGGCGCACCATGACGGGTCCTTCGACCGGGGTCTTCCATATCCCGGTGTAGACGGTTTTATCCCGCCATTGCACGTTCTTGGGCATGCCCACATTGACCGAAACAAGTCTGCCCACTGTGTCTCCTCCTGGTCAACGTCGCGCGAAGCTAGGTCAGCGGTTCGCCACCGTCGATTTTGAGCGTCATACCGGTCAGGAAAGTATTGGTCATCGCAAACAGCACCGCACCGGCAATGTCGTCCGGGGTTCCGATCCGCCCCGCCGGGTTGCCTGCGGCGATGTGCCCGAAGTAATCCCGCTTGCCGTCGTCGCCAAGAGCGTCCCAAGCGCCGGTATCGATTACTCCGGGCGAGATGGCGTTGACCCTTACCGGAGCCAGTTCGACGGCCAGCCAGCGGGTGAGAAAGTCGACAGCGCCATTGGTGATACCCACCCCGAGATAGCCGACGTTGAGCTTGAAGGCGTGGACCCCCGAGAACAACACCAACGACCCGCCCGGGTTGATCTGCGGTGCAAAGTATTTGGCCAGCATGGTGGGGCCGATGACTTTGGTGTCAAACGACAGCTGCAGGTTGTGGCGCTGCAGGTCGGCCAGTTTCCCGCGAGCGCGCGCGGAGGCGGTCGACACCACATGATCGACGGCGCCCACCCGCTCGGCAAGGGCGGCAATCGACTCGTCGTCGGTGAGGTCGACAACCTCAGCGGTGATATCACTGCCGTTGTAGGCACTGGCCAGCTTGGCTTGATCCCGTCCGGCCGCGATGACGCGGGCCCCTTCGGACTGCGCCAGCAAAGAGACCGCACGCGCGATCCCGCTACCGCGTCCGACCACCACGACGGTCTTGTCCCGCAACGTGTTACCCACCCGTTACCCCTCCTTTGCTCCGCCTGCCCACAGGCGAACGACCGACCGGGCGACTATTGCTGAATCCTGACCCACTAAACTGGGATAGCTGACCCAGAATATTCCCAGCCAGCCGAACGGTCAACTCCTGCGCAGGCTATTGCGGGCCGTTGGTTTTCGTGCATACTGGGATGCATATCCCAGAATTGTGGGTTACAGGTGTGGTCATACCCGACACCGTTGCACGTGGTGTCTGTCGCGGCCCCAGAAACACATGATGCAGGAGGAATCTCATGCCGGCCGTTCATCATCGATACGTCACCGTCAATGGACATCGGCTGTTCTTCCGTGAGGCCGGCAGTGCCGACGCGCCCGCGTTGGTCCTCTTGCACGGATTTCCCACCAGCTCCCGCATGTTCCGGAATCTGATTCCGGCGCTCGCCGACCGCTATCAACTGATCGCACCGGACCATCTGGGCTTTGGGCTCTCGGACGCGCCACCGGTGGAGGAGTTCGACTACACCTTCGATGCGCTCACCGACCTGACCGCGGGCCTGCTGCGCAGCATGGGCATCGATCGCTACGCGATATACGTACAGGACTACGGCGCCCCCATCGGCTGGCGACTGGCGCTTCGCGAGCCGTCCGCGATTACGGCGATCATCAGCCAAAGTGGCAACGCCTACGATGCCGGGTTCGTCGAGAGCTTCTGGAAGATCGTGCAGGCCTATCAAAATGAACAGACGGCCGACACCGAGGCCCCGGTACGGCAGTTCCTCACCTTGGACGCCACCCGGTGGCAGTATCTCACCGGCGTAGCCGACGAGACGCTGGTCGACCCCGAGTCCTGGTATCACGACTACGCACTGATATCCCGGCCCGGCAACGACCTGGTGCAGCTAAAACTCCTGCGGGACTATGCCAGCAATGCGCCGCTATACCCTCGCGTACACGAATACTTCCGCGCCAGCCGCGTGCCACTGCTGGCTGCGTGGGGCCGCGGTGACGAAATTTTCGGGCCGGCCGGCGCTGAGGCGTTCGCGGACGACCTGCCCGATGCCGAGGTTCATCTGCTCGACGGCGGGCATTTCCTGCTGGAGTCCGCACTGGACGAAGTCACCGAGCTTATCCGCAACTTCCTCGCCAAGGTGGACGTGCCCACCTGACGGGGCCTGCGGACGGCACATCCCAGCAATGGGCTGGATATCCCATAATTGGAGGCGCTCGCAGGCTAGCCTGACGCGATGGCCCATCCCGATGTTCAGGACGAACAACGGTTGACCGCCAAGGGGCGTGCCACCCGCGACAGGATCGTGCAGGCCGCCGCCGAGCTGATTGTCACCCAGGGGCTGTCGGCCTCGAACATGGAGAATGTCCGCAGAGCTGCATCGGTCAGTGGTTCTCAGCTTGCTCACTATTTCGCCGACAAAAGTGCGCTGATTCGTGCGGTCATCAGGCGCCAAATCGGCGTGGTTCTGGACTTTCACCGCCAGCCCAAGCTTGGAGACCTGGACTCGTTCGACGACTTCGAACGGTGGATTGATCTCAACATGCGCTACCTACGGCGCATCGGAACTTCCGGTGGCACACCCACTTACCATGCGCTGGCCGCGCAGCTGGCGAAGTCCGACGACGCGACCCGCGCCACATTGGCGGCAGGCTACTGGCGGTGGGTCGAGTTGCTCGAATCAGCAATCCAGCGAATGAAACATCACGGCGTTCTCGACGCGAACGCCGACTCGCGACAATTGGCGTTGGCCATCGTCAGCGCTCACCAAGGCGGCGCCACGTTGGCGTTTACCTATCGGGCGGAGTGGCCACACGCCGATGCCACGCGGTTCGCCGTCAACTATCTGCGGATGTTCGCCACCGATCCGGCTGAGCGGGAACCGCGTGCAGCGCGACGTCCCCGTGGTCGGCGCCGCACAACATAGGCCCACTGACTGATGCCAAGGCGCAACGTGAACGAAGACAGCACATCGCGATTCACCCGCAAGGGACTGGCAACCCGGCGACGTATCGTCGGCGTCGCTGCCCGGCTCATGTTCGAGCGTGGCGTTGCCAACACCAGCATCGACGAGGTGCGTAACATCGCCGGGGTCGGGGGATCGCAGATCTCGCACTACTTCCGCGACAAACGCGATCTGACCCGCCAGGTCATCTCCGCGCGACGCGACGACGTCATGGCATTTCACGAGCAACCGCAGCTCGGTGCGCTCGATAGTTTCGAGGATCTGCAAGCATGGGTCGACGCCTGCGTAGCCGACATCGACACCGTCTACCGGCTGGGCGGATGCATCTATGGCTCCCTGGCCGGCGAGCTGATCGACGCCGACGACGAAATCCGCGACGATCTCGCCGACGGGTACGACCAGTGGCTCGAGCTATTCCAGACCGGCCTGACAGCGATGCGGCGGCGAGGCAGTCTGCGTTCTGACGCCGACCCGCGACACCTGGCTGTGTCGCTGGTCATCGCACACCAGGGCGGCGCCATGCTCACGCATGCCACCGGTGACGCGGAACCGCTGCGGGTCGCCGTCAACGCCGCCGTCGACTACGTGCGCTCCTTCGCGGCTACTCCCGGGCCCCGTAAAAGCCGATCGAGCCCGGCGCGGCGCAGACCCAAATCCTGACCCGAACGGGCTGCACCTTGATCGCCGGCCGATATCAGTTCCCTTCACCCGCAGCATTTTTCGGTGCGGGAATGTCCGGTCGTAGATAGCCAACGAGACATAGACAAATCAAGGCCATTCCTACCACCGGCCATTTGAGCGCGATCAGTGCCGCTGCGGTGAAGACGCCGATCGTAATGACCGATCTCATTCGCAGCATCCGCCGCATAAGCTGCGAGACGTCCTCGTGGGCGGGCCGATCGACCGCCTCCCAACAGAGGGCGACATAGGTGACGTTAACCAGGACCCGCATACAATGCCACCGGCGCCGCAGCCAGCCTGCTATCGGCGATCCACTCGGTGGTAAACGGAATCAGCGACACCGAGGAAAAGATGCGCGAAGTTCGACCACACCAGCCGTGGCGTCGCCACCGCCGCATAGTTGAACAAGTGGTGGTGATTGACCCAGACGATGGCGATGAACAGATAGCTGACGACGTAGCTCAGACCCGCCGGCCAAAGCGGTAGCAAGGCACTAAAGCTATGGGCGGACGGCGGCTTGAGCTCGAGGACCAGGATGGTGATGAGCACCGCGAACACGCCGTCGGAAAATTGCCTCACCCGGTCGGGACTGGATTGTCGCGCAGCCACCACATCCTCCCGCCGTGTTCGGGCCTAACCCCTCGTCGATTATGTTGGCCCACCCCGGCGGGTAGCCGCGATATACGCATCGAAGAGATTCCGGGGTGCTACCAGGTGGCGAGGAAGCCGCGGCAGGCGGTCGAGGCCAACGGCGAATAACAACCCTGGACAAATTTGGGTGGAACCTCCCATAATATTGGGTTAGTTAACCCATTAAATTCGTGCTGGCGATGGTACCCTGACCGCCGCACTTCGGCTTTCGCAAAGCAATATCCGAAGGCCGACTAACGATTTGGAAAGAGACAGGTGATGGCCACCATCGGTAATGCCACTGCCGCACCGCCCACGGCGCCGGCGGTGGTTCGCGAGCAACCCGGCGGGGAGAGCATGCGCGCGATCATCCTGAAAGGATTCGGCGGGCTCGACAGCCTGGTCTACACAGACATCCCCAAGCCGCTGCCCAAGGACGGCGAGGTCGTGATCAAGGTGCAAGGGTTCGGTATCAACCACGCCGAGATGCACATGCGCCGGGGGGAATGGGCAGAAGCCGCGGAAGTCAGCGGCATCGAGTGCGTCGGCATCGTCGACTCGTGCCCGGGAGGGGAGTTTCCGGTAGACGCCAAGGTGGCGGCGCTGATGGGCGGTCTGGGGCGAACGATCAATGGCAGCTACGCCGAATACACCCGGGTGCGTGCGGCGAATGTAGCCCTCATCGAATCCGACCTGCCCTGGCCGCAGTTGGCAGCCCTGCCGGAGACCTTTGCGACCGCTTGGACATGTCTGTTCCGCAACCTCGACCTGGCGGCCGGACAGACACTCGTACTACGAGGGGCCACATCATCGTTCGGCCAGGCCGCACTCAAGATGGCGGTCGCCGCCGGCGCACGGGTCATCGCCACCACACGTAGCTCCAAGCGCTCTTCCATGCTGCAGAATTTGGGTGCTTCGCGCGTGGAGTTGGAGAGGCCCGACCTGGCGGCCCACATCGCCGAATCCACGCAGATCGACGCCGTCCTCGACCTGGTGGGCAACAGCACCATCCTCGACTCCCTCGACATGCTGCGCCGCGGCGGCACGGCCTGCCTGGCGGGATGGCTGGGTGGACTTGATCCCATCGGTGATTTCAACCCGCTGCTACGCATGGCCAGTGGGGTGAACCTGAACTTCTTCGGCAGCTTCGTGTTTGGAACCCCCGGCTTCCCGCTTTCCGACGTGCCTCTACAAGACATCGCACACCAGGTGGCTGACGGCAAGCTCGACGCCGAGCCGTCGCACGTCTTCTCGTTCGATCAAATTCACGAAGCGCACCGAGTTATGGAGGCGGGAGAAGCCGGCGGGAAGATCGTCGTTGTCATGGACTGATGCACGGCCACAAATACCGCTTCCGGGAACTTTCGCGTTAGGAAGGACATAACGATGGGTTTGGCATGGCAGCAAGGTCCCCTGGCGACCGGTTCGATCGGACACTTCCTCACCGAGCAGCCGTTACCAGAGCGCCTGCTGTACGCGGAGCCGTTGCGCCGCCGCATGCGGGTGCGCTTCGCCGACAGGTGGATCGCCGACAGCGAGGATGTCATCTCGCTACACGAGCCGGGCCGCTACCCGGTGGCTTATTTCCCCCGCGGCGATATCGACTCGGACATCCTGATCGCCGAGGACCGGGTGACCCAGCACCGCGACCTCGGCGACACGCAGTGGTTCACCGCCAAGGTTGCGGAGCGAGAGGCCAACCACAGCGCCTGGCAGCACGTAGGCTTGCCGCAACATGCAGCCGTGCTGGCCGGGCGGCTGGCATTCGCCTGGCGCGCCATGGACGCCTTCCACGAAGAAAACGAACGCATCGTCGGGCATGCCGCCGACGCCTATCACCGCATCGACATCCGCTCTACCTCAAGGCATCTCGTCGTAAAAGATGGCGAGCAGGTGATCGCCGACACCAAACACCCATTGGCGCTATATGAATCGGGCTTTGCGCCCCGCTGGTACGTACCCCGCGAGGATATCCACGAAACGGCCCTCAAACTCGTTGATATACAGACCTTTTGCCCATACAAAGGGATATGTTCCTACTACGACATCGGCAGCCGCCAGCGCGCCGCATGGTCCTACATCAACGCCTGGCCCGAAGTAGGCCGGGTAACCAATCTGGTGTCCTTCGAACCCGACAAGATCGACGTCTATCTCGACGGCAAACAGTTACAGCTCGAGCCCGGCCAAACCGTCATTCCCCATGGTGTTGACCGAGGACTCGACACCGATGAGGTGCTTGGGAAAACACCCACCGGGATCACGCGATGAAAGCGCTGTTAGAGGTTGGCTGGCGCGGGGGATTCCTTCCGGGCCTTGATCCAGACCGCGCCGATTACGCGAGCTTTGCCGATTTCCGCGACCCCGACGGTAATGCCTGGGTGCTGCAAGAACGCAACCACCAGCCGGCATGAACTCACAGAACCGGCTGACCACACCGTCTGTACTCGTATTCGACGTGAACGAGACGCTGATCGATATCGAGTCCATAGCACCGCTTTTCGGGGAGCTGTTCGGTGACGAGCGGGTGCTCCGCGAATGGTTCGGTCAACTCGTCATGTACTCGATGACCGCCACCTTGGCGGAATCCTATGTGGATTTCTTCACTCTCGGACGAGGCGTGTTACACATGCTGGGAGACATCTACCGGGTAGACGTCACCGACGACGACGTACATCGCCTGCAGGCTGGGATGCGTACGATGCCCGCGCACCCCGACGTCGCAGACGGACTCACAGCCTTGCGCGACAATGGCTTTCGTCTCGTTACGCTGACGAATTCACCGCACAAGGCTGGAGTGCAGACACCGCTCGAGAACGCCGGGCTCGCGGACTTTTTCGAGCAGCAGTTCAGCGTCGAATCCTGCCGCGCGTTCAAGCCGTCGCCATCGGTCTACCGGTATGTGTGTCAACAGCTGGACGTGGCGCCCGCGGATTGCATGATGGTGGCCGCCCATGTGTGGGATACCCTCGGCGCCCAAAACGTCGGCTTCAGCAGCGCCCTCATCACACGGCCGGGCAATCCACCGCTGCCAGTTGACGGCATGCCGCAACCCGACCTCGTGGTAAGCGATCTGCGCGAGCTCGCCGAGCAGCTCATCGCCCGGCCACGCTGAGCAGCTCCCGCCGTCGAACTGGACGCGACGAGTCGAAAAGCGAGAGGATCTGCAGGGATTCGCCTGCGGATGAGAATTCACGACAGGAGCGATGATGGCAACGACGGATGGATTTCACCCCGACTTCGACGAGACGACCACGAAAGCCGCACGCAACCGGGTACACCACGTCAAGGCGTCGGACATCAGCTCCGACACCGCACAGTCGGAGGGACTGCGGCGCTTCGCGGCGCTGTCCGGCGACTCGGTCGGTGCGGAGAAGCTCTGGATGGGTGAGACACACGCGCTACCCGAAACCGTCTCGTCCAACCATCACCACGGCGAATCGGAGACCGCAATCTACGTACGAAGCGGTAATCCGGAGTTCGTATTCCACGACGGCGTCCAAGAGGTACGCATCTCAACTGCGCCCGGCGACTACGTCTTCATCCCGCCATATCTGCCGCACCGGGAGGAAAACCCCGACCCGAACACACCAGCGGAAGTCGTGATTGCGCGCAGCACCCAGGAGGCCATCGTCATCAACCTGCCCGCGCTATATCCGCTCGAAGGTGCTCAGTAGACCGCGATTTCGATCAGGTTCCCATCGACGTCACGGCAGTAGTGCGAGGTCATCGGACCCAACGCACCGATCTTGGTTACCGGCCCCGAGATTACTTCAACTCTGCACTCGGCAAGGTGGGCGCTCACCTCGTCGGGTGTCGATCTGGTGATGAAGCACAAATCCTCGGACCCGGCTGCTTCAACGGATCCGGTCGCCCAGTCAGGGTCGTCGGCCAGCGCGCCGACTGGTCGCAGGTTGATCTTCTGATCTCCGAAGCAAAGAGCAGTTCTATTGGACGGCCCGAACGTCTCTCGCCTCATGCCGAGCACCCGCTCATACCACGATGCGGTGGCCTCAATATCGCGACAATTCAACACAATATGGTCGAACCGTTCCACCGCTAATCCCACGTTCAACCCTCCTGATCGTTAAGGAGCTGCGTCGTCAGCGCGGCCGCCAGGTCATCGGCAGCATATTGCCCGGGCCACCTATGAGATCCATTCGGCCGGCGCCTCCCTAGAGGTCGCCGCCGCGTTGGATCTGCCGAAGGGCTCACCGGTGTTGGTCCTCGAGCGCACCGGCTACACCGACGCGAACAAACCCGTCGAGGTGGTGGAGTTCCACTATCGTCCGGAGCGGTACCGCTTTTCCGTCACGTTGCCCCGGACAGTGCCAGAACCTGGCGCCGGAATAGTCGAGACGCGAGATTCGACCCCAATCGCGACGCTACCTGGCCCGTAACGGTTGAGGGAACGCATTGATCGCACGACCTTGACCGCTGGGCGGACTTGATGCTAAGCAAGTGCTCAGCAAGGTGGGTTAACGGCTTTGGCGAGCACCGGGAACGTGTTATCTCGGCTCCGCGGTTGAGGAGGACACAATGACGGCCACGCAGCTGGTCTTCGACCCGTTCTCGGAGGAGTTCTTCACCGACCCGTATCCGACCTACCGGCGGATGCGCGAGGAGGCGCCGGTCTACTACAGCGAGGAATACGACTTTTACGCGCTG
>Ga0210396_10006624_pt1 | contig 11073 bp, 3 predicted proteins | sample IncBWH17OmetaG_FD_155466 | JGI IMG/M metagenome (GOLD analysis project Ga0210396, IMG submission 155466) | Forest soil microbial communities from Barre Woods Harvard Forest LTER site, Petersham, Massachusetts, United States - Inc-BW-H-17-O ...
GCCCTCGGCGCGGCGCTCTACGAGATGTTCGCCGAAAAGATCGCGCCAATGCGTCTCGCCGCTCGCCGCTTGCGGCCAGGGGATCTCGGTTCCGGTCCAATCTGGCTCAGCCTCGCAGCGCGCGGGATAGCGCGCAGCCGCAACGACAAGCGCGTCTTCCTCATGGCAGCGGGCAAAGGCGCAGATCTGGTCGGCTCTGGAGCCGGTAGCAATGAGCGGCTCGTATCCCCCGTGTTGAAACAGCTTCGGATGATCGCGGCGGTATGCCAGCAAGGTCACGATGACGGCCAGTTTGACACGGCCGTCGCGCCAATCTCCGAGCATTTCGGATATCGCCGTGCGGCGGTTTCGTTCCAATGACGCCGTTATCTGGTCGAGCAGTTCGAAGCGTGCTCCGTAGTCGACTGGGCGCCGGTTGTCGGGGTCCACAAGGGTTAGGTCCCAGAGCTCCGCCCCTTGGTAGATGTCCGGCATTCCGGGCAGAGTGAGCTTCAAGACGGTCTGCACCACGCTGTTGCGGATACCGAGCCGCGCGACGTGTTCCTGGAAGGGCAGAAACGCGCCGAGGAATGCATTAGGCCTCGATACGTCGAGTGCGTCCCGCACGAAGCCCACCATCGTCTCTTCATAAGCCGTATTCGGCGACGCCCAAACTGAGCGTAGCTTCGCCTCACGTATTGACTTGACCATTGCCCCTTCCAGCCGCCCGGCGAAGGAGCGCAGTTTCTCTGGGTCGGGGTTCTCGATGCCGGTCAAATCAGCCGGCCAGGCGCCGAGCAGAAGCTGGTAGAAGAGGTATTCGTCATTGCGGTCGGGCGGCGCCGTGCCCTCGATGTCGCCGCGGCGGGCGCGCACGATGCGGCTCCATGCCTGGACCTGGCGAGCCCATTCCTCCGGCATCTCGGATAGCACGGCAAGCCGCGCGCGGGTGTCTTCGCCGCGCTTGGTGTCGTGGGTCGAGGTCGCCAACATCGCGTGCGGCCAGCGCTCCGCGCGTTGCGCATTGGATCTGTGGAATGCGGCCAATGTCACACCGAAATGGTCGGGATGGCCGCCCACCTCGTTCAACGCGACGAAACGGTTGTAACGATAGAAAGCGGTGTCCTCGAGCCCCTTCGCCATTACGGGGCCACTGTATTGTTGTACGCGCATTGCAAAGCGGACCACCGATTGCCGGCTGAAACCGCTGCGCGGTTGGGCCACCAGGTCGGTGGTCAGAAGCCGGTGCAGAAAATCGAAGACGCTCGGATCCAGATCCGTCTCGTTGCGCCGCGCGTGGGCCACTGCCCAGTCGATGTCGCGCCGGTCCGTTTCCGTTGGCTCGGCAGCGCGATCGACGTAAGTGCGGTATACCGGAAAACAGGCGACAATCTCCTTCAACCCTCGCTGCAGGATATTGCGCGTGAAATCGGCGGTTCTCGGGTTCTGCCGCGCGACCCGCGCCGCATCGCGGGCGAGGACATTGAGCTCGCTCGCCATCTCGTTGAGCATGATGCGGATCTTGCAGTCGCGCACGATCTCGTCGAAGGCGCGGTGCTCGCCGGTAAAAGCCGTGTAGGCTCGAGTAAAGCCATCCTCGCCGGACGGATCGATCAGCAAGCCGAGCACCAGATTTGCAAATTCGTAACCGGTCGTGCCCTCGACCGGCCAATCCTCGCGCAATGCCTCGTGCCGAGCGAGAATTTTCTCGACGACGAGGTAGAACGGGCTCGGCGCATGTTCCCTCAGACGTAGGAGATAGCCCTTTGGGTCCAGCAGCCCATCGATATGGTCGATCCGTAGTCCATCCAACACTCCGTCGCGCAATAGCTCGAACGCGAGGCGGTGGGCGTGATCGAACAGCTCCGGCAATTCCATGCGCAAGCCGGCGAGCTCGTTGATGTTGAAGAAGCGCCGGTAGTTGATGTCATCGGCAGCAACGCGGAAATGCGCGGCGCGCCAGTATTGATCCTCGATCAATGCGTCCAGGCCCCGCCAAGTCTCGAGATACCCCGGCTCGCCGTCGATCCGGTCGACCGCGGCCTGCACTGCCTCCCGCACATCCCTGCGCTCTAGCGCCAGCGCGCCAAGCTCCGACTGCAAGTCCTTGGCGCGCTGGGCAATGCGCGGCCGCCCGTCCGGCAACCCGGAAAAGGCGTCGCCCAGCCGTTCGAGCTCCGGGTGCTCGTCGCCCAGCACGCGATGGTAGTGCAGAGGACAGATCGGCAGCTTGTGCGTATCGTAGGCCCATACGGCAAAGCTGCCGGTCTCCGGTTCGAAGCGGAGAGCGAGCTGGCCCGCTTCAAGAACTGCCCCATACTGGTCGCCGAGGAACGGCACCAGCAGCTTGTCACGCAGGTAGCGTCTGTCCGGGTCCCAATCGATGTCGAACCAGCCGGCGTATTCGGATGCTGGGCCCCATTCCAGGATGTCGAGCCACCACGGATTATCGGAGCCGCCGACGCCCATATGGTTGGGCACAAAATCGAGCACCTGACCCAGACCGCTGTCGCGAAACGCCCTCACCATGTCGCGGAACGCCGACTCGTCGCCGAGCTCCGGATTGAGCTGGCCATGGTCTACGATGTCGTACCCGTGGGAGCTGCCGGGACGCGCCTTCAGATAAGGCGAGGCGTAGACGTGGCTGATGCCCAGGCGCGCCAGATAGGGGGCGAGAGCGGCGGCATCCCGGAAACCGAACCCCTCGCGGAATTGCAGGCGGTAGGTCGCCCGAGGGATCGGCGTTGCGCCGGTCTCAGACATGTTTCTTCGTTTCGGCAGGGGTTGGTTCGCCGCGCTCGGCCCGGAAGATTTCGGCGATATCGATGAAGCGTGGCCGGGCAGCCAGCTCTTCCAAGGTCATCGACAAGCGGCGCCGCCAATTCGGGTACTCGTCGGAAGTGGCCGGAACGTTCACCGGATCGGCCTCGTCGGTGAGATCGTCCATTTGCGCCATCGCTAGAACCGACGGAGTGCGGGCGAGAAAGACATGCGCCGCCCGGGCCAATGTGGGGATGTCCGGCTCGCCGACGTCAGGCAACAGCCTCTCGCGGCGGAGCGCCTCTAAAAGCTGCATCCGATCGCGCTCGCGCGCCCGACGCTGTCGTGAGGCTTCGCCATCCTCCGGGTACAGGCCGAGCTGCTCCTTAAGATCCAGGTCGCGGCCTTCCCACCAGCCCCGCAAGGTCGGCAGGTCGTGGCTGCCGATAACGGCCAGGGCCGGGGCTGGGTAGGCGCTCGGCGGCAGAAAGGTGCCGGTCTCCGGCTCCTGTTCGAAGAACAGCACGCGGTAAGAAAGGATATTCGCCTCGGCCATGCCCTCGCGAAAACCCTCCGGCACGGTGCCGAGGTCCTCGCCGACGACGAGGCAGCGGTGGCGATGGCTCTCGAGCGCGAGAATGCCGAGCAGATCTTCGATCGGATACCGGACATAAGCGCCGGCCGAGGGCTTGCTTCCCTGCGGCACCCAATAGAGGTGCTGGAGCCCCATCACGTGATCGATCCGTAACCCACCCGCGTGGCGCATATTGGCGCGCACGAGCTCGACGAGGCTGCGGTATCCCTCTTCCCGAAGCGCCCGCGGATGAAAGGGCGGCAGCCCCCAGTTCTGCCCGGCCGGATTGTAGATGTCCGGCGGCGCGCCGACCTGAGCTCCCGATACCACTGCAGCCGCATCGGCCCAGGTCTCGGAGCCGGCTCGGTCGGCGCCTACTGCCAAGTCGCGATAGAGGCCCACCGCCATACCCCGCTCCTTCGCCGCTGCTGCCGCGGCGCCCAGCTGCTCGTCAGCAACCCACTGCCGCCATGCAATGAAATCCAAGCGACGCCGGTTTTCCTCGGCGAAGCGTGCGACAGCGGGCGAGGCCGGGTCGCGGTATTCCTGTGGCCAGGCGTGCCAGTCGGCGCGGGACGGATCTTCGTGCGCGAAGTGCTCGCGCAGCGCCAGAAAAAGGCAGTTGCGCTCGAAGACCTCGCCGCGCTCGCGCCGGAACGCCTCGAAAGCGCGCCAGCGCGCAAGATCGGCTGAGCCCCGGCAGGCGTCGAAAAGCCTTTTCAGAACCGAGAGTTTGATCGCGGCGACCCCGGCGTAATCCACAAGGTGCTTGGAACGACAATCTTGTACACCCCGCCCGAAGGCCTCGGAGGCGATCAGGTCCCGCGTCTCCGAGCAGCCCAGCAACTCGGGGACCGCGGTTACGTCGATATTAAGAATGTTGAGCAACAAACGGCTTGCCGGCGAGTAGGGACTGGCGTGTTCGGGATCGTCGGGAAACATCGCGTGCAGCGGGTTGAGCCCGATAACGTCGGCTCCGTGATCGGCTGCCAGCTCGACCAACCTGCGCAGATCACCGAAATCGCCGATGCCCCAGTCGCTATCCGAGCGCAGCAGGTAAAGCTGCGCTGCAATGCCCCACAACCGCCGCCCCTCGACAAGCGCCGGCGGCAGCCAGCATTTCCCGGGTGTCACCACCAGGATCATCGATGCACCGCCCGGTTCGATCGCCAGGCGGTGATAGCCCCAGGGCAGGTCGCTTTCGAGCAGCAACCGGCGGCGCTCCAGCAGTGTTCCATCGACGCTGCGGGCATCGATCAGCTCCAGGTCACCGAATGCGATGCGCCCTGTCCGCTCGGCACCATCCTCCAGCGTCAGACGCCAAGTAATCTCGCCGATGCCGGCAGGCAGGACCAGCTCGATGGCGGGAGGTCCGGCATCGGCTCGCGACACTTGCACAACAGACAAGGGGCGAAGCCACTCGGCCCGGTCCAGCCCCTCGAGTGCGCCCCGCGCCTGCGCCTCGTCGGTCACCTCCACACCCATTGCGGCCAACAGACTGCGTTTCGTCTCGCTGCTAGTCTCTGCGATTTCGCCCTTCGCATTCCGGAAGCGGGATTCAATTCCCATGCGTTCCGCTAGCTCGTCCAGGGCAGAGCTCGCAGGCTCGTGCCGCAGACCCTCCTCGACAGACCAGCGGACCGTCCAAGGGTCAAAAGTGCCGTCATGGCCGGCTTCACCCTCTTGCCAAAGCACGTGGCCCGGTTCGGCCGGAAACCCTGCTGAAGGCGTGGCTGCCAAGTTTGCTGCCAATACCAGCGTCTCGCCTCCGCCAATTGCCCAGCGCACGAGGACCGCGCCGTCGCCGAGCACCTCGTACCGGCCGCCGCCCTGGATCGCCGGGAGACGCGGCACAATCTCGGCGCGCCGTATTGCCAGCGCCCGGCGATACCAATTCAACCACCCGGAATGGGGGGCCCGCTCGATTTCCTCCCAGTCGAGCTTGGCGGCGGCGAAGGTCACCTCTGCCATCGGATCGGGGATGCGCTCGCGCATAGCCGGATCCTGGAATTCCGGGAAACGCGCAAACTCCTCGCGCCGGCCCCGGCGCACCGCATCGGCCAGCTCCGCCCCGAAATCGCAGAAGAAGGGAAACGGCTGCGCTGCGCCCCACTCCTCGCCCATGAACAGCATCGGGATCTGCGGCAGCAGCAGATAGATCGCCGCAACCGCTCGTACTGCTTCGGCCGGTGCGAAATCCGTCACCCGATCGCCGCACGCACGATTGCCGACCTGATCGTGGTTCTGGATGAAGGCGACAAAAGCAGTCGGCGGCAGCTCTGCGCTCGGGGCGCCTCGCGGGCGGCCGCGATAAGGCATCAGTTCGCCCTGAAACGCAAAGCCCTCCGCTAGAGCGCGGCCCCGCTTCTCGGTATCGCCTTTGTAGTCGGCGTAATAACCCTTGGTTTCGCCGCTCGCCGCCACATGCAGCACGTGGTGCACGTCGTCGTTCCATTGCGCGGTGTACCAACGCGGCTCGCCGTTCTCGTCGCGGACCAGGCGCTCGGCCCGGTTCTCTTCATTCTCTAGGATCAGGTGGATGTGCCGGCCGGGCGCCGCCGCGCGCACTCGCTCGGCCAGCTCCTCCAGCAGATGCTTCGGGCTGTCGTCGAGGATGGCGTGCACCGCATCCAGCCTCAGGCCGTCGAGGTGGAACTCCTCGATCCAGTAGAGGGCGTTATGGATCACGAACTCGCGCACGGGGGCGCTGTCCGGCCCGTCGAAGTTGATTGCCGCGCCCCATGGCGTCTTGTAGCGATCGGTGAAGGTCTGCGGCGCAACCGGGTGGATGTAGGCGCCTTCCGGTCCGAAATGGTTGTAGACGACGTCGAGCAGCGCCATCAGCCCGCGAGCGTGGGCGGCTTCGACCAGCGCCTTCAGGTCCTCGGGTCGGCCATAGGAAGAATCCGGGGCGTATGGCAGCACGCCATCGTAGCCCCAGTTTCGGCGGCCGGGAAAATCACCAATCGGCATGATCTCGATCGCGGTGACGCCAAGCGCAACCAAATGGTGCAGCTTGTCGATCGCAGCTCGAAACGTGCCCTCCGGCGTGAAAGCGCCGATGTGCAGTTCGTAAACGACTGCCTCCTGCCAGGGGCGGCCGGTCCAGCCGGCGTCGCGCCAAGCATAGACCGCCGGATCGACCACCTCGCTCGGCCCGTGTACATCCTCCGGCTGGTAGCGTGAGGCCGGGTCCGGAACGCGCAGCCCGCCCGGGAGCACGAAGCGATATCGCGTTCCGGCGCGGGCGCGATCGGTGACGAGTTCGTGCCAGCCCTCGCCGGCCGGTTGCATGGGGACCATATCGCCGTCCAACTCGATCTGAACCTGCCGGTGCGGCGGCGCCCAAAGGCGGAAGCGCACCACGCTGCCGTCGGCCTGCAATTCGGCGCCAAAAGGCATGTGGTGCGTGCGCGTCCCTGCGGGCATCTCCTTGTCGAGTAGCGCCAGGACGCCGCGCAGCGGGATGATGGCCCAGTCCGGCCGATTGGCGAGTTCATACGCAATTTCGTAGAGCGCCTTTTCGAGCATAAAGAACCGCACGACCCGTTCAGCATCAGCGCGGTCCTCCGGGCAGAAACTGCTGCCCCGCGCCGCCGCGAAATAGGCATCGAGGAAGGCCTCTGACGCCTCTGCCTCCCAGGCCGCGAGCCGCCGTTCAACGGCGTCCCGTTCCGCCCGCGGAAGATCCCGCGGCAATCTACGGCTCGCCGCCGCGGCGGCGTAGGCGAGGGAACGGAGCATGCCGGCGACGTCCCGCAGCGCAGCATGCTTGGCGCGGCGCTCTGCCAACGGACGCAGCGGCTCGCCCTCGAAGTCGATTATGACGGCGTCCCGGCCGGTCGCGAGTACTTGACCGAGATGGTAATCTCCATGGTGCCGCGTCTTTGCAAACGTCGGGACCTCACCGAGCATCACCTGGAGCCGCTCAATCGTCTCATCGCGGCGCGCGAGAAGCGTCTCGGCTAGACTGCGAGGTTGCGGCGCGAGCCTTGCTGTGTCGGCAAGACCGTCGAGCGCGCGGCGGGCGGTTGTCTGCGCGGACGCGACCCAGGATTGGAGATCGTTGGCCAGGACCGGCTCGGGCCGGAATGCCGGGTCGTCCGTGTCGGTCTCAAACGCGGCGTGCATTTCCGCGGTGCGCCGGCCCAGTCGCCTGAGCCAGCTCGTGGCTTCATCAAATGCCTCGGTACCGGTCTTGCAGGAGCCTGCGCCGCGTGCAAGCCGCTCGAGCACCCAAGACCAGCCGTCTCCCTCGTTCGGGACGAAGGCCTGCAGTAACGAGAGGGTCACGGCCCCGAGCCCCGATGCCGCGCCGTCCAGCTCGGCCCAGCCGAGCAGGGGCGGGGTCGCCGAGAAACCAGCGGTCTCGGTCAGGAAACGGCTCACTTCGAGCTCGGGGTGCACGCCGCTCCCCAGCTTTCGGATCACTTTCAGGATCGCGGCGTCGCCAATGCGGATCGAGGTGTTCGACTGCTCGGCGCTGCCCCGGCGGATGACCCAACCGCCCCCCGCTTCGAGCCCGGCACGCGCCAAGTAGTCCGTCCGCCCGGTTCGCAGCCGCACTGGGCCCGAGGCCTTGCCGTCACCCCTCAGCAACAAATCGATCCAGGCGCGGACGAATGCGTCTACGGAGAATGCCTCGACTACCCGCATTTTCCCCTGGCCGAAGCTGATGTCCGCCGCAATCACCTGCGCCGGGTCTGCTTGCTCCTCGGGAACGAGGGATAGCGGCACGAAGAGGTGCATCGGCGGCTGCCCCGGCGGTGTTACCCGCCAGACCGCAAGGGCCGAGGGCGCGCCGGAAACCGAAAGCGGGAGCAGTGCCGAGAGTTCAACCCCAGGTGTGTCCGAATTCTTCGCGGGATACCACCGCTGCCGCTGAAGAAAATCCGGCAGCGCGGATTGGGCCAGAGTTTCCAGCCTTGAGAGCCAGTGTCGAGTCACCGGATCATCGGCGATATCGGCGGATTTGTGCCTGGTTCCGGAGCATTGTACGGTGAGCACCTCAGCGCTGTCGCCTTTAGCCGCTAACGAGCTGGTTCGCTTTGGCCATTGTTGCCGGCTGCGGTGCTATCGGATCCCTGGTTCTGCGTGGCTTGCTGACGTGTGTGCTTGCTGGCTTCATGATGGCCGATCACGCAGCCCGCACCAGCCCCCAACACGCCATGATGACCCGCGACGTGGCCCGCCAGACCACCAACCGCCGCACCCTTTAGGCAACCAGCCGCGTTTGCCGCCTAGGATATCATACCCGCGGTAAGCGCGAGAGCCAAAACCGCGGCAACAAACTCCATTTCATCGCGTTTCCCTTATCGCAGGAGTGAAGGTACGACCCCACGGTCAAACAGATGGAGCAAGAAAAGATCCCATTGCCGTGCTCGCGAATCCCATTATCATTCCGGCTTCGCCGAGAAGGGACAGACGGTCTAAAAACGCGCATGCCCCGCTCGACGCGTTTCGGCCTAGTAATGCTTGCCGCGCTTCTGGTAGTCGGGGGCGGCTATACTGGGTATTGGTTCCTGGTCGCCCGCCGCATCGAGGCTGGCTTCGTCGGCTGGGCGGTATCGCAACGGGCCGAAAAGATCAACCTCTCTTGGCAAAGGATGCATGTCAGCGGTTACCCGGTCGCGTTTCGGGTCGATCTCGGTTCCGCGGCGTTGCGCGACGGTGCGATCACGCCTTCCCCGGAGCTTCATATTCCCGTGCTCTCCGGCACAGCCCGGCCCTGGGATTTTGCCGATTGGCGGCTCGCAGCGCCCGAGGGATTCACGGCCGATTTCGCCACTGCCGGCGCAGACGCCCCGGCAAAGCTGATCGCGCAGACCGCCGAAGGCGTCGTCTCGATTGAAACCGAGGGCAGTTGGACACTGTGGCTGACCGTACGGGAGACTACGGTCGAGGCGGGTCCCCCGGTCCTCGTCGGTTCAGCCCATGTCACGCTCACAGTTCCACCGAGGCCGCCGCGTGGGCATGCCGACCAGATGACGGCCCTCGCGGTCGAGGCGAGCCAGATAAAGTTGCCGCTCGCGGTCGGGCCGTTAGGGGATGCAATCGACGAGCTAGATTTCGCCGCGACGGAAAAGGGTGCCATCCCGAGCGGCAAGCTGGCCGACGCGCTAACTGCCTGGCGGGACGCCGGCGGTAAGATCGAACTCGACAATCTGCGCCTGAAATGGGGCGCCCTCGATGCGACTGCGACCGGAACGATCGCCCTCGACCAGGAGCTACAGCCGGCCGGCCACTTCTCCGGAGCGATCCAGGGATACGACCAGATTCTGACGGCACTCGTACAAAATGGTCAAATGCGAGCCTCCGATGCAGGGCTCGCGCGCATCGCGCTGACGATGCTCGCCAAGAGCGGACCGGACGGCAAACCGGAGATCAGGACCGGATTCACGATCCAGAACGGACAGATGTTCCTCGGGCCGGCAAAGCTCGGCAGGGTGCCCCGTATCACCTGGGAATAGCTGCGGCGCGAGCCCTGTTAGGCCTGCTTCGCCTCGATGATCGATCGGCGGATCGCGCGGGTGCGGGTAAATAGCTCCTGCAGCTTGTCTCCTTCGCCCCAACGGATAGCCCGCTGCAACGCCGTCAAATCCTCGGTGAAGCGCTGCACGATCTCGAGTACCGCTTCGCGATTGTTGAGAAAAATGTCGCGCCACATGACCGGATCGGAGGCGGCGATGCGGGTGAAGTCGCGGAACCCGCTGGCCGAGAATTCGATGACCTCGGATTTGAGGCTCTCCTCGAGGTTGGTCGCGGTGCCGACGATCGTGTAGGCGATCAGATGCGGCAGATGCGAGGTCATCGCCAGCACCTTGTCGTGGTGGTCGGCGCTCATCGTGACGACATGCATCCCGAAACTCTCCCACATTCTGCCGACCGCAGTCACCGGCTCGGGCGCCGTACCCGGCGGCGGGGTCAGGATGCACCAGCGGTCGCGGAACAGCTCGGCAAACCCGGATTCGGGTCCGGAATGCTCGGTGCCGGCGACGGGGTGGCCCGGGACAAAATGGACTTCCCTCGGTACATGAGGCTGCAGATCGCGGATCACGGCCTGCTTGACCGACCCGACATCGCTCAAAATTGCGCCGTCCTTCAGCATCGGCGCGATCCTTTCGCCGATTTCGGCATAGGCGGAGAGCGGCGTCGCGACGACCACGAGATCGGCGCCCGCGGCGGCCTGCGCGGGGTCGTGGTTCGTTGCGTCGGCAATCCCGAGTCGCTGCACTGCGGCGAGCGTCTCGGCTCGCCGGGCGCATGCGATGATTTCGGTCTCGGGACTATCGCGGCGCAGCGCCCGGGCGAGCGAGGACCCGATCAACCCGATCCCGATCAGCGCCACCCGGCCGAACATTTTTTCGCTCATCGCGCGGCCATGAGTTCGGCAAGGGCGGCCGCGACGGTTTCCATTTCAGGTCCGGTCCCGATCGTGACTCTCAGATGTTGCGGAAGGCCATAAGCAGCCATCTTTCGCGTGAGGATGCCGCGCGACTGCAAGAAGGCGAACGCCGCGTCGGCGTTCTTGAGCGGATCGCGGGGGAAGCGCGCGAGTACGAAATTGGCGACGCTCGGGGTGAGCGCGAGGCCGAGCGCCGCGAGCCGCTCGGAAAACCACGGCAGCCATCGCTCGTTATGGGCGCGGGCGCGGTTGAGCGCCTCGACATCCTCGACCGCGGCGACACCGGCGGCTTGCGCCGCGGCGCTCACATTGAAGGGGCCTCGCACGCGGTTCAGGACATCGGCTATCCCCGGTG
>Ga0210396_10006625_pt1 | contig 11071 bp, 8 predicted proteins | sample IncBWH17OmetaG_FD_155466 | JGI IMG/M metagenome (GOLD analysis project Ga0210396, IMG submission 155466) | Forest soil microbial communities from Barre Woods Harvard Forest LTER site, Petersham, Massachusetts, United States - Inc-BW-H-17-O ...
GCTCGACGGACCTTCCGCCTTTGGTCCCAGAGATACACTAACAAACCTAAATCAGCAGGAGATTGGGGCGTGATGACCATGAGTACTCATTTCTATCGGACGTTAACCGCTGTAGTTATGCCGTTTGCCCTGGGAACGATTCTGCTTTGTGCTCCACCCCAGCGCTGTGCTGCTCAGGCCCAACCACAGGCTGGCGCTCCGACGACACTTGCTGCGCTGCATGAACCCGCGGCCAGTGGTCCGGCTGGTGACGGAGGCACGACGAACAAGGCCACGCCAAGTGTGGCGGCACCCTCCCCCGATCCCGACATATCGCCCGCAGTCGCGAAACAGCTCGCCGCCATGCAGGCGGAAATTGAAGAGCTCAAAGCTCTGTTGTTGAAGAGCAATGAATCCGCCCCAACGTCGACACACGCCATGGCCCCATCGGCGATCGTAGCGCAGCCCACGCCCGCAATTGCGATCGCGAATCCGGCTCCGCCGGTGGCGCAGCAGGTTGCAGATACGGCGACCAAGTCCCAAACGCCGGCGCCGTCGGCCCCGTTTGCGTATGCAGACTGGACGTGGCTGAATGGTAACCCGCGCAACAAGGATGCTGTCTGGGATTCAGCATTCTTCACTCCAGAGATCCGCATGGACATCCATTACATCCAGGATCTCAACCATCCGAGGGACGACACCATGGGTGGCTCCACTGAGATATTCCGCTCGAACGAATTCCAGGTGGAGCAGATCAGCTTTGGCGGTAACTTCCACTGGCAAAATGTCAACGCTCGGATCTTGACCATGAATGGAATGTTCGGCGTCACCACGCCGCGCAACGACGCCAGTGCCGGACGCGGTCAATGGGACCTTCGTGGGGCCTACAAATACGTTTCTGAGGCGAACGCCGGCTATCACTGGGACGTAAACCACGGGCTGAATGTCGATGCAGGAATTTTCGTTTCCTACATCGGTCTTTTTAGTTACTACAATTTTGATAATTGGGCTTACCAGCCCTCCTACGTGTCATCGAACACACCTTGGTTTTTCAACGGATTGCGAATCCAATGGTTCCCCACGGACAAACTAAAAATTGAGCCCTGGATCATTAACGGGTGGCAATCCTACGGCAGGTTAGGAAGCAAGCCGGGGCTAGGTGGGCAGATCTTGTATCGTCCGAAGGCCTGGCTCTCTCTTGTCTTCAACAACTACGGCATGGGTGAAGACACTCTGGGCAACGGGAACGGCCAGTTCGGGCGCTCGCGCATCCACACCGATGACAGCGTTGAGGTGAAGTACTACGACCATCCCGAAAAGACCTTGGACAAAATGGCATTCTCTCTTACGGGCGATTTGGGTTGCGAGTACGGCGCAAGCGGATCGTTTGTCAGTGCACAAGGTCGAACCATCAATAACAACGTGAATTGCCACCACAACACGGCGACGAGCAGCAAGCAGACCTTCGCTGGCTGGATGCTCTACAACCGCTGGTGGTTCAAGAAGGACACCTACGGCCTCACCATTGGCGGAGGAGTGATGGACAATCCAGGGCGCTACCTGACTCTGCTTCCACCGATCAATGGCGCTGACGCCATCAGCGGCTCGCCCTATTTCACGCAGAACCCCGGTGATCCGTACAAAGCCTGGGATGGTTCGATCACCTTCGACTGGATGCCCAAACAGTACATCACGTTCCGAACGGAGTACGGGTACCGTCACGCGAACGTGCCTTACTGGACGGGTCGCGGTGGGATCACACCCGGAGTCAACGGCTTCCCCAGCACGGTTCCGAACCCAGGTGCCGGATCGGTGGTGGGAGGCACGACGTTCGTGCCGGGTCCATTCCTTTCCGCCACACCTGGCTTCACGTGTGTGGCTGGCAGCTCGGGTTTCTGCCCCGATCTGCGGAAAGATGAACCCAGCATACGGTACGCGGTCATGGTGAAGTTCTAGTCGGACGACGAAGGAGACGAGGCGACCATGCGCGACATGAACCGGAGCAACGTTGGACAGTTATTTTGCACTGCGGCGTTGCTCCGTTTCCTCTTTGTTCTTTTTTTGCCTGCGCTCCTGGCGATGGCGGGTTGCACCGCACACGCCGACCCGGCGGCAGAGGCGCCGCCGCCCGCAAACATCGTGCCGGGAGCGGATCCCGCATTATTTACCGTAGATCATCCCGAGCAGTTTCCGCTCATCACCGCGGTCGAACGTCCCACGACTTCCGAGTTGGTGGTTACGGGGGCGGTCACGCCTGATATTGCTCGCAACGTTCCTGTGGTCTCGCTCGCTTCGGGGCGCGTCGTAGCCATTCACGCGCGACTGGGCGACACCGTAAGAAAAGGCCAGCTGTTGCTGACCATTCGAAGCGATGATGTGGCGGGCGGCTTCGACGCCTATCGGAAGGCCATTGCCGATGAACTGCTCGCACGCAAGCAGTTGAATCGCGCGGTGGACCTGTATGCCCATGGCGCCATCGCACAACAAGATCTCGAGGTTGCGCAAGATGCCGCGGATGATGCCAAGGTTACCCTCGAGACCGCCACGGAACATCTTCGCCTGCTAGGCAATGATCCTGACAAACCCATGGGCATTGTGGACATCGTCGCTCCCACCTCGGGCGTGATCACCGATCAGCAGGTAACCAACGCTGCGACCGTGCAAGCTTACTCATCGCCGAGCCCGTTTACGATTTCCGATCTCTCGTCAGTATGGATTGTCTGCGACGTGTACGAGAATGACCTGCCGAATGTCCGACTCGGAGATACCGCGGAGATCACCCTGAATGCTTATCCCGGCCGCGCGCTGAAGGGGAGAGTGAGCAACATTGGCGCCGTGCTCGACCCCAGTATTCGCACTGCGAAAGTGCGCCTCGAACTCGAGAATCCCGGAATGATGCGGCTGGGCATGTTTGCGAAAGCCACGTTCCGCGGCCAAACCGTAGAGATGCACACGATTGTCCCAGCATCCGCGGTGCTGCGCATGCACGATCGCGATTTTGTTTTCGTCCCAGCGCCCGACAAAAAGTTTCGCCGCGTGGAAGTCGTCAGTGGAGACGTGCTGACCGAGAACACGAGTTTGCAGGAAATCAAGTCAGGCCTCAAGCCAGGGCAGCAAGTAGTCACGAACGCGCTGGTGTTGGACCACGTGCTCGCTCAATAACGGATGGAGCAAGCGTATCCGGCTTCGCGAGTGCGGCTCATGGCAGACATTCCAGAGCAGTGACCGTCAAGAGCGGTTGAGCCGGCGCATCGGCAGGCAGGACAGGACAAGGAATGATTCGGGCCCTCGTAGACTTTGCGCTGAATAACAAGTTCGTCGTTCTGGCCATCGCCATCCTGCTGGCCGGGTGGGGAGCCATCTCGTTCCACAACCTTCCCGTCGAAGCCTATCCCGACATCGCTGACAACTACGTGACGGTTATCACTCAGTGGCCGGGCCGATCGGCAGAAGAGGTGGAACAGCAGGTCACGATCCCGATCGAGATTCAGATGTCGGGAATGCCGCACATGAGCTTTCTGCGCTCCGAATCAATCTTCGGCCTGTCGTACGTGATCATGATCTTCGACGACACCTCGGTGAATGATTGGAATCGCCAGAAAGTGCTAGAAAGGTTAACTCAGGTCAACCTCCCGCCCGGGCAAAATCTTCAGCCGCAGATCGGGACCGACTGGAGCACCACCGGTCAAATCTACTGGTACACGTTGCGCAGCACAAACCCCCGCTACGACCTGATGGAACTCAGGTCGATCGAAGACTGGGTTCTGCTGAAGCAGTTCAAGTCCGTTCCCAATGTCGTGGATGTTTCTGATTTCGGTGGCACAGTACGCGAGTATCAGGTTCGTGTCGATCCCAATAAGCTCGTTTCCTACGGATTGAGCATCGGCCAAGTCGAGCAACAACTCGCTAATAACAATATCAACGCCGGCGGTAGCTTTGTCGAGGTCGGCATGCAGCAGATGAATGTCCGCGCACTCGGCCTGTTTACACGCGTGCGCGACATTGAGGACACCGTTCTAAAGACCCAGACCGGAACCGCTCTCCGGGTGAAAGACATCGCTGAAGTGACGCAGGGCCCGAAGATTCGTTTGGGTCATATGGCCAGAGCGAATCATATGGAGGACGGGCGCATCATTGACGAACCCGACGTGATTCAGGGCGCGGTACTGCTGCGCAAGGGCGCCGAAGAGCAGCCCACGCTCGACGCGATTCACAAGAAAGTCGACGAACTTAACAACGGCCTCCTGCCCCCGGGCGTGAAGATCATTCCCATGCTCGACCGCAGCGATCTTCTCCATTTCACGCTGCACACCGTCATGCACAATCTGGCGGAGGGCATGATTCTGGTCAGCGTGATTCTGTTCCTGTTTCTGTTGAACGTGCGCGCCGCGCTCATCGTCGCGCTGACGATTCCCTTTTCTCTACTGTTCGCGTCGATCTGGTTGGACTTGAGCCACATTCCGGCGAATCTTCTTTCTCTGGGCGCGCTGGATTTTGGCATGGTAGTCGACGGCGCGGTCGTCATGGTCGAAAACATTGTTCGGCACATGAGCCGCCTGAACCACAACGGGCATGGACCAGGAAGCAAGAAGACGCCCGCGGAGGCGATTCGCGAAGCTGCGCACGAAGTGCAGCGCCCGGTTTTCTATGCGATCGCCATCATCATCACCGCCTATTTGCCAATCTTCACGCTGCAACGCGTGGAGGGACGACTGTTCCGGCCCATGGCGTGGACCGTGGCGCTCGCGCTGCTCGGCGCCATGACGTTTTCAGTTCTCGTCGCGCCCGTGTTGGCTGGCATATTTTTTCGCAACGGCGTCCATGAACGCCGCAACCGCGTGCTGGATTACCTTACGGAACGCTACCGCCTGCGACTCCGCTGGGCAGTTGAGCATCGGTGGGTGGTGGCTGCCGTTGGCATCGCTGCGTTGGCCGGTACGCTTTACTTGGGGTTCGGGGGCGTCATTGGCGCGGAGTTCTTGCCTCACCTCGACGAGGGCGCGATTTGGGCACGTGGCACATTGGCGAATAGCACAAGTCTCTCGGAAGGCGAAAAGTTCACGACCAATGAGCGCTACGTCTTCGCTTCGTTTCCGGAAGTAAAAACAGTGGTGTCGGAAGTGGGCCGCCCCGACGACGGAACCGACACTGGAGGATTCGGTAACACGGAATACTTCATCGACCTGAAACCGAAGGATCAGTGGCGGCATGTGTTCCATCGCAACAAGGAGGAGTTAATCGCAGCCATGAGTCGCGCAGTGGAGAAATACCCCGGCGCGATCTGGAATTTCTCCCAGCCCATCGAAGATAACGTCGGAGAAACGATGACGGGTACCAAGGGTTCTCTGGCGCTCAAGATCTTCGGCGACGACCTGAAGACGCTCGAACAGAAAGGCGAGGAAGTCACTGCCGTCATGTCGAACATACCGGGCATGCATGACGTCAAGCTGTTGCGCGATTTCGGTCAGCCGAATCTCGACTTGACGATTGACCGCCGCCAGGCTGCTCGTTTCGGAATCAACGTGACCGACATTCAAGACGCGGTTCAGACCGCGGTCGGAGGAAATGCTGTGAGCCAAGTACTGATCGGCGAGCAGCGCTACGATGTAGTCGTTCGATATCAGGCGCCTTACCGCAACACGCAACAGGCAATCGAAAGAGTTCGTCTGCTCTCTCCCACGGGCGAACGCGTGTCTCTGGCGCAATTGACCAGCGTCGAAGTCAAGGACGGCGCGTACGACATCTTCCGCGAGGGGAACACCCGTTACGTGGCAGTCACTTTCAACGTGAGAGGACGCGATCTTGGAACCACTGTCGAGGATGCGATCAAACAGATCGGCCAGAAGGTGAAACTACCATCGGGCTACAGCCTTGGCTGGTCGGGCGAGTACGAGAGCGAAAAACGCGCGGAGGCGCGGCTGGCCTTAATCGTTCCGCTGACAATCCTCGTCATCTTCATCATCCTCTACACCATGTTTCGCTCGTACAAATGGGCTCTCCTCATTTTGCTGAACGTCGGGCTAGCCCGTGTCGGTGGTTTCCTGGCCCTGCTTGTGACGGGAACGTATCTTAGCGTGTCCTCGGGCGTGGGAATGCTCGCTCTGTTTGGAGTCTCAGTGCAAACCGGCGTGATCATGCTCGAATACATCAACCAGCTACGATCCCGCGGTTATTCCATCGCAGATGCCGCCGTCGAAGGCGCCGTCCTGCGGCTTCGCCCCATCATGATGACGATGTTGGTGGCTACGCTCGGACTTCTGCCCGCGGCACTCTCGCATGACATCGGATCAGATTCGCAACGGCCCTTCGCAATTGTGATCGTGGGCGGTCTGATTTCTGATTTGCTTCTTAGCATCGTTCTGTTGCCCACGTTTTATGTCTGGATCGCGCGAGATGGCGATCAACTTCCAGAACCGGAGGCAGCCCTTGAATAGTCTCGGCCTCTTTCGGAAGGTCCTTGGGAATGCCGTGCCCGCTGCACTGTTGTGCGCGCTAGGCAGCTTGGCATTCGCTCAAAGCACTGGACCAGCCAGCATCACGCTCGACGAAGCCATTCAAATGGCGCTGCAGCACAATCACAACATGCTGGCGGCGCGCACCACGATTCAGCAGAGCGAAGCCGAGGAGACAACGGCGAACCTGCGGCCCAACCCGACGCTCTTCGCCGATTGGGAATATTTGCCCCTCGGTTCGCCTTCGAAACAAAACCCGAACCTGTATCCAGGTGTGTCTACTAGCGACTATCTGAAGAACAACACGGAAGCCGATATAGGGCTTAGCTACCTGATTGAGCGTGGCAAGAAGCGGCAGCACCGGTTGCAGGCGGCCCAGGACATAACCGCGCAGACGCGCTCGATCGTAGCGGACAATGAGCGTGGGCTCTCGTTCAATACCGCTTCGCTGTTTGTCAATGTGCAGCTCGCCGAGTCTGCGCTTGAACTCGCCGACAAGGACTTGAAGAGCTTTCAGAAAACCGTCGACCTCGGCGAACTACGCTACAACAAGGGCGCCATCAGCGAGGACGATTACCTCAAGATCAAACTACAGTTGCTGCAGTTCGAGACCGACTATCAGCAGGCAGAGCTGGCAAAGGTGCAGGCACTGTCCGACCTGCGGCAGTTGCTGGGATACGAATCCATTTCTGCCGACTACGACGTGGCCGGGCCATTCGACTACCAGCCGTTGAAGGGTAACCTGGAAGACTTCCAACTGAAGGCCTTGCAGAACCGGCCCGACCTTCGGGCGGCGGAGCAAGGCGTAACCGCAGCCAAGAGCCAGTTCGAGTTGCAGAGAGCGATTGGCAAGCAAGACGTTACCGTGCAGGGCAATTACTCACACGTCAACGGCATTAATGCCGCTAATTTCCTGGGAAGTATTCCTCTTCCGATTTTCAATCGAAACCAGGGCGAAATCGCGAGAACTCGCATTGCCATCACGCAAGCGCAAGAGCAGCAAAAGGGCACCAACGGGCAGGCCCTCACCGATGTGCGCGACGCTTATGAAGGACTGCGCGTGAGCGACCGGATCGTGCAACTCTACCGCTCGGGCTATCTCGATGTCGCCCAAAAAGACCGTGACATCGCCGAATACGCGTATACGCGTGGCGCTGTGAGCTTGCTTGATTTTCTGGATGCCGAGCGCAACTACCGCGCGACGCAGCTTGCCTATCGCCAGGCGCTGGCTTCATACTTGCTCGCCTTGGAGCAGATGCGGCAGGCGGTGGGTACGAGGGCCCTGCCTTGATTCGACAGCAAGAGTTGCATGCGTTTTCTCACAAGGAGCCGGAACGTTGAATAAGCAAGACGTACGGAGCCGGATCGAACAACTCGGGATCATTCCCTCCATTCGCGTGTCCACGATGGAGGACGCGCTTTTCGCGGCCGAGGCGATCGCCCGCGGTGGAATCCCGATCCTCGAAGTCACGTTGACCGTACCCGAAGCGATCAAAGTGATTGCCCATGTGGTGCAGCGCGCTCCCGAGGTAATCGTCGGCGCCGGAAGCGTGCACGACACCGAGACTGCGAGACGCTGCCTGGACGCGGGGGCCAAGTTTCTTTCGAGCGATGGCCTTGATCCGGAAACCGTAAAGTTCGCGGTGGAGCAGAATGTTGTCGTGATCCCTGGAACCCTCACTCCGACCGGAGTCATCACCGCATGGAAACTGGGTCCGGATTTCGTCAAGATTGTTCCCTGTGGACACATCGGAGGCGACAGCTACATTAAGGACCTGAAGGCGATGTTTCCCTACGTTCCGATGATTGCTGCGGGTGGCGTGAATCAGCGGACAGCATTCAGCTTCATTGCGGCCGGGGCGATTGCGCTGGGTGTGGGCGGCGAGTTGATTCCGAGAGAAGCGATCCGGCGGCGTCAGCCCGATCGCATTGCCGAACTCGCGCGCAGGTTCCTGGAGTCGGTGAGCAATGCTCGTGACCGCTGAGCGGACGATGGAAAAGATCAAAGGAGAGACGGAGCCATAGGTGAACGGACATCTCGGCGTATTGTCTGCGAGCATCGCAACCTTCGCTGCAACGAATATCGATGATGCCTTTCTTCTGACTCTGTTCTTTGCGCGGCGGATTCCGACCCGACGCATCGTGGCCGGCCAGTACGTGGGGTTTGCGGCCATCATCGGCATCAGCCTGATCGGTGTCTGGTGCGCCTTGGCGATCCCGCATCGCTGGGTTCATTTCCTGGGAGTGCTGCCGCTTGCGATAGGAATTCGGCGCCTGTTGCAAGCACGACGAAGCGGCGCCGACCAGCCTGGCGTCATGACCGAAAGCGTTACTTCGATCGGGCTCCTGACTCTGTCGAATGGGGCGGACAACATCAGCGTATACATGCCGTTCTTCGTCATCGGCCGGGCGAACCTATGGCTGATCCTGATCGTGTACGCCGGGCTGGTGGCGTTCTGGTGTTTCGTTGGCCGGTGGCTCGGGAATCATGCGCTCATCCTGCGCTCCGTGGAACGGTGGGGACATTGGATAGTACCGGCGGTATTCGCTGGGCTGGGAATTTATGTCCTGACGACGTGAACGGCTAATAAGTACGGCGAAGGTTTCAATGTTTAAAGATCTGCGCACCTGCAACCGAGGAGGTTCACATGAAACTAGTTAGGTTTGAAGATATCAACGGCAGGGAAACATTCGTCAACCCTGACCGCGTGAACCACGTTAGCGATTATGGAAGCGGTACGACCGAAATCAACTTCGGCGATAAGGAGGCGAGCGTGATGGTCGCGCTGGAGGTTTCGGTAGTGGCATCAACTCTCCTGAAGACCGGGAAGACGGGCTGAGTCTCTGGACGGCTGCGAAGGTTGCCGATTTCTAGTTGGCCACACTGGGCCATCGCGACAGCGGCACGAGACACTTCTGCGCGCATAGCTTCCGCTATAGCTTCTGCCCCTTGAAATTTCTCGAAATTTCCTGAAATCTGTCGAATGGGCCGTGTCTCATCCGTCATACATTCAGGAGCGCAAGGCGCTCACAATTGTTTCCAAGGAGAAAGGTGATGCAATTCGCCCTGCTGATCTTCGAATCGCCAGAAGCTTTTGCGGCACGGAAGGCGGACGACAATAATCCCTACCTCGGTGCGTGGCGGGCATACTACAAAGCGCTCGTCGAGGCCGACATCTATGTCGGCGGCAATCCACTGCAACCGCCGGAAACTGGGACCACCGTCCGACTGAAGGATGGAAAGCGGCATGTACAGGACGGGCCCTTCGCCGATGCCAAGGAGCAACTGGGGGGATTCACGATCCTGGAGCTTCCCTCGCTTGACGAGGCGCTCGACTGGGCAGCGCGATGCCCCGCTGCCTCGATCGGTGCTGTGGAGGTCCGACCCATTTCGCCTGAATACAAGCGCCGAGTCACAGGATGAGTGGCAGCGAACCAGAGAGCAACCACCCGAGCACTCATCGGACCATCGAACGGGTGGCTCGCGAGTCCTACGGTCGGCTGGTGGCGTACCTTTCCTCCAACACTCGCGACGTGGGGAGCGCGGAGGACGCCCTCAGTGATGCGCTGGTGGCAGCACTCGAAACTTGGCCGCGAGGCGGCGTGCCACAAAATCCCGAGGCGTGGCTGCTGACGGCGGCGCGCCGCTCCTTTATCGATCTTGTGCGTCATCGGCAAGTAGCCGAGGCCAGCGAGCCCACGCTCGCGCTCCTCCGAGAGGAATCCAAGGACATGACTCTGTCGCCGGAATTTCCGGATGAACGATTGAAATTGCTGTTTGTGTGTGCTCATCCGACAATTGATCCGGCAATGCACACGCCTCTCATGCTCCAGACGGTTCTCGGCCTCGATGCTGCCAGCATTGCCCACGCGTTCTTGATTTCGCCCACCACGATGGGGCAGCGGCTGGTGCGCGCCAAGACGAAGATCCGCGACGGAGGGATTCGCTTTGAAATCCCGGAGGAGCGTGAATTGCCGCAGCGCCTTGACGCGGTGCTGGAAGCGATTTACGCCGCGTTCGGAATTGGCTGGGATGATGTGGCCGGTGTCGACCAGCGCGGACGCGATCTGGCCGAGGAGGCGATCTGGCTTGCACGAGTGCTTCTCCAGGTAATGCCAGAAGAAGCCGAGGTTCACGGTCTGCTGGCTCTGATGCTCCACTGCGAAGCCCGCCGGGCGGCGCGGCGGGGGCCGGACGGCCGGTACATACCGCTCTCGGACCAGGATTGCCAGAAGTGGTCTCTGCCCCTAATTCAAGAGGCGGAACGGCATCTCGGCGAAGCGTCGAGTCGCGGTCGCACCGGCCGGTTTCAACTCGAAGCTGCGATTCAGTCGGTACATGCCGAGCGGGCGCGGAGCGGCGGGGTTCAATGGAACGCGATCATGCTGTTCTATGAACAGCTGATCCGGATATCACCGACACTCGGCACGCGAATTGGGTGCGCGGCGGCCGTAGCCGAAGCGAAGGGAGCCGAAGCTGGGCTGGCTGCGTTGGATGCGATCGACCCGGACGACCTCTCTGCCTATCAGCCGTATTGGGCCGTTCGCGCTCACCTGTTGCAACGGCTAGGGAAAACACCTGAGGCCCTGGAGGCTTTCGACCGGGCGATTGGTCTGACCGAAGACCCCGCAGTAAGAGA
>Ga0210396_10006627_pt1 | contig 11069 bp, 8 predicted proteins | sample IncBWH17OmetaG_FD_155466 | JGI IMG/M metagenome (GOLD analysis project Ga0210396, IMG submission 155466) | Forest soil microbial communities from Barre Woods Harvard Forest LTER site, Petersham, Massachusetts, United States - Inc-BW-H-17-O ...
CCTGCGGGAACGGACAGGAGATCAGCGGCCCCGTGCGGCCCATCTGGTGACCAATATCTCGATTGCGCTCGACGGCGCGAGCGCGAAAGTGCGCTCCAACTGGACCGTCGTCCAGAACAGCCCGGAGGGTCCAAAGATCGGCTCGGGCGGGGCCTACCAGGATGAATTGGTCAAAGCGGGCGGGCAGTGGCTGTTCCGCTACCGCAAGATCGACCGCTTCATCGCTCCGTAAGCCCCTCATCCCCTCCCCCGCAAGCGGGGGAGGTTAGGGTGGGGGCGGTTAGGGTGCGGGCTTCTGGGCCACAGCACTTCTCGGATTGAGGCTCTGGATGTGCCCGCTCTCGGTGCCTGCCGTCGGGTCGATGACGGCGTTGATCAGCGCCGGCTTGCCTGACGCGAGCGCCTCGCTCAACGCGTTGGTGAGGCTCGGCGTGTCGGTCACGTGGTACCCGACCCCGCCGAACGCCTCGATGATCTTCTCGTAGCGCGCGTCGCGCAGGAGGCCGGTCGGTGAGTACGGCCTGTCCTTCGGGTCGCCGCGGTAGACGCCGTTGTTGTTGAAGATGACCGTCGTCACCGGCAATTCGTAGCGGCAGATCGTCTCGATCTCCATGCCGCTGAACCCGAAGGCGCTGTCGCCCTCGATCGCGACGACCGGCTTACCGGTCACCGCGGCCGCGCCGATCGCATAGCCCATGCCGATGCCCATGACGCCCCAGGTGCCGCTGTCGAGCCGGTGGCGCGGCTTATCCATATCGATGATGTTGCGGCCGAAATCGAGCGTGTTGGCGCCCTCGTTGACAATATAGACATCCGGTTGGGTGGCGAGGGCGTTGCGGACGGCGCGCAACGCGCTGGAGAAGTTCATCGGGCTCGGATCGGCGTTGAGCCGCGCCGCCATGCGCTCGATGTTCTGCTGCTTGCGCTTGCCGATCTCGTCGACCCAGGCCGCCTGGCGTTTTACCCGTCCCGGCTTCATTGCGGCGTTGAACGCCGCGAAAACCGACTTGATGTCGCCGACGACCGGCGCGGCGATCGCCCGGTTGCTGTCGAATTCCGTCGGCGAAATGTCGACCTGCACAAACCGCGTGCTCTCCGACCACAATGGCGGCCTGCCATGCGACAGCAGCCAGTTGAGGCGCGCCCCCGCCAATATCACGACATCGGCGTTGCCGATCGCATAAGAGCGCGCAGCGGCGGCTGATTGCGGATGGTCGTCGGGCAAGAGGCCCTTGGCCATCGACATCGGCAGAAACGGCATGCCCGTCGTCTCGATAAACGATCGGATCTCCTCTTCCGCCCGCGAATAGGCGGCGCCTTTGCCGAGGATCACCAGGGGGCGCTGGGCATTCGCCAGCAAATCGATGGCGCGCGCGACCGATTGCGGCGCCGGGGGCTGCGGCGGCGCGGGGTCGACGACCTTCACCAGCGATTTCTTCGCCGTCTCCGCGTCGAGCGCCGAGCCGAGCACCTCGGCCGTCAGGTCGAGGTAGACCCCGCCCGGGCGGCCCGAGGAGGCGGCGCGGATCGCCCGCGCAATCCCGATGCCGATGTCCTGCGGGCGGTTGACGCGGTAGACCGCCTTGGCATAGGGCCTTGCCGCGCTCAGCTGGTCCATCTCCTCGTAATCGCCCTGTTCGAGATCAACGATCGCCCGGTCGCTCGACCCGCTGATCATGATCATCGGAAAACAGTTGGTCGTGGCGTTGGCCAAGGCGACCATCCCGTTCAGAAAGCCGGGGGCCGAGACCGTCATGCAGATGCCCGGCTGCTGCGTCAGATACCCGGCGATCGCTGCCGCATTCCCGGCCGACTGCTCGTGGCGAAAGCCGAAGTAGCGGATGCCCTCCGCCTGAGCCAACCGCAGCAAATCGGTGATCGGGATGCCGGCCACTCCATAGATCGTATCGATCCCGTTCAGCTTCAGAGCCTCCACCACCAGGTGAAAGCCGTCCGTCATGTTCCCAGGCATATCCTGTGTGCTCATGTCGTCCCACCATTCTTGGCCCGTGCGCACCGGGTTTTAGGCCAAACGCTAGGGCGGGTGAACACCGGCGAAAGCTGGGGGCAACCCGCCATTCGTTTCGCAGCCGGACGCAAAAACGTCGTGCATCCTTCGAGGCCTCGCTTCGCGAGGGATCTCAGAGGGTGTGAAATAATCATCCGTCTTTAAGTTTATACGCTTCCCCGGCGAAAGCTGGGGTCCATCGCGTCACTCGCCGGGCAGTGTGAACTGAAAGATGGCACCCCGTCCCGCGTTGGGGCTCGCCCACAAACGGCCGCCATGCGACTCGATGATCCGCCGGCTGATGGACAATCCCATACCGGTGCCGTGCGGTTTTGTGGTGAAGAAGGCATCGAAAATCCGCTCGGCTTGATCGACAGGAAGCCCGATGCCCGAATCACTGACCGAAACCAAGAGCTGACCATGCTCGGTCCTCCTCGATGCGATGGTCAGTTCACCACCCGTCTCTCGCATCGCTTCAATGCCGTTGAGCATGAGGTTCATCAAAACCTGCTGCAGCTGTACGCGATCCGCTGTGGTCCGCGGGGGCTCCCGGCCGAGTTCCGCGTGGATTGAAATGCAGTGCCGATCCGCCGCATCCCCCAGCAAAACCGTCATCTCCCGAAGAATTTCGTTCAGGTCAACCACTTCCCGTTCTGGCGTGCCTCGCCCGTAAAGTGAGCGAACGCGGTCGATGATGCCGGCGGCCCGGATCACCGCCGCGACCATTGCCGAGGCAGCGCCGCATGCTTCCTTCGCATTTGGCGGATCACGACGGAGCCATCGCATGCAAGCATTGGCGGCTATGGTGGCGGCGGTGAGCGGTTGTTTGATTTCGTGAGCCAGCGAGGCGGTCAGTTCTCCCATCATGCTCACGCGGTTGATGTGCGCGAGATCTGCCTCGAGCTGACGCAATCTTTCGCGCTCTTCTTCGGCGCGTTTGCGCTCAGTAATATCCGTTATCGCACCTACAAAGACCACACGCTCCCGATCTTCGCCCGTCAAGCGATGAGCCACGGCTTGAACATATTTGACAGAACCGTCGGCCATCAACAGGCGATGCTCGGCAATAAATTCGGAGCCCTCCTCCGCGGTGCGATTAATGATTTGACGCAGACGCGTCCGGTCGTCCGGATGAGTGCGGTCGATCATCAACTGAACGGTCGGCTTTGTTTTAGGCTCGCATTCAAATATCCGATAGGTCCCATCGGACCAATAGATTTCCCCAGTCGAAGCGTTCCAGCCGATACTCCCTGTATGGCTCAATCGCTCCGCCTCTGCCAAATACATCTCGCTCCGGCGCAGCGCTTCCTCGGCCTTTTTGCGTTCGGCTCGTTCTCGGGCTTCGCGCAGCGCGCGCTGCACCGATGGTATTAGCCGTGATAACCGCGTTTTCAGAACATAATCGGTGGCCCCGCTCGTGAGCGCTTCGATCGCGATCTCTTCGCCGAAGCCCGAGACAAAGATGAAAGGGAGATCAGGGCGGGCGCTCTGCGCAAGCTTAAATGCGGAAAGGCCGTCGAACGAAGGAAGCTTGTAATCGGCGAGAATCAGGTCAAATCCACCGCCTTCAAGAGCGGCCAGGAACTCGGCGCGGGTTTGGACGCGGGTGACTTCGCAGACGAAATGATCCGCTTCGAGGAGGTCTTGAATGAGCTCCGCGTCCTGGATGCTGTCCTCCAGCAACAGAATGTAGAGCAGCGCTTCCTCGGCCTTCTTGCGTTCGGCTCGTTCTCGGGCTTCGCGCAGCACGCGCTGCACCGATGGCACGAGCCGCGATAACCGCGTCTTCAGAACATAATCCTTGGCGCCGCTGGTGAGCGCTTCGATCGCTATCTCTTCCCCGAAGCCCGAGACAAAGATGAAAGGCAGATCCGGGTGGGCATTCAGCGTCAGCTTCAACGCGGAAAGGCCGTCGAACGAAGGAAGTTTGTAATCGGAGAGAACGAGGTCAAATCCACCGTCTTCAAGAGCGGCCAGGAACTCGGCGCGCGTTTGGACGCGGGTGACTTCACAGACGAAATGATCCGCTTCAAGCAGCTCTTGAATGAGCTCCGCGTCCTGGATGCTGTCCTCCACCAACAGAATGCGGAGCGGAGACGTCACGGCGCCTTCTTCACGCTGCCCGGCGGCGGTTCATTGATGACCGCCCAGAAGACGCCGAGCTCCTTGATGGCGTTGACAAATTCGTGAAAATCCACCGGCTTCACAACATAGGCGTTCACGCCGAGCTTGTAGCTTCTGACCATGTCTTTTTCCTCGCGAGACGAGGTCAGCACCACCACCGGTATCAGCTTCAGGCGCTCGTCAGCCTTGATTTGCTGTAAGACTTGCAAGCCATCGATCTTCGGCAGTTTTAGATCCAGCAGCATGACCGCGGGGTTGTCATTAGAGCGAGTGCTGAACTCTCCCCGATAATAGAGGTAATCCAGCGCTTTTTCTCCGTCGCGGGCAATCACGACCTCGTTTGCCAGGTTGTATTCGCCCAGCGCGGTCAGAGTAAGTTCCACGTCTCTCGGGTCGTCCTCGACAAGCAAAATGCGCGCTAGTTCGCTCATAGCGTGTTCGCGGTCCTCTCCGCCGCATCTTGTGCTTTAGGGAGTGAGAAATACAAGGTCGCGCCTTGATCGATGCCGCCCTCGGCGCGGACCTCCCCTCCATGGCGGTGGATGATCCGCCGAACGGTCGCAAGTCCAATTCCCGTGCCTTCAAACTCTTCCGGGAGATGCAGGCGTTGAAAGACGCCGAACAGTTTATCTACATACTGCATGTCGAAGCCGGCGCCATTATCTCTCACGAATACCTCGACTTCATGTTCCCCGTCCACGCAGCCAATTTCGATTTCGGCCTGGGCGCGCATCCGCGTGAATTTGACCGCGTTGGAGAGAAGGTTGAGGATCACCAGCCGCAGCATGGAACGGTCGCCGTAACAGACCGGAAGGGGATGAATCTTCCAGACAATCTCTCGTCTCCCCGTGTCCTGTTCGATCTCCGCGACGACCTCTTTGACGAGCGGGTCCAGACTCACCAGCGTATTTTTGGTCTCGGTCCGGCCGATCCTAGAAAACGCCAGCAGATCGTCGATCAGGTTACCCATTCTTTTTGATGATTCGAGAATTGTCTGCATGAACCGGCGACTCTTCTCGTCGAGCGAGGTGGACGCCTGTCTCTGTAGTAGTTCCGAGTACCCGACTACATGGCGAAGCGGCGCGCGAAGGTCGTGCGAGACCGAATAGGCAAAGGATTCTAATTCGTTGTTGCTCGTCTCGAGCTCCCTGGCCCGCTTGGCGAGCTCATTGTTGAGTTTCAGGATTTCGTCTTCTCGGCGTTTGCGCTGTTCCACCTCGACCTGAAGGTTGTCGCGAGTGTCGCGAAGATCGTTTTCGATGCGGCGTCGAACAGCTACGAACCAGGCAATGATCGCCGCCGAGGCCGTGAAGAGAAAAAAGTACGGTAGATCTTCTCTGGAGACTTCGAAGGAGTAAATAGGCTCGGCGAAGAAGTAATTGAAGCAGGCCGTGGATAGCACCACCGCCAGCACGGAAGGCCCGATCCCCACGTACCAGGTGATGACGACGATGGCCAGGTCGAAAAGCGGCAATTCCACGTCGCGAAAGCTGTAGTACTGGAGTGCCAGCGCCGCCCCAAGCGCAACTGCAACGCAGACGACTGAAAAACCATAGCGGATCGCCGGGCCGCCCCTGTGCAATGCCACGTTCCAGCGCGCCAAGCTTCGCCTCACCGCCACACCCGTTGACCCTTCCGCAACATGGGACATCATAATCGCGGGCCCCCATGTGTTTGGTCGCGGTCCCGATAAAGGACCAACGCAGCCTGCTCATGGGCATCGAAAAGGTCGGCCGAGAAGTCCATCCCAGGATCCTTCGCTTCGGCAGCCGTCTTATCGCTGGCATCAACCCCGATTGCCACCACAGACGATCTCGATTGTGGCGAATTCACCCTCCGCCCGCCACCCGAATCGGGCTATCCCCGCGATGGACATTTACTTCGGATGGGCTTGCGGTCGGAATTGTAGGGCGGGTGCAGCCTAGAGGCTGGGCAAGAATTGAGAGGAAGGGCTGCATTACCGTCTTGCGTCCTTCGAGACGCGCCCTTCGGGCGTTCGTCAGGATGAGGGTATACCTTTGATGGCGTTAAGAAAATTCCTCATCCTGAGGAGGCCGCGCGAGCGGCCGTCTCGAAGGACGCATTGCGCCGATCCGGCCGATTAGGGATTCTTGCCCAACCTCCTAGCGCAACCCGCCATCGGTTCCGCGGCGGACACGGCGGGTTACATGCGCCCTACGCTCTGCCTTCAGACCGGCGCTCGGGGCTACCCATCCGCAGCAGGATCGGGATGCAGCTGCATGAAAGCCTCTGTCGCCTTGGCGGCCCGCCGCTCGGCCTCGGCCGGCTCGGGCGTCGCGACAACCCCCAGTAGTAAGCCTACCATCAAGCCCTCCCAGAGAAGTCCTAGGTATTGCGCGGCCATCTCCGTTGACCCTCCCGAACCGATGAGCCCCGATGATTGGGCGTTCGCCAATAGTTCGGCGAGTGCGCCGCGCGTGGCATCACGGCCGGCCACATCGAGAGCTTGGGCGATCTCAGGCGAGCGCGTCGCCTCGGCGATCGCCAGGCGGAACGTAGCGATCACCGACGGGTGGGAAACCTCACGCACCAGGTTCGTCGCAAAGCTGGTAAGCGTCGATGCAAGCATCTGCCGGCTTCGTGGGGTAGGCAGGTCCGGCGGTAGCCGCATTCGGTCGGAGCGACTCATGATGCAGGCGACGAGCACCGCATGCTTGCTGCCGAAATTCGCGTAGAGGTCTCGTTTCGAGACTTTGGCGCGCCTCGCGATTTCGAGCGTGCTGGTACCAGCATAACCCTCTTCTGTGAACGACTTGAACGCAGCGCCGAGGATGCGCTCTTGCATAGGAGGTTGGGCGGAGGACCGATCGGGGATAACGGACTTTTTCATGTGCCTCAAAAATCATCTTGCATGGGTACCCATCCGTACCCTAATTAAGGTACGGATGGGTACCCGGAACCTTGCACGGAGTTCCCGATGAATGTCCAGGCATCTCGGTCCACAAGCACCGAAATTCGGGAGACCGCCGTCCGATCCAGAGGGGTCACCAAAACCCACCAGGCGGAGACGCCGAAGGAGGCTTGGCTCATCGTCGCTCTGTTGTTCCTGTTTATGCTGATCAACTTTGCCGACAAGGCGGTGATCGGAATCGCCGCCGTCCCGATCATGCAGGAGCTCCAGCTCAGCCCACGCCAGTTCGGATTGATCGGCTCGAGTTTCTACCTGTTGTTTGCAGTTTCCGCGATCGTTACCGGCTTCATCGTCAATCGGGTGCAGACGCGCTGGGCGTTGCTGACCATGGGCCTCGTCTGGGCATTGACCCAGTTTCCGATGCTCGGGACCGTCGGGTTCGCGACGCTGGTCGCTTGCCGGGTCGCGCTCGGCGCCGGCGAGGGACCGGCTTATCCGGTGGCGCTGCATTCGGCCTACAAATGGTTTCCCAACGAGCTGCGCACATTGCCGACGGCGATCATCGCGCAGGGAGCCGGCATCGGCATTATGGTGGCGCTGCCGCTGCTCAACTGGGTCATCGTGCATTATTCCTGGCACTGGGCCTTCGGTGTGCTTGGCGTTGCCGGCCTCGCCTGGACTGCGGCGTGGCTGGTGCTCGGCCGCGAAGGCTCGCTGACCGCTGCCGCAGGGACGGATGCGGCGCCAACGCCCGAAAGGATCGCCTATCGGCAGCTGTTGCTCAGCCCGACGATCATTGCGTGCTGGTGCGCGGCCTTCGGCGCCCAGTGGGGGTTGTCGCAAGCCCTGTCCTGGCAGGGGGCATTTCTGATCAAGGGACTCGGCTTTACGCAGGGGTCGATCGGCCTATTGGGCGCGCTTCCGGCGGGGGCCAGCGTGATTCTGGTAATCGCCGCCGGCTGGTCTTCGCAACGCCTGCTCGCTCGCGGGGTGTCGAGCCGGGTGGCGCGCGGGATCTTCGGCGGAGCCTGCGTCGCGCTCGGCGGCGCGGGGCTGGCGATCATGCCGTATGTGCCGGGCGTTGCGGCCAAGATCGCGCTGACGACCATCGGGGTGGCGTTGCCTTCGGTGATCTACGTGATCGGGAATGCGGTCGTCAGCGAAATCGCGCCGGTCGCTCAGCGCGGGGCATTGCTCGCCATCGGCACCGCCGTCAGCACCTCGGCCGGGCTCCTGGCTCCCTACGTCATGGGCAGCGTCGTCGAAACGGCGGCGACGCCGCTCGACGGCTTCAACACCGGCTTCATGATCTGTGGTGTCATCATGCTGGTCGGCGGCATCGTCGGGATGGCGCTGACGCGTCCCGAGCGCGAGGTGATGCGGTGGGCGAGCGAAATGCCAGCGACGGCAGTTGGGTCCGCTTGAGGATGCTTATGCCGCGCTGCAGTGGGCGAGATGAGCGGCACCCCCGTACGTCAACCTCATGGGATTAATCTCCGCGACCCGTCGCCTCGGTGGTAGAAGGTTAAACCGTTGAACTGAGGATCCAGCCATGCCCCTGACGACGGACGAAAAACTCTTGGCGCTGAGCCGAGAAACCATTGAAGTGTTCGACAAAGCTAATGGCGGGGTTCAGACCGGCGCACGCGAAGGGTATTCTGTTGACAGGCACGTTCACGCCTTCGTCGGAAGCGGCTTCGCTGACGCGGGCGCCGCATCTGCACCGGGGTTCCACGCCGGTGACGGTCCGCTTCTCGGACTTTGCGGGAATTCCGGCCGTTGCCGATAACGATTCGCAGGGTGGCGGCCCTCGCGGCTTTGCGGTTCGCTTCCACCTCGGCGAGCATGTTCACACCGACATCATCGGTCATTCGGTCGACAACTTTCCGGCGCGCACCGCGGAGGGGCTCGTAGAGTTCCTCAATGCGTTGATTGCCACCGACCCTGCCGGGCCGCACCCCAATGCCATCGAGCAGTTCCTTGGCGGACATCCCGCGGCTTTGAGGTTTGTGCAGATTCCCAAACCGCTTCCGATCAGCTTTGCGAGGGAGTCGTTTTTTGCGGTATCTGCCTTCAAGTTCACCGACGCGGACGGCACGAGCCGCTACGGGCGCTATCGGGTGCTGCCGGTTGCCGGCAATGAATATCTCGACGAGGCAGAAGCCGCCGCGCGCAGTCCAAACTTCCTCTTTGACGAGATCAAAGAGCGGATTGCAAACGAACCCGTCAGGTTTCGGATAGCCGTACAGTTGGCCGAGGGCGGCGATACCATTGACGACGCCACGGTCCGCTGGCCCGAGGAGCGGCCCCAACTCGCGTTCGGCGAAATCAGCTTGCGGGAAATCGCCCCGAACAACGCCGGCGAGCAGCAACGCGTCATCTTCGATCCGATCCCGCGGGTGGACGGTATCGAAGCCTCGGCCGATCCTCTCTTCGAGCCGCGGGCCAATGTCTATCTGATGAGCGGCCGGCGACGCCGGGCGGCCGGAGCGCACTAGACGCCAGAACCTGACCCAGCGGGCCTCAGAAAGGGGACGGGAGGGGAGATATGTGGAGGTTAGGCCTGCAATGGCACAGCAAGATAGCAGCCGAATTCCTTCGCGAAATCGACTGAGACGCGGGCGTGTACGCGGCCCTGGCGATCGAGGAATTCGGCATGAGTGTCGAGCGGTACGACCGCGCCGTGCCAGATGTTCGGATGTATGTAGAGCCCTTTGCCGCCGTCGCAGTAGAACGCGACGAACCGCTCCGGTGTCACATCGTCCCCCGGCAGGGCAAGCGGGATTATGAACCTCTCGCCGTGCAGAGGGTAGAATAGCTGTCCGCCGTCAGGGTGATAATTGGCGCGCCAGATCAGCGCGCGTCGCCGCGGCTGTGCTGGGCCGTCAATTGCCGCCTCTTCCGGCCAGTTGCTCCAAGCAAAGAGGTAGCTGTCGCCCACCGCGTTATTGCGAGCGTAAAGGGTCTCGCCTTTCCACCAGAACTCGAAGATCCCCTCGGTGACGCCGCCCTGATCGCCCGAGTTCTCGTCGATCGGCCGCCAGCCTTGGGCCGGCCAGCGGACGATCTCGATCGGAAAGGTCTCCGGCTTGTCGACCAAGCGCCCATAGCCGTCGAGGGTAGCCTCGCTGGCCGCGATGACTTCCGTTTGTCGCACCTGTCGCACGCCCGTCGTCGGCGCGTAGGCGATCTCCGCCGGATCAAATTCCCTCATGCTTGCCGCTCCATCGATCGAACCCCACAACCCTGTTCACGCGAGCCGCGCGCGGATCACCGCCGACAGGCGCTCGGCAGCGATCACGATAACAAAAGTCACGATCAAATAGAGCGAGACCAGCCGGTACTGGAACAGGCTCATCGCCGACAGCAGCTCAAAGCCGATGCCGCCGGCGCCGACAAAGCCGAGCACCAGCGACGAACGGATGTTCTCGTTCAACCGGTAGAGCGCGATCCCGAGCAGCGAAGGTAGGATCGATGGAATGACGCCGTGCGAAAAGACCTGCATCCGCCGGGCGCCGGTCAGGGTCAACGCATCGATCGGCGCCATGTCCATATGCTCGATCGTCTCGGCGAAGAGCCGCCCCAGCATCCCGATCGAGTGCACCGACAGCGCGAGGGCGCCGGGAAATGGCCCAAGCCCGACAGCGGTCACAAACAGCAAGGCCCAGACGAGGTCGGGAACGGCACGCGCGAAGCCGATCACGCCGCGCGCCGCGTAGTAGAGATAGCGCGACGGCGTCACGTTGATGGCGGCGAGGATAGCAAGCGGTAGCGCCAGGATGACCCCGCCGAGCGTGCCGAAAATGGCGATATCGACGGTTTCGAGCGCTGGCCACCATACCAGCTGGAGCTGGGTAAAATCGGGCGGCATGGCGCGCCGGATGATGTCGGCCATGCCATAGGCGCCGGTGATCAAATCCTGCGGCCGCGCGTGCACGACGATCGCCGATTGCACGACGATCAGCACGAAAGCCAGCAGCCCCACCAGACGCAGCGCGAGACCGAGCGCGCCGGACCAGCTACGCTCGACAAAAGGGTCGGCCGTTACACCGAGACTCACGCGGC
>Ga0210396_10006629_pt1 | contig 11068 bp, 8 predicted proteins | sample IncBWH17OmetaG_FD_155466 | JGI IMG/M metagenome (GOLD analysis project Ga0210396, IMG submission 155466) | Forest soil microbial communities from Barre Woods Harvard Forest LTER site, Petersham, Massachusetts, United States - Inc-BW-H-17-O ...
CGGTTATTCCGAAGGAGCATAGTACCCCGTCTTGGCGTACACCTTTAGCGGCGGCAATCCTTTGGGTGGAATCAATTTCACTTTTATCTTACGCCATTTGCCGTCGTGCCCGGGGTTTTTCGGACGGTATCCGAGTACATACTGATTGCGCAATTCAATTCCGATTTTTGTTGCTACGTCGGCCAAGTCGTTGGGATTATCGATCGTAAAAGAACGCCCGCCGGTGAGTTCCGCAACCTCGCCCAGCAGAGCCGGTCCCAACGCCTCTTCGGGCGTTGCCATGTAATGGTCATAAATCCCGATGGCATAAATCAGTACATCTGCCTCTTTGACCGTTGATCTGATTTCTCCTTCGGTGTAGCGGCTGTGGTTGTCGCCTCCGTCGGAAATGATGAGCAGCGCCTTCTTCTGATACTTTGCCTGCCGCATCTTGCTGACGCCCAGATAAATCGCATCCAGCAGCGCCGTCCTGCCCTTGGGAACCGTATAGACCAGCTTGCCCTGAATGTCCTCCACTGATGAGGTAAAGTCAGAGACCTCCTGGGGCCGATCCGCGAACGCGACCATGAAGAACTCGTCCTGCGGGTTGGCAGTCTTGAAGAATTCCACCACCGCCTCCCGTGCCCGTTCGATCTTGCTAACCATGCTTCCGCTCATGTCGAAGATCACCCCAATCGATACGGGTGCGTCTTCACTCGAGAAGTGGCGAATCTCTTGAACGTCCTTGCCTTCAAAGAGCTGGAAATTCTCTTTGTCCAGGCCCGTGACCAGGCGATTCATGGGATCCGTAATCGTAACCGGTACCAGAACCAGGTTGACGTCCACCTTGAGCGGCTTGGTATGAGTTTTCAGCGATGGATCTATGCCCGCGCTGGGATCGACCTTGGGAGGGTCGACCCGAGGAGTAACGTGGACGTCGTCGACGGGAGCCTGCGCCAGAGCTTTCGGCGCCAGGCAGCAGATTAGTAGGACGGCAAAGAGAAGGACGAAAAGAAATGTTCTTTCTTGTGCACACATCACACTCCCTCTCGAGGTCCGATGAGGGACTGGGTGATTGCGATCTCGGGTCAGGCGGGGAAACGACCCGCGCCTTTGATTGCGGGCCACATGTACCTCAATAGGGCTGATCGTACCACAGCTCAAACCCGGTGGCGCCAGCCTTTTTTTCTGCCCCGCCACAAGGATGTCAGGAGCGTGCACAAGGGTTTCCTCGAGTCGATTCGTGAATGGAGCAGCCATTCCGATTTAACCATCCTGGCGAAACCCACTTGTCAAATATCTGTCAAATTCCCGTAGCGGCTACGGTTCTGCCTTACACGCTCCGAAACGCTTTCGAGCTATCCCAAACCGAGCCATGCCATCTCTTGTACAATTCCCATTTCCGGCTATGGCCTACATCGCACCGTTCCGAGCTCTGCGTTACGACCCCGCTCGGGTGGATCTCGCCCAGGTTGTGACCCAGCCCTACGACAAGATCACGCCGGAGATGCAAAACCGCTACTATGATGCGAGCCCTCACAATCTGGTTCGGATCATACTCGGCAAGCCGCAACCGACCGACCACTTAAAGGAAAATGTTTACACTCGCGCCGCCGCGTCCTTTCACGATTGGCGCCGGCAAGGCATTTTCCTGCAGGATCCACAGCAATCCCTATACCAATACATCGAGCGTTTCCAACCGCCGGGCGGCGCACCCGAACTCGAGCGCCGAGGGTTCATTGCCTTGGGCAAGATTGAAGATTACGCAGCCGGAATCGTCCATCGCCACGAGCAAACGCTGGCCAAACCTAAGGCAGACCGTCTGGAGCTCCTGCGCGCGACGCGGGCGCACTTCGGCCAACTCTTTATGCTGTACAGCGATCCCGCTGGCGAGATCGATGCAGCGCTGTCGGCATCCGCGGCAGATATGGAAAACGGGATTGAGGTCCGCGATGAATATGGAGTTTTGCATCAAGTGAGGAGAGTCTCGGATCCCGGCATCATCGAACTCGTGCGCGACAAAATGCACGACAAGAAGCTGATCATCGCCGACGGTCATCACCGCTACGAAACCGCTCTGAACTATCGCAACGAGCGCCAGGCCAAGCAGGAAACCGCCCCATCCGAACTCGCACCCCACGAACTAGTCATGATGACCTTCGTCAATATGGACAGCCCTGGACTCGTAATCCTGCCCACTCATCGCGTCGTACATGGGTTGGAATCGTTCTCTCCGGACGACCTCCGCGACCACGCCCGGTCCTATTTCAGCGTGGAGGACGTCGATCCGTCCATCGATGCCACTCGCGCCCTCGGACTTTTACGCGCGGCAGGGTCGGCCGGCACCGCCCTGCTCGGAGTCACCGCCAATCGTGTGTTTCTGTTCGATACACCAAGACCTCTCGCTTCCGACGTGCTTCAGAGCCTCTCGCTTGGCCAGCAGTCCCTCGATGTGGTCCAGCTGCACAAATGCCTGCTCGAAGCTGTGCTCGAGATCTCAGAGGACGACATTCGCGATCAGAAGAACGTCAGCTACGTTCGCGATGCAGGCGATGCCATGGCCCGAGTTCGCGAAGGAGCAGCCAACGTAGCCTTTTTGATGAATCCGGTGCGCATGCGACAAGTGCGCGACATCGCCTTCGCTGGCGAAGTCCTTCCCCAAAAATCCACCGACTTCTATCCCAAGCTGCTAAGTGGCCTCACAATTTATGCGCTGGAGTAACGAGCGCCGCGAAGTAAGGCCGACGTCCCGTCGGCTGTCGCAGGAACGTCTCGTGCCTGCAGCGGGAACATTCGCGGCGGCGATTTTCCTGGCCTCTACGCTTCTGCTTTACAGCTCCCCGGAAGAAAAACGCGTAACCATTTACTCCAACGCCGCCAACTATTCTCTGCCGGTGCTCGAACGCAATGGCGACGAATACGTCGGCCTGCTCGAAGTCTTCGAGCCTCTGGGCGTAGTCAGCGCCAAGGCCAACGGACCGCATTGGAAATTCCGCTACTACGACGTGGAAAGTGAATTCACAGCGGGAAAAGCTCGCGCCCGCATTCACGGTAGCGACTACGATCTTCCCTCGGCCTTTCTGCTGGACAACCAGCGCGGCCTGGTACCGCTCTCGTGCCTGGGCACGCTCCTGCCGCGCATTCTCGGCGGCCCGGTCACCTTCAACCAGAATTCCCGCCGTTTGTTCATCGGCAACGTAGCCGTGCATTTCACTGCTCAGGTAAGCAAGACCACGCCTCCAAAGTTGGTCATGAACTTTACCGCTGCGGTGAATCCGACCATAGCCACCGAACCCGGCGAGTTGCGCATGGCGTTCAACCATGAGGCGGTCGTAGCGCCAGGCTCGCAGGCGCTCACCTTCGATAGCAAAATCATTCCCTCCGCCAGCTTCCAGGAAAATAATGGAGCAGCCGAGGTAGTGGTTGCGGCCAGCGTCCCGCTCATGGCGAGTTTCACGAACAACGGACGCACCATCATCATCGAACCCGTCCCGCAGGCGACGGCGCCTCCGCAGACCGTGGCACCCCCGCAGCCCCCTCAGACCGCGACCGTCGCTCCACCACCCTCGGTGCCTGCCATGCCCGCCGTCCGACATTATTTCGTGGTCGTCGACCCCAGCCACGGAGGCGCAGAAAGCGGAGCCTCTCTCAGCGACCAACTGGCCGAGAAAGATGTCACGCTCGCCTTCGCCCGCCGCCTGCGGCAGGAACTCGAACTCCGCGGCCTCGCCACCTTGCTCCTCCGCGATGGTGACATCACACTCACTCTGGACCAGCGCGCCAGCCTGACCAACTCCGCCCGCCCTGCGATTTACCTTTGTGTGCATGCCGCGTCGCAGGGCAATGGCGTCCGCGTGTATAGCGCGGTCGTCCCTGCGGGGACAGAAAACCACGGTCCCTTTCTCAGCTGGGATGCGGCTCAAACTCCTTTCCAGCTCCTCAGTCGATCGGCGGGAAGCGGTTTGGTACGGAGCCTGCAAAGCAAACAGATTCAGGCGCGCGCCCTCATCGCCCCGCTCCGCCCCTTGAACAACATCACCACAGTGGCTCTGGCGCTCGAAGTCGCTCCGTCATCCGATGACGTTTCACAACTGAACTCCCCCGCTTACCAGCAAGCAATCGCGGGGGCGATCGCGACGGGTGTGTCGGACTTTCACGACAAGTTGGAGGCGGCACGATGATTCCCCGGCATCTCGTCATCGCCATAGCCATCCTCCTGGCCATCACGTTTGGAATGGGTTTCTATGTTTTGCGGATGCGTGCCCGGGCCGATCGCACCGACGTTTCCGCGGCGAACACTCAACCCGTAGCGCCGCCCGTTTCCGGTTCGAGCGAGCAAGTCATTCTATATGTCGCCTATGACGACGCTGGAGTTTTGCGTCCCAAGGCCGTCCGCATCACGCTGCCCACAGGACGCCAGGAGCGCGCCGCGGAAATCCTTCGCGCCTTGCTGACTCTGTACCTTGACAAGTTTTCGCCACATCCCTTGGGCCCCGGCTCGGATATTCGCGACGTTTACCTGGTCGACCCCGGACTCGCTGTCATTGATCTAAACGCCGCCTTCGCCGACAACCACCGCTCCGGCGTGCTGGTCGAAGAGCTCAGCGTGGTTTCGCTGGTGCAAACGCTCTCCGCAAATATTCCCGGCATCACTCGAGTAAAGATTCTGGTAGACGGCAACGAGCGCGAGACCCTCGCCGGCCACGCCGACCTTTCCAATTTCTTCGACGTCCCTGCAGTAACCCAGGTAGTGGCCCAACTGCAGAACTCGCAATGAATTAACGCCATCGAGATTGATGGAGGACGGGCGTCCTCGCCGGTCCCTCGCACACATCTCCGTGTCCTCTGCGGCCCTTCTCCGCGCCCTCTGCGACTTGAGATTTTGTCTTTGCCAACACTCCCCCAAAACCTCAAAAAGCGGAGACGGCTCAGCACCGCTTCACCCTGCTACAATCGCCCCTATGTTTTATCGCTCCGACAACCGAACTCCCGACCAGATGCGTCCGGTCAACATCCTGCCCGGCTTCATCAACACCGCCGAAGGCTCGGTCCTGATCGAGGTCGGCAACACCCGCGTAATCTGCACCGCTTCCGTCGAAGAAACCGTACCTCCGTTCATGCGCAACAGCGGCAAAGGCTGGATCACCGCCGAATACAGCATGCTCCCCCGCGCGACTCTAACCCGCACGCCGCGCGAGGTCACGAAGGGACGATCCAGCGGCCGCACCCACGAAATCCAACGCCTGATAGGACGCTCCCTGCGAGCCGTGACTGATCTGGTGAGGCTAGGCGAGCGCACCATCTGGATCGACTGCGACGTAATCCAGGCCGACGGAGGCACCCGCACCGCGTCGATCACAGGAGCCTTCATCGCCCTCGGCCTGGCTCTGGAAAAGTTAGTCGAGGCCGGAACCCTGACATCCGCCCCGCTGCGTGATTTCGTCGCTGCCGTAAGCGTCGGCATCGTCGACGGCGAAATCCTCCTCGACCTCTGCTACGAAGAAGACTCCCGCGCCGACGTAGACATGAATTTCGTAATGACCGCCGGCCGCAAACTAGTCGAGGTCCAAGCCACCGCCGAGCATCAGGTCTTCGACGAACAACAACTATCAAAGATGATCTCGCTAGCAGGCCAAGGCGTCCAATCCCTGATCGCCAAACAACAAGCCATGTTAGGCACGTTAACGTTGCGCCAGTAAACACGTGGGGACAGCTGCCCCCGGCTGTCCAACCGGGCGAAGCCCGAACCCAACATTTTCAAAGGGGTCATCCTAAAGCCCCGCGCTTTGTCCAGCGGGGCGACGGATCTCGCGCGGACCATCTCGAACCGACCAACAACCGGGTGCCTCACATCTCGCGGTTTTCGAGACGTGGGTCTAACTAGCCAAGGGCTTCGGTAGAGTAGGGCACAGGCGCGTTGCGCGGACGTACGGTTCCTGCGCCCCCTCATCGAACCGGACGTGCGGATTTCCCGCATCCGGCTCTCCGACCATCTTCGGCCGGCGGCATGCGCCGCAAGCCAGGCAGGTGGCTCACCCGCCCTACCATTTGGTACAGCCGACACCGTTTATACAGGAACTGATAGTTCCAGCGCTTCCGAGCGGACCGCCAACTGCGTTGGTGTTTGCGTCGGAGCCATAACTGCAGCTCACTCATCACAGCCCAATCGATCTTGTGAAAGATCCGGTTGCTGTTGCCGACCCGGTAATAGGTACACCACCCATTCAAGGTTGGGTTCAGCTTCCGAATTACCTCGCCGATCGACGCGCTACTGGGAAACGATCGGACCACTTCGCGTACCCGATCCCGGATATGTTGGCACGCTTTCTTGCGTGGCCACATGTACAACAGCCGGGCTGGGGCTTTCCGAAACTCGAAGCCCAGAAACGCGAAGCCCTCTTCCACCGTAGTAAGCCGACTCTTCTCCTGGTTCACCACCAGCCGTAGAGCCGCAAACTGGCTTTGGAGGCGCTCCCACGCCTGTTGAGCCTCGATTTTCGTACGCGCCAGCAGCACCATATCGTCCGCGTAACGAACCAGCACGACCGAATGGATCATCGTGCCGTCGCTGCGACACCACTGACGATCTACCTCGTGAAGAACGATGTTGGACAGCAGCGGCGAGACCACCCCGCCCTGAGGAGAACCCCGGTCGGGATGCGTCACCTTGCCTTCCTCCATAACCCCCGCCTTCAGCCAGGCTCGGATCAGCCGTAGAACCCGCACGTCCCCGACCCGCCGACCCACCAACTGCAGCAGCAGTTCGTGATCGATCGTGTCAAAATACGATTTTAGGTCAACGTCCACCACGTGAGCGTAGCCGGCCTGGGTTTTCTCAGCGATAATGCTGAGAGCCATGCGCGGTGTTTTCTCCGGGCGGAAACCGAATGAACAGGGCACGAAATCAGCTTCGAACAACGGTTCGATCACTAACTTCACCGCCATCTGCACCACTCGGTCCTTTACCGTGGGAATGCCCAATGGCCGGGTTTTCCCCGGCTGTCCAGGTTTCTGAATGTGTACTCGGCGGACCAACGAAACCCGATAGCTGCCGTCGTGGAGCTCCTGTTCAATCTCGGCCAGGAACCGCGCTTCGCCATACTCCCGTATTTCATCGATATCCACTTCATCCACACCCGCTGCACCCTTGTTGGACTTCACCCGCTGCCAGGCCTCCTGCAGGATGTCCTGCCGACAGACCTTATCGTAGAGAAGCGTGAACCTCCTTTCCGGTTGTTGCTTGGCCGCTCGGTATAGCGTCCTCTGAAGTTTGCGGGCATGGTCGAGTCTCGCGGGCGCTTGTCGCCTGGCTTGACGGGGCCGTGATTGAGCCTTCCCTTGCGGGGGCATTCCGGCTGCCTTTCCCAACGTTGAACGCATGATGGAAGTAGCGGACCTTCCCTCCCCTCGGTTATCCCGAGGTTCATCGGTACTATTGCCACCTCCGACTCCCTGCCCGGCATTGTTACTGCGCTTTCGGGGATCACCCTTATACGCTTCCCTACCGGTCAGAGTCGCCTCCGCCGGACCGAACAGGGTCTCTCCGGTTGTGCTGATGCGCTGTGTTTGCGTGCCCCCGCCCTCTACACCGTCCCGGCGGACCGGATCTTTCCTCGCTGTGCTCCGGATCCGTAGCAGGCTTCGCCACCAAGGGACATGCTCGCCCCGGGAAAGTCTCCAGCTGAATCGGCGTGATCGCTGGTGGATATGACGATGCTGTAACGGCGTTCACTTGTGTTGCGGCCCGCAAATTTGCCTCGCCCCCCTGCCGACAGTCGGAGGCTTTGTCGTCCCTGCGTCTCCACCGCCAGTTGCCTAGCGATGGAGAGGACCAGGCTATCGGGTGAGCGAGTCCTTACCCGAGCTGACTCCTTACATTCAGCAAGCACATCAACATCACTTCGGACACACCCCTTGATATCCCGTTGAATTCCAACGGATGCAGCCACTTGACGTTACAACGAGAACAAAATTCTCGTTGTAACGTGCATAATCGACTAAGACATCACCTCAGGGAGATGGAGCAGCGAGGGTCGCAACAGGAATGCGTAATCAACGATTCAATCCTAAGCAACTGCCGCGGCCGCGTACGATGCCGCTAGTGCGACGATTTTCCCCGTGCCCTGCCCGTTCGCGGTTTGGAGCGCTTGCTCGGCCCGATTGATCACTTCGGTCACGATGTCCACGGGGTCGTACTCCCCGCGCACCACCGCCTCCCCCAAGCCCGCATTGAAGTGGACCGGATCTTGCTTTTCTGGCATTCGCACTTGAGCGAGCAGTCTTTGCAGCTTCTCCGCTGCCATGACGCCTTCTTTTTCCGGCGTCTCCCCAAGCACGATGGCGATGGTCGTAGTCTCGTAGCGAAATGCGAGATCGTTCTGCCGGATATTGGCGGCAAAGAGTTGGCCAATTTGCTGCATCACAGCCTCGACCGCCGATTCGCCGAACTCTTTCAGCATTGCGGACTTTTCGCCAAACTGCATCAGCAGAACGGTAAGCGGAGTGCTTTGCTGGGCGTTGCGGCGAGTTTCCGCCATCAGCAGATCGAGATACGAAGCCCGCTTCAGCAGACCCGACCGCTCGTCGGTAACCGAGAGATTCTTGACCAGGCGCCGAAGACCGGCATTGTTCAGCGCAATAACAATCTGGTCGCTGATGGTTTTGAGCACCATCACGTCATTGGATCCCCAGGCCCGCGCCTTGCTGTCCATCAGAAGAAGGAGCCCAACGTGTTCCGCCCCGTCGCTCAGAGGCAAAGCCAGCAGCGAAGTAACCGCCATTTGCGACAACGCTTCACGAACTGCCTGCAAGTCTGAACTCGACTGCGCATCCGCGATCGTGAGAGTGCCGCCACGATTGATCGCCAGATCGTGAACCGTGGTGGCGATTTTTTCCAGCGCCCGTGCTTCCCCCGGCTTGCTAGTTTCGGTGCAATACTCTTTTACGCTGGTGGTGTGCAATCCGGGCTTGCGCATGGCAACCACACACCGGCTCACCTTCCATTGCGATCCAATTTCCTTGGCCGCGGTCAACATCACCGAGTCCGCGTTGCTTTGCCGATAGAGCTTGCGGGTGATCTCGGCCACACGCGCAAAGCTGCTCACGTCAGCGGCTTCACTGGACTGTGCCGATCCAGCCTGTGACACGCCAGCCTGCGCCGCCCGTGGCTCTGCGGGAACCGACGATGCGGCCGGCTGGACCGGCCCTGAAGACGCATATTGCGGATTCAATCCCGCTGTCATGTACAACTGCCGCAGATCCTGGTTGCGCTCTTCTTCGCGAGGAAACAGTTCTTGAATCCGTTGCAGGCGCTCGACGGCTTTCGAGCGCATGCCGTATTGCACCAGAATTTCCGCCTGCAGCATCAGATCCTGGAGAGCCGCCGCACCCAACATCTTGTCCTGATTCGGAACCGGCGTCGCGGCTGCATCGGCCATACTGGAGAAGCGCGAGGCGATAACCTTGAAACGGTTGTCGTCGATCTTTCCGCGCAACATTTCCAGCCGTTTGTGGTGTCCGGGCTCGTATGCATCCACCTCGGCAGCGCGATCAAGAGAATCAGCCGCTTTTGCATAGTTTCCTACGCTGCAGTAGAGATCAAACAGTTTGAGTAGAGTCTGGCAATAGTCGCTCTCTCGATTCGATGCGTTGAACTGCTCGCCCATGAACTCGAGTAGTTCAGGAGACGCGCGGTGCCGCGCCGCGATGTCCTGAATCATAGTGAGGAAAGCCCGACGATCCCCCTTGCGGCGATGGTATTGCTCCAGCTTCCGTCCCAGGGCGACAGCCTCGGTATCCTGCTGAGCATCGATGAAGAGCCCGATCAGGTTTGCGATCTCTTGCACGCGCGCAGGATTTGCCTCGAACAGTTGCCACTGGATCGGCTCAGCGTCGGTGAGGCGATTAGCAGCTTGCAGCGCTTTCGCGAAGGTGTCGCGCAACTCCTCTGAAGAAGAACCAGCACTGACTTGAGACTCGAGTACGAAGATTGCAGCGCCCGACTGCCCTTGCTCCAGCAGGTTTTTGCTGTACCCCAAGGCGATCTGAGGATCAGCGGAGTCCTCCGCGTAGGCGCGTTCCATCCATGGTGCCGCGTCCCCACCCCCAGCCTGGGTCAGCTGCGCAATCTTCAGAAATGCCGCAGCCGCAGCTTTGCTCTCTCCCAGTTCGGAGGAAAGTTCTCCCAGAAGCTGCAAATTCTTTTCGCTGGAGTCAAAAGCTAGAACCCGCTTCAAAGCCGCCAGTGAATCTTGTTTACGCCCCTGTTTCGCCAACTCTTGAAAAACGCTTTCGTAGGTCTCAAGCGCTTGCTTCGGGTGGGACTTTTCCAGCAACTCTCCGAACCGGAGCTTCTGTTCCCAGGTCGGAGTCACGAAGCGAGCCAGCTTCTTATAGGTCAGGCTCGCCCGGGTGGCATCGCCTGCCTCGATCTGGCGCTGGTACAGGTCGCCCAGCAGCTTTACGGCCTGAGGAATGCGCTGCAGGGATAAGCACAGATCGGCAGCCATCTGGCACACCATGTCATTGCCGGGCTCCGCCGCCAGAACCTGCAGGTAGTCTTCCAATGCTTCGGCGGTTTTTCCCTTTTGGAGAAGCTTCTCAGCCCGCTCCACGCGTTTTGAGATCTCGATCCGGTCCATTCGCTTTACCGTGTCTGCCATGAGAGCTAGCGCCGCGCGGAGTAACCCATACAGAGTCTAGGAGCAGGTTACTAGAGCGGGCAACGACGTAACGCCCAGGCGCGATTACGAAGGTCATCGGCAGAATAACTCTTTGGGAAATAAGAGGTTTCTGATATAGGTCGCGCAGTGCTTCAGGAAAACGCGACCGCCCAGGAAAGCGGACTCCGCCACCAGCTCAGCGCCGGCCAAATGGCCATGGTTGCCGTAGGCGGCTCGATCGGCACCGGCTTGTTGCTGGGTTCAGCCGCCGCTATGGAGATCGCCGGTCCTGGCGTCATCCTCAGCTTCCTCTTAGCCGGCTTTATCAGCTGGACCGTCACGATGGCGCTCGGCGAGTTGTCCAGCGCGCATCCCGCCGCCGGATCTTTTGGCTTGTACGCCGATCTTTACCTGGGTCCATGGGCCGG
>Ga0210396_10006630_pt1 | contig 11068 bp, 10 predicted proteins | sample IncBWH17OmetaG_FD_155466 | JGI IMG/M metagenome (GOLD analysis project Ga0210396, IMG submission 155466) | Forest soil microbial communities from Barre Woods Harvard Forest LTER site, Petersham, Massachusetts, United States - Inc-BW-H-17-O ...
TTGATCATGAACGACGGGCCAAAGTACGACGCCTCCGAATCCAGGTGTGCCTCACCGTATGAGGTGCCCAGATCGTTGATGTCAGGCCGGCCGACGTTGTGCAGATACTGCGAGGCGACGTGACCCTCGAAGACATTCTTGAAGTACGTCGGAAGACCGAAGTGGATGTAGAAAAAGTGGGCCATGTCGGTGACGTTGTCGATGATGTCCCGGCAGTTGGAGCCCTCGATCAGGATCGAGTTCCACCGCCAGTCGGTCCAGTCACCGCCGATGAACTCCGGTATTTCCGGGATTCGCACCTCGGGCTGCGGCGGGTTGCCCTCGTGGTCGTGCCAGACGAACAACAGGCCGCTGCGCACGTCGGTCGTCCAGGACCGGGTACGGGCCAGCCGTGGCGTGCGCTTTGCGTATGGCACCAGCTTGCATTTGCCGTCACCACCCCAGCGCCAGTCGTGGAATGGGCAGGCGATTTCGTCGCCCTTGACGGTGCCCTGCGACAGGTTGCCGCCCATGTGCCGGCAGTAACCGTCGAGCACGTGCACATCATCGTGCGAGTCGGCGAACACCACGAGATGGGTGCCGAACGCCTCGACCCCGTGCGGCTCGCCGTCCAGGTAATCCTTCACCGGGCCAAGGCAGTGCCAGCCGCGGGCGTAGCGGTCGGGCAGGGTCCCGGCGTCGATCTCGCGAATACCGGCAGTCTCGGTAGCCATGACGCCTCCAACTTCGTGAGCTTCTAATTAGAACACGTTACAGTTTTTCCCCGGGATCGCGCAATGACGGCCGCTCTTAGCCGCGCAATCGGCCCCTGGCTGCCGGGGTACCCGACCTGCGGTATATCTGAACGATGCCGCTGTTTTCCTTCGAGGGCCGATCGCCGAAGATCGATCCCACTGCATTCGTCGCCCCAACCGCCACCTTGATCGGCGATGTCACGATCGAGGCCGGGGCATCGGTGTGGTTCAACACCGTGCTGCGCGGCGACTATGCGCCCGTGATCGTGCGCGAGGGCGCCAACGTGCAGGACGGATCGGTGTTGCATGCACCGCCTGGCATCCCGGTTGATATCGGTCCGGGCGCCACCGTCGCACACATGTGCGTCATCCACGGCGCCCATGTCGGCGCCCAGGCGCTGATCGCCAACCATGCCACCGTCCTCGACGGCGCGGTGATCGGTTCGCGCAGCCTGATCGCAGCGGGCGCGCTGGTGGTCGGTGGCACCAAGATCCCCGATGAGGTGCTGGTGGTCGGAGCGCCGGCCACCGTCAAGGGCCCGATCGCGGGCACCGGCGCCGAAATGTGGGTGAATGTGAACCCGCAGGCCTATCAGGACCTGGCCCGGCGCTATCTGACTGGCCTGGAGCCCATTTAGCCTGCCGACGATTCATCGGTGGAATGTACCGTTCGTAATATTCGGCGGGAACGCGGTTTTCGCGGTCCCTATGTGCCGGCATCGACCGCGCTGACGGCGGGTCTATCAGCCAGCGCGGTCATTTCGCGACTTTCCGCATCCAGTCCGGTGTCACCGGCAGCCCGTTACGGTGGCGGTATTCGGCGATGGCCTTCAGGTTTTTCAGCTCCAGCAGGTGGCCGGCGCCGAACATGTCCCAGAAGTCGCCCACCCAGACCGGTCGTTCGGGCGGGGCGGCGTCCGGATAGGGGTTGTGCGCGTAGAACGGATGGTGGCAGTTGGTCCACAGCACCACCGAGCCGGGCTTGTCCAGCACCACCTGCGCGTCGATGACCCGCATGAGATAGATCATCCACAGGTGCTTGCCCTGATCCCACGCGCAGTGATAGTCCACGGTGCGGGCCTGCTGGCTAGCCACCGTGCGCGTATAGATCTTGGTCTCAGACCCCAGCCGGTCATCGGCCAGCCATAACCCCGGCTCGTCGGTTTCGGCGAACCCGCGCAGACTGTAGGTCCACTCCTCTAAGCAGCGGGTATCGGCCATGTAGGCGAACAACTCATCGGGCGGGCAGTCGATGTAGTCGTTGATGGTGATGTACTGGCCGAATACCTCGTCGTGCGGGTACACCGAGTGCATCATCTCCATGATGATCGGGGTGGCCTCCTCCCGCGGGCTGGTCTCGATGCGGGTTAGCCCCTCGATCGGCTCGGTGCTGCCGGTGTGGGCGGCGATATCTTCAAGCGCGGGCAGCGGCATCGGAACGGTTCTCCTTCGTATTCGGATGACGATTGAGTTCACAGCTTGTAGCGCTGGTGATGGCGGGCGCGGCTCCTGTCAAAAATGTTGCAAACAAAGGGATTTCGCCAACAGTGTTCCTATTATACACACGTTGTAAATCTGTAGACGTTTACTTTACCCGTGCTATTTGGTGATTACCGGCCAGGTATTTATTTGTCGTCTTGGCAGATTGCCGACCAAACCGGACGAGCGGAACGTTGCGCCGAATCTCTCCGATCCCGCGGAGAAGATGTTGAACCGATTGCGGGCCGGGCTCGTTATATGACGTACTAGTACCCGTGCGGTGTGCTGCTCGCATGGGTATGGCATTCGGTTGCCTACAGGTCGCCGTCGCAGCGGGCTAAATGGTGCGGTCTCGCGGGAGGACCATGATCAGACGACTCGATACCTGCGATACGCCCACGCACGAGCTGACGATCGAACTCCGCGACGTGGTGCGCGAGTACCGGGTCGGCGGACAGTCCGTGCGAGCACTCGACGAGATCAGCCTGCGGTTCGGGGGCGGGCAGTTTGTGTCGGTGGTCGGGCCGTCGGGGGCGGGTAAGAGCACGTTGCTGCATCTGCTTGGCGCGTTGGACTCCCCCGATTCTGGGTCGATCAAATTCGACGGCGACGAGATTGGCCGCCTCAGCGATGAACAGCAGTCGGAATTTCGCCATCATCGCGTGGGATTCGTCTTTCAGTTCTTCAACCTGTTGCCGACCCTGTCCGCGTGGGAGAACGTGGCGGTCCCGAAGCTGCTCGACGGTTTTCGATTGGGCAAGGTCAAATCGGATGCGGTGCGACTACTCGACCGGGTTGGGCTCGGTAACCGGACTCAGCACCGACCAGCGGAACTGTCGGGCGGCCAAATGCAGCGGGTCGCGGTGGCGCGGGCGTTGATGATGGACCCATCGCTGATACTCGCCGACGAACCGACCGGGAATCTCGATTCCACCACGGGCGCTTCGATCTTGGCACTCCTTGCCGAGGTGGCGCATGAGGACGGGGACAGTCGGTTGGTGGTGATGGTGACCCACAACTCGGATGCCGCGGCGGCGACAGACCGCGTTATCACGCTCCGGGACGGTCGGGTCAGTTCCGACGAGTCGTCGGTGGTCCCGGGATGAGACCGGGCTCAGCCATAGCTGCTGCGGCGAGCCGGCTACGTGTGTTCAGCCTGCGCGAACTCGTTGTGCATCGTCGGCGCACGACGGCCTCGATCGCCGTGATGGCAGTGTCCGCCATGTATCTGGTCGCGGTTTTCGGCATCTTCGGGTCGATCACCGGATCGGTCAATCGGCTAGCTGATGGAATCGCGGGCATCGCTGCGCTCGAAGTGTCGGGTATTACCGACGCGGGATTTCCCGACACGATAACGGCCGATGTCGCTGCCGTTCCCGGCGTCGCGACCGCGGCGCCGATGATACGGACGTCTGCAGCCACGGCGTCAGGACCGGTTCTGCTGTTCGGCGCAGACGCCAGCAGCGCTGCGTTGGGCGGCGCCTTGAAAGATGCCGTGCGTCGACCGTTAGCGGAGCTGTCCGCGAAGCCCAACGGTGTCCAGGTCGGGCCGGGTGTCGGTCAAGCGAAAGGCAAGACATTCCAGCTTGGCTCGGACTCAGTCACCGTCACCGAAGTGCTGACCGACAAGCAACTTGCGGATCTCAACGGCGGACACTACGTCCTTGCCCCACTTGCTTTGGCGCAGAACGTTACCGGGCGAAAAGGTCAGCTCGACTCGATACTGATCACCACGAAGCCGGGAGCTGGTCTCAGCGCTGTGCGCGCAGCGGTCACCGCCGCGGTGCACGGCCGAGCACTCGTCGCGGAGCCGAGTATGCGCGCGACTCGCGCCGGTGACGGCGTCAAGCTGATGAACTACATGGCCCTGATGGGCGCGGCGGTTGCTTTGGTGGTCGGTGCGTTCCTGATCTACACCACGATGACCATGGCGATCAACCAGCGCCGGCCGGTTATTTCGATGCTGCGCGCGATCGGCGGTCGTCGCGTCACCATCGCCCGCGACATGCTCGGCGAAGCCGCGACTCTCGGGCTTATCGGCGGAGCTATCGGATCAGCTATCGGAATCCTGATGGGCCGCATCGCGATTGGTCGATTGCCTCCGGTAATAACCCAAGGGCTCGAAGCTCGCATCGAATACTGGCTGCCCGGCTACGCGGTACCAGCCGCCCTTGCGGCAACGATGCTCACCAGCGCGGCTGCCTCGGCGATGGCTGCGCGCCAGGTGTACAAAGTTTCGCCGATCGAGGCATTGGCACCCGTCGGGGCTTCGGCGGTGGACTTCGTGCCGCGATGGCTGCGAATGGCAAGCGGGATTGGAGCTCTCGCGGTGTTCGCCGCGTCGATCCTGATCATCGTCAAGCAACACGGCACCTTTGCGTTTGCAGCGATGTTCGCTCTGTTCTGTGCCGAGATCGCGCTTGGCTTCGCGGTCACCGTGCCCCTCGTCAAAGCCACGGCCACAACCGCCCGAATCTTCGGATCGGTCGGGGCACTCGCGGCGGCGACGATCGAGCGTGCGCCGCGCCGGGTGTGGGCAACCGTGATGACCGTGCTCATCGCCGTGGTCACGACTGTCGTGATCACCGGCACCAATGCCGACATGATCCGTTCAGCGCGTGGCATCTTCGCGCCGGTTGCGGATGTCGACGTATGGGTGAGCGCAGACCCTCCCGACAGCTATCCCACCGATCCGTTACCGCACGGACTTGCGCAAAAGGTGGCCGCAGTGCCGGGCGTAACACGTGTCACCGAGGGTGCATTTGCGTTCGCCGTGGTCGGCGGGACACGGGTGATGCTCGATGGATTTTCCTCCGGGACCGCCGATCCGCTCTACCGCGCGCTGGGTGAACCGGTACGCAACGACGTGCTCGCCGGTCGGGGCGTCGTGCTCTCGCAGAATCTGGGCAAGACTCTCGGCGTCCGGGTCGGCGACCAACTGCGGCTGCAAACGCCGCGCGGCCCGCAGCAGACGGCTGTGCTGGCCCTGGTGCCGTACTTCTCGACGGTCATCGGCACCGTCGGGATCAACCTCGATCAAATGCGGACGTGGTTCGAACGCCCGGCAGCGACCACACTCCAGATCACTGCGGGCCCGGGCGTAGATCCGAATCGCCTGCGGGCCGAGGTTCGCCGCGTGGTGCCCCCGCCGAACTACGTATACGACGGTCGCGCGGCGCTGGCAGGTCTCGAGGCGCCGCTGCATCAGAGCATGTTCATCGCCAACGCCGTGTGGATCATCGTTGTGTGCGTGGCTGCAGTAGCGCTTTTCAACACGTTGACCCTCTCGGTACTCGAGCGGCGCCGTGAAATAGGTGTTCTGCGGGCGATGGGATCCAGCCGTCGGTTCACGTTGCAGATGGTCCTGGCCGAGGCGGCAGGCATCGGTCTCGTCGGCGGTGTTTTGGGACTGTTGTTCGGCCTCACGGACCAGTGGCTCTACAGCCTGGTCAGTGGGGACATGATGAATTTCACCGTCGGCTTCCGGCCCAGCCCGATGGCGCTCATCTTCGCCGTCGGCGCGCTGGCGATCAGCCTGCTCGGCTCGCTGCCGCCCGCGCGACGCGCGGCGCGACTGAACATCATCGAGGCTCTCGCCGTCGAGTAGGCCCTTGCGCCTGCTCGATGAACTCAGGATCCACCCTCAGCCGGCCCGATAACCACGGGCCGGTGATATCAGAAGCCCAATGGAAGCAGATCAGTAAACAGCTGGGCTAAGGGATCTGTGAAAGGAAGGATGATCGTACTATCGAGCATCGGGTCGCTCGGGTCTATGAATGTGTTTATTGTCTCCCCGGCCACCCCGGTGCCCGTAGCTCCGAACCCTACGCCGTCTGAGGGGTCGGCTCCGGAAGTCAAAATATCCGTGAAGCCAAGTGGCTGACTTGAGAAAACCGTCGCAACGAACTCAGCGTCGTCAGGGTCGGCAAATGACTGGTTCGTGAATAGGCCGAAATCTTGGAGGGGGCCACTCATAAAGTCTGTGTCCACTCCTGGGGTGATGTCGTCACCGTCGGCTCGGGCGGAGGCGGCGGTTGTCAACGGGATGAGCCCAGCAGCCAGGAAAGCACCGGCAGCCGCGCCAAGGACGAGCGAAAAACCCCGAGCACTCATGAGAGACTCCAATTCTCGAATCGTTGGACGATACGCGTTGCGGGCTCCCCGCGGCCGACGACTTGCCCCCTTTGATTTCCGATGATGTTGTGGGTCGCCTACGGTCGGCGACTCGCGAATGGCGAATCATCGACTGTAATGGCTACACGAGTCGATATTTAACGGTGCCTTACCAAAAGATGAACAACAGATAAATCAGTGATGACGGTTTCGCACGGCCGGATCGGCCACGTTCACCCATTGGGCTCGATCATGGTGGCGAACCCTTGCAGGTGAGGTGTACACGGGGGCGGCACCAGGGTTCGTCGGATGCTGCGCAGTCCCCCGGTATCGAATCCGGCCGCGGCAATGGCGTCGATGGTTCGCCGGTTGGGCTCGCAACCGGAAGCCAACCACGACCACGGTTTTGCGATCAGGTCCTGGAACCGACCCATGACACCGTCCCCGCGGACATGCTCGAGGACCACCAGCCTGCCGCCGGGTGCGAGCACCCGCCGAATCTCACCGAGGGTAGCGGCCACATCGTCGACCGAGCACAACACAAGCCCGACGTGTACCGAGTCGAAACTGTTGTCCGGGAACGGAATCGACTCACCGATCCCATCGACGATGTCGACTGCAATGCCGCGGCGTCGAGCCAGAGCGGAAGCCATTCGGCGCATCGCCGCCTCCGGCTCCACGGCGACGACCGAGGTCACCGCCGGCGGAAGGAACAACAAGTCGGTTCCCGGGCCGACACCGACCATCAGCAGCCGGCCGGTCGCATTGCCCATCGCCTGTCGGCGATACCGGCGGTAGAACAGCCGGTCGAAGAGCGGCATGCCGAGTCGATAGATGTACGGAAACAACGGATTACCGCGCGTCATCGGCTCCCCAGATCCAGCCGGAACGGCGGATATTCGTCGCGCATCAAGGAGACGTACACGGCCACCCGATAACGCCATCGAACGATCCCCATCAGGAAGTCGGACATGCCCCGCGGGATCGACCCGCTGAACAACAAGCACACCGGCGCGATGACGCACAGCAACTGCAGCAGCGGCTCCATCGCCCAGCAAATGAGTATCTGGGGGATCGCCAATAGCCACCACTTCACTAGCACGGCCCAGTTCGTGAGCCGTTCCGGATAGTCCACCTCGAGATCGGCTGGGTAGTCGGGCCGAGACGCGAGCGTGAAAGGCGGGTACTTGTCGGTGCTGTTCATCGGAAATCGGTAATTCATGACCCGCCACGACCAGCGCAACACCCCGACGTTGAAGTCGAAGATGGGGCGCGGATACCGCCCGGTGAACAAGATGGCGACGCCGGCGACGATGGTCAGCAGCGGATACGCCAAATAGAGAAGTATCAATATGGGGTAGTGCGGAGCGGCCAGCACGCACCACTTGAACAGCCAGAGCCAGCGGGAGGGCGCGTCGAAATCGCCTCGTACCCGCACGGGATCGTCCGTCAGAACGGGCTCGTCCACGCCGTCCATCCTGCAACTCCCCAAGCCGATATGCAGGTCGCTCGACCCAATTTGATTACGCGGGAGAGGAGTGCTGGGTTCAGATCTTGCGCGCGCTAGCGGTCGCGCGGTCGACCTCCCAGTACGCGCGCAGTGCCACTAACTTGCCCTCGTCGTTAGCTTTGTAGGTGAACACCCCTTCGGCGGTGACCTGGTGTCCGGCCGCCGTGATCAGGATGTGGCCGACGTTGGCTTCCTCATTGCCGCACTGGTAGGTGTCGCGGAAGTTGAACTCGATCTTGTCCGTTGGCGCAATCGCCTTGTCCCAAAACGCCGAGATCGCATCCCTACCGCGATGACCCTTGCCTTCGGGATCGAAATGCGACGGCCCGATCGGGTCCTCGACGATCGCATCGTCGGCGAACACCGCCAGCCAGGCCTCTTTGTCCCTGGCCTGCACCGCCTCGCGGGAGCGCTTGCCTGCCAGGTGTGCGGGTGATTCGGTCATCATGCGTCCTGCCATCCCGAGTGGACATAGGTGTCAGCGAAGCGTTTCAGCGAGTCCTTCTTCTTTTCCAGCGGCGCGTCGAAGCCGAGCCCGTCAAAGACCCAGGGGATGACGATGTTGTCGGTGACGCCGATCTTGGCGAGCTCGCGATGGCCGTCCACCCCGAACTTGTCGATGCAGACCGCCTGGTATTCGAACGGTGTGTCCGCGCGGTCATATTCGGCGAGCAACGCCTTGAGCTTGCCGATGGTCTCAGCGAGTTGATCGGCGGTCATCATCGCGCTGGTCCAGCCGTCACTGACGCGGGCGGCACGTTTGAGCGCGACGTCGGTGTGGCCGCCGACGTAGAACGGCACTGGTTGGCTCGGCGCAGGGCTCATCTGTAGCCGGTCGAAGTCGTAGAACTCGCCGTGGAATTCGACCATTCCGCCGGCCAGTACGAGTTTGATGACTTCGATCATCTCGTCGACGCGCGCGCCCCGGCGCGCGTACGGCACCCCGCACCATTCGAATTCTTCTGGTGCCCAGCCAATTCCGACACCGAAACCGAATCTGTTGTTGGTCAGGTTGGCTACCGAACCGACCTGGCGCGCCAGCAGCAGCGGGTTGCGGGAGCCCAGTTTCATCACGTTGGTGTAGAACCGCAGCGTCGACGTGACCGCACCCATCGCGCCGGCGGCGATCAGCGGATCGACCCATGGCGTGTCCTCGTTCCACATCCGCGACCCGTCCGGGGTGTACGGATAGTCGGCGGCGGCCTTCTCCATGTAGAACAACGAGTCGGGTAGCGCGATCGCGTCGAACCCCGCCTCTTCGGCCGTTTTGGCGATGTCGACCAACTGATCGATGGGCCCCATCGCGACGCTGCAGGTGTATTTCACGGCTTATCAGCCCCCACGACCCACATCGAGTAGTACTGCGAACCGCCGCCGTAGGCATGGCCCAGCGCTTTACGCGCGTTCGGGACCTGATGCGCCCCGGCCTTGCCCATCACCTGAATGGCCGCTTCGGCGAAGCGGATCAGACCCGACGCGCCAATCGGGTTCGACGACAGCACTCCGCCGGAGGCATTCACCGGAAGCCGGCCGCCGATCGCGGTCTCGCCGGCCTCGGTGAGCTTCCAGCCCTCGCCCTCGGGCACAAACCCGAGGTTCTCCAACCACATCGGCTCGAACCAGGAAAACGGCACATAGATTTCGGCGGCGTCGATCTCGTCGATCGGGCTGGTGATGCCGGCCGCCTTCCACAGCGCCGCGGCCGCATCGCGGCCGGCCTGCGGGCTGACTTGGTCCCGTCCGGAGTAGGCCAGCGGCTCGGTGCGCAGCGACGTGGCGTGGATCCAGGCGACCGGATGGCCATCGGCGACGCGCTGGTCGGCGATCTGCTCGTCGCCGATCACCACGGCGCACGCGCCGTCTGACGACGGACACGTCTCGTCGAAGCGTATTGGATCCCAGAGCATTTGCGAGGCCAGCACCTTGTCCAACGTGATGTCGGGTTGCTGCAGGTGCGCCAGCGGGTTGCGGCTGCCGTTGAGCCGGTCCTTGACCGCGACCAGCGCGCCGATGTGGGCGGGCGCACCCGAGCGGCGGATGTATGCCCGAACATGCGGGGCGAAGTAGCCGCCTGCGCCAGCGCCGACGGGTTTGGTGAACGGCACCGGAATCGACAACCCCCACATGGCGTTTGACTCCGACTGCTTCTCCCAGGCCATCGCCAGCACCCGGCGGTAGCGGCCCGACTGCACCAGGCTGGCCGCCACCACTCCGGTCGACCCGCCCACCGAGCCGGCGGTGTGCACCCGGATCAGCGGCTTGCCGGTCGCACCGACGGCGTCAGCCATGAACAGCTCCGGCATCATGACGCCCTCGAAGAAGTCCGGCGCCTTACCGACCACCACGGCGTCGATGTCGTCGAAGGTGGCGCCGGAGTCGGCCAGCGCCTTGTCGATGGCTTCGCGAACCAGGCCGTTCATCGAGACGTCGTGCCGCTTCGCGACGTACTTGGTCTGCCCGGTGCCGAGCACCGCGGCGAGCTGCTTAGCCATTGGCGCCGCTCCTCCTCATCGCTTCGCTCTGCATCGTCGCTGGCGCGCCATGATTATTTCCCTTCCAGCACGGCGACGAGATTTTGTTGCAACACCGGCCCGCTGGTCGCGTGCGCGAGCACCCGGCCTGCGGAGCGGTCGAAAATATGTTGTGCCGCAAAGCCGATGCGCTCCAACCCGGCGGAGAACATCGGGTTGGCCGCCAGTGTGCCGCCCGACGGGTTGACCTTCGTCGACGACGGCAGGCCGATAGCCTCGGCCAGAATCAGATGCTGATGGGTGAACGGCGCGTAGATCTCGGCCACCTCGACCGAGCTCGCGTCTCCGCCCGTCGCGGCCTTGGCGGACGCCTCCGTCGATCCAGATGTGGTCAGGTCCCGAGCGCCGAGGACCGGAGTCTCGATCCGGTGCTCGATCCCCGTGATCCACGCGGGGTTTTCCCGCAGCTCGCGGGCCTTGTCGCCGGCGGCCAGCACGATCGCTGACGCGCCGTCGGTGATCGGCGCAATGTCGTGGCGCCGAAGGGGATCGGCGAAGAACGGTCGGGCCAGCAGCTCGTCGATGCTCTTCGCCGGCTTCTCCGAATCGGTTCGCTCGGCAACGGCGAAGGAGTTCAGCGCCACTTGCGCCATCTGCTCGGCCGTCCATTTGCCGGTGTCCAATCCGAAGCGAGCCTGTAAACCCGCCAGCGACACCGAGTCCGGCCACAGCGGCGCGACCGAGTACGGGTCGGTTTGCAT
>Ga0210396_10006634_pt1 | contig 11063 bp, 9 predicted proteins | sample IncBWH17OmetaG_FD_155466 | JGI IMG/M metagenome (GOLD analysis project Ga0210396, IMG submission 155466) | Forest soil microbial communities from Barre Woods Harvard Forest LTER site, Petersham, Massachusetts, United States - Inc-BW-H-17-O ...
GACAACGGTGATCAGGGCGGGCACCTTCACCGCACTGCCGATGATTCTCGGCACCAGCAGGTAGTCCTCCAGGAGGCGAAAGACGACAAAGAACACGGTCGTCGCGATGCAGATCGGAAGCGAAACCGTCAGTGCGACAGCTGCGACGACGAAGCCTGCAATTGTCGATCCGACGACAGGCACCAGATCGAGCAGAGCGACGAAAATGCCCAGCAACAGCGGGTACGGGACATCGAACGCCATCAGCCAGAGGAAGGTGGCGGCCCCGGCGATCACCGAGATCAACACATTGCCCAGCACGTAGGCGCCGACTTTGGCGAACACTTCATCTCCGATGAGGATGGCGCGAGGCCGACGAGTGTGGGGCACCAGCCGGTACAGGTTGGTGCGGATACGGGGCATGTCAACCAAGAAGTACACGGTCAATACGATGACGATCAAGGAGTCGGCTACCGCACCGAAGACCGCGCTTCCTGCGCTGACCACATTGTTGACCACCGACCCTCCCGAGCCGTTGATCGTGTCGGTGATCCGCTGTTGCAGATGGAGGCGATCGTTAAGCCGACCGATAGCCGAGGAGTGGTCCTGGGCCTGTTGAATGTAGTGGGGTGCCTGCTTGATGAGCTCACTGGCTTGCTGCACCAGCGGAGGGATGGCCGCGGCGAGGAAGGCCCCCATCATTGCGAGGAAGATGACGAAGACGAGCGTGGTGGCTGCCCACCGCGGCAGCTTGCGGTTGACGAACCACGAAACTGCGGGTTCGAGCCCAAGCGCGAGGAAGAACGCGACACCGATCAGCACCAACACCGATGACAACGAGCCAAGTATTCGGACAGTGCCGTAAGTCACCGCCACTCCGGCAGATGCGGTCAACCCGATGTAGAACGGGGATCGACGATTGAATCGACGGCCGGGCGACCCAAGGGGTTGCTCGTCGGAACTCATCTTCGCCGCGAGTATCTCCGCTTCGGCGACCGAACCTTCCTCATCAGAGTGGGGTTGGCCGACGAGATTGTGATGACCCTCGGCAGCTCTGTCTTCCTTGGTCGCACGCTTCTCGCCTACAGTCATCTCGCACCTCCTGGGGTTCGGTTGCGGTGACGCGGGTGGCCGCTTCCGCCGAGGCAAGCGTCAGTCGAGCCACGTTGAGGGAGCGGATTCCAGTCCACTTTCGACGACGCTGCTTCGGAACCTGTCCATCCGCCGATGCGAGCGGTCTTCACGCCTTGAGCCCGGCCAAACTCAAGCGAGATCGGCAGCCGGGCAGGTACTTTCGTCGGCGGCTAGGTGCGGCGGACCATCCGCAGCAGCCCGAGCAGGATGACAGCTCCCAGAACCGCGGTGAAGAGGGTGAACCACCAACCACCGCTTGCGGTATCCACGACAAAGCTGAGCAGGAATCCGCCGATCAGCGCGCCGACAACTCCGATCACGATGTCTAGGACCAGGCCTTCTTTGGTTTTCATGATCATGCCGGCGATCCAGCCTGCCAGCGCGCCAATGATTATGTAGCCGACCCAGCCGACGCTGGTCAGCGTGGTAGATCGGGCAAGAATTTCGGTAGCTTCCACGACGTACATCAACTTCTCCCTCTAGGCGAGATACTCGGCGCGCTCGCCGAACCGTGGGAGAGTAGCCGTTCTGGCCACACTTAACCGGGCCAGTCCCTCGGCTTTTAGGCCACGCCAGAAGAACACCACAACTGCTTTCTCCCTGAAGGACGGCCCGGTGCTGGTTATCGCGCATGCTGCAGTCAGCGATCACGACGGCGCTATCGACGCCGGCCGCCATCACTTGTGCGCCAATCTGTATGTTGCCGACTGCAATTAGATCGTGAATCTGACGGTGGCGGACGCCGAGCCATCGACAACCCACGTTGGGTCGTTACCTGGTTGGTCTGTCCAAGCAGAACCACACGTTGCGAGTGGCCGCCGGTACCACCTACCACGCGCTTGAGCATTGGGTGTCCTTCGGCGACGTCCACCACCTGCAATCGGGCCACACCGACGTCCGGACCGCTCGTCAGGGTCACTGGGCGGTCGCGGTGAACGAGTCTCCTCGGGTCGACGCCGTCGGTGGCGTATCTGGAATGGTGACGCCGCCCGTCGCAATACCACCATGGCCAACGACCCAATCACGCTTGCTTTTCCAGGAACGGGGTACCCGCAGATCAGGACGGAGACGGACGGCGGGGGCCGTACAGACACCGCATACCCGCCCAAACAACGTCAACCATCTCCAGGAGTCCACATGCCCATGCCTCGCAAGCCCGATCAGTCCGCGCCCGCCGCGGTGAGCCCGACCGGCGCCACCAACGGCCAGCGCGCCAGCGCCGACTCCCGCGCCCAGTCCGGGCAATACCTCACGACAGCCCAAGGTCTGCGGCTGCCCGACACCGACCACTCGCTCAAGGCCGGCAATCGCGGCCCCACCCTGCTCGAGGATTTTCACTTGCGCGAGAAGATCACTCACTTCGACCATGAGCGCATCCCGGAGCGGGTTGTGCATGCTCGTGGCGCCGCGGCACACGGCGTGTTCGTGTCGTACGGCACCGCGGCTTCGGTCACCAAAGCGGGGTTCCTCGGAAAGAAAGGCACGAAAACCGAGGTCTTCACCCGTTTTTCAACCGTCCTCGGTTCACGGGGCTCGGCCGACACCGTCCGTGATACTCGCGGTTTCGCGGTGAAGTTCTACACCGATGAAGGCACTTTCGATCTCGTCGGAAACAACATGCCGGTCTTCTTCATTCAGGACGGCATCAAGTTTCCCGACATCATCCACGCCGCCAAACCGCATCCCGATCGGGAGATCCCGCAGGCGCAATCCGCGCACGACACGTTCTGGGATTTCGTCTCGCTGCACACCGAGGCAACCCACCATGTGTTCTGGAACATGAGCGATCGCGGCATCCCTCGGTCTTTCCGGACGATGGAGGGATTCGGCGTACACACCTTCCGCCTGGTCAACATCGACGGAGAAACGAGTCTGGTCAAATTCCACTGGAAGCCGATCGCCGGTGTGCACTCGCTGGTCTGGGAGGAAGCGCAGATCGCCGCCGGATGCGATCCCGACTTCCACCGTCGCGATATGGCCGACGGTATCGAGGCCGGCGCGTTCCTCGAATACGAGCTGGGAATCCAGGTCATGCCCGATGACGGCAGCGACAGCTTCGAGGGCATAGACCTACTCGACCCGACCAAGCTGGTACCCGAAGAACTCGCACCGGTTCAGTTGATCGGCAAGATGACGCTGAACCGCAACCCCACCAACTACTTCGCCGAAACCGAGCAGGTGGCGTTCCACACCGGCAATCTGGTGCCCGGCATCGAAGCCACCAACGATCCGCTGATGCAGGCCCGGTTGTTCTCGTACCTCGATACCCAGATCACGCGCCTCGGGGGACCGAACTTCGCCCAGCTGCCGATCAACCGTCCGCACTGCCCGGTCAACGACATGCTGCGCGACGGAATGCATCAGACGGCGATCCACACCGGGCTGGCGCCCTATCACCCCAACAGCATCGATGGCGACGAGCCGCTGCTGGCCGACGGCAAGCACGGTGGATACGTGCAGATGCCCCGCGTGATCGAAGGAAAAGCGGTGCGCGCCCAGCCGGTGTCCTTCGATGACCACTTCTCGCAGGCGACCATGTTCTACCGAAGCCTGAGTCTGATCGAACAGACCCACGTGGTCGAGGCGTTCACGTTCGAACTGGGCAAGGTCTATGAACAGGCCATCAAGGAACGCGAGCTGCAAGTTCTGGCGAATGTGGACACCGATCTGTGCGAGCAGGTGGCCGCGGGTCTCGGGCTCCCCGCGCCGAAAGGCAAGCCGGCTCAAGATGTTCGGATCTCGCCGGCCCTGGTGCAGCTGCTGGCCGAGCCGGGTCCGATCGAAGGGCGCAAGATCGGCATCATCGCCGACGCCGGCTCCGACCTCGCCGGTGTCGCCGCATTGATCAAGTCGGCCGAGGGCCTCGGCGTCACCGCACTGGTGATCTCGCCGGTCGGCGGCTTCCTGAAGGCCGGGCGGCGCAAGATCACCGTCGACCGCACGCTGGCCACGGCGCGATCCATCGAGTTCGACGCGCTCGTGGTGGCCGGCGACACGACGCCGACCCGTGACATCAAGCTGGTCGTGTTGTTGCAAGAGGCATTTCGGCATTGCAAAGCACTGGCCGCCTGGGGGGATGGCGCCGAAGTCCTTAAGGCGGCGCGTATTTCGGCCCGCGACCCTGGCGTGGAGGTATCCGAGAGCGTCGATAAAGCCTTCACCGCACAGCTGGTGGCGGCACTGGGGCTGCACCGGGTGTGGGATCGGGCCCCGAAGGTTATGGCATCGGCGGTACCTCCCTCGAGCTGACGATCTCAACCGCCCGCAGCGACGTCGGGCCCGCAGGTGCAGCCGCCCGGCGTTTGATCGCGGCAGCAGCGGGTAACCAAGACCCCGGTGCGCATGATGCGTGACCGGCCAATACACAAATCGTAGAGAAGGATAGTCACGTGGGAGAGCACAACAGCGGACCGGCAGAAGCCGTCAAGGGCACCGTCGAGGGCGTCAAGGGCAAGGCCAAGGAAGTCGTGGGTGCCGTCACGGGCCGCGACGACCTTCAGCGCGAAGGGCAAGCGCAGCAGGACAAGGCTGATTCGCAGCGCGAGGCCGCGAAGAAAGAAGCCGAAGCCGAGAGCGCCCGCGCCGCAGCCAAGGCCAACGAGGCCCGCGAGAAGGCTGAACAGAACTAGACATTCACTGAAAAGGCCCAGTCCCTGCACCAGGGGCTGGGTCTTTCGTCTATCTGGACTCTCATCTGTGCGCTACCTCAAACGGAACTTGATCAAATGCACGAGCGGTCCGCCATGGCATCTGGAAGCCAGGTGCCGGGTCGACGGCACCTGACACCGTATTTCACCGGTGTGCCCGCCCTCGACGTTGAGCAGGAACGCTCAACCGCCCATTTCGTTGCTGCGTTTTTTGGGCTTGATGCGATGAGTCTTTGGTGCGGACGGGTCGCTTGGTTCTGTCTCGGCGCGATGCGGCGGTAGGCTGAAAGTGACCTCGACCTTTTCAAATACCTTGGTCCGTTCGGCCTCCGCCTTGGCCGTGTAGGTGCTGCGGTCACCGTCGGTCAGGTCGACGTTGTCGGTGAACGGGGTGAGCAGCGCCCGCGGGTACAACCGCTCGACGCGCACCACGTCGATCTCCGCGCACAACACCACCATCGTCGCCGCGATGTACAAGAACGCCAACATCCCTAACACCAACGCGAACACCGCATTGGTGGCGCTCGCGCTTTTAACCACGTGCCCGATGTACACCGCACCGAAGGACTGCAACACCTGCCAACCCACCGCTGCGGCCGCCGCACCCAGAATCACTTGCCGCACGGTCAGATTCCGTGCGGTGCTGATGCGGAACGCCAAAATGAACACGCCGGCGTTGACCGCGACCGATGCCATCAGCGCGATGACTTTGACGCCCAAGCCAAACTCACCCGCACCCCCACCAAGCGCCGACAGCACCGTGGTGCCCAACAACGCTAAGCCACCGGTGGCCAACAGCAATAAGCTGCGGCCCCGGGCTCGAAAGGGATCTGGTCGCTCATTGCGCGGCACCGTCCACGCGGTGTTCATCGCATTCTGCAACGCTTGCGCACCGCCGAGCCCGCCGTAGAGCGCGCCCAAAACGCCCACCAGGATCCCGACCACGCCGCCACTGAGCTGTTTAGGCTTATCCAGCTGCGGCCCGATGACCGGGAACTCACTCAACGCCGAATGCTCCACGTGCGCACGCAAATCAGGGTGGCCCGCCAACACCCAGCCCAGCACAGTGGATAACAACAACAGCAACGGAAACAGCGATACGAACGCGTAATAAGCGATCAACGCCGCCAGATAGTTGCCCTGATCGTCGCCGTACTTGTAAATCACCGCCAGCGGAAACCCCAATGCTGGGTAGCGTTGCTGCAGCAAATCGAGACGATCAGTCAACCCCACCGCGTTGTCCTAACCAATTGTGGTATGCCAGAGGACCTTTCGGCCGCTCGGTTCGACACAGCAGCAAGGGGTTCGCCGCCGTATTGATGCGCTACCGTCGTCCCACACGATTGGTGATGCGGCGCCCGGTGACGCCAAGGTAGATGCCGATGAGGATGCACGCGAAGACGATGCCAACCAGGAAGGGAATGATCTTGAATCCGCCATTCTGGTTGGAGTATCCCAGTTTGTACGACACCCACGTTCCAAGGAAGGCGCCGATCGCGCCCAGTATCACAGTCATCACGACGCCGATGTTCTGCTTGCCGGGCATGATGAGCCTGGCCAGTCCACCCACGACGAGTCCGACAACGATGGCGCCAATAATTGTCCCGATCACATGAACTCCTCAGGTTGCTTCATGTGGAAATACCCGTTTCTTGACTAATTGACCCTGCTGATTCGCACTGAAGCGACACAGCGCTGCGCCCGTCGGTGGATGCCGCCGAACGTGCCACCTAGCTGGCCGACCCACAGTCCTCGATGTCGGTGAGGCAGCGAGGTGTAGTCCGTTGCGGTGCAGTGCTCGCCAGGCCGCCCCTGACCATGGTGGCGACAGCGAGCCTCGAGTTGACCAGCGGCCAGCTTGCGGGTGTAGCTCAGCGAGATGCCCTGGCTCCACTCGTCCATGCGCTCGGCCTCCGGCCATCGGGTGCGCCAACCGCAATCGCAAATCATCGAGAACCTCATCAGCAACGTCGATCCGAAACGGCTTCAACCGTTCGTAGTGCCGCCGGGGTACAACCAGCGACGTGGGCACCAATGGTTTACGTATTGGGCTCGAGAAGCTCTGGGACCCCAAGCAGAGCGCCGCTCCGGTGCCGAGATGCCCAGGAATGCACGCCGACCGCAGCCCGGGCCGCCGCCGATGCAGGCCCGTTTTTGAGTCAGCTTTTGAGATACGGTGAGCTGGCGGTTTCCGATGTGCAGCCCGTCTCGGCAGAGTCTTTCAATTCTTTAGTTTCGAGACGGCCAAGCCCATCTGGTTGGCACCGAAACTCGAACCCGTCCCCGGCCTACACTTCAGCAATGTTCTCGGAGACGCGCTACGCGATGAGTGGGGATTTGCGCGTCGCCTATCGCGCGTCGGGTGAAGGTGCTCGTGACATCGTGGTCGTCCCGAACTGGTTCACATGCTGCGAAGCGTTGCCGGAGCTGCCGTCCGTGCAGGGGTGGGTCGAGGCGATGACATCGCTTGGTCGGCTGATCTTCTTTGACCAACCGGGCACAGGGGCGTCCGATCCGGTCGAGCCGGGGGCATCACCGACGTTGGAGCAATGGACCGACAGCATCACCGCCGTGCTCGATGATCTCGGAATCCTCGAAGCCGTCCTGGTCGCGGTCGACGGGGCGTTGGCGACAGCGGCGATGTTTGCGGCGACACATCCATCTCGCACAACCGCGCTTGTGGTGCTCGAAGGCTACGCGCAACCAATGGCTTCTCGACTCCGCGCTGACGGGTTCAGTCCGGAGGATTTCATCGCCGCCATGGTCGGCAGTTGGGGCACGGGTGAGGGCCAACATGCCTGGAACCCGGACATGCCCTGGAACGAGGAGATCCGGGCGTCGTGGGCTCGGCATGAACGTCTGGCGGCCAGCCCCAAAACGGTGTCACTCATGATGCCCTTGGTGGCCGAAATGGATGTGCGGGCGGTACTTCCGGCCGTCGGCGTTCCGACCCTCGTCGTTCAGCATGCCGACGACTTCTTCATCGCGCCTCCGGCGGGCAGGGAGGTCGCTGATTCCATTTCGGGCGCAAAGTACTTTGAAGTGCCGGGGCGCAACATGTGGCACTTCGTCGAACCGTGGCGTTCGTCGTTTCAGGAGATCGCCGAATTCCTTACCGGCCACCAGACTGACGTTCCCGATGATCAGGTTCTTGCGACCGTGCTCTTCACGGACATCGTGGACTCGACCCGTCGGGCCGCCGACATGGGAGACCGTGACTGGCACGCACTGCTTGATGCTCACGACGCTGTCGTCCGGTCTCAGCTCGCTCGGTTTCGAGGCCGTGAGGTGAGCACGTCAGGCGACAGCTTCCTGGCGATGTTCGATGGACCCCAGCGAGCGATCCGTTGCGCCATGGCAATTCGCGACGCGGTGCAGGTCCTCGGTATTCAGGTGCGGGCCGGACTGCACACCGGTGAGTGCGAAGTCCGTGGCGATGACATCGGCGGGATCGCCGTGCACATCGGCGCCCGTGTGAGCGGCCTGGCAGGGCCGAACGACGTGTTGGTGTCCAGCACGCTGCGCGACCTCGTGATCGGGTCAGGACTTAAGTTCGCGGAACGCGGCACTTACGAACTCAAGGGTGTGCCCGGCGAATGGCGTCTCTTTGCCGTCGCGGGCTGAACCGCCCAAATCTCCGACCCGCACCAGGCGGTGGCTAGCGGCCCTCAAGTTTCGTTGCGGCCTTTGAGAATCTGAGATCGTTAGTTCTGAGAATGCAGGGCGTAGGTCGGTTCGCTGGATTCCTGATACGGCATCTTGGGGGAAGACCCAGTGCAACTCAGAATGTCTAGCCGGGTGTACGCCAGATGGACATCTTCGGCAGACAAGCGGGTGCGAGGCAGCCGGCCGGCCATGCGAAATTGGAGTAGGGGACTACTCTATCGACGCTGTCCCTCCGCTTTTAGCGTTAACACACGGACTCGGTCTGGTTCGAGCTCGACAAAAGTCGATACGCCATCACACAGGAACAGCAAAGACCTTAGCGGTCTCGGCGGTATGTTCCTGTGCATTCGCTGCCAGGAGGTCGCCATGGCGAAGCTCGGTGAGCATGCTGTCGTTCTTGGGGCGAGCATGGGTGGTCTTCTCGCTGCCAGAGTGCTGGCCGATTTCTATCGAACCGTCACGGTCGTCGAGCGCGATGTGCTGCCGACCAAGACCGCGCAGCGACGGGGCGTACCTCAGGGCCGTCACGTTCATGCACTGTGGCCGCGCGGGTCACAGATTTTGGATGGGTTGTTTCCGGGCTTTCTGAACGAGCTCCTCGCCGACGGCTGCATCGTGTGGGACGACGGGGATTTTTCTAAGGCCTATGTTTCATTTGGCGGGCACCGGTTTGTCCGATCGGGAACGTTCCGCGATTTTCAACGATGTGATGCCGCGTATTACCCCAGTCGGCCATTTCTTGAGGATCATGTCCGTCAACGCATACGTGCAATTGGAAACATCACGCTGATGGATGGCTACGACTTGGTCGAGTTAATGTCGAATGCTGACCGAAGCCGCGTGACCGGAGCACTGATTACGTCCCGCAACGGCGACGGACAGCGCACTCTGACCGCAGATTTGGTGGTGGACGCTATGGGCCGCGGGTCACGAACACCAACATTTTTGGAGAGCCTCGGTTACGGGCGGCCAATCGAGGACGAGGTGGTGATGCGACTGGCCTACTCCAGCCAGCTGCTGCGTATCCCGCCCGACATGCATAAGGAGCTCTTGGTCATTGTGGGGCCAGTACCGGGAAGACTAACCGGAATGGCGTTATTCACCTACGAGAACAACACGTGGATGCTGACAGTGGTCGGGTTGATGGGCCACGAGCCACCGGCCGACACGGTGGGCATGCTGAGCTTCATCGAGGATTTCACGCCCCCGGAGGTGTTGTCTGCGCTGCAATGCGCCGAACCAGTTGGAGAGGTGTCGCGGCATCGCACCCCATCGAGTCGGTGGCGTCGCTACGACAAGATGCGAAGATTCCCTGCCGGTCTGCTGGTTTTCGGCGACGCGATATGCAGCTTCAACCCGATCTATGGCCAGGGCATGACGGTAGCTGCTCTACAAGCCATGGTGCTCGATCGGTGCTTACGCCAGGGCGCAGCACGATTGGCGGACCGGTTCTTCCCAGCCGCCGCCAAACCTATCGGGGTGGCCTGGCAACTGGCGGTGGGCGGCGATCTCAGCCTGCCTGAGGTGGAGGGACCGCGACCACTGTCAGTGCGGCTGACCAACAGATATGTCGACCGAGTACAGGCTGCCGCTGAGACCGACACCGTTATCGCCGAGCATTTCCTCAAAGTCGCCGGGTTTTCCAAGCCACCGACCAGTCTCATGCATCCGGCGGTGATGATGAGAGTTGCCACAACGAACTGGCGACAGAAGCGTCATTCAGACGCCGCCGGCACGCGCGGTGATGTCACAGCAGACCTGTCCGTGCGCTAGCACAGACAGCTAGAAATGCGGTATCCGAGTCTTACGCGGCGCAATATAGCTGCGCGTTCAAATACGGATGACTAGGTGGCTAGCCGTTTAGTCTCGCGGCATGGATCGCATCTGGCAGTGGACATGGGATCGGTACGGGGCGAGGTATTCGTGGGCACTATGCGCAGTGGCGTTCGCCGTGTTCCTGCCGTCCTACCTCATGTTGTCATTTATCGTTGTCGCTTTTGAGAAGTCCGATCGCTACGTCGAGGCGGCCGCCGTCACCGTTGTCGCCCTGCCGCTGCTGGTGTACGTGTACTTTCTTCCGGGCCTGGGACGGCTCCACCTTGCGGAGCAGTGGGCAGCCGGTCGCGACGTCGATCGGGCGGACGCACTGGACGCCACCTATGTCACCTCTCGGGGCGTGGTTGCCCGAGGGTTAGGAAGCAACGTTGTTGGGCTTGCCCTGCTGTTTGTCGTTGTCGGTGCGATCGCCGGGGCGACCTGGACGCGGCTGGTCCAATACGGGATTCTGGGCGTCTGTTGGGGAGCTGCCGCCCATTTGATCTCTGTGCACAGCATCGTGGAAGGCGCGCTGCGACCGGCCAGGGTCGCCATTGCCGGTGACACGGGAATCGGTGACTCTCTGCCCCGCTCCCGGCCGACGTTTGCCACGTGGTCGAACATCTCCATACTCGCCGTCGCGTTCAGCTTCTCAATCGGGGCCGCGATGCTGGGCGCCGCGTTAAATCAGATCAATGGAGAACCCGTACTCGCCGTTGTGACCGGGTGTGTGGCGCTTGGCTTCGCCGTGCCGATTACCGTCGGGGCCGGGTTCGCACCGTCGTTGCGACCCATTCGCGACCTCGCCGAAGGAACCGAACG
>Ga0210396_10006636_pt1 | contig 11061 bp, 6 predicted proteins | sample IncBWH17OmetaG_FD_155466 | JGI IMG/M metagenome (GOLD analysis project Ga0210396, IMG submission 155466) | Forest soil microbial communities from Barre Woods Harvard Forest LTER site, Petersham, Massachusetts, United States - Inc-BW-H-17-O ...
TCGAACTTGCCCTTGAACTTGTCGATCCACTCCCTGGTCGGCTGGTGCGGCGAGTGCGTCCCGCCCGGAGCGTAATAGAGGAAGAACGGCTGGTCGGGCGCCGAGGCGTCGATGTTCTTCAGGTACTTGATCGCCTCGTCGGCCATGTCGGTGGTGAGGTTGTAGCTTCCAGCGGGCTTGCCGAGCCAAGGATAAATCTGGGTGTGATCGCGGAACAGATAAGGCGTCCACTGGTCGGTTTCTCCGCCCTGGAAGCCGTAGAAATACTGGAAGCCCATCCCCGACGGCCATTGGTCGAAGGGGCCGGACGCGCCGTACTGAAACGACGGCGTGTTGTGGTTCTTGCCGAACCAGGATGTGGCATAGCCATTGTCCTGAAGGATCCGGCCGACGGTCGCGTGCTCAGGGCCGATGATCGAATTGTAGCCGGGGTAACCGGTGGCCAACTCGGTAATGATGCCGAAGCCCACTGAGTGGTGGTTGCGGCCGGTGATCAGGGCGGCCCGCGTCGGCGAGCAAAGCGCCGTCGAATGAAACTGCGTATAGCGGAGCCCCGCCTTGGCGATTCGGTCCACCGACGGCGTCGGGATGACCCCGCCGAAGGTGCTGCTGACACCGTATCCCTGGTCGTCGGTCATGATGAGCAAGACGTTGGGCGCGCCCTTCGGAGGCACCACACGCGGCGGCCACCACGTCTTCGAGTCCTTGACTTCTTCCTTGATCACGCCGCCGAATTTCGGCTCGGGCGCCGGAAGCTGGTTCCCGTTGATGGTGGTCGTCGCGCTGGCCGCACCCAACTCACCCGTTACCTGAATCCCGCCCGAGCCGGAAGAATTCGCTCCACCTGAGCCGGAGCCGGCTATCGAACCGGAAGACTGGCTGCATCCACCGGTTATGATCACTGCCACCAAGCCGACGCAAACCAGCGACAGACAGACCTGAAGCCCTCTGCCGCCGGCCAGCGTGATTCGCTGCCTTCCGTTTGCAATCGGGAACGTCGACTTCATGGTGGCTCCTTCTCGTCTGGACGCCGCAGCTCCTCGTAACGGAGCTGGATTCTGAAACGGGTGACGTGTCGCATGTTCCCCAGACAGCGCGGTCTTAAACTAACGTTGATCTCATGATTGTCTATAGGCCTTTAGTCCAACATCCTGCTCCCGCCGTCAGGATGTCCGAAGCGTGCACGGCCGTTCGGTCGCGCGGTCCAACGCGACGCCATTGATCGCGCCTGGACTAAAGCCCAATTGACGCACTCATCACGGCGCAACCTCTGGCCAGCGATCATGCCCAATGATCGGGGCGGCAGCGAGTTTCATTACGCTCTGCTGGGTAAGCCTTCCGCCCGTCCCACGCCATGCGCGCAGCTCGCGTAATGCGCTGCCGTGTGCAGGTCCTGCATCGCCGCCCGTGCCCTAGCCGCTGCGACCTGGGCGGATCATTGACTGGAAAGCCCAGCCGGATCATCCGCTCGCATAGCGCGGCCCAGAACGGGTTTATCAATAATTTTCTGGAGTTGCGATCTTCGAATCGTTAGCGTTCCTCAGTTAAGGGGACTGTCGGCTCGCCGGTGGATTTCACCTACAACCCGCCGTTCCCTTTCACCGGGAAGATCGAGAAGGTGACGATCGATCTCAAATAGGGGAGAAGGAAGGAATCGCCATGAAAACCAAACAGCAACTTTCTTGTCTGAGTGTGCTTGCTGTGTTCATTGCAATGGCAGGCCTTCACGCGCAGTCCGTTTCGGCTCCGACCGCCGGCAACTCAGTGCTTCCACCGCCCGAACCGCCGTTCAAAGGCGTCATCGGGCAGACCTACAAGGATTCCAAGCCCGACAAGATACCGCTCCTGAAGGCGCCTGAAGGGGCGCCGAACGTGTTGCTTATACTGATTGATGACTGCGGCTTCGGTCAGTGGGGGACGTTCGGTGGTCAGGTTCCCACTCCCAACCTCGACCGTCTGGCCCGGAACGGTCTGCGCTACACGCGTTTTCACACAACGGCTCTGTGCTCGCCGACGCGCGCCGCCCTCCTGACCGGCCGAAACCACCATTCGGTCGGCATGGGAGTGATCACGGAACTGGCCGACGCCTACCCCGGCTACTCCGGCCAGATTCCCAAGAGCGCCGCGATGGTATCGGAAATCCTGCGCCAGAATGGCTACAGCACCGAGTACATCGGCAAGAATCATCAGATCGCCGACTGGGAAACCAGCATCTCCGGTCCGTATGACCGCTGGCCTTCGCTCCAGGGATTCGACCATTTCTACGGCTTCATCGGTGGCGAAACCGACCAATGGAAGCCGCCGCTGTTCCGTGACACCACACCGGTCGAGATGGAAATTCCCAAGGGCCAGGAAGGCCGCTATACGCTGAACGATTCACTCGCCGACGAAGCGATCACCTACATCCATCGTGAAAAATCGGTGACGCCAGATCGGCCGTTCTTCGTCTACTACGCTCCCGGTGCCACGCACGCACCGCATCACGTGCCCAAAGAATGGATGGAGAAGTTCAAGGGCCAGTTTCACCAGGGCTGGGACAAATATCGCGAAGAAGCTTATCAGCGTCAGCTAAAGCTCGGTGTGATTCCGCCGGACACAAAATTGACCCCGAGACCCAGCGAGATTCCAGCATGGGATTCGTTTTCACCCGACCAGAAAAAGGTTGCCGAGCGCCTGGTCGAAGCCTTTGCCGGCTTTACGGCGCAGACCGACTACGAGGTTGGTCGTGTGCTGGACGCGCTCGAGGAAACCGGACAGGCTGACAACACGCTGGTCATTTGGGAAATCGGCGACAATGGCGCATCGATGGAAGGAACGCTCTACGGAGCCTTCAACGAATTCACGGGACTTGCCGGCATCAAGGAAGACCCGGACTTTCTGCGCGCGCATATCGACGACATCGGTGGACCTGCAGCCTACAACCACATGCCGGTCGGGTGGGCTTGGGCGATGAATACTCCCTTCCCGTGGGGCAAGCAGGTGGCATCCCACCTCGGCGGCACGCGTAACCCACTGGTGATCTCGTGGCCGGCCCGAATTAAGGATAAAGGCGGAATCCGCACGCAATTCCACCACGTCATCGACATCGTTCCCACGATTCTCGAGGCAGCCCACATCCCCCAACCCACCGAGGTCAACGGCGTCAAGCAGAAGCCGATTGAAGGCATCAGCATGGTGTACAGCTTCGATGACGCGGGCGCCAAGGAGCAGCGGCATACGCAGTATTTCGAGATGTTTGGAAACCGTGCGCTGTACAACGACGGCTGGATCGCTTGTGTCCGCCACGGGCGTCTGCCGTGGCAAAACGCCGGCAGCTACGACTTCGCCAAGGACGTCTGGGAACTTTACAAATTGAACGACGACTTCAGCGAATCCAACGACCTGGCGGCGAGCAATCCCCAGAAGCTGAAAGAACTCCAGGACCTGTTCTGGGCTGAGGCCAAGAAATATAACGTGCTCCCGCTCGATGACAGATTTATCGAGCGCGGCGACCCGCGCCTGCGGCCCAGCCTCATCGAAGGGCGCACGAAGTTCACCTATCTATCCGGCACCGCACACGTGCCGGAAAGTTCGTCGGCGAACACGTTCAACACCTCTCACATCATCACCGCATACGTCGAAGTTCCGAATACCGGTGGCGACGGCGTGCTGGCGGCAAGGGGAGGGTTCGCCGGCGGCTATACCCTCTATGTCAAAGACGGCAAACCAACCTACGAGTACAACTGGTTTGGCGAGGCACACTATCGCGTCACAAGTTCCGATCCGCTGCCTCCCGGCCCGGCAACCATTCGAATGGAATTCAAGTACGACGGTCCCGGCATCGCCAAGGGTGGCACGGTGACGCTGTTCGTTAACGGCAAGAAGACGGGCGAGGGCCGGATCGACAAGACCGAACCGGTACGGTTCTCCGCCAATGAGACCTTCGATACAGGCCTCGACTCCGCGTCTCCCGTCTGTTCGGAATACCAGGCGCCTTTTCCATACGCCGGGGTCTTGAGGAAAGTCGAAATCGACGTCTCTCCACCGCAGCTTAGCGTGCAGGATCAGAAACGGCTGCGGGAATTGGCGATGATGGTTCGATTCGGAATCGAATAGTTCTGGAATGGGCTTCGGCCGAAAGTCGAAGCGGATGTGGCGAAGACTTTCGGCCTTTGGCGGAACACAGCCGGGGGCGGCTGTGCCACATCGGATTACGAGCCGTCAGGTGACGTAGTCAAGTTCATCACGAAAACCGCGACGGGTCAGGTTCGGCCTGACCTACGGCCCCAGACCCAAACGCCGGTGTTTTTTGGGGATGGAAAACATGCCGCGGCGGTCTGGGTAAAGCTATGTGATGGCGAGCACGCCGATATAGGTGATGTTTCGTGCAATAATATGACAAACGCTCCATTGTGTTCGCGAAACTTGTCGCGCGATATCAATGAAGATGATGCCGTAAGCCCGGGACCGGAATAGGGTTATGCATGCGTTTCGCAATCATCTAACAAACACTCCATTTGGCTCGAAAAGTGGAGTGTTTTGGAGTGTGTGAGCATTGGCTGGGGTGGCGAAGTCCCATGGACGGGTCGCTCGGAGGTAAGATGACGGCAGTCAGGCGCGTCCGGAGGGTGGAATGAAACAACATGCCTGTTGCACGGACCCGGAGGATGGGCCGACGATTCTGGAGCTTCCGATTCCGCACGCGCTGAAGGCGGAGTACCTGCGGCTGGAGACGAGGAGACGGTTCCTGGGTCGGACGGGCAAGGTGCTGGGGTGGGCGGGGTTGGCGGCGCTGATGGGGGAGGCGTTCGCGCGCGATGCCGGGGCGGCGACGAGAGTCTCCCGCAGTTCCCCTCACCCCAATCCCCCCAACCCTCTCCAGGCGGGAGAGGGGGGAAAGGCGGCGGGGCGGTTTCCGAATTTTCCGCCGACGGCTAAGCGGGCCATTTATCTGTTCATGTCGGGCGGGCCGCCGCAGCAGGATTTGTGGGATTACAAGCCGGGGCTGGAGGCGCTGTATGACAAGGACCTTCCCGAATCGGTTCGCAGCGGCCAGCAACTTACCGGGATGACCGCAGCGCAGACCCGATTCCCCATCGCGCCCTCGCATTTCAAGTTTTCCCAACATGGCAAAGACGGCACCTGGATCAGCGAGCTGCTGCCGTGGACCGGGAGGATTGTTGATGAGCTGACGCTCGTCAAATCGCTCTACACGGATGCGATCAACCACGAGCCGGCCCAGCTTCTGATGAACACCGGGAACATGATCACCGGCAAGCCGAGCATGGGGGCGTGGCTGTCGTATGGGCTCGGGAGCATGAACGACAACCTGCCGACGTACGTGGTCATGACGTCGAAGTATCCGCAGGGCGTGAACCCGCAGCCGATCTCGGCCAAGTTCTGGGGCAGTGGGTTTCTGCCGTCGCAGCATGCGGGGGTGGCGCTGCGTTCATCGGGCGATCCGGTGCTCTACCTGAGCGATCCCAAAGGCGTCGATCACGCGACCCGGCGGGCGATGCTTGATGCGGTCAATCAATTCAACGAGCAAACCTATCGAGACTTTGGCGATCCCGAGACCCACGCGCGGATCGCGCAATATGAGATGGCGTTCCGCATGCAGACATCGGTGCCGGATTTGCTGGATCTGAGCGACGAGCCGCAATCGACGTGGGAATTATACGGTCCGGAGGCGAAAGAGCCGGGCACGTTCACTTACAACTGTCTGCTGGCCCGGCGGATGGCCGAGCGGGGCGTCCGCTTCACGCAGATTTATCATCGCGGATGGGATGTTCACAGCGACGTGGTCAAGCTGCTGCCCAAGCTCTGTCAGAATGTGGACCGCGCGTGCCATGCGCTGATCACCGATTTGAAGCAGCGCGGACTGCTCGATGATACCCTGGTGATCTGGGGCGGCGAGTTTGGCCGGACGGTTTACAGCCAGGGGGGATTGAGCCGCGAGAACTACGGCCGCGATCATCACCCGAAATGCCTGACCGTCTGGCTGGCGGGCGGGGGCATGAAGCCGGGAATCCGCTACGGGCAGACGGATGACTTCAGCTACAACATCGCCCAGAGCCCCGTCCATGTACACGATCTTCACGCGACGATTCTGCGTTGCCTGGGCATCGACAACGAAAAAATGACGTTCAAGTTTCAGGGGCTGGACCAGAAGCTTACCGGGGTGGTGCCGGCGCGGGTGGTGAAAGAGATTCTGCTTTAGGCTGTGTCTGAAAATTATCGAGGTCGCCCTCGCGGGACAGAACGATGACGTTGCGGCCGGCGAGGTGATTCTGTTTCATCCATTTCTCAAGGGCCGCGCGGTTGGGTGATGTGACCAGCTCGCGCGAACCCGGGGGCCAGGCTCCGGAGTAGCCGTTGATCGTTGGAACGCCGCTCTGAAGCGATGCCCACATTGCATCGACCTGGTCGCTGGCCCAGTCCTTCCCGCCGGTTCCGAAGTAGAAGAAGGCGTCGGTGTTGGGAGGAATCGCCGCGGCGATTCGCCAGACTCGGTCTCGAACTTCCCATTTGTCATATGCGGGCAGTCGATGCACCTGTTCCAGAAGACACAGGCCGAAAACAAGATAAACCGCGCGGGATTTGAAACGATCGACGAACGCGGCAACACCGATTGCGGCGGGAATCGTCATGAGAAGCCCGACCCGCGACACCGCACGAAGCGCCGCGGCGCCGGGAATGTAATCCCGCACGAGCCACCACAGCGATGCATGCTCGCCGAAGCGCGTGGTGAGGACGATCAGAGTGGCCGCGGCCAGCGCGACAAGCCGGAAGCTGAGTCGTCGTCGCCCGATCCAGAGTCCGACACCGGCGATCGCAGTTGTGATCAGGCCGAGCCCGATCGCCTGTTCCTCCGGGGCAGAAAGGTCGGCAAAGGCGGGATCGAAGCGGCCGTAGAGCAGGTTGCCGGAACCCATGTAATACCATGATTTGGGCGTGGGGAGCATTGCCGAGATGGCGGCCGGTCCCGGCATGGCTGTCGTGCAGGCCACGTGCCCATATCGAATAGCCAGCGGCGCCAGCGCTGCGGACATAGCCGCCAGCGACAGGACAATCCCCAAGCCGATGGCTCGAGCTGACGGGCGGCTCACGGTTTGGCGTCCGGCAAGGACCAACCGCCACGCGAGCCCGATGGAGACTGCCATGGCGACAAAAAACGCCAGGTAAAACCCACCCCAGAACTGCAACGCAATAGCGGCGGTTGCCAGCAGCATCCAAAGAATTGCCCGCGGCCCGCCTGAAGACATGCGCGTGAGGGCATAGAGAGCAACAAGGATGAAGACCTGGCAGTAGAGCTGCGGATGTCCGAGTTGCGCCGCCCGGCTTCCCGCCGCGGCAAACAGAACGGCGCCGCACCAGGCGCCGCCGATGCCGACCTGGATTCCGTGACGCAACAGGGCATACCCGGCCAGGAAGTTCGCAACCGCGACCGTCACCATCCAGAGCTGAAAAGACGTGTCCGCTTCGAATCCCCGCACACGCCAGAACCAATACGCGGGCGCGAAGCTGATCATCACGTCGGAGTGAGCCAACATGTCGCCGGCGGGAAAACAAAATGCGGGGTCCCAAAGCGATTCGTGGCCGGGCTCGTGCCGCAGCCATCGATAGCTGTGCTCCAGCAGGTAATTATTGAAGCGGCTATCGATCTGGTCGTCCTGGGTGAGCCGAAAACCGGACGCAAGCATTGGGAAATGCATGATCGCGCAGACCAGGGCGCTGCCGGCCGCCAACCTCAACAGCGTTGCGGCGCGTTGCGGGCGGGAATGGGAGGGTGGCGTTATCAGACATGAAACGGTATCGGCCTCTTATCCCTCCAACCCGCACAGCCGATTCAAATGGGTCCGGATAAATACGGATCATCCGCCAACCGTGGAATTTGGCCGCAGACGGTGGTTGCCTGTCTTGAATATGATGGCGCGGGAGGCGGGAGAGCAACCGCGTTGACCAGTTAACCGTTAACATGTGGATTCGATGAGCCACCGTCTAAATAGATCGGCGGCTCCTTATCAGCCGTACAGACGGAGCGAAAGTCGTGCCATGGAAGGACCGAGAACATGGATCGACGGGCATCTCGGATGCCGTTTGTGTTTTAAGGCACTTGAGTTGCAGGAGTGAGTATCATGGTCCAGGCGATTCTTCCGGCGTTGTCGAGAAACTCCCAGGTCAAGGTGATGCGGCGCCGGCTGCTCCAACACGACCTTGACATGTTCGCGGCGATCTCGGGCCACACTCCCCGCACGCCGCTCCCTCAGGAACCGCGCGAACATGCCGTTCGCGTCGCCACGGCCGCGAAGGCCAAGCCATGGTCGCCATCGGTGCTGACCAGCTACCTCGGCCACATGCCCATGACCCGCATTGCCATCCGCGCCGTCTCACCGGAAATGGCCGACTGGATGCGCAAGCTCTCAACGCACGCGCTCGAGCGGCTCGCCGAGGCGCAGACGCGGCTGCAAACGGCGCGGGATGCGAGCCGGCTGCGGTCCACGCGATGAAAGCGCGCGGGCGTAAGAACCAGACCCGTGAAGGCGTCGCGATGCCGGCTTCATGATCCTCTTCGGTTCGCGGTCATCTCCAATGACGGGCGCCGACATGCTCCTTCGCGATGCCGAGGCCCCGGGCGCGGGGATAGGGGAATTATGAGGGCCAGATGAGAGCCCGCGCCTGCATACACCGCATATCTTGCACCCGCCTCCTCCACCATGCCATCATAATGACAACGAGCGCGAGGGACCGCGTGGTATAATATTGGTTGGCGGTACGCGAACCGGCGATCGAGCCGGCCGTAGTCTTTCTGAGCCTTCCGAATGTTGATTCGCCGTGTGATCGATTCTTCGACGCCCAGGAGGGTGCGCCGGTCTGCCGGCTGCTCGATTGAGCGGCTCGAAGAGCGGGTCGTGCTGTCCGGGGCGGCGGCCTCCGTCCGGCACGCAATCCCGATCGTGCGTCCGATTTTGGATCCGGTTCCTCTTGCCGCGGGGAGACCGGCCAGTTCGCCCGTCCCACCGGCCGCCGCCACAACGCCCGCCCAGATGCGGCACTTTTACGGGGTCGATAACATCAACTTTGGCGGCATCGCCGGCGACGGCCGAGGACAGACCATCGCCATCGTCGATGCCTTTGACGATCCCAGCGCCCTCGCCGACCTCCACAATTTCGACCTCTACTACGGCCTGCCTGATCCGCCCAGCTTTCAGAAAATGGACGAGTTTGGGGGCACCAATTATCCCAGTACCGATGTCGCGGGACCTGGCAGTTGGGAGATCGAGGAATCACTGGACGTGCAATGGGCGCACGTGATCGCTCCGGCGGCAAACATCGTGCTGATCGAGGCCGACTCAGCTTCGCTCAACGACCTGTTCCAGGGCGCATCTACCGCAGCGACGCTGCCGGGCGTCGTTGCCGTCTCCATGAGCTTCGGCGCCGATGAGAACGGCATCTTCGGACAAACGAGCTACGACAGCACGTTCCTGACGCCGAGCAACCATCAGGGCGTGACATTTCTGGCCGCGTCCGGGGATGGCGGTTCACCGGGTCTTTATCCTGCCTACTCGCCAAACGTCGTCGCCGTCGGTGGGACGGCTATCTCATTTGCGCCGGGCACCACGGACGGCACGTACGGCAGCGAGACCGCCTGGTCGGGGAGCGGTGGGGGATTCAGCTCGGTCGAGAGCAAGCCGAGTTATCAGAGTTTCCTGTCGGGAAACAGTCGGGCGATCCCGGACGTGTCGATGGACTCCAAGCCGCAGACCGGCGCCGCGATTTACGATTCATTCGACTTTGGTGCTGCCACGCCATGGGCGCAGTACGGCGGCACGAGCCTGGCGACCCCCATGTGGGCCGGTTTGATTGCCATCGCCGACCAGGGGCGCGCTTCGGCCGGGCTGTCTTCGCTCGATGGCAGAACGCAGACCCTGCCGGCGCTGTACTCGATTTCCTCCGCCGATTATCACGACATCACCAGCGGTTCCAACGGCGGATTCTCGGCTACGGTCGGCTACGACGAAGTCACTGGAATCGGAACGCCCGTGGCCAACAAGCTGGTCAACGATCTGGCTACGGTCGCCCCGTCCTCGCCGCAAATCGGCGGAAGCACGGGCGCTGCCGTGACGATCATCCAGTCGCCCGATCACCTTTACATCGATTGGGTCGTCGGCGCTACCTTTGGGCAGGTTCTCATCGGGGACACCAACGGCCTCACTCTCAACGGCGATGGAGGTAACGATCCGATCCTGTTGGATTATTCCAACGGAAATCCACTGCCTCTCAAGTTGTCGCTCAACGGAACATTCACATTGAACGGCTTGCAGGGCGCCAATCCGCTTGCCGGTCGAACGATCGACATCAACCGCAGCACGCTCTATATCAATTATGCGGGCGGGGCGGATCCGATTACGGCGATCGCGCAGTCCATTCAGAACGGGTACAACGGGGGAACATGGAGCAACAGCACAACGGCGGGCGGTGTGATCACGTCGTCCGCAGCCGCGGCAAATCACACGGCGGGTCTGAATTCGACCGGCATCGGATACGCCGACTCGGCGGACGGAACGGGCGTTGACGGCGCCGCCAACACCGTGGAACTGAAGTACACGCTCTATGGCGATGCGAACCTCAGCGGAAATGTCGACAGCGCCGATCTTCAGATCCTTCTGGCCAGCTTGAATCTGTCCGGCCAATCCTGGGACCAGGGCGACTTCAACTACGACGGTATGGTCAATAGCGCTGATCTCCAGACCCTGCTGAGCAACTTGAACCGGGCGTTAGGCAGCCAGGCCGCCCCGGCGCCAGCGCCTGCGGTGGCTCGGTCGTCCTCAACAAGTCCGACGGACGACGGCAGTTCACCGACACCGCCGATTGGAGTTGTCGCCGGAAAGAGCGGGTCTCTTCAGCGGGTCTTCAGGTCCGCACGCCGACACCTTTGATCGCAACTGACAGGGACTCAAAACATCGGAAAAACTGCCCGCATTTTCGGTTTACCGCCGGGGTTGAACCCTATAAGATGAAGGACGTGTGAAATATCTGGACCACCGCGCCGCCGGCGCGGTGGTTCGCGTTTTCTGACAG
>Ga0210396_10006639_pt1 | contig 11060 bp, 11 predicted proteins | sample IncBWH17OmetaG_FD_155466 | JGI IMG/M metagenome (GOLD analysis project Ga0210396, IMG submission 155466) | Forest soil microbial communities from Barre Woods Harvard Forest LTER site, Petersham, Massachusetts, United States - Inc-BW-H-17-O ...
GCTACACGATCCCCAATCTGCAGGCGGGCACGTACAACCTCATCGTCGAGGCCTTCGAGGCGGGCATGGAGGGCACCGTCGATCTCACGCTCACGGGCGTCCCCGAGATCGTGCGCGAGATCTGCACCAGCGGCATCGACGACGACGGCGACGGGTTCACCGACTGCGCCGATCGCAAGTGCGTGACGTCACCGGAGTGCCAGAAGTTCTCGTGCCACCCCGACAAGGACCTCGGGCTCATGGCGCTCGACGGCTCCGTGCTGCAGACGCTCGTCGAGACGGCCGGCTCCGGGGACACCGAGATGAGCACGTCATGCGTCTCGGCGCCGGGCGGACAGGACGCCGTCGTCGACTTCCAGCTCCCCGAGCCCGCCGACGTCACGCTCGAGTGGGCGCAGGCCGGCGATCACGTCTTCCAGCTCTTCAGCAACGAGGGCACGTTGTTCGCGTGCGAGGCCGGCACGGCCTTCCCGTGCGTCTCGTCGCAGGGGCAGTCGACGGGGACGACGCAGTTCCTCGGCGTCCCGGCGGGCAAGTACCACCTCATCGTCGACGCCGACCACCCGGGCGCCGAGGGCGGCGTCGTCCTCCAGCTGTCGGGCAAGCCGTCGCAATAGAGCGCGCGTGACGTGATCTGATAAGATTTTGGCGTGCCCGCGCCCCCCGGTCCCCGAAAGCTCCGCATCCTCGTCGCCAAGCCTGGCCTCGACGGCCACGATCGCGGCGCCAAGGTCGTCGCCCGCGCGCTCGCCGACGCGGGCTACGAGGTCATCTACACGGGCCTGCACCAGACGCCCGAGATGATCGCGGCGGCGGCCGTGCAGGAGTCGGCTGACGCCGTGGGCCTCTCGATCATGTCGGGCGCGCACATGACGCACTTCCCCGCCGTGCTCGAGGCGCTGCGCGCGCGCGGCGCGGGCGACGTCGTCGTGTTCGGCGGCGGCATCGTGCCCGACGAGGACGTCGAGGCGCTGCGCGAGCTGGGCGTGCCCGCGATCTTCAAGCCGGGCACGTCGACGCAGGAGATCGTCGCGTGGATCGAGCGCGACCTGCGGCCGCGCGTCGAGGGGAGGGCGGCGTGAGGGCGCGGCGCCTGTCGTTCGCGGCGCTCGCCGCCATGGCGACGGTGTGGGGCGCGGCGACGGCGCGCGCGAACGCCCGCCTCGAGACCGAGGAGCAGCGGGTCTCGCGCGTGTTGCAAGACACGCTCGTCGCGCACGGCGCCGAGGTCAACCGCTGCTTCGAGAAGGCGCTCGCCGACTCGCTCGACGTCGCGGGCAAGATCGAGCTCGCCGTCGACGTGGGCGACGACGGGCACGTCACGAAGACGTCGCCCGCGCTCGACGAGGCGCAGTCGCCCGTGCTGCTCGCGTGCCTGCAGGCGAGCGCCGCGACCTGGTCGTTCGCGGGCATCGACGCCGGCAGCACGGTCATCGTGCCGCTGTCGTTCGACGGTCAGTCCGCGCAGTTCTCGATCAAGGCCGCCGACGCGCCGGATCACGGCCCGGCCGCGCCCGCGACGAAGACGCCCAAGGGCAGAAAGCCGGGAGCGACGGCGGGGCCGCTGTTCTCCGTGAAGCTGCTCGTCGACGAAAAGACGATGCGCGCGCGTCAGGCGTCGCTGTCGATGCTGACGGTCGCGCCCGCGAGCCGCATCGCGATGCACAAGCACCCCGTGGCCGAGATCCTCTACGTGCTCAAGGGGCACGCGCGCATCCTCAGCCAGCCCGGCACGCCGCCCGAGAAGCTCGACGAGGGCATGGCGATCTACATCCCCATCGGCGCGCCGCACGCCATCGAGAACATGGGTCGCCAGTCGCCGGCCGTCATGCTCGACTACTTCGTCCCCATGGGGCCCGAGCGCGTCTACCGCGATCCGACCGACCCCGCGGGGCGCGGCGCGTTCGAGGTGCTGCACGGCGCGGCTTCCACACCTTCGGCGGCGGGGACGCCGCCGGCGCCGCCCGTGGGCTTCGTCGTCGTCAACGAGGCGAAGGTCGAGCCGATCACGATCGCGGGCGGCAGGGCGCGCGTGCGCAAGCTCTTCACGCCGCAGAACACGGGCAAGGACGCGGCCTACCTCGGCATCCTCGAGGCAGAGCCGGGCTTGCTCATCCCGCGCCACGTGCACCCGGTGTCGGCCGAGATCCTCTACGTCGTCTCGGGCGGCGGCGTCGCCGACATCGGCGTCGAGGCCGTGGGCTTCGAGCCCGGCGTCGCCATTCACATCCCGGAAGGCCAACCTCACCTCGTGCAATTCAGCGGACCCGACAAGACCGTCATGATCCAGCTCTACGCGCCCGCGGGCCCCGAACAGAGATTCATCGACGAGGGCCCCGGCCCGAAAGGCAAGCCGTGAACTTCGAGCTGTCCGACGAGCAGCTCGTCCTTCAGAAGTCCGTGCGCGAGCTGTGCGAGCGTCTGATCATCCCGAACGCCCGCGCGTGGGACGAGGAGGAGCGCTTCCCGCACGAGATCATCCCCGCCATGGGCGAGATGGGCCTGCTCGGCATGCAGATCCCCGAGGAGCTCGGCGGCGCGGGCATGAAGTTCCACGACTACGTCGTCGCGCTCGAGGAGGTCGCGCGCGCGGACGCGTCGGTGGGCCTGACCATGGCGTCGCACAACTCGCTCGCGACGGGGCACATCTTCCTCGCGGGCAACGACGAGCAGCGCAAGAAATACCTGCCGCGCCTCGCGTCGGGCCAGGCGCTCGGCGGCTGGGGGCTCACCGAGCCAGGCTCGGGGTCGGACGCGGGCGCCGCGCGCACGCGCGCCGTGCCGAAGGGCGTGGGCAAAGACGCCCGTTGGGTCATCAACGGCACGAAGACCTTCATCACGCAGGGCTCGGTCGGGTCGATCTACGTCGTGCTCGCGTCGACGAGCCCCGAGAAGAAGGCCAAGGGCCTGACGGCGTTCATCGTCGAGCGCGGCACGCCCGGCTTCCGAACCGGCAAGCACATCAAGAAGATGGGCCTGCACGCCTCCGACACGACGGAGCTCGTGTTCGAGGACGTCGAGATCGCGGAGGACCAGCGCCTGGGCGAGATCGACGCGGGCTTCTTCGACACGCTCAAGATCCTCGACAAAGGGCGCATCGGCATCGGCGCCTGGGCCGTCGGCATCGGGCGCGCGGCGCTCGAGGCGTCGTTGAAGTACGCCAAGGAGCGCGTCCAGTTCGACAAGCCCCTCTCCGACTTCCAGGCCATCCAGCACATGCTCGCCGACATGGCGACGGAGCTGGACGCCGCGCGGCTGCTCGTGTGGCGCGCCGCCTGGATGCAGGACTGCAAGCTGCGCACGACGCAGGAGTCGGCCGTCGCGAAGTACTACGCGGCGCGCGCGACGATGCGCGCGTGCAACGCCGCCGTGCAGATCCACGGCGGCTACGGCTACACGCGCGAGTTCGACGTCGAGCGCTACCTGCGCGACGCCAAGCTCGCCGAGATCGGCGAGGGCACGAACGAGGTCCAGAAGATGGTCATCGCGCGCGAGCTGCTTCGGCAATGGTCGTCGTAGGCGCCGCGCGCGCGGCGGTGGGGCGTGACTGACCTGCCGGCGCGCGTGCGCTCAGGTGACGCGCGGGCCGCGGCCCGGCTCATGCGCGATCTCGACGACGGCGCGCCCGGCGCGCGCGCCGCGCTCACCGAGCTCTACGCGCACACGGGGCGCGCGTTCGTGGTCGGAATCACGGGCGCGCCCGGCGTCGGCAAGTCGACGCTCGTCGACGCGCTCGTCGTGCCGTACCGGGCCGCGGGCACGCGCGTGGGCGTCGTCGCCGTCGATCCGTCGAGCCCGTTCTCGGGCGGCGCGCTGCTGGGCGATCGCGTGCGCATGCAGCGCCACGCCACCGACGACGGCGTGTTCATCCGCTCGCTCGCGACGCGCGGCCAGCTCGGCGGCCTGTCGCGCTCGACGACGGCGGCCGTCGCCGTGCTCGACGCCGCGGGCTTCGGGCTCATCCTCGTCGAGACCGTGGGCGTCGGGCAGGCCGAGGTCGACATCGCGGGCGCGGCCGACGCCATCGTCGTCGTGACGGCGCCGGGCCTCGGCGACGGCGTGCAGGCGCTCAAGGCGGGCCTGCTCGAGATCGCGGACGTCCTCGTCGTCAACAAGGGCGATCGCGACGGCGCCGACCTCGCGCTCAGGGATCTGACGACGATGCTGCAGATCTCGACGCGCCACGCGTGGCCGGGCGAGGCGCCTCGGCCCGCGCCCGCGCTCGTGCGCACCGTCGCGGCGGCGGGGCAGGGCCTCCCCGAGCTCGTCGCGGCCCTCGAGGCCGTGCGCGCCGCGCCCGCGGCCGATCGCGCGCGCCGTCGGCGGCGGCAAGCGACGGCCCAGGTCCTCGCCATCGTGAGTGAGATCACCCGGGCCGAGGCGCGCGCCGCCATCGGCGGTGACGAAAGGCCCGGCCCCTTCGCACAAACGATCGATGCCGTCGCCGCCCGGACGCTCGATCCTTGGTCGGCGGCCGAGCGCCTGTCGAATCGGTGATAAAATGCTCAACATGCGAAGCGTCTCGCTCGTGCGCGTCTCGGGTCTCTTGGGCCTCCTCGTGGCCGGTCTGTTCGGCTGCGGCCTCATCAGCTCGGACATCACGAAGCTGACGTTCGATCTGCCCGCGCAGACGTACAAGTTCGACAGCGCGAGCTTCGGCATTCCCGCGGGCAGCACGGCGAAGGTGCCTTGCGGCGGCTCGAACGCCGTGCAGACCTGTCCGAGCCCGGCCGTGTGCCTCGCGAGCGTCTGTACGCTCGAGCAGCCCATCACGGTGTCGTCGACGATCAATCTCAAGATGCAGGCGCCCGAGCTGTCGAGCCTCAGCGACCAGCACCTCGCGAACGTCACGCTCGAGAGCCTGCGCTACAGCGCCGTGAGCACGCTGAACGTGGCGTCGCCCCCCTTCGATCTGTACCTCGCGACGGCAGGAGTCACCGACCCCAAGAGCGCGATGGCCATGAAGTTCGGCACGATCCCCGCGATCCCCGCGGGCGCGTCGCAGAGCGGCGACATCGCGAAGACGTCGGCCGCCGACGCGCTGTTCTCGACCTATGCGACGAACTTCGCGACGCCGTTCAACGTCATCGGGTCGGCGACCGTCATCGTGCCCTCGGGCTCGCCCAACCCCACGGGCATGATCACGATAACGATCACGGGCTCGATCTCGGCGAAACCTACGCTCTGATCTCGGCCGCGGCGCTGCTATAAACGCGGGGTGTCCGCGGCCGTCGACCATGACGTGATCGTGTCGGGCGCGGGGCCGGCCGGCGTCGCGACGGCCGTCGCGCTCACGCGCGATCCGGCGCTCGCGGGGCGGGTCCTGTGCCTCGACAAGGCGCGGTTCCCGCGCGACAAGCCGTGCGGCGGCGGCCTCACGGGGCACGCCCGCGCCGCGCTGGCGGCGCTCGACCTCGAGGTGCGCGTGCCGCACGTGCCGTGCACCGAGGGCCGCATCGTCTACGGGCGCCACGCGCGCGACGTGCGGCTCGAGCGGCCCGTCGACGTCGTGCGCCGGCGCGACTTCGACGCCGACCTCGTCGCGCAGGCGCGCGCCCGCGGCGTCTGCGTCATCGAGGGCGAGGGGCTCGCGTCGTTCGTCGTCGACGAGGCGGCGCGCGTCGTGCGCGTCACGACGACCACGGGGCGCACGCTGTCGGCGCGCGTGCTCGTGGGCGCGGACGGCGCGGGGAGCCGCGTGCGGCGCGCGCTGGCCCGCGACGGGCGGCCGCCGCTGCGCCTGTTCCAGGCCGAGCTGCCGGCGCCCGCGGGGATGGACCTCGGCGCGCGCATGGTCTACGACTTTTCGCCCATGGACGAGGGGCTGCGCGGGTACGTGTGGCTCTTCCCCGTCGCGGACGGGCGGGTCAACGTCGGCGCCATGCACACGCCGTCGCGGGCGCTGTCGGGGGCGGCCATCGAGCGCGTGCTCGCGCGCGCGCTCGCGCGTCACGGCGTCGAGCTGCGGGACGGCGCGCGCGGCTGGCCGGCCTGGCGCTACCGCCGCGGCGCGCGCGTCGCGGCGCCGCACGTGCTGTGCGTCGGCGACGCCGCGGGCATAGACGCGCTCACGGGCGAAGGGATCGCCGTGGGCCTCGAGCAGGGACCGATCGCGGCGCGGGCCGTCGGCGCCGCGATCGCGACGCGTGACTTCTCGTTCGGCCGCTTCGGCCGTGACCTGCGGCGCGCCGTCGTCGGGCGCGAGCTCGCGCTCGACGGGCACCTCGCGACGCTGCTCTACGGCCGCCGCCTGTCGGCGTTCTGGCTGTCGCTCGTCATGTTCGACGAGGGCGTGCAGCGCCTCTACGCCGCGCGCGTCTCTGGCTCCGAGATCCTCGCCGATCGCAAGCGCGCGCTCTTCGCGGCGCTCGGCCGGCACGCGCTGCGGGCGCCCGCGCGCATGCGGGCGCTGTCCGCCTCCTGAGGCCGCTCACCTGAGCGGGCTCACCTGAGCGGGCTCATCTGGGCGGGCTCACCTGAGCGGGCTCACCTGGGCGAACCCATCTGACTGGGCCTATCTGACTGCTCACGCGGAGACGCGGGTCGCCGGCGCGGGCGCGTCGGTGCTCGTGGTCGACTGCGCGGCGCCGCCGTCGGCGGGCGCGGGCTTGGCGCCACGGCGCGCACCCGCGTTCACGCGCTCCTTGAGCTCCTTGCCGACCTTGAAGAAAGGCAGGCGCTTGGGCTTCACGGCGACGGCGCTGCCCGTGCGCGGGTTCCGGCCCTCGTAGGCGCGGTACTCGCGGATCTCGAAGCTGCCGAAGCCGCGGATCTCGATCCGCTCGCCGCGACGGAGGGACGCCTCCATCGAGTCGAAGATGACGTTCACGAGCAGCTCGGCCCGACCCTTGGGCATCTTCTGCGTTTCACACAAAACGTCGATGAGATCCGACTTCGTCATCGTGTCGTCACCCCTGCAGACAGCCCCAAAACCCGAGCAGTAACGGTAACCTCACGGGCGGGCGCCGCGCAATCAGAAACGCCTAGGCCGGTCGGTATTCCCCGAACACCTCGCGCAGCGCGTCCGCGATCTCCCCCAACGTCGCGCGGGCCTTGACGGCCGCGAGGATGATCGGCACGAGGTTCGACGTGCCGCGCGCCGCCTCGGCGAGCGCGCGCGTCGCGGCACGCGCCGCGGCGTCGTCGCGCGCCGCGCGGAATTGAGCGAGGCGCGCGACCTGCGCGGCCTCGAGCGCCGGGTCGAGGTGGTGCAGCGTCGGATCGCCGTCGTCCTCGTCGTCGAAGCGGTTGACGCCCACGATGACGCGCGCGCCGCTCTCGACGGCGCGCTGGTGCTCGAACGCGCGGCGCTCGATCTCGCGCTGCGGGAACCCGGCCTCGATGGCGGCCACCATGCCACCCTTGGCGTCGACCTCGGCGATGAGCGCGGACGCGCGCGCCTCGAGCTCGTTCGTGAGCGCCTCGATGGCGTACGACCCGCCGAGCGCGTCGACGACGTCGGCGACGCCTGATTCATGAGCGAGGATCTGCTGCGTGCGCAAGGCGACGCGCGCCGATCCCTCCGTGGGCAGCGCCAACGCCTCGTCGTAGCCGTTCGTGTGGATCGACTGGGCGCCGCCCAGCACGGCGGCCAGCGCCTCGATCGTCGTGCGCACGATGTTGTTGAGCGGCTGCTGCGCCGTGAGCGTCGAGCCCGCCGTCTGCGCGTGGAAGCGCAGCATGAGCGAGCGCGGATCGCGCGCGCCGAAGCGGTCGCGCATGATGCGCGCCCACAGCCGCCGCGCCGCGCGGAACTTCGCGACCTCCTCCAGCAGGTGGGAGTGCGAATTGAAGAAGAACGACAGCCGCGGCGCGAAGGCGTCGACCTCGAGGCCCGCGGCGCGCGCCGCCTCGACGTAGGCGATGCCGTCGGCGAGCGTGAACGCGATCTCCTGCACGGCGTCGCTGCCGGCCTCGCGGATGTGGTAGCCGCTGATGCTGATCGTGTTCCAGCGCGGCACCTCGTCGCGGCAGAACGCGAAGGTGTCGGCGACGAGGCGCATCGACGGCGCGGGCGGATAGATGTACGTGCCGCGCGCGATGTACTCCTTGAGGATGTCGTTCTGGACGGTGCCCGACAGGGCGGCGCGCGGCAGGCCGCGCTCGTCGGCGACGGCGACGTAGAGGCCGAGCAGCGTCGCCGCCGTCGCGTTGATCGTCATCGACGTCGAGATGCGGTCGAGCGGCAGCCCGTCGAGCAGCGCGTGCATGTCGTCGATCGTCGAGATCGCGACGCCCGAGCGCCCGACCTCCCCGCGCGCGAGCGGGTGATCGCCGTCGCGCCCCATCTGCGTCGGCAGATCGAACGCGACCGACAGGCCCGTCTGCCCGGACGCGAGCAAGAACTTGTAGCGCTGGTTCGACGCGGCGGCCGTGCCGAAGCCGGCGTACTGCCGCATCGTCCAGGGGCGCCCGCGGTGCATCGTCGGGTGGATGCCGCGCGTGTACGGCGCCTCGCCGGGCCGCCCGAGGTCGCGCGTCGGATCGAACGCCGCCGCGCCGGGCTCGTAGACGACCTCGAGCGGGATGCCCGCGCTCGTCGCGCGCGGCGCGCCCTTTGGGTCTTCCTTCTCTTCGGCCATGGTGACGTCAGCCGAACGTCATCTCGGGCACGTGCGCGCCGTGGATGAGCGTGGGCTCCGTCTTCGCTTGGATCTCCTCGACGGTGACGCCGGGCGCGCGCTCGAGCAGCGCGAGCCCCTGCGGCGTTACGTCGAGGACGGCGAGGTCGGTGATGATCCGGTGCACGGCGCCCACGGCCGTGAGCGGCAGCGAGCACTTCTTGAGGATCTTCTTCTCGTCGGGGCCGCCGCCGCGCGGCTTCGCGACGTGCTCCATCATGACGATGACCCGCTTGGCCGCGGCGACGAGGTCCATGGCGCCGCCCATGCCCTTGACCATCTTGCCGGGGATCATCCAGTTCGCGAGATCGCCGCCCTCGGCCACCTGCATCGCGCCCAGGATCGCGCAGTCGATGTGCCCGCCGCGGATCATGGCGAACGAATCGGCCGACGAAAAATAAGCGCTGCCCGGCAGCTCGGTGATGGTCTGCTTGCCGGCGTTGATGAGATCGGGATCCTCGTCCCCCTCGAGCGGGAACGGCCCGATGCCCAGCATGCCGTTCTCCGATTGCAGGATGATGTTCGTGCCCGCGGGGATGTAGTTCGCGACGAGCGTCGGCATGCCGATGCCCAGGTTGACGTACATGCCGTCGGACAGCTCGCGCGCCGCGCGCTGCGCGATCTGCTCGCGGGTCAACATCACGCGCTCCTCTTACGAACAGTTCGCTGCTCGATGGGTTTTTCGAACGCGGCGCCCTTGATGATGCGCTGGACATAGATGCCGGGCGTGTGGATCTGATCGGGCTCGAGCTGACCGGGCTCGACGAGGATCTCGACCTCGGCGATCGTGATCTTGCCCGCGGCGGCCATCATGGGGTTGAAGTTGCGCGTCGTCTTGCGGAAGACGAGGTTGCCGAAGCGATCGCCCTTCCAGGCTTTCACGATGGAAAAGTCGGCCGCGAGGGCGCGCTCGAGCACGTAGGGGCGCCCGTCGAAGGTGCGCGTCTCCTTGCCTTCGGCGACGACGGTGCCGTAGCCCGTCGCCGTGTAGAAGGCCGGGACGCCCGCGCCGCCCGCGCGGATGCGCTCGGCGAGCGTGCCCTGCGGCACGAGCTCGACCTCGAGCTTGCCCTCGAGGTACAGGCGCTCGAAGGTCTTGTTCTCGCCGACGTAGCTCGCGACCATCTTCTTGACCTGCCCGGCGCCCAGCAGGATGCCGAGGCCCTTGCCGTCGATGCCGCAGTTGTTCGAGATGATCGTGAGCCCGCGCGTCCCTCTGCGCGCGATGGCGTGGATGAGGTTCTCGGGGATGCCGCACAACCCGAAGCCGCCCGCCATGAGCGTCGCGCCGTCGGGCAGGTCGGCCAGGGCTTCGTCCGCGGAGGCGACGGTCTTGTCCATGACCGCGCTATCTTACCGCCGCCGTGCCATAATTTCGCCGTCTCGTTCGCGCTCGTTTTTTTGAGATTTTCCTTTGCCCATCGTGACGCTGACCACCGACTTCGGGTATCGCGACGGCTATGTTGGCGCGATGAAGGGCGTCGTGTTGTCGCTCGCGCCGACGGCGACGCTCGTCGACGTCACGCACGGCGTGCCTCCGCAAGACGTCGTCGCGGGCGCGGTCGCGCTCGCGCAGGCGGCGGCGCTGTTCCCGGCCGGCACGATCCACGTCGCCGTCATCGATCCAGACGTGGGCGGCGCGCGCGCGGACCTGCTCGTCGAGTCGGGCGGTCAGCTGTTCGTGGGCCCCGACAACGGCGTGCTGTCGCTCGCGGCGCGGCCCGACCGCCGCATCTTCCGCATCGAGGCGCCGGCGTTCCGGCGCGAGCCCGTGAGCCCGACGTTCCACGGCCGCGACGTCTTCGCGCCCACGGCCGGTCGCCTCGCGGCGGGCGCGCGCGCCGACGAGGCCGGCCCCGCGCTCGCGGAGATGGTCGAGCTCGGCAGCCCCGTGATCTCGCGGCACGGCGCGCAGGTCGAGGGGCGCGTCATCCACGTCGACGTCTTCGGCAACCTCATCACGTCGCTGGGCGCCGCGCACGTGCCGCCCGACGCCGCGATCGAGGTGGAAGGCACAGGCGGCGTCTACCACCCCGTGCTCGCGCGGACGTTCTCCGACGTCGCCGCGGGGGCGCTCGTCGCCTACTTCGGCAGCGGCGGCCAGCTCGAGATCGCGCGGCGCAACGGCTCGGCGTCGGCGCACGTCGGCGCCGAGCGTGGCGCGATCGTGCGCGTGGGGGCGGCCCCGTGAGCGCCCTGCCGTTCGTTCGTCGCGTGACGGTCATGGGCGTCGTGACGCTCGTGCTCGGGACGGCGGCGTGCACGGTGGGCAGCGGCGCCGGCTCGGCCGTGGGCTCGCTGTTCGTCACGACCTGCGACAGCTCGAACAGCCGCGCGATGGCGAAGCCGTTCTCGCTCAACCCGACGTTCTTCGCGGGCGAGCCCATCGAGGACGTGTGTCCCGTGCTGGGGACGTGCTCCGGCCCGCACGTGAACCGC
>Ga0210396_10006641_pt1 | contig 11056 bp, 10 predicted proteins | sample IncBWH17OmetaG_FD_155466 | JGI IMG/M metagenome (GOLD analysis project Ga0210396, IMG submission 155466) | Forest soil microbial communities from Barre Woods Harvard Forest LTER site, Petersham, Massachusetts, United States - Inc-BW-H-17-O ...
ACAACGGGGATCGCGCCCGGTTGCGAGGCTTCGCTGACCTATAAGAAGGTCGAGCTATCGATCTCGAATGAATATGTATTCGATACGACGCATAAATCTGGAAACTTTTACTACGCCTGGCCGGAACTTACGTACTCACCGCTAACGTGGTTTCGGGTGGGCCTGGCGGCGGAGCGCACGAAGGCTTTTCACACCAGTCTTGATGTGCAGCGCGGGCTTCTGGTCGGCGTGTCGCATAAGAAGTGGGAATTCACGATGTACATCTTTAATGCGGGCTTTACCGATCCGACGGTTGTGCTTGAGGCGGGCGTCAGTTTTTGACCGCCAGCGCGGCATCACGAGGGCGACGGCGAGATCTTGTCCGTACCCAAGAAAGGTAAATGCGTTCGGACTTACCTTCTCTGTGTGTTTACGCCAGCAGCGGTCCCGCGCCGATGCGATAAAGCAGTGTTTCAAGACACTGTCCAAATCAAATCCGCAGTGGATTCTAGAGGGCGATATCAAGTCCTGTTTCGACCGAATTTCGCATGATTGGCTTCTGGCTCACGTCCCCATGGATCGAGCCATTCTCCAAAAAGTGGCTGAAATCCGGGCATATGGAAAAACTCGTCCTTCACGAAACAACGCATGGGCCCCCACAGCGTGGAAGGATTTGCGCCATAATATTTCCGTATAAAATAAAGACTATAGGAGGGCAACTATGAGCACGAAAGAAGTCTCTGCACGTCTGGCGGGAAGTGTTTCGCTTGGCGGTCAACTTTCGGTCCATCGTCTCGGGTACGGCGCGATGCGCCTCACCGGCGACGGTATTTGGGGCCCGCCTAAAGATCGGAAGGCAGCGCTAGCGGTTCTTAGACGAGCCGTGGAGCTTGGCGTCAACTTCATCGATACCGCTGATTCGTACGGGCCGGGTGTCAGCGAAGAGCTGATCGCCGAGGCGCTCTTTCCTTATCCGAAGGATCTTGTTATCGCCACCAAGGGCGGATGGAATCGTCCGGGACCGAATCAGTGGACGCACGACGCAAGTCCCGCGCATCTGCGCAACGCGATTGAAGGCAGTCTCAAGAGGCTGCGCCTGGATCGCATCGAGGTTTATCAATTGCACGCGCCCGATCCCGTCGTGCCTTTCGAGACGTCGGTCGAGACTCTGGCTGAGCTGCAAAAAGAAGGAAAGATTCATTTGGTTGGGCTATCAAACGTCACGCGGGAACACATTGAGCGCGCACGCAAGATTGTTCCCATCATCTCGGTGCAGAACCGTTACAGTTTCGCTGACCGTGAATGGGATTATGTCGTGGACCATTGTGAGCGAAATGGAATCGCCTTCATTCCATGGTTTCCTCTCGGGGCAGGCAAGGTGGCTGGCGAGATCCTCAATCGGGTTGCGAAAGCACACCACAGCACTCCCCTGCAGGTTGCGCTAGCCTGGCTGCTCCAGCGCTCGCCAATCATGCTGCCCATTCCGGGGACTTCTTCGGTTGAGCATCTGCAGGAAAACATTCGGGCGGCTTCGTTGCGGTTAACGAAGGAGGAATACGAGGAGCTCGCAAGTGTCGTCGAGCTGGCCAAGGCCGGCTGATCCCACTAGCCGGGTTGGCTTCAGGGAGGGTGCCGAGCCAATCCACGCAGAAGAATGAAAGACTCACCTGGTGGGCGCACGATTCTCCAGACCGGTTGCAACCAACCATCGTTAAGCCCTCTCGGCGGTATCCACCGCTGCGACGGTGGGTTGTGTCGGACACGCGCTAAGTCCTGATCGGCGAGAATAGCTTCGTTGACTTGGCTCGGACCGCGACCTAAGATGTCCGCGACATGCCGGATTCCGATCCATCCGTCGGCGACACGCCTCCCCAGAGCAGCCTCGATAAACTGGACGGTAGCGATGGGCGTACCACGCCGTCGGTTGCTGGACTCCAGAACGAAACTCCTGCTGATGTAACGGCGTCATCAGTACCACAGATACGAGAACTGGTCCTGAGCTTCTTTCCTCCGGGAAGACGAGCGCAACGCGGGGGACACTGGTTGGCTTCCATCCTCGCGGATTTCATCCGTGCCACGGACCTGGCTACGCGTCTGGACGCTTTTGCAGAGCTGAAAGACTGGATCAGCCAGCCCCCGCTCACGAGCGACGGTATGACGCGGTTGGCAGCGCTCCTGGCCCTCATGGAGTCGCACAGCGACCTGCGTTTCTGGTTTCAGCGCCGAATGCGGGAGATCTTAACCGAGATTCGTTCGGTCGACCTGTTCGCGGAAGCGGGTTTGCACCCGCGGGAAGGCCTGTTATCGGAAGCGTGGCGGCGGTTGATCGAGCGAGTTCTGCCTTCGGCGCGCGAGAGTACTGACCTTTCCAAGTTAGTGCTCCGGCTTTACCCCACAAGCGAATCCATTGACCGCCTGATAGGTCTTCCCGACGAAGACTTCGAGCGCATGGCCCGCTTGCTGTCGCCCGTGAGTGACGCGAACGCGTGGGCGCAGCAGCGTGAAGACCTGACGCAGGCCTTCTACCTTCTGGGCGTGCACGTGGCGGGGATCGGCCTGTCCCCTGAATTGCGCCACCGCAGTCACCCGGGCAGCATCGAAGACTCTCCTTTCTACCAACTTCAGCAAACCGCCGTGGAACTCGTGCGGCAGGGTGGCGCCGCGGTCGCGCTCGAAAACTGGCGCGGGCATGTCGAGCGCTGCCGCGTGGAAATGCAGTACGTGCACCTCCGCCTGGAAGACACTGGAGTCAGTACTTCCCTGGTGTTTGACATGGGAACGATTGAGATGGCCATCTCCCGGATGGAGAGCATCGCCAAGGTTTTGTTTGTCGCGGAGAGGCACGAGTCGGTTGAGGCGGTGAAGCGCCTGCTTGACGATGTTATGAGGGCGCTGCGCAGGGACATGAGCCTACGCGCGCTGTTTCGCGAAAATTCCGCGCTCATGGCGCGTAAAGTGGTCGAGCGCACGGGCAAGGCCGGAGAGCCTTACATCGCCGACTCGCGGAGTGAATACCGGGGGATCTGGAAGGCGTCGTTGGGCGGTGGGTTGCTCACCGTGCTGACCGCAGCCATAAAAATGCGGGTCGTGGAGGCGCAGCTGCCGTTGTTCCTCGAAGGAATGGCCTCAGGAACAAACTACGCTGTCAGTTTCCTGGTGCTGCAGCACTTTCATCTTGCCCTTGCTACTAAGCAACCCTCGGTCACAGCCGCAACTTTTGCGGGCATCGTGCGCGTCACCCGCGGGCGAACCAGGCTGGAGAAACTGGCGGAGTTCATCAGCCGGATCACGCGCAGCCAGCTCGCGTCTGCGGCCGGAAATCTTCTGGCGGTCGGCGTGGGATGCGTGCTGTTTGCCCGCTTGTGGGTCTGGGCTTTTTCGCGTCCTTTCCTGGAAGCTCCAAGCGCGGAATACGTTTACCACACCCTCAACCCCCTGGCTTCCGGGACCATGATTTATGCCGCGCTTACTGGTGTGATCCTGTGGGTTTCAGCGCTGGCCGGTGGCTGGTTCGAGAACTTTGCTACCTACAATCACCTTCCCGCGGCCATCGCCCAACATCCCCTGGGCCGGAAACTGGGGTATGAACGGATGAAGCGGCTGGCAGACACAGTGAATGCCAATCTGTCGAGCTGGACTACCAGCATTGTGCTTGGCTACTTGCTGGGATTCACTCCGGTCGTGGGAGCATTTTTCGGCATCCCGCTTGACGTCCGCCACGTGACGCTTTCAACCGGCACACTGGCACTCGCGGCGGCCAGTTTCGGAAGAGAGTGGATGTACAAAGGCTGGTTCATCCACACACTGTTCGGAATCGCGGTGACATTTGTTCTAAATCTGGGCGTCAGTTTTTCGATTGGGGCTGCGGTCGCCATGAAGGCCTACGGTGTGCCGCGGCGTGACCAACTCAGGTTAATGCGATATACAGCCCTGAGCTTCCTGAAATCTCCACGCCGATTTATTTTCCCTCCGCCGGAAGCAGCAAGCGAGAAGACCGGCTAAGGTCCGCGAGTCGCGCTTATCCAGGCCCAACCAAGCAGGCGGAGCAGCTGATGCTGCGCGAACCCTTGAAAGAGTTCCAACCAAAACCTCGCCCCACCCCCGCCGAACAACTTGGCAAAGGTGGGGCGAACGCGAAAGGACGAACGGAAACAAACTTATCTGCGCCGGCATGTCAATTCAACTGCCAAAACTACCAGCCCGTGCTTGTATTCTGTATCGTTCGTCCTATGCATTAATTCGATTTCGCTTTGTTAACTGCGCGAAGTCGAAACTCGCTTACTGTCCAGCCAGCCCCTTATTGACTAGGACCTTGACTTCGACGCGCCGGTTTTCGGCTCGGCCCGCTGCCGTCTCGTTGGGCGCAGCTGGATCAGCCGTGCCCATCGCTCCGGGCGCTACGATATGCCGCACGGGTACGTTGCCGTCCTGGATCAGGTAAGCAATCACCGCCTGCGCGCGGTCCATGCTTAACTGTTGGTTCATGGCGGCGGCGCCCGAGGAGTCAGCAAAACCCTTTACGGAAATGATGTAGCCGGTCGTGCCCACAGCGTCGTGCGCCAGCTTCGAGAGAGCGGCTTTGTCGCTCGCCGAGATTGTTGATTTTCCGACTGCGAAGTTGACGCTAATGTCGGCCTTAGTGTCATACTCGCTCAACTCGGAGAATCGCTTGGTGGTCTCCTGGATTTGCTGTTGATTAGCTGAAATGGCTTGCTGATTGGCCGAAGTGGCCGCTTGATTCGCAGAGATGTCTGCCGAATTAGCTTGAATTGCCTGCTGATTCGCCTGCGTAGCCTGTTTGTTCGCCGCAATATTCCCGGTGTTGGTCTGGACGGCCTGCTTGGTCGGCGTCAAGCCAGCTTGAATGGCTTCGGCCATTTGCAGATCGTCCGCGTCGAACGTGATGGACTTGGCCACCACCCTGCTCTGCGCATCGCCGACGCCTTCGGCTGTGACCCTGAGTCCAGGGACCAGGACTGTGACTGACATTTGCTTCTTGCGCATACCAAGCCCTTTTGGCTGCTGCACCTTGGTGTCATCGTTCAGAACGACGGTCACGTTTCCGGCATCAGTGGCCAAGACGACAGTCTCTCCCGTTCGAGTGGCGATGACACCCTTAACCTTAGCCTTCTCGCCGTTCGATACGCCGAAGGCCAACCCGACTAACAAACAGCACTGCACTGCACTGCATACCATCATCGATTTCGATGTTCGCATCATAATGAGTTGTTCATCCTTTCCATCGGTTGTGCGCGACTCGCCGGAGCAAAACCAGCCTGCGCGTTTGTGCCCTTGTACAGGGCCAAGCACTCCTACAGCCACAATTTAGCGTCAGGTTCGAGAACCTGTTCCTACCCTGTTTTGTCTAGTCGAAATATGCAAGGGGCACAACTAGGAGAATTAACAGTCCGACGACATCAGACAACGAGTCACTTCAAGCCTTCAACGAGGTAGCGATCGGAGAGCGTCCGGATGTAGCCGTAGACATAAGCATAATCGTCCTGAGGACTAAATCTCGATCCACCGTTCAATTCGAGCGCCACCTATAACGTGCTTGTTAAGCGTGTATTTGAGCGCCGACACGCCGGACCGACGACAGTCCCTTAAGGCTTACCCAAAAACGCCAGAAAGGCCCCCGATCGGGGAGCTTCTGGCCAGCTCCACTCATGTACTTTTGCTCCGGCAAGACGATGCATTTTTACTCTGGCGTTGACAGTCTCACCTGAATATGGCGGCGCCTAAGATGTCTCACTTATTTCACGAGAGACAGGTCCCTTTCATGCGGCATCTCAGAGGCGGGAACCCCGCCCACCGGCGCATCTTTACAGCCGCGCCGGCCGCACTCGTGATCCTCATGGTCGCGGTGGTACCGCAGAAGACCACATCCAAGATGGCCAGGCTGGGCACGGGGCTCGAGGGCGCGAAGTAAACGCCGCTGCCATCATTGCCAGTATAGAAGGCGCCGTGGTCGAACATGCCAGCACCGTTCGCTGCCTGGATCTTCACAAAGGCGTTATTGCCTCCGGCTACGTTGCCCATCGCGACGGCGCCGTATTCCAGGTCAGTACCACCCAGGAACACATCGGCAGAGGCAGCCGTGTCCTTGCTCGAAACCTTTAAGTAGCCGAGCGGCCCAGATGCGCCAACCAGCTCGTGGCTCGAGATGGAGAGGCTGCCACCCGTTAATACAACCCAGTTCGTTCCGCGGTGCGGACGGCTGAAAGCGTCCGAGCCTCCGGCCAGGGCCGACGTGGCGGACAGCGATACGGCGACAGCCAAGGCGACGATCTTGCAGATGAGAGTGTTCTTCGTGTGAAGCTCCTTCTTGTTTGACCCGAGATTCCCCGGATGACATCGAGTTGGAAGGGAAACTATATCTCCGCCTGCGTCACGCAAAACGTGAAATTTACATGACATCAAGCCAGCTTGGGGTTTCGTGGGTGGCTGGCCACCTTTATGTGGGTGGGTGCGTGCCTGCTGACCCGGCGCGCAGTCCCGTTTTTCTGTTGACCGGAATCCTCAAAGTAGATAACATCAATCGATATAGCATTATCTCGAAGATAACAAGCGATCCTTGAAAAATCTGGCCGCTGAAGCTGGCCCGCTCGCTCACGGCTCTCCAATCCCAATCCCAAATCGGGATCGCGAGCCATAGGCTCCAGCGATAAGTCCCATGTTCTCTAGATTTTGCGTGTAAGCCTGCAAACAAAGATCTAGCACATAGTCAAAATTTAGATCTCTTGTTTTCTAGATTTTGCAGCCAACAAGGCAAGGAGGCCGATGTTAAATAGTAATCCTCCTCCCCATTTTGGTCCAAGTCGACGGGATCCTCATCATGCAGGGGACCAGTATCAAACCCCGCCGCGCGTACAGCACCGCTGACGCTGCTAAATTCTGGATTGTAACCGCCGATCACAACTGACTTCATTAGTACTGTTCGCGCCGAAGCTCGAGTAGCCGTCATCCTGGCACGCGCTGTTCGGGCTAGGATGGTAATGAAGCCAAGTATTGAATGCCACTTGATTGCTGATCTGCCACATCGACGGCATGGAGCGCGTTGCGGCCGCGCCAATCCCCTTATTCGCTACCCCGTTCAGCATGCTCGGACTGCCGAATTGAGACGAGACAACTCCCCACTTTGCAGGTCTGATAGTTGCGGTTCGTTTCGGATGAGTGCGCGTTCGAATTGTCGGATTGTATCTTAGGGCGAGAGTCGCATCTTTCCGCAGAACTCCCAAGTCTTTTGACGAAATGTTGGTAAACCCTGCGCCCGCTAGCAACGTGGCAAACACCGACGATGATGCGAACATAACAAAAAATGCAAGTAATTTCAGCTTCACGATTCCCCCAAAATACTGGCCAGACGCCTTACCTTTTTTGTTGTTCTTATCGTGGCTAAGGTTGCCTGGGAGGAGTTCAGTAGGCACTATTGCTTACGCCTTTGTACGACCACGGGCGGAGATTGCCCAGAGACGGTCCTCGGGGCAAATGAGAAAGGGGTAAGCGGCACGACTCCTCCTATTTTACATCCTCGCCTAGCGCGCGAAAATGCCGCAAATCGGCGAACTGCGTCGCGTTTGCTCGCGCTAAAATAAACTCAGTGTCGACCACGTACATCTCCGCACGGAGCAAACATTCCAAAACCCTTTGCCGAGCCGGTCACACACCGAAGCGTGGAACGTCCGCCAGAAAACCAGGCATTATTTCTCTTTTTGGAAACTCGATAAAGTCGGTCCTGATTCCCCTTCTCTTGGCTGGTGCCGCAGGGGCTTATGTGGCGCAAAGCGCTACCTCTAACGACTCGGTACGATCCCAAATCATCCCGCTTCTCACTCAGGCCATCGACTGGTACCGTCAAACTCAGCAGGAGCAGCATTTGGCCACGGAACCAAGTGATTTAACCTTCATGGCCGACAATCGACGGATTGCTGACCAAGTCGTCCGGCTGGCTTTTGAATTCGCCCGACAAGAGGAACAGCGGCTAGCGAAACGGTCGAAGGCGAATGAAACGTTGAAGCCGAGCGGCGCATTGTCCGAGTACGAAAGTCTGGTCCAGACGGCAGCCGAGACGGATCAGTTAGTCCAACAAACACAAAGTGAGGTCGAGTCGCTTAAACAGGGGTTGGAGAAAGCGCCCGCAAGCAAGCGTAGCCACATCGCAGCGCAGCTTTCTGAAACCCAAAGCGAATTGACGCTCTTTCAGGCCCGCCAACAGGGGTTGCACAGCATGCTGGATTTCCTGAATGAGGCTTCGACCGCGAGCGGAACCGTTGGACTTCGATCCCAAATTGAAGAGTTGGCTCGCAGCCTACCGGCTGCGTTGAGCAATGCCAACGGCAGCGAAAACACTCCCGCTGTGAACCAGCAGCCCAGTCCAGTCGCTAGCAACATCATCAACAAATTACCGAGTGCGAACATGTGGGCGCTTGCGGGTGAGCTTTTCCAGCTCTCGAGCAAGCGCCGCACTCTGGTCAACGAGATCCACGCAACCGAAGCCCTGGAGCAGAGTTCCAAACAGCTTCGGTCCCCTCTATTCAGTCGTTTCAATCAACTGATTGAGACCGGGAACCAGTTGGCGAAGCAGGCCGACACCAGCGATCAAAAGGGGCTGGCCCAAGAGAGGCAGCAATTAGACGCTCTCACCGCCGAGTATAAGCAGCTTTCAGCGACACTGGCTCCACTGGGGAAGCAAGCCATCTTGCTCGATCTCTATAAGAGGAGCCTTTCCAGTTGGCAGGCCGATGTTGCAGGTGAATTCAAGGACAAAATAAAAAGCTTGCTCGTCAGGCTAGCGGGCTTGGCGATAGTGCTGGGCGCTGTCTTTGTCATCGGAGAGATCTGGAGAAAAGCGATCTTTCGTTACGTACACGACGCGCGACGTCGCTACCAATTCTTGCTGATCCGCAGGATCGTGCTTTGGAGTGCGGCTGGGATCGTTCTTATATTCGCTTTTATCGCGGAATTGGGGGCGGTGGCGACCTTCGCGGGACTCATCACGGCGGGTGTCGCCGTAGCTTTGCAGAGCGTCATTGTGTCGATTGTGGGCTACTTTTTTCTGATCGGAAAATTCGGCATTCGGGTTGGAGATCGAGTACAGGCAGGGTCGGTGAATGGAGAAGTCGCGGAGATCGGACTGGTGCGATTTCATTTAATGGAACTGAGCACCGCGGGGGCGGATGCTGTGCCTACCGGCCGAGTGGTAGCCTTCTCGAATTCTGTGGTGTTTCAGTCGACATCCGCGATCTTTAAGCAGATTCCGGGAACGAATTTCACTTGGCACGAGATCTCGCTGCAGTTTGCGCCAGAAATTGATTACCGGCTCCTCCGTAGCCGGCTGGAGGAGGCTGCGAACACCGCCTTAGCTCACTACCGCGACCTATTGGAGCGGCAGCGAAGACAGATGGAGATGACCTTGTCTTCGATCTCAGAAACGGAACTGAAGCCGCGGGTTCGCATTCACTTCACGACTTCGGCCCTTGAGGTTATGGTTCGCTTTCCTGTGGTTTTGGAGAAGGCGGGTGAAATCGACGAGCAGGTCATCAGTGAATTGTTCGCCGCGGTTGATCGAGAGCCCAAATTTAAACTGATCAGTTCCACGGTACCTGCTGTAAAAACCGACGCGTAAACCAGCTCGCGCGAACAGATTTCTCAATCATGCGTCGCGCCAAGGCTAAAGCATTCCCAGATGGTCCGGATACTTCGCCTGCAAAGAACTTATCAGGACTTCAAATTCGGGAAGACCGCGCAGCTTCTCGAGACCAGCGTCTTTCACGAAAAACGGCCAGCACGCGAATCCGGTACTGACACTCCTCTCCAGCCATTCAAAAGCCGCTTCTGGGCGCCCCAACAGCACGAGAATGCAAGCGACCTGATAGTAGGTGGGGTGAGCATGTCCAAAGGATTTTGGGCTGGCGCAAGCCCGGTTCAGGCACTCCAGAGCGGGTTCAGTCTTTCAGTCAAAGCATAAAACCCACCTTGAAGACTGATGATGAGTGGTTCTTCAGGCAACACCCGCAGCGCTTCATTCAGCAGAACTTTCGCCTCTTTCCAATTCCTCGTCATCATGGCCGGCTACGGAGCAAAATAGTGAGGATACTGGTTGCCTGGGTTCTCGGCTCGAGTGCCCGCCGCAGTTCTGCAATCGCCGCAAGATGCCGAAAGTTCTTGGAGGGTCCCCATAACAGAAAAGCATTGGCGACGTACCTTCGGGCAAATCCGGATCCACTTCCAGCGCGCGACGGCAGTAAAACTCCGCATTCTCCAGCTACAGGGCGGCTGGATCGAACTCGAAGTGACGAGTGGTACACACAATCGAAAGAGTGGCATGAGCGAGGGCGAAAGCGGGATCTCGAGTGACCGCGTTGATCAGTTGCTGGGCCGCGTCGTCCAGCAGCGCGGGATCGCCGGACGAGCTAAGCCTGTAGCCGCGCATGAATTCCGCATCAGCTAGCGGGTCCTTGCTGTGCCGGGGGCGACGCTGGACCTCCGGTAGACGCAACGGCCTGTTTAATGCGCCAGCGATTTGCTTGGCGATCTCCTCTTCGAAGTAGAAGAGACGGTTCACGTCGGGATCGCATTTCCGTGTGAAGCAAGGGCTTTGCAAATGAGTGTCAAACATTTCCAACGAAACACGCAGCTGCCCTTTGGATTCCCGAATGGGCGGCGTGGACCACGAAGTGGACACCCATGCGTGAGGCAATGTCCGAAGCCGTCGCTTCCGTCGGCAGATTCAGTACCGACGAAGTCGGCAAAACGTCCACACCTTGCAGATTTCCAAGGCGCGAAACCAGTGCATCGGCAAACCCAAGGCCCTGATCATCGGTGACAGTCCCCACAAGAAACAATGGCAGCACCGCGAGTGACGAGCGCTCGCCCCACCCGGACGAACGCTCCCGTTCAATCCCAATTGGGTAACGATGTTCGAAGTTGGCAGTTCGGGTAGCAAGCATCAATCACCCGAAACGGGCCGATAAATCGGTACCCTTTTCCTACCACGGTCTCCAGGAAGCGCAGTTTTGGTCGAGTTATCGCCCAGAGCCGTCCGGATTTTTCGCACGATGTTGTTGATGTTTGGTTC
>Ga0210396_10006642_pt1 | contig 11056 bp, 9 predicted proteins | sample IncBWH17OmetaG_FD_155466 | JGI IMG/M metagenome (GOLD analysis project Ga0210396, IMG submission 155466) | Forest soil microbial communities from Barre Woods Harvard Forest LTER site, Petersham, Massachusetts, United States - Inc-BW-H-17-O ...
TACGCGAAAACAGAAGAGCTAATTGCGTTGGGCGGAGAAGCCTCGAAGTTCAGCGGCATTTATGCCACGCACATGCGCGACGAAGGCGACCGCGTGATCCCCGCTATCGATGAAGCTATACGCATTGGACGTGAAGCGCATATTCCGGTTGAGATCTGGCACATCAAGGTCGCAGGGAAAGAAAATTGGGGACGCATGCCCGAGGTGGTGGCGAAGATTAATGCTGCACGCGCCGATGGCCTCGACATAAGTGCGAACACCTATGCTTATACGGCGTGGTTCAATACGATGTCTGCATTCATTCCCCCTTGGGCGCACGATGGCGGTGACACCAAACTGGTCGAGCGCTTGAAAGATCCGGCCATGCGACAGCGCATTCGCAAAGATTTGCTGACATCTTCAAACGCCTGGCAGAACGAATGGCAGGAGATTCCCGGGCCAGAATCGGTTCTCATTGGGGTGGTGCAGAATCCGAAACTATTGCCGCTGCAAGGAAAGACGCTGGCTGAAGTCGCGAAAACCTGGAACAAAGATCCGATGGACGCTCTTTTCGATTTGCTGATTGAAGACAACGCATTCACCGAGGTCGCGGTTTTCGGGATGTCCGAGCCGGACGTTACGCTCGCGCTGCAGCAGCCGTGGGTTTCTATCGACAACGATTCGGAGGGTACTTCGCCGGAGGGAATCTTAGGTCAGGAGCATCCCCATCCCCGGGCCTATGGCACTTTTCCGCGGATTCTGCGGAAGTATGTGCGCGAAGAGAAAAAACTAACCCTGGAAGATGCTATCCGCAAATTTTCTGCGCTGCCGGCGCAACGCATGCGCCTGACCGATCGCGGAGTTTTAAAGGCAGGCATGTGGGCCGACTTGGTAGTCTTCGATCCCGCGACCATACGCGATGTGGCTACGTTTGATAATCCAAATCAGCTGTCGCAAGGAATGGAATACGTGCTGGTAAATGGGATCGCTTGTGATTGATCAAGGGAAAATGACGGGCGCGAAGCCAGGAAAAGTATTGCGCGGGCGAGGTTACGTGCCTTGAAACCCATTTTTCTCAACTCAGGTCTAATGCCAACCGTATTGCACTTGTGATCCGCGCCATTGTTGAATCCGTTAAGCGGCCAAGTGGCGGATAGCGGATGAGCCCCGTGGACAATGTCGTGACTTGATCGCACTTGGCCCATGAGTTGCGATCCAACCCGCCCTCCCCTCGCGGGACGGCTACCCTAATCGAGAACCGACGATGTTCGACCGATGTGACCGGCACGACGCAAACATCAAGAGCATACCGATTGAGCGCGTCGCTGGAAATTATGAGGGCCGGTCGCTCCTTGTCCAAGCCGACCAAACAGATTTCACCGCGTCGAGGAAACCAGTTTAAAGGAACGGAGTGCGGCCTCACGTTAATCCCTTTCGAACGAGCGAAGCGAAACCTTTTCGAATGCCCGCTCCTCCCGCCTGTCGCCTTGCTTAACGGCCGAATAAAACAGGGCCGCCTCATGCTCCAGTTCGTTGCGCCGTTCCACTTCAAGGGCTAACTTCAGCAATTCATTCACGCGCTCGCTCGTGGATCGATCGCCCTTGGTGCGCTCAACCACGGTTAAGAGAGATTCTTCCACCGTAAAGGTCTTAGCCTTTCTCATATGAATAATATTACATTATATAACAGATCGATGAGTGCAACAAATAACAAGAGGAGTACGAAAACCAGCAGAATGATAAGCTTACGGTTTAAGAGCGGCTTGGGTTTCTGAAGGCAAGATCGGCGAGACATGCGGCTCGGTTAAGGTGCCGGTGATATTAAAACCCTGCGCGCCTTCGCGAAGCAGTCTGATATTCAAAATACGGCCCAGAGACGCAGTGCCGCTGATTCGATAGATGTTCGATGCGCTGTCGAGCTTACCATCCTCAATTTCAAAGCTGCCATCGTGCATTGCTAACTGCAGGGACAAACGATGAATCGGAAGCGGGCCGCTGCTATCATTGAGTGCCACGTGGCCCAATAGACCCTCCCGAGCCTCAACCTTCCATGCGCTGTTGGCTGAAGAAAACAATTCAGCCGCGTCTAGACCCGACGTTTTTACGCGATACGTAGCCGTAGCCGAACCCGTGATCCAGGCATCGTTCATGCTTTCAGAAAGTTGATCGAGGACAACATTTTCGAATTCACCTTTTCCGCTGTACTGCGGAGGTTTCGCGGTGAAGTTTGCTTCCCACTCGCCAACATGCTTTCCGCCCAGGACATCAGCACGCAGATCGGATACTCGCAGCTTGCCCTTATCCAGTTCCACCTTTGCCGAAACCCGACTTCCCACAAGTTTGCGAACAACCACTCGATTCACCGAGAGCTTGCCCACTGCGTTTATTGTTAGCAGGTAGGGAGTTCCAATTGGGGGTGACGAAAGGAAGTGGTACCACGGCTGTTTGCGGACGTACGGATTGATCACCTGGTTGAGCTCATCAGTTGAAATTTCGTCAGCGCGTAGATCGAAGCGCACAGGACAGGATTCGGGCACAACGCACTGTCTCGGAAGAGTGAGCGATCCGCGCCAGGAAATATCTGCGATCGAAGCCGTCAGCTTTTGCACGCTGATCTGTTCTGGCGTCAAAATGAGGTTCGCGGATGCAATTTCTAACGGCGCATTCAAGCCGCGCAACGTCGCGTGAATGGAATGTAGTTGCGCCTTGCCGACGGCTCTTGGCGCGGTGAATCCCGCCCAACTGCCCGCAATCTGCAGATCGACATTGGCCTGGCCTTCGGCGTTTGGCTGCTGCGTCGGAATTCCCACTGTGCGCGCGACCTGCAACAAACGTTGCAACTGCGCATCACCCTGGATGGCGAAACCGTAGCCGGAATGCGCAATCCAGCCTTTCACAATGGCAGGACCTCCTCGGCCCAGGGCTAAATTGAACGGACCGATTTCCAGGCGCGTCTCTGCGATGACCCGTGCGGCTGCTGATTTGGGATGTGTGCCCGCGGACACTACGAGAGGAACATCGCCCAGCAACAATTCCGCTTTGTTTAACTTCGATCCGAGTTCGACGCCGGAAGCTTCGCCGCGGCCCTCCCAGACTAAGTCGCTCGATCGCGCATTGATGCTGCGCTCAAGCTTCAAATCTCCATTCAGCCGGCCCGCGGCGATTAAATCATCCGCCACCCCTTGTTTCGCGTGCCGTAGGAATGCAACCAGAGATTGAACTGGCAAATCATGCGCGGTCAACGCGAGATTGTAATCGCGAGATGAGAATGGTCCGGAGATGCTGCCGGCGAGAGTCACCGACCCGTCACTCACAGGCGCCGTGCAGGCAACCTCAGATAAAATGTGATTCTGCGAACTATAACGGCCACTGCACTGGCCGCCCAGCCGTAAATTGCCGCTTCCAAAAATGTCATAGCGGCGGAAGTCCTGCAGTGAGGCCGCGGCCACAATCGCCAGGTTCGCGGGCGTACCGGACAGCGTGGTAGAAACGGTTAGACCGCCGCGCCAGCCTTTGTCACGGCCATATGCGAGCTTCGTCAACTGGCCGAGTTGCCCACGATTCCATTGCAATGTGAATTGTACGGGGGTATCGCTCAGTGATGCGGCTCTTTGCCAAGAACCATCGACGGAGAGGGTTCCGGTATCGCTAAGATTGAAATCGGTTCGCACCGGCTGCGCTTTCAGCCGCATCCCCCAGGCATTTTCCGAGTCCTGCCATAAAGCGAAATCTGCATCGGTCAATGCGTATGGTTTTTTCTCCGGACCGAACTTGAAGTTGATGCGGCCTCGGTCCGCCTCAATGTAAGGAAAGCCCGGACGCGTTTCGGTTTTCGCCTTGCTGGTTGGGGCAATTGGAACTTTGGCTGCCCTCTCGATGAGATTTTCCAAATTCCAATGTCCCGCTGAGTTCCGTACCAGATTGAGGCTGGGTTCCGTGAGGCTCAGCCGCGCGATCTCGATGCGTCCGCGCAGCAACGATGTTATCCGCAGCGAAGCCGTCACGTCAGAGGAGCGAAGCAGCGGTTCAGCTCCAAAGGCCGGATCTTCATGCACCACGAAGTTTTGCAGATCGAATCCAGGTTGCGGAAGCAGACGCAACTTTACTGCTGCCACATCGACTGGCCGGCCCAACGCCAGACTGATGGAAGTAACAATGCGCGTTCGCAGGCGATTGGCGCCCGGCCTGATAAGGAAAAGCGCAAGAAGCACCACAACTAACACAACGACCACGCGCTTCGATCGCGGAAAACTCACTGAACTATCCTGAAAGTACGCCGCCAGCGGGTTTCGTCGAAAAAGTGAACCACCACATGGACCAGAAACCCGATTCGCTGGCTGACTGCCCGCTCCAGATATTGCCCGGGTGGTGTCTCAAATGACCAGTAAATAAACATTGGCCGTCCAATCACATTTTCTTGCGGGATAAAACCCCAATAACGGCTGTCCAGACTCACATCGCGGTTGTCTCCCATGCCGAAATAACTATTGGGAGGAATCACTACGTCACCACCCTCAATGTGTTGCGGCAAAGAAAGCTCCCACTCCGGAGTTACATTGCTGAACTCTGTTGGCGGAACCGAGGGGAAATTATCGCGATAAGGATTGTAGCTGGCCTCGCCTCCCTGATGAATCACGTAGGGTTCATCCAGCTTCTGTCCGTTGCGGTAGACGACACCATCGCGTAGATGAATGCGGTCGCCGGGAATGCCGATGATTCGCTTCACCACGTAGAGTCCAGGTTCCGCGGGAGAAAGAAATACCACGATGTCGCCGTGCCGAATCTGCCGGTAAGGAAGAATCGGACCAAGCCATTTCGTTCGCGGCGCGAACTGTTCGCGATTCACAAATACGTGGTCGCCGATCAGCAGCGTGTTTTCCATCGAGCTGGAGGGAATCTCAAACGCCTGCACGATGAACGTAATGATGAAAAGTCCTGTTACCAATACTGCGGCGAGAGACGCGAGAAACTCAACCGTAGTTTCACGCGGTTTTTCCGGCTGCGTATTTTCTTTCTTAGCCACTATTTTTTGTCCCGTCAGCGGGCGATATCGCCCTTAGTTAACTACTCGAAATGTCCGGTTCCAGCGAGTGAGCTGAAACAAATGGCTGACCGCGTAGGCGAAGTGATAAAGTTTATCACCCGGCGTGGAATTAACCGGCATATCGTCCTCCGCGCTACGCACCGACCAATAAATCAGCAAGGGCCGCCCGATAATGTTTTCCCGCGGCACGAAGCCCCAATAACGGCTGTCCAGGCTCTCGTCACGATTATCGCCGAGCACAAAGTAATGCCCTTCGGGGATAATCAACTCGCCATCTTCGACTAGTTTCTTCATCTGCAACCACCAGCCGCCCTCCAACCCTGGAACCGGGATATCCGTCCGTGGAAACTCATCGCGAAAAATGTCATGCATCGGTGAGCTGTAACGCACATAGGGTTCCCTCAGCAATGAGCCGTCGATGTAGACCTGCCGATTGATCAGGCGAATGCGATCGCCCGGCACCCCGACCACGCGCTTAACGAAGTGCTCGCTGGGATGAACCGGGTAATGGAACACGACGATATCGCCGCGATGCACGGTGCGGTATGGCAGGATGCGATCCAAGAACCTGCTGCCCCCGTAACACAATTTGTCCACCAAAAGGTAATCGCCAATCAGTAGAGTGTTCTCCATGGATTCCGAAGGAATCTGAAAAGCCTGAATGATGAAGGTAATTACAAAAACTGCGATCACTACCGTGGTCAACAGCGATTGCAGTGAGACTAACCAATCAGGATGTGGCGTTTTACCCATCACCGCTCCGGCACGGAGAATCCTTTGCCGGGCATCTTAGTAGACAAAGCTTCCGAAAGCGAAGTGAGATGTTCCAGCACCTGTTGTGCGGCGCCCTGTTCGGCGTTCTTTTTGGTAGAGCCCTCGGCTCGGCCAATAAACTCGGTCTCGCCGTGATTGCCTGGGGATTGCAGCCGAACCTCAACCGTAAAAGTCTTGCTGTGTTCCGGCCCTAGCTCTTTTACTAACACATAAGATGCCTGCGGCCGGCCGGTCGCCTGTAACTTCTCCTGCAAAGCCGACTTGTAATCGGTGAGCGGCAAACTGCTGCCGTTTCGGGCCATGTTTTCTAACTCCGGAACGACTACATGCTGTAACACCGTGCGCCGCACCATCTCCAGGCCACTGTCCACGTACATGGCGCCGAGCACAGCTTCCAGTCCGTCCACCAGCAGCGCAGTTTTATTGCGGCCTCCGCTTTTTTCTTCGCCGCGACCCAGCCGCAAATAATGTCCCAATTCCAAACGGCGTGCTACTTGAATCAAGTGCCTTTCACTGACAAGATGCGCTCGGAGTTTCGACAGCTCTCCTTCACGAAAATGGGGGAAACGGTGAAACAGTTCTTCGGTCGTGACCAGCCCAAGCACTGCATCCCCGAGGAGTTCAAGTTGCTCATTGTCTTCGACCCTGGCTGGCGTGGGCGTCTGTAGGGATTCGAGTTCGCGCGCCTGTGAGCTATGAGTCAGAGCCTGCTCCAATAACCTCGGCCGTGAGAATTGGTATCCCAGAGCCTGCTCCAATTCCGACATATCGCGTGGCTTCATGGCTTCACTGAAATTTTGAGGCTAATGTGTACTTCGACGCCAAGTCGCACCAATACCTCCGGTCTCGCAGCAATATCTCTCTCGGCGCGCATTCCTCTGGCTAGTGAGGAGGTTGCGTTGCGTTGGGAGTCCCAGGAGTTGGTGGCTTGGACGCCGGGGTCGGACTGCCGGCACTGGGAATTACACTTCCCGTCAACTGCATTAAGCGGTCCCGTTCGTGGCGCGCTGTAGTGCCTGCCGCAGTTCCATCTTGAGTCAAATCGACCGCCTTATTAGCCTCATTCAAAGCATCCGAATATTTTCCCTGTTTATCGAGCGCCAGTGCCAACCGCAATACCACTACGGGGTCCGGCTGCGAAGGATAAGCGTCGATCGACTTGCGAAAATATCCTTCTGCGTCAGTATATTTTTCCTGATCGTATTGGATCGTTCCCAGAACCGAGTAAGCCGTGGATCGCAAAAGTCCCTTGTATGCATCGAGCTGAGCTTGCGGCACGTTGGCCGGCGCTGGCACATCCGTATCGACGGTTTCCAAAGCGTGCTGCGCATATTTCGAAGCTTGATCGAAGCGCTGAGCCTTATCCAGATCAGTAGGGCGCGTTTTTTCGGCAAGCACTTCTGCGGAAGCAATCAGGGCCTCTGGATCGTCGGGATCGAGTTTTAGCAGCTTCTGCGCCATCTCTGCCATCTTGTCGCCGTTATTGGCATTCTGATATCCGCGCATGGCCGCCTTGTAGAGCAGCACGCGCAATTCGCTATCAGGGAACTTGGCCGCGAAGTCGTCAGCCGCTTTCTCCATGGCGGCCGGATCCTTCTGACTTGCCATCGCGGTGTTATAGGCGTCGAACTCCGGCTGCGTCTTGGCTTGTGGAGGTCGTTTACCTGGCGGCGCGGTCGTGGCGGAACCCTGTTGTGTCGAACCTTGCTGCGCCCCGCCCTGCGCTCCAGCAGGCTGCGTCTGTTGGCTCGGAGCCTGCGCCACTGCAAAAACCGCAACCGCTAGCATTCCCAACATAATGGCTAATCGCTTCATGCTTTCTCCTTGAATATTCTTCTGTCTCCTGTAATTTTACTGCTGCGGATGGCTGGGCGGCTCATAAGGCTGTGCGATGCCGTGCTCAGCTGCGGCTTTGGCCTCAGGCAACGATCCGCCCGCGCTCAACGCCGCCCGATACTGGTCGAGAGCCGCCTCTCGATCTTCTTGCAGGTCAAAGATCCGTCCCAGATAAATATGAGACCACGCCAATACCTTGGGTTCATGGGCAACCCCTAAAGCCTGCTGGAAATAATTTCGGGCGCCCTGCATATCGCGATTCATCGTGGCCACTTCTGCCAGAATGAAAAGCGCGCGGCCCGGATCTTCCTTCTTTTCATCCAGCGCCTGTTGCGCCAGTTTCTTTGCGCCTTCCGGATCTCCCGTCGATAATCGCTGCTCGGCGGTCATCAATAGTTTGGTGTCTGCGGGACGGGACAAATGCAGCAGCTCAGGATCCGCCTTGCTGGCAAACTTTATCTCGGCTACGTTTTTCTGTTCCTTGCGCACGTCGATCCCGCTAACCATATCTCCGTAAGCGATGCGCAATCCAGCCGGACTCTTCTCGAACTTTATCAGCGCCTGGTAAAAGTATGGCGTGAGAATGAAGCCCTGTTGAACTGATTGCTCGACCAACTGTTGCCGCTGCGTTTCCGGAGTCTTGCTCGTGCCGATAGTGCGCGCTTCGACCGCGCGTATCAGGCACTCGGTCATCAGTAGCGAAGCATCCGTCTTGAAGCTCTCGTCCATGGGGGCGCTTTTGACATTCTCCAACAACGGTTTCAAATGACTGATGGCAGCGGGATACTTCAGCGCCAGCGGATCGAGCAGGTAATGCAAATATGTGTGCCGGATCTGGTCTACCTTGAGGCTGGAACTTGTCCCAGGAGAAATTATCACGTAGTAATCGGCGCCATAATTGCGCGCATTGGCTTGTCCGGGGGATCCCATAGGATCGAGATAAACCGTGAATGCGCGTCCCAGAAATCCGGCGGACGGCAGTTTCAGGTAAACCTCAGTATCGAACAGCACCTTCGACAACGGTTCGTGATAGCGCGCAGTCAAATCAGCATAAGCTGCTTGATGGCGTATCCAGATGGCGTGCAGGCCAGCCTCGCCATAAAATTTCTGCAGAGGCTGCACGAAGCCGGAAACAAAGCTCGCGTCCGGTGGCAGTTCGGCTTCTTTGACTTTTAACGTGAGCTCGGGCGGCGGATTGAGAAAGAGCGCCAATGAAACGTACTGCGCCAGGGTGCGACCAGGATCGTCCTGCTGATGCTCAGAGTAGAATTGGCACATCGCGGCGGTCGACTCTTTTGCCCCCGGCGACGCTTCAATAGTTTTCGTGACTTCAGCACGAATCTCGGCGCGGAGCGGCACAGACACGCTCAGGTCCGAATCGTAGCCACAGGCGTTAATGGCGGTCAGGACGCTAAACAAAGCCTCATTATTATCAAGCGCGACTTTCGGCGTATTTTCAGCAACGCAAAATTGCCCGACCAGTCCAAGCAAAGCCACAAACAGCGAAATTCGATACTGACGGACCAGGAGTCCTCCTGCACAGTGGGCGGGATATATTTGTTACATTGTCAGTTTAAGAGGTTCCGAGCAGAGGGTCAATCAAGCCATTGGCTCTCAGTTGTTAGCCGTTAGCCAGGAACTTTGCGGCCAAACGATTTGCGGTTAGCTAAAAGCCAAGAGCGAAAAGCTAATGGCTGATTCCTATCCCTTCACGCTAATCTTCGAAAACGACAAAACCGCGCGCCCCGACCTCGGCTGGCCCATAAAAGTTGCGGGACGGAAAGTGGTGAAGATGAGCATATTCTTGACTTGCGGCGGCAAACCCTTCGTATCCTCCGGACTCGAGAGCACTCGGTAATCCTGCACCCGGCCGTTCGAATCGACATAGGCTTCAATTACCAGCGAATCATCTGCGATGGATTCCATTGGGGGCACAAACGCTGATTGTTGCAATTGCGGAGCGGTGTTCAACATCAATGGAACATCAGCATTATCCGCCTGCAATGGTAAGGCGAGGAAGCCCATCAGAAATCCGAAAATCACTATCGCGGTTACCAAACCAGCCGTCGCCGGAACCATGAACATCTGGATGGCATTTTCAATTCGCATCCGGAAATCGTCGAAGTGCGGACGAGTTGCTCGCGCCACTTCTCGCGAAATCGCCAGCCGCAATTTTAGTGAAAGGTCTTCAGGAGCTTTTCGATGGCGCACCTTTGCCAACAATTGCTGGGTTTGACGAAGCGAAACATATTCCCGCTGGCAGTCTATGCACCGATCCAGGTGCCGACTGAGACCGAGCATCTCCGTTCCAGTGACCGCCCCATCAAGATAAGCCGAGAACATCGATTTAGCTTCAGTGCACTTCATGATGCCACCTCGAATTCCCGTCCGTTGCACGAAACGCGGGCGCGGGAAGCAGGTTTCTGCTGACGTTCAGCATCCTGGAGTCCTAATTCAGCTCCGACCTCTTCTACATATGCCGCGAGCCGCTGCCGCAGCGCTTCTCGACCGCGGGGCAATCGTGATTTCACAGTCCCCAGCGAAACCTGGGTGACTTCCGCAATCTCCTCGTATGACATTTCTTCGAGGTCGCGAAGAATCAGCGTAGTCCGGTACGGTTCAGAGACCTTACGAAGTTCTGCCTCAACTCGCGCCCGGACTTCTTCGTGAGCAACGCGATCGAAAGGTGAATCGGCACCATCGACTAACGAATCTTTTATCGCTGACACGAACTCTGCGTCGGAAGAAACCCGCGACGGTTCCATGGATGTTTCTTTTGATTTGTGTCGAAACCACCAGCGCCGCCGGTTCGAAGCTTCATGAACTGCAATGCGGTAAATCCAGGTTTTCAGGCTTGACTGTCCATTGAAATGTTTTATTCCGCGGAAGACTTTCAGAAACACTTCCTGGGTGGTGTCCGCAGCGTCTGCCGGATCAGTTACCATCCGGTAAACCAGGCTATAGATCGGCTGATGAAATTCTCCGATAAGCCAGACATACGCTTCCTCGGATCCCGCTTTGAGTTCGGCTACGATCGCAGCTTCCGCCGTTCGGACGCCGATTGCTCCCGCTAAATCACCCACAGTGGTTGCTCCCGCCATCGCCCTCATGGCCTAAGCTCCATTATAAGTGTCTTTCGGTTATAAGCCTTGGTCAAAATTTGAGCCATAGCGCCTTTCGACTTGCCTGAAAACACGCCATTTCCCTACATCTATAGACCCCGAAGCCCGCTTGGAAGTTCCAAAGATTGCAGCAGGATCCAGTTACCAGATAACCGTGATTGACCCTTTAGCATCTAAGTGCCCATAAAAATTAATGTGACTGTAAAACTGCTTTAATGGTGCCAACTTATATTAGTGATAACAAGGGTTCGCGGTCGTACCGTTTGCAGTTTAAGCGAAAATATTTGCACCATTCCCAAGG
>Ga0210396_10006646_pt1 | contig 11054 bp, 20 predicted proteins | sample IncBWH17OmetaG_FD_155466 | JGI IMG/M metagenome (GOLD analysis project Ga0210396, IMG submission 155466) | Forest soil microbial communities from Barre Woods Harvard Forest LTER site, Petersham, Massachusetts, United States - Inc-BW-H-17-O ...
TCTTTTTTTAATTTAATTGCCGGGGCTAACTAATGTCATTAGCCCCGGCAATTAGTTTGCGCAATTAGCGCATTACTGCCAGCATTCCCGCCATTGCCCACGGTGCAAGCAATAGCGTCGCGGCAATGGCGGCTATTGCAATTGTCTTAACCATTGTTCACCACGTACCCTTCGCCTGTTTCCAGGAATTTGATTGCGCGGTCGGCATCGGCAACAATGCCTTCTAGTTCGAATTTGATGCGCCATTCTGAATTGTCGTCGGTTAGTATGCCCGATGCAGCGGCGCGTATTGATTTGAGCGTTCCCAGAGCAAATCCGGCCTGCCTAGCCAATTTGACTTCCGGATAGTCGAGTGTCGTGGGGAATAGGTCGATGGGCTTGTCCGTGCTGTGGTTCGGCTCCATTTTGCGTGATGTCCTTTCGGCTGCCTGGAATACTGCCAGGCATAGACTAGGGCAATACCTAGCAGCATTCCGAGTAGCATTAGATGACCTTTCTTACCGTGATTTCTTGACCGGGTTTAAGTTCCGCGAGGATAACGAGCAATTCAGGATAGGACACGATTAGATGCCCTACCCTGAATACCGGCCCGTTACTTAGTGGCGTCGCCATTTGATGTGCCCGGCGTCCGTCCGCGCTTCTTGCCTACGGTAACCGTTACGACGATTCCGTCGGCATTGGCCGCGACTGTGACGCCATTGGGGTGCTCGGCACGTGCCTTGACGTGAGGAGCGCTGTCTTTCGCGTCGTTCACGTACTGCTTTGCAGCAGCTTCGCCTTTAAGACCGAAATACAGCTTGTCTCCACGGAATGAGACAGTCTGTTTTTGGCCATTGTCATACAGGTACTGGATAACGTCGAGCACCTGCTGAGGAACGCCACCATCTCCGGGCTCGGTGGAGATTGCCCTAAGCGGACGCTCTCCGGAGTCCTGAATGGTCATTGCGTCGCCGAAATCGGCGAACAGTGACATTGGATTGGCAGGCGCTTCTACGGTCTTGCTATCAGCCATTTTGACTGATCCTTTCTTGCGATTCCCGGTATCTCCGGGGCAATGCCACCGTGCTAGACGGTGGCAAAGCTCAGGCTAGGGTCTGAGGCTTAGATCAGTCCCTAGAAACGGGTCATCATACATGTAGCTGCCTACATACAGCGCTGTAGGCTTCACAGCAGCTATCTCACGCTGTATCCGGATGACTGTATTGCCGCTGGCAATGTGGTCATCTAGCGCGATGTAGCTATTGCCTACGTACCCTTCTACGTTGCTAGCAGGTCCGTGAGAGTGCGTGTCTCCTGGCTTACGCACAATCGCGAGTGACTTGTGCATTAGCTCGGCTAGCCAGGGTCCGACTAGCATTCCTGTGATCCCGCTAACAGCGATCGTGTCGAATCGATCGCTGTATGGGCGCAGTTCATCGTAAGCGCGCATTACATGAGCGCTTAGACCAGTGATTCGGTCACGTAGGCATGGGGTGCCAACATAGTCTTTCATTTCCGGCTCCATCTAGAGTTTGTATATCCAGTCGTAGAATTCCTGGCACGATTGCGGCAATGCCATGAGGAAAAATCCCCAATGCATTCCCACTATCGTTATGAGTCCCGCAACTAGCACGGTGACTATTACTAGAATACAGTGCCCAATGAGTTTACGGTGCGCGTCGATGTCGTCACCATGCTCCTTAGTTTCCTTTATCCTGGTAGCTAGGTCTTTACTCAGCATCTAGAATCACGGTCAATTGCCCGTCATGGCTAACGCTACAGCCGACGTTGACAATTGCGTGAGAGACACCATTGACGTTAACGACGATTGGAGTGTCGTAATCCGTCCGATCGGCGATTACCGTCGTATCTATGGCGTCTAGCTGATAAGTCACCGCCTCATACCCTAGAGGATTTGTTGGCTTCATATCCGGCTCCAATCTGTTACCGAACTACGGGGGAATTTCCCCAATAGCACGGCAATAGACTGGCGCCTGCCAATTCCCCCATCGCCCATATTCACCAGGGCTGATTGCTCGCGGAATGCGTGACGCATTCCCTAGAGGTGCCGGATGTGGCCGATTTCGCGCTCCCGGTAGCGGGGCGACTGTCCGCCGGTCGCGCTCCCGGTAGCGGGGCGACTGCTGGGCGGTTCGGGCAGGGATTGAGCGGCGGCACCCGCGCTCGCGCGCGCGTGCAAGACCAGGCTATCAAACCCGCGGTCAAAGCGCAATATCGAACATAGCTCGTGGTCAGGGCACCTAATTCGAACACCCTAATGCCCCGGTATGCCGGGTTTTCTTGATCGCGTTGTCAAGCGCGGCCTAGGTAAAATCCTGGTAAAGCCTCTGAGAGCGTTTCTAAGCGAGGCCATGCGGCGACGCATAGTGCAAAGCTTCGATAAGTCGCGTCTTGCGGGAGCGTGGACTACAGCGAGTTTTAGACTGCATTACAGTGTTAACCTAGACCCCTTTCGTGAGTATGTTCGAATGGAATAGTTTGTAAATAATCCTTATCGAACGCTTAATAGTGAAAATTTGTTCGAGAAATAAATCAAATGTGTGTTCGGTTTTAGCTAGTAGACGCGAAAACGGGCACCTACCAGCACGAATGCGGTAGATGCCCGTTTTCTCCTACAACCCCCGGTAATATCCCCTCTTATCGGCTTATGCGGCTCCCCAGCGCAATGTCCGATTAATACCGGGGGGAGGGGTATTTTGGATTTTCGGCCCTTGTCCGAATTATACCGGGGGGAGGGTATTTTCCAAAACAGCCGCTGCCTGAGTAGGATCAATATTAGGCTTAGGTTTTACTAGTCCGTCCTCGGTTACCGTGAATGTGGCGTCACCAGCAGTGTCAGTGAAGCCTGTCACGAAATTGGCAACATCAATCAGAGATTCTACTGAGGTTTTACCATCAGTTAGCCTGACCATTCTCTGAGTTGGTGTCAGTGGCGGTGGCGTGGGTAGTACCGCGAACTTGTAGAAGGTTTCGAGACTGGTGAAATTACAGATGTCGTCGTCGATTCCCTTGGTTGTTCCGGTTTGCTGCATTGTCCAGAGTCCCCACGGTTGCGGTACTTCTGGATGCCCAGGCGGATCAGACGGGTCACCAATCCATAGCGGAGAATTACCCAGACCAGCACAGTTACCAGCCTTAGCAAAAGCAATGTATGTATATACAATTAGTGAGCACTTCGCTTCCGATTCCACCGCTTTGCGGAAGGCTTGAGCGGCATTAGCGACTGCTGCTGCGTCGAGCCCGTCAGTTGATTCATGATCGATGCATAGGCAATCGCCGTCTTCAAGTCCAGCATTTTTGACGGTATCGAGAAAATAGCGGGCTTGGCTGATTCCGGAGAGGCTAGGGTGAAAGTAATGGTACGCGATTCGTCCCTTGCCAGCCTTTTTAGTATTGACCCAATCTCGCTGGAAGACAGGACTTGTGTATCCTGTTCCCTCTGTGGCCTTGATGGCGATGATTTGCGCGTTGAGCGAGTCAATGTTCGGCACTCCGTTCCATGAGGATATGTCCCTCATTCTGAGTAGTGGCGGGGGCGTGGCGTGGGGCAGCAATTCCTCGACGTGTTCCAGTATGGAAGTCATGGACCAATCCTTTCTAGCATATTATCACGGCTTGCCCCGACGGGCACGCCGGTGGTTGCAGACCATTTAGCCTGCAAGAAGAAGTCATTTTCCATTGTTGTATTACAGGGAAGTGTGATCGACCAGCCATAGGCAATTAGTCCTTCGGCATTTGCAGCAGCTACCGTAGCTAGCAGGCTCATGGCAATACTGCCACTACTGCCGGTAGAATAGCAAGTGACTTCAAGGACAACTTTCCAGCCATAGGCTGCACCAGTTCCGATTAGGGCTGATGTTTCACAGGATGCTCCGGCTTGCCCTCCAAATTCTCCCTGCCATAGCGGGGCATCATCAGCGGTTGTTCCGGCGGTCATGTTTCCGTGTGCGGTAATTCGATAGGTAGTGCCGACACTCATATCATTTGCTGGCACTGCGTAATGTTTAGTGATTGTGGTAAATACGGTTGTGGTAAAGTTATGCTGAGCTACCTCAGGATCGAACGCAATAGCAATGAATCCCTGTAGGCCGTTGGGATTCGTGATGCCGAGTGCGCTACCGGGACTTTGATATAGTGTAGAAGTTTGCCCGGTTGAATTCGTGAGATACATGATACCGTTATCATCAAATCTCACGCCCTGGCCGGTTTGTCCTTGAGCCTTCAAGGTGACTACACAAGCAGTATAGTTCAGGTTAGGACTAGAAAGGTTTGTTGTACCTGTATAGTTGACTGCTTGTTCAGAGTTTAGGATTTGATAGCCGGTTAGTGTTACATTCCAGGTTGCAACAGTCTGCTGAGGCTGACTTATCCAGGGAGAGCTAGTAGCTACGGTCGGTCCAGGTCCGGAGAATAGAGCGTCAAATCCTGACATTACTCCGATAGCTATTTCAGTGGTTTGGAGAGTTGTCGGGGTAGCACCAGAAGCCCAGGGCAATACCGTACTTTGTACAGGTTGCGGGGATACCTGGTCTACCGGATCAATCAGGAGAACGCCGGGGATTTCGTAGATGGTTAGCTGGGGATCATCACTGCCGGATAGCGTAGTTGTTACTGTTGTCTGTCCTGATGGAGCATTCGGGAATACCCAGATAGAGCTGCCATTACCTCCTACGGCCAGCGCCCCGCCCGATGTACCTCCGACAGATACATTGGTAATAACAGTTTCATTGATCTGTGTTCCGGCTACTACAACAATACAGTGTCCGCTTCCGGTTGAGGCTACAGTGGTAGTACGAGAGCTAACGCCAGTAGCCTGATCCTGGACTATCTGTATTGGCGTTGTGCTAGCGAAACCGCCTGATTGGTCACCGATAGTGAGAACTGCCTGGACTGGATTTCCGTAAGGATCAGAAGTCGTTCCAGGTGCCACGATTGAGAGAATAGGTCCATTACCGGGAGCACCTGTGCCATTGTAAACGAATACGCCTGTAACCGTCGGGCCGCCGGTGTTAACAATCAGACTTTTAGCCAGAATGTTAACCAGCTGAAAAAAATTTACTCCACCTGGCACAACGTACACAATAGCAGTTTGTCCTGGCAGGCATACACCAAAGACATTATGATTTCCATCAACAGCGATTGTGCCCAATGGGGAGACAGGGACTACATTTGATCCGCCGGGCTGCAATCCGTAGTCGTCGCCCATATAGATCGTGTTGTTTGGGTCAGCGTTGAATATCAGCGCTGGCCCGTCACCAGCAGTTACCAGCGGAACCTGAGCCCTGCCGGTAATTGTGGTGGTTAGCCATTCAGTTGCCAAGGTCCCTGGCCTCTCTCCAGGCATCGCCGAATAGCCGCTTTAGGTGTGCTTCCTCGTCGGCTACTGACTGAGAGTACATGAATTTAGGCGCGATGAATTTCCACACGATCAGAAAGATAGCAATCATTACCAGGAACATCAGAATTTCTACAACAAGTTTCTCTTTAAGTTCTGGCAAGTCGAGCCTCCCTCTGTGCTTTAGTGTTGGCGTTTTGCTGGCCGATGGCGAGAGACTGGTTAGCAATTTCCTGGCGACGCTGCCTATCCGCAGATGCCGCCTTTCTGCTACCCAATTCCAGGCCAGCGACGGCTGCGCCACCTTCCACGGCTGCACCTGTTTTGGCAACGGTTTTGGCTGCGCCTGCTGCGGCGGGGAGAGCAAAGATGAGGATGCCGACCAATACGAGGAGAGCGCCGAATACGACGAGTCCGACTCTTTCGGCGTCAGATTTCAGGCCAGAGGTAAAGCTAGATAGGGTGGGGACTCCGAAGAATGAGAGGATACTATCCAGAGTACTGTTTCCAGTCGTTGATGTACCGGATGACCCTCCCCCACTCGGAGCCCCCGCCGTCCCACTCTGTCCTTTCAGCGCTGCCTGAACATTGGACCAGTGGGCGTTAACCGATGCAGTGCCGTCACTAGAGAAATAGTCCTGAGCCGGTCTTTCAGCGATCACTGCCGCCTGCTCGGCCGCTTGCTCGGGATTTGTCTTCCATAGGGATGCACTGATCGAATTAACGGCTTGTGTGTAACTTGGCAGCATGGCTTTAGTAGCAGTTACAGCGTTTTCGGCCTGAGTCGGGCTTAGGCCGAGTGCGGTCAGAGCCCCGCCCACATGCATCTGATAGGGGCCAAAGGAAGTCCCCTGGTCACCGACGCCATAGGGCGGATTCCAGCCACCTTCCAGGGATGACCCGAGTAGCATAGCTTCCCGGACTTCCTGATTTTTCGTGGCACTCAGGACTGCCGCTGGAACTGCTGCTGCCATTACCTTTTCCCTAGATATAGCAGGAGGAATCCCCCTGCCGTCGCCATTACCTGAGCAAAAACAATTTGTATCAGGGTGCGCGTAGATTTGGTCCTCTCGTCGAATCGCGTGTTCAAATGCTTCAATTCGACTTTGATTACTTCCACTGATGTCGTAAGTGCGCCGAATTCCTTGTCGGTGATGGCCATTACCAGAAACTGAACCATCGGGCGAACCAAGGAAGTTGCTTATTACGATTGTCAAAAGCGTCCCACACAAGAAAACAGCCAACCAGCACAAGAATGATGGCAAGAGATATCTCAGTTGTTCTGTTTTCAATGACATGCTGAGCCATTTACTTTCTCCCAGCGTATGCCGCTGCTGTCACCTTTGCAACCGTTAGTGATGGAGCCGGCCTAGGTGGTGCAGCGGCCTTTACGACGGGTGCAGGTGCAGGCTTAGGCGCTGGCTTAGCCACAGCCTTTACTACCGGCTTAGCTGCAACAGACTTAGCCGGTGCGGGAAAGGACGGCATGGTGATAATCCTGCCATTTCCTCCTTGCGGGTTAACAGTTTTCTGAGTTCCGATAGTGCTAACTACCGGCTTCTTTGCAGTTGTCAGTTTAGTGAACGCAGCCGCATTTGACAGGGCAGTATTCTTTGGAGCGGCCGGGGCAATCACCGGAGCAGCTATTCTAGTGAAACTCTGAACAGCATTAATTACCGGATTAGCGGAAGGCTTACCAGGAGTTGCAGGGTTGAGGCTGACGGTGCTGGTGGAATTACCACTTGGACCGGCAGGACCCGAAGGACCGGAAGGACCGGCAGGACCGGCAGGGCCGGCATTACCGGCGGCACCCATAGTTTGCTGGCCATTACCACTGTAATTCCCCGTCCATCCTGTGTTATCCGCTCCGGTTGGAGAGTTAGCCGGGACTGTAGCAGAACTGGCAGTGCTGCTATTCCGACTCTTAACGTACAAGTACAGAACGATAAGAGCTATAACAGCGCTAGTGATAAGGATAGCATTCTTATGCTTCTTAAAGAATTCCTTACTCTTACCGGACTTCTTTGAAGCATCTTCCTTGGTGTCAGCCATTTAAGCCTTCTTTTTCTTAGCAGTCGGGCCAGGCGGGCCAGCAGGACCAGGCGGGCCAGCAGGACCAGCAGGACCAGCCGGACCAGTTGGTCCTGTTTCCCCGGTACTACTTCCCTGACCGTTATCTCCGCCCCATTCTCCCCAATTAGAGGCTCCCGCACTTTCGCCTGTTGTCGGGGCTAGCGGAGTTGCTCCGGTTGTGGCCGTCGTGCTGGCAGCATTAGCCGCAGTGCTACCGCTTCCTCCCTTGACAAGCATATAGATAACGATAAGGACCGCTAGACCCGCCATGATGAGAATAGGCGTCTTATGCTTGTCAAAGAAGGTGCCACTTCCAGCCGCCACACCTTTAGCGGCATTACTGGAAGCGGCCTGAGCGGCAGCATTTTCAGCCATAGTAAGTCCTTCCGGACAAGTTCACGCTTTGAGCTACAAAACCAGGACCGCCCGGCGTACTAGGCTGAGAACCACTACTAGCGGCAATCATAGCATTAACGTTACCCGGCGCGGGACCACCCTTAACCTGAGCATTACCGATACTCGATGGACTCGGGATAAGGTAACTACGGTTCTTTGTAGCAGAGTCAGTCAGCAGACGGAGATAGTCATCATAGGTCAGCTTCTTCCCAAATGACAGAGAGCCCCAGCCATTTTTCAGCTGAATCTGCATTTCCGGCCAGTTTTGGCCGCGAACCGGAGTAATAGGTACTGGCTCAATATCAGCGCCATTATACCGGGCAGGGTTCACCCCGTAGAATGGGCCACTTACAGGGAATGTCAGGACCGGGTGACCAGGATTACCGGCATACATAGCGCCGGTATAGTCACCTTCCCATGATTCCCCGAATTCCGCATCAGAGCCAGTCTCATGCGAAGTATCTACACGCTTGTTACGGAATCTCATCCGGTGCTCTTACTCGACTTATAGCCTGAACCAGTGAGAGTCTGTCCCCAGGAATTGAATCCGGTGAAGATAGTCCCGGCTGATGTAGAGAAGCCTGTAGGATTCTTGACGATTAGCACCGCAATAGCTCCAAGGAGGAACAGGGTGATAATCCATGCAACGTCTTTCATTTATCCCCCTATGACGTAGCCGTTGCCGGTAGCATGGCAAACAAATTAGGTATAGCGTTGGTGAATGCTGTGTGATGCATCATGAATAGCAGGAATAGCCCGATCATGAAGACTAGCATGATGTTACCGACATCATCGCTGATTGAGGCTACTCCGGTTGCTACTCCTAGCATTGCCAGTTCCAGGCCGAGTCCGAGAATGGAGGTACTGGCACTGGCGCTAGCCGTTGCCATTACCTCCCCCTCCCTGCCACGTTAACGATTGTCTGATTAGCTCCTGCCACTTTACCTTCTGCGAAATTCGTCTGAGTCGGCGTTGTGGCAGATGACGGTGTGGGCCCGCTTGCAGGCTTTACCGTGATAGCATTCCAGAATGTTGTCGACTGTCCTGATATCCAGAAGTTCAGGAAGATCAGGATTAGTCCGAGCCAGAAAACAGCAGTTGCTTTTCCGGTCATGCTGTACTCCCCGTACTCCCCGTACCTCCGGCAGTTGTCGCTGCCCCGGCATTAGCGGCACTTGTCCCGGTAGCCGATTTCAATTTAGGGTTAACGGCTTTAAGGTCAGCAAGCACCTGGTCTTGTGTCCCCATGACGCCAATAGCAATCATGATTAGACCAAGGCCGATGACCAGGATACCTATTGCCTTATTCACCTTACTCCTAGCTCAAATCCCAATCGTGATACCCACTGCTTTTTCTGGCCGTGGGCGCTGCAAGAGCCTTTCATCCTTTGATTCCAGCCTTAGCACTAAGACCAAGGATAATGCTCAGCATCAGGAGAAAGAACACTACCCCGGCAGTGAGCCAGAATCCTTGTCTGATGTCCTTGATTGCCGATGAAGCCATTCCATGTGCTCCTTATGATGCCTCTTAGCCAGGCGATCCAGGTGAAGGAACGCCGGTATGGCCCATATCGCTGACGCTAGCAAATTGGGCCATACCGCCGTCCATATCAGATGAAGGCCATGCCAAGACATTTTACCAGTGAATATAGTGGAGCATGAACAGCCCGAGCACCAGAGCGCCGAAAGCGAACAGCAGCGGGGATTTCGTGGGATGCCACGGACTCCCTGATTCTGACACGTTTGACGGCGTTGTGATTGCACTACCCCACTGACCGGGAGCACCGGAAGCAGTGAGCATAGCGCCGGGCATTACCGGCGGCACCTGGTATGTACCCTGCTTAGGATACATTGCAGGGCCGGTGAATTCAGCCGAGAATGTCAGCGGAAAGAATGCCGAAGATGGTGCTCTCGGCACGAGCTGGCCATTAACGCTATCCGATCCCCATGAGGTAGGCATGTAATCCCCTACTGGTTGGACACAAAGACAAGGCTTTCCAGGCCAAGCGACGCATAGGCCGCTGCACCGGGGGCAGCCACGAATTCAATGTGAACCTTCACGTTGGCGTTTGTCAGCGTGTTAAGTGCCTTTGCATTCGTAATGTAACCGCCAGTGTCCGTAACTGCCAGGTCCCAGATTAGCGTGCCAACCGGGGGCAGGAATCCATGCTGATCGAAGAATCGCTTCTGCATAGCATACGGAGTAGCGTTTAGCACCGTACCAGCGGAGCCAGTTTCATCGAATCTCGGGAGGTTAGACCCGTAAAGGATCTGCGCTTTCGAGACGTTTGTGATGGAAATGGCTGAGCCGGGCGGAGTCGTCGGGTCGAACATACGGACAAAGATACAGAGAATCTGACCATAGTCCGTAATTGGCATATCAATCTTTGACTGAGCGCCAATAGGAACCTGACGGGCACGCCGCTGATACTGCCAGTTGAACACCGGAGGCATTTCAGCAGGATTAGTCGAAGCATAGACGCCGACTCGCCTGATGTCGATAAGGACCGAACTGGTGAATGCCGTGACAGTACCGGAAGTCGTGATTCCCTGCGGTCCCAGGTCATAGGACGTGCTAAAGGCAGAGAACTGCGACCGCGGGGTAACAATGCGCTCGCCGCCACCCATGTACTGCGGTGACACATAGGCGCTAATAGGAGCCGCTAGTACGGTCCCATCCTCGGCAAGGTCCCAATACTGGTCAAACCACAGACAGCCGGGAACCTCGAAAATCCAGGTAACCGGAGTCGTTGCGACAGACATGTTGGGAGTTGCCACCAGGTTAGCCTGCGGAGTTGCCGCATTAGCGTAACCCGTAGTAGGCGGTGCATTCGTACCCATGATCGGCTGAGTCGCCATTTGCGCGCTACCACGCATAGGACGAATCATCTGGAACAGTGCAGCGTCAAAGCCTGAAAGCACGTCAAGCGGCTTATACTGACCCTGCATCTGAAGTGAGAAGTTCTGGAACAGGTTATATGGCGCATACGGAGAAAGCGCCACAACCTCAGTACCCAGGGTATAAACGTTAGTCCAGGTTACCGCCAGTTCCCACCAGTGGATAACGTCTGTCTTCTGGAGCGGAAAGACGTTATTCCAGGGGACAAAGGCAGACGATGACAGAGCAGTCACCGAATCCTGCGTTGTGTCCGGCTGCTCAAAACGCTGAGTAATACCGGGCACTCCATACATGCTACCCGGTGCGGCAGCCGTCTGAGGAGAATTCGGCATTTACTTGGTCCCCAATCCG
>Ga0210396_10006650_pt1 | contig 11050 bp, 11 predicted proteins | sample IncBWH17OmetaG_FD_155466 | JGI IMG/M metagenome (GOLD analysis project Ga0210396, IMG submission 155466) | Forest soil microbial communities from Barre Woods Harvard Forest LTER site, Petersham, Massachusetts, United States - Inc-BW-H-17-O ...
TCAGGGTGACGCCGCCGATGAGGATGAGGGCGCCGGTCACCTCGGAGACCTTGACCGGCTGCCGGGAGATCGGGACGGCCAGCACCAGGGCCCAGATCAGGTAGGTGGTCAGCAACGGCTCTACCACGGTCAGCTCGAGATGGTCGATGGACCAGGCCACCAGCACATAGCCCACGATCATGCAGGCGATGCCGAGCAGCCAGCGGGGCTTGCGCAGCAGGTCGGTCAGGATACGCAGGCGGAGGAACCGCGACTCGGGCTCCTGCTCAGCGGAGTACTGCTGCAGGACGAACCCGACGCCGAGCAACACGGCAGCCAGGAGGGCGGTCGCGTAGTCCACATCCAGGTCCACAGTGCTCCGTCTTTGTCTTCACGAGGGGCATCATGTGCGGTTATCAATCACAACGTGCGCTACTGACGGCTAGTTTCTGCGTCACCCTGGACGCCTTGATCGTACGCTAGCCCTCTCCCCTGCTACTGCCACCACCCCGGGCGGGTGAACATCATAACGGGGCCGCCGGAGTGATTGACATCAATCCGTTACCTGCGGGCCTGCCAGTTATCGTGCTCTCTCCGGGTACGGCCAGGCCTGCCGTACTGTCATGGAATCGTCGGCAAGGCGTTCCGAGGTGCTCCTGCTACAGCGGCTGCTGGCCGGGGACACGGCTGGGAAGCGACCCGGTCGCTGCGAGCCTAGGGGTCAGCCGACTTCCGGCGTGTCGTGGACGGAGCGTTCCCGCAGATCGGGCAGGTACTGTGCCGCGGCGGCGAAGTCGCGATCGTCGTGCAGAATAGCCAGGTCATGGTGCGCCGCGGTAGCGCATATCAACAGGTCCACGGCCGACAGGGCGCGGTGCGCCCCGTGGCGTAGCAGACGGTATTGCGCGGCCTCTATCCACCGCCAGGCGCCCTTGGGAACTACGGCATCGGGGTACAGCGCGTCAAACATCCCCGACATCTGCTCGTACTCGTCGATGGTGCGGGCGGAGCGGCGAAATTCAACGCGCTGGGGTTGACAGGAACCGATCACGCCCAGCGAAACGACCTCGGCCCATGCGGCTCGCAACGCGGCGTCCCGCAGGATCCGCCACAGGGCGGACGAGTCAAGCAGATAGCGGATCACGCCGCCGGGTCTTTCTCGGCTGCCCGCCGGTGCTCCCATCCCTCGAAGTCCCATCCCTCAGCTAGCGCCGCGTAATGCTCCAGCGCCGCGACCCGCCGGTGCCGGGCCGCGAACTCCCGCAACGCCAGGTTGACGGTCTCCTTTTTCGTCTTCGCCCCAGACAGCCTCATGGCCTCGATGAGTGCGTCATCATCGATGTCGATCTGCGTCAGCGTCATGCCCACCTCCCTTACTGTTGAAGATGTACATCGTGAGCGTACATCATCAATATTACGTCGCTTAGCCCAATCTAGGGACGGTGAGGCCGGGGTAGATGCGGCGGGCGTTGGTCGAGAGGACGGCGGCGAGGGTGTCGTCGGGGAGGCCGAGCGCCGCGACGGCGCGGGCGTTGCGGGCCACGCCGGGGACGCCGGGCCAGTCGGTGCCGAAGATCCACTTGGCGGCCAGCGCGGGCAGGTCGAAGCCGGCGTAGTAGTCGGGCAGCCGCTTGGGCGGCAGGCCGGCCAGGTCGATCCAGACGTTGTCCCGGGCCAGGGCCATCCGGGCGGCGTCGGCGTACCAGTGGCCGCGGCCGCCGTGGGCCAGCACGAACGGGACGCCGGGGTAGGCGGCGGCGATCGTGTCCATCAGCTTCGGATCCCCCGCCTCGGCCTGCGAGCCGGGGAAGATGCTCGGCCCGGTGTGCACGATGACCGGCACGCCGCGGTCGGCACACAGGTCGTAGACCGGGTACATGTCGTCGCGGTCGACCCGGAAGGCGCCGTGCACGGGGTGCACCTTGACCGCGACGGCGCCGAGGTCCAGCTGGCGTTCGGCTTCGGCGGCGGGCGGGTGGTGCAGGAGCGGGTTCACGTTGGCCACCAGGCGGTACCGCTCGGGGTTGTGTGTGATGAGCGGCAGCAGGTCCTCGACCGGCTGGATGCCGGTCGCCCCCGGGCTGTACTCGGCGAACAGCAGCGCGGCGTCCACGCCCTCGGCGTCGAGCAGCGCGTCCAGCCGGGCCGGATCCGGATCGCCGGCTTGGTCGAACACCGTCTGCCATCCTGAGTCCCGGCCGTAGTCGACCGCCCACTGCATCCAGGAGGACGACACGGTGCTCAGCCTGGGCACGTGCATGTGGGCGTCGATCACGGCCAGGCCGTCGATCATCGCGGCCTCGCCGGGATCACAGGCTTGGGGGTTCCAGGCTTGGGGGTTCCAGGCGCCGCAGCCCGGCCCGGTACCGCCGCGCGGATGCGATGTACGTCTTGACCGCGTCCTCCACCCAGTCACCGGGCACGTCGGTCTTCTTGATCGTGGCCGGGACGCCGGCCGCCAGGGCGCGCGGCGGCACCTCGAAGCCCTCGGGGATCAGTGCGGCGGCGGCCACGATCGCGCCGGTCCCGACCCGGGCCCGGTTCAAGGTGATCGACCCGGATCCGATCAGGCACCGGTCGGCGACCACGCAGCCTTCCAGGTGCGCGTTGTGCCCGACCACGCACTCGGCCCCGATCAGCGTCGGCCAGTCGTGCGTGCAGTGCACGACGGTCCCGTCCTGCACCGAGGTCCGCGCGCCGATCTCAATCCGGCCGTGGTCGCCGCGCAGCACCGCGCCGGGCCACACCGAAGCCTCCGGGCCGATCCGCACCCGGCCGATGACCACGGCATCGGGATGGACGTACGCGGCCTCATCGATGTCAGGCTCGACGTCGCCCAGGGCGTAGATCGGCACCAGCAAACCCTACCGTGCGGTCTCGGCCTCCAGGTCGAGGACACCGAAGCGGTGCTGGTCCCACAGGTGCAGCGACGCCTTCTCCGGGTAGCTGGCCACGTCCGGCGGGTCGTCGAAGATACGAGTCATCCGGCTGCCCGGCGAGTAGAGCGGCCAGCCGGGGTCGCCGTCGGTGGCAAACGCCGTCCACTGCTCGCGCATCAGGTCGCCGAGGGCCACGGCGGCCGCGGGCGGCTCGGGACCGAACAGCATCTGGCCCACAGACTGGTAGTTGCCGAACACCAGCGGCACGTCGATCGCGTGGCAGGCGCCCAGGCCGGCTTGGGAAGCCGGGTAGCGGAACTCGTACAGGAAGGTCCGGCCGCCGGAGGCGGCGTGCGCCTGAGCCAGGTGCAGGGTGGGCATCCGGAACAGCCAGTCGGTGTGGACCAGCTCGAACAGCGTCTCCGGGTCCGCGTCCGGGTAGGCGGCGCGGTAGGACGCCTCGCCGCCCGCGGGCGTGCTGGGGCCGAGCCCGGCCAGCGCTTCGCTGGCCAGTTCGGCGCTCACCCGGCCGCGGAGCCCGAAGGCCTGCATGAACAGCCGGTACTCGTCGCGGGTGTGCCCGGTGATCAGGTCGACGTGCCGGGCCGCCCCGGCGGCCACCTCGCGCCACGGCGCGGCGGGCAGCACCTCGCCGTCGACCACCGGCGAGAACGGCGTGGGGGTGAACGCGACCGGTCCCCAGCGCCCGAAGTGATCGCCGGGCCGCACCGCGTCGGCGGCGGCGGTCAGCCGGGCCGGGCCGGCGGTCCTGAACGCCTCCGCGGTGGCGGGCAGCCCGGCCCGGGCGGCGATCGCGGCGGTGATGTCGGAGGCTAGCGCGGGCGAGAAGAACGTACCGGGCACGCTCTGCGCGATGGCCCGGCGGAACAGGCCGGCCGCGTCCGGCATGACCAGCAGGGCCGCGATCGCGCCGGCCCCGGCCGACTCGCCGAAGACGGTCACCCGGCCCGGGTCGCCGCCGAACGCGGCGATGTTCTCCCGGACCCAGCGCAGCGCCGCGACCTGGTCCAGTAGCCCGCGGTTGGCCGGCACGCCGGGCAGCTGGGCGTAGCCCTCGACACCGACCCGGTGGTTGAAGGTGACCAGGACCACGCCGCGGCGGGCCAGCGGTGTGCCGTCGTAGCCGGGGAGGCTGGACGAGCCGGCCCGGTACGCGCCGCCGTAGATCCACACCATAACCGGCAGCCCGGCCGCGCCCGGGTCGGGCGTGAACACGTTGACGGTCAGCCAGTCGTCCGGGTCGGTGCCCGGCGCGGCCGGGGGCGCCGACGTCATCGCGTAGGCGGACTGCGGCGGCGGCGGGCCGAACACCGCCGCGTCCCGCACCCCGTCCCAGTCCCGGGCCGGGCGCGGCGCGGCGAACCGCAGGTCGCCGGTGGGCGGCTCGGCGAATGGGATGCCCAGGAAGACGCCGATGCCTGCTGCGTTACGGCGGCCGCGGACCAGGCCGCTGGCGGTCCGGACGACGGGCTCGGTTACGTCCATGCACGCACCCCTTGCCGGCGGGCCTCGAGCCGGGCCGGATCTTTGCCCGTATGGACCCGTATCGCCGCCAGGAGCGACGTTACGCCACGGGGTCGAGCAGGACGACGGGAATCTCTCGGGGCGCGCCGGCTAGCTCGCGCGGGCGGACAGGGGCCAGCCGAAGAAACCGTCGAGGGCCACCGTCGCGTTGGCCGTGCGCGGCGGGTCGATCGCCGTGTAGGTGGTGATGAACGTGTCGCTCTCGTGGTGCACGACGGCGGGCCTGGGGGTGGCGACCTGGTTGCCGTCCGGCCAGTCGTTCGCGCGCACGCCCGAGGGCGCGCTGTAGGTGTCGCTCTGGGTGAGAATGCCGATCAGCCAGTAGCCGCGGCCGTCGGCCAGCGGCAGCGCGACGGTGGGGTCGGGGGTCAGGGTGAAGCGCCCGGTGAGACTGACCCCGTCCCGGCGGTCCTGCCGGATGGACGTGGCGGACTGCACGGTGATCGAACCCGAGCCGGCCAGGAAGTCGTTGACCGCGAACGGTGCGGCCGTCCTGGTGGTCTGCTCGGTTCCGGTCATGGCGTTGGTCAGCACCCGGGCCAGGTCGGGCGCGTAGCTGCCGGCGGCGAGCACGGCCGGGTCCGGCGGGGGCGTCCCCTGCGTGCACAGCGCCGGCCAGCCCGCGCCGTCGGGATGGTCGACGGCCGTGGCGAGCTTCCACCGGCCGCCGGCTCGCTCGAAGACCATGGCCACGGACTGCATGCCCGTGCCGAGATCGAACACGTTCGTGTCGCCGTAGGCCACGAAGGCGGCCGGGCGGCCGGTGTGGCACGGGATCGTGATCGACAGGCCAGTAAGCTGGAACCCCACCCGGTCCGCGCTCTTGGGCAGGCTGGCCTGCGATTCTTCGGCCAGGTAGATGGTGCGCATCTGGCCGGTGGTGACCTGGTCGACGGCGGCGAAGTCGTTATAGGCCCACATCTGATTGGTCTGGACGAGCCAGTTCGTGACGGCCGCCCGTTCCGCCGCGGTGTGCGCGGAGGCGGGCGGCGGGCTGACCGCCGGGGAGCCTGCACCGCCGCATCCCGCCACGGTCAGGCCGAGCCCGGCCGCGCCTACGGCGGCCAGTACGGCGGTAGATGGCAGGAGCTTGCGGGCTCCCGGGATCCGCCAGGATCTTCCGGTGCGATTCATTTCCGCGTCCTTCCGTTCGGACCCGGGATGACTGATGCCCGGGCAAGGCCGACGCTAGGAATTCCGGCGGTTCACCGAATCGGGCCGCGCCCTGAAGTCCGGTCCGGGCCAGCCAGGAAAAATGCTCAGGGTCTGCCCTGATGCCGGCGGCCGTACGCGGTGCCAGACTGGATCCGTGCAGCCAGCTGAGGCGATCTTGATCGTCGACGACCACGACGGCTTCCGGAGCCTGGCCCGGGGCATGCTCGAGGCCGCCGGCTTCACGGTCGCCGAGGCGGCCACCGGCGCGGAAGCGACCGAAGCGGTCCGGGCCGTCCGGCCCGGGCTGGTGCTGCTCGACATCGCGCTGCCGGACTTCGACGGGTTCGAGGTGGCCAGGCGGCTGGCCGCCGCCCCGGCGGGAGACCCGGCTCCGGTCGTGGTACTGACCTCGACCCGCGAGGCGCGCGATTACGGCGGGCGGATCGCGGCCAGTCCGGTCGCCGGGTTCCTGCCCAAGGATCAGCTGTCGGGCGCGGCGCTGCGCCGGTTCCTGGCCCCGGACCCGTAATGAACCGGTGGCTGCGGGCGGCCCTGATCGCGGGCGCGATTGCCACAGTGGGCTGCTTCGTCTGGTCGTCCTGGCCCCCGAACTCTCAGTACGCGCCGGTCGAGATCAGCATCGCGGTCGTCGGGTTGTCGTTCATGGTGGCCGGGATAGCGGCCTGGCAGCGGTGGCCGGCCAGCCGGCTGGGCCTGCTGTTCACGATCGTCGGCTACCTCTACCTGGTGCCGTACATCCTGGTCAACCTGGCCAATCCGGTGGCGTGGACGATCGGAAACGTGACCTCGGGCGCCGTGTACGGTGCGGCACTGGCCCATCTGGGCCTGGCCTGGCCGACCGGGCGGCTGCGGTCCAGGTTCGAGTGCGGGGTGGTCGTCGCCGACTACGCGCAGAACATCGCGTTCAACACGGCCGCGACGATGTTCTGGAATCCCGCGTTCAGCGGCTGCAACGCTAGTTGCCCGGCCAACGTGCTGCTCATCGGCGATGGTTCCCGGTCGGCCTGGAACGCCATCAACACGGTTGAAGCGCTCATCGGGTTCGTGATCACCGGCATCGTCCTGACCCTGATCGTGCGGCACTGGAGGTCCGCGCGCGGCTGGTCCCGGCGGGCCATGATCCCGCTGTTGTGGATCGGCGCGGCGGTCGGGGCAGAACAAATCCTGACCGGGAGCCTGTTCCACTTTCCTGCTACGGTCACTTACGCCCTGCTCCCGCTGGTGCTGCTGGCGGGCCCGGCCCTGTTCGTGATCAGCACGGTGCGGGCCCGGACGGCGGGCGGTGCGCTCGGCACCGCCATCGTCGACCTGGAACCGGGCGCCTCGCCGGGCCGGCTCCGGGACGCGCTGGCCCGGGCGCTGGGTGACTCGACGCTGCAGCTGGCGTTCCGGCAGCCGGGCGGGGCCGGTCACCTGGACACCTCGGGCCAGGCCGTCGACGCGGACCGGCCGGATGACGGCCGGGCCGTGGTGCCGATAGCGGGCTCGGACGGGGCCGTCCTGGTCTACGACCAGGGACTGGAGCTCGAGCCGCAGCTGGTCAAGCTGACGGCAGCGGCGGCCAGCATGGCCTTGGAGCACGCCCGGCTGCAGGCCGAGGTGCAGGCCCAGCTCGAGCAGGTCCGCGCCTCCCGGGCCCGGATCGTCGAGGCCGGGGACGCCGAACGGCGCCGGCTGGAGCGCGATCTGCACGATGGCGCGCAGCAGCGGCTGGTGACGCTGAGCCTGGCGCTGGGGATGGCCCGCGACCGCGCCGCGGGGGCGGATCCGGAGCTGGAGGCGCTGATCACCTCGGCGGGCAAGGAGGCCCGGGAGGCGCTGACCGAGCTGCGCGAGCTGGCCCGCGGGATCCATCCCGCGGTGCTGACCGAAACCGGGCTGACCGGCGCGGTCCAGGCGCTGGTCGAGCGCTCGCCGGTGGCCGCCACGATCACCGCGGTGCCGGACGGGCGGTTCCCGGCGGCCGTCGAGGCCACCGCGTACTTCGTCGTCTCCGAGGCGCTGGCCAACGTGGCCAAGCATGCGATGGCCAACGGGGCCCAGGTAACGATCCGCAGGCGGCCCGGACGGCTCGTGGTCGAGGTCAGCGACGACGGGGCCGGGGGCGCCCGGGCCGACGGGGGATCGGGGTTGCGCGGCCTGGCCGACCGGGTGGCCTCGGTCGGGGGCGTGCTGCGGGTGGACAGCCCGCCGGGCGGCGGGACCCGGCTGGAAGCGGACCTCCCGTGTCCGTGATTCCCGGGCCGGCGGTCCCGGACCGGCCGCGGCTGCGCGTGGTCATCGCCGAGGACGCGGTGCTGCTGCGCGAAGGGCTGCGCCGGGTGCTGACCGACGCGGGCCTGGACGTGGCGGGCACGGCCGGGGATGCAGTGGATCTGGTCTCGCTGGTCGCGGCGCTGCGTCCCGACGTGGTGCTGGCCGACATCCGGATGCCGCCCACCCAGACGACCGAGGGCCTGCAGGCGGCGCTGGAGATCCGCCGCCGGTGGCCGGGCACGGCCGTGATCGTGCTGTCCCAGCACGTCGAGACCGAGCACCTATTCGAGCTGCTGGCCGGGGATCCGCGCGGGATCGGCTACGTGCTCAAGGAACGGGTCGCCGACATCGCGCAGTTCACCGACGCGATCCGCCGGGTGAGCGCGGGCGAGTCGGTGATCGACCCGCAGGTGGTGTCGCGGCTGGTGGCCCGGCCGCGGCGGGACAGCCCGCTGCAGACCCTCACCGAACGTGAGCTAGCCGTGCTGGCCCTGATGGCCGAGGGCCGGTCCAACCACGCGATCGCGACGCAGCTGTACATGTCACCCAAGACCGTGGAGACGCACGTCGGGAACCTGTTCGCCAAGCTCGGCCTGCTGCAGGCGGCGGAAGATCACCGCCGGGTCCTAGCGGTCCTGACCTACCTGCGCAGTTAGCCGCCGCCCCGGCCACGGTCTGGCGTTAGAGTCGACCGCATGGCGCAGCGCACCCGGTTCGAAGGCGATCTGGAGCAGGACGAGGACTACGAGGGCGTGCGCTTCGCCGACGCCACGTTCGACGAGGCCGCCGCGGGCGGCTGCCACTTCCTGGACTGCGAGTTCGCTGGCGTGTCGTTCGCCGGCAGCCGGCTGCGCAAGAGCCGGTTCACCGACGTGGCGCTGCGCGACACCCGGTTCGTGGCCACCGACCTGGCCGAAACCGGCTGGCAGGACACGACCCTGGCCGGCTGCGCGCTGGCCGGGATACAGGCCTTCTCGGCCGCGCTGCGCCGGGTCACGTTCCGGGACGGCAAGCTCGACTCGGTGAACTTCCGCACCGCCGTGCTCACCGACGTGGCCTTCGAGGACTGCGTGCTGCGCGACGTGGACTTCGGCAGCGCCACCCTGCTGCGGGTCAGCTTCGCCGGGTGCACCCTGACCGGCGCGGACTTCACGAAGGCGACCTGCACCGAGGTGGACCTGCGGGGCGCCCAGCTCGGCATCACGGGCGGGTACGAGTCGCTGCGCGGCGTCACCATCGACAGCGTCCAGCTCGTGGCCCTGGCCCCGTACCTGGCCCGCCACCTCGGCATCATCGTGGACGGCTGACATGGAGTACTACCAGCACGATCTCGCCCTGGTGCACGCCCGCGGTTACGGCCAGCACGCCGACCGCTGCGCGCCCGGCCTGCTGGACCTGCTGGCCCCGGTGCGGGGCGGGCTCGTGCTCGAGGTCGGCTGCGGGGCCGGGGCGCTGACCCGGCACCTGCTGGCCGCCGGGCACCGGGTCATCGCCACCGACGCGTCGGCCGCCATGGTCGAGCTGGCCCGGGCGGCGCTGGGCGCAGAGGCGGACGTGCGCCAGCTGGCGCTGCCCGATGATCCGATGCCGGCCGCGGACGCGATCGTCTCCGTCGGTCACGTGATCAGCTACCTGCCCGACGCGGCGGCCGTGGACCGGGCCCTGGTCGCCATGGCCCGGGCGCTGCGGCCGGGCGGGGTGCTGGCCATCGACATCTGCGACCTGGAGTTCGGCCGGGTCCGCGCGGGCCAGGATAACTTCGGCCGGGCCGGGCCGGACTGGGCCGTCATCACCGAGTTCTCGACCCCAGCGCCGGAGGTGTTCGTGCGGGACATCACCACGTTCGTACCCGACGGGGCCGGCGCGTGGCGGCGCGGCACCGAGCGCCACGAGAACGTGCTGGTCGACACCTCCCTGATCCCGGCGCTGCTCGGTTCGCACGGCGTGACCGCGACGGTGGGGTCGTCATTCGGCGCCGCCGAACTGCCGCTCGGGATGCGCGCCGTGACCGGGGTCAGAGGCTGACCTGGGGCGGGGTCTCGCTGATCGCTCGCACGGCGTGGGCGAAGGCTTCGCTGCGGTCCCGGTAGTCACGGAACCGCCCGAAGCTCGGCGCGGCCGGGGACAGCAGCACCACCCCGTCGGGCCGGGCCCACCGGAAGCCCGCGGCCACGGCTTCGTCCAGGTCCGGGCAGTTGGTCACCTCTATGCCTGCTGCGGTCTTTTCGATCGCGGCGCGAATCCGGGGTCCGCTGTCCGGCAGGGTCAGGACCAGGGTCGGCGCGGCGCGGGCCAGTACGCCCGCGGCGAGCGGGGCGTAGTCGATGCCCCGGTCGTGGCCGCCCACGATGAGCGCGATCCTCCGGCCGGGGAACGCGTCGAGTGCGGCCAGCGTGGGCAGCACATTGGTGGACAGGCTGTCGTCGACGAAGGTGACCCCGGCGACCGTCCCGATCGGCGCGAGCCGGCTGGGCAGCCCCTGGTAGCCGGACGCCGCGGCGCGCAGCGTTTTGTCGTCGCTGGCGCCGGACACGCCGAGGGCGGCCAGGCACCGGCGGGCGATCAGCGCGTTGCGCCGGTTGTGCCGGCCGAGCAGCCCGAGCGGCGCCATCCAGTCCGCGTCCGGATCATCGTCCTGCGACACCCATTCGACCCGCGGTCCGAGCTGTTTTTCGTGCTGTCTGAGCAGGTCGCTGTCGCCGTTGGCCACGGTCAGGTCGGCCCCGGGCTGGGTGCACATGGACAGCTTGTCCCGGTAGTACTGCTCCACTCCCCCGTGCCAGTCCAGGTGGTCCGGGTGCAGCGAGGTGACCGCGGTCACCGGCGGCGTGCACGGCAGGTCGGTGGCCTGGTAGCTGGATACCTCGATGACCCAGTAGTCGAAGTCGGTTTTCTCGGTGGGGTCATAAGGCACGACGCCGATGTTGCCGCCGACCAGGCACCGGTAGCCCAGCCCGGTGAGCAGGTGCCCGGTGACCGACGCGGTGGTGCTCTTGCCCTTGGTGCCGGTCACGCACAGGACCCTGCTCAGGTCCTGTTCAGCAAGCCACAGACCCAGGCCGCCCGTCACCGGGATACCGAGCCCGTTCAGGCGGGCCACCTCGGGCCGGTACCGGCTCAGACCCGGCGTCTTGACCACCACGTCGCACCGTTCCAGGGCGGCCAGCCCGCCGTCACCGGTGGCAAGCACGCCCGGGTCGCCCGGGTGGTCGTCG
>Ga0210396_10006654_pt1 | contig 11048 bp, 12 predicted proteins | sample IncBWH17OmetaG_FD_155466 | JGI IMG/M metagenome (GOLD analysis project Ga0210396, IMG submission 155466) | Forest soil microbial communities from Barre Woods Harvard Forest LTER site, Petersham, Massachusetts, United States - Inc-BW-H-17-O ...
CGTTCGAGAAGCTGACCAACAGCCCGCGCGTGCAGGTGGTCATGCTGGGCGAGTACGGCCTGACCTGGCCGTGGGAGAGCCTGCACGTCGAAGCCCTTGCCTGGTTCGACCACTGGCTGAAGGGCCTGGACACCGGCATCCTCGATGGGCCTCGATTCCGCTACGTCGTGCCTGGCGCCGAGGGCTGGCGCGCAACCGAAGTATGGCCGATCCCTACCGCTGGCCACTCAGCCTTCGCCCTGCGAGGCGACGGGACCCTGGGAGACGAGGATGGCGGCTCGCGCACCCTGATGACCCTGGGCTCGGGCATCAACCGCCCCAGGGCCAGCGAAACCGATCCTCCGGCGAGTCTTGCCTGGGACACCCCGTCCCTGGCTCAGGACCTCGACGTCGTCGGCGACATCGAACTGCAGTTGGAGGCGACCACGACGGCCCCCGACCGAGCCTGGATCGCCGTCCTGCAGGACGTGGACCCCGCGGGGAAGGTCACCGACATCACTCAAGGCTATCTGCGCGCAGGCCTGCGCCACGTCGACGAAACGGCCAGCCGGGACGGCGCGCCGGTCCTGTCTTGCCGGACGTTCGAGCCTGTCCCTGTCGGCGAAGCCGTGCGCTATCGGATTCCGCTCGTGCCGAACGCGCGGCGCTTCAAGGCCGGACACCGCATCCGGCTGCTGATCACGGGCGACGATCAGGCCCCCAAGACGCCGGCCATGTTCGGATTCCGCCACGCCAGCGTCGGTGGAAGCTGTCTCAGCACAGTCGCGTCATCCTCCCGTCTGCTGCTACCGACCGTGAAGCCCCACCAGCGCGCCTGATCGACGGTCCGCCGACCTCTTCCCGCTCGGATGGCGCAGCGGCTAGGATAGACGGGTTCGACGGGTTCGGGCGCTTTCGCCTCGAGGCGACCATGACGACCGCGACCATGGCCTCGTCCATCGGCAGTGTCGTGTTTCAAGCCACGACGACGCTCGCCTACGTCCTGCACGTCGGCGGGGGCGTGGCAGCCTTCGCCTCGGGGATGGTCACGCTGTTCGCCCGCAAGGGCGGGCGCCTGCACCGCACGGCCGGGACCGTCTTCTTCGCCTCGATGCTGGTAATGGCGGCGTTTGCGGCCTGGCTCGGCGTCGTGCTCCCCGACCTCGTCAATCTGTTTATCGCGGTGTTCGTGGCCTACCTCGTCGTGACGGCCTGGATGACCGTCCGCCGCGAGCAGGGCGTGAGCGGGCGCCCCGAAAGGATCGCCCTGGTCGTCGCCCTCTGTCTGTTGGCGCCCTTCGCGATCCTGTCCTTTCAGCTGGCGGCCGGTTTGCCGCCCCTGCTCAAGAGCACAGTCGCGATCAAGGGCCCTGTGCTGATCGCGATCTACTGTTTCACCGGCGTGCTCGCCATCGCGGCGATCGCCGACGCCAGGCTGGTGCTCGCCGGTGGGATCTCAGGCGCGCGGCGGATCGCGCGGCATCTGTGGCGCATGTGCCTGGGGCTGACATTGGCCACGGGGTCGGCCTTCACCAACGGACTGCCGCGGCTTCTTCCGGCTCTCAAGCATGCCCCGGACGCCTTGCTGCTTTTTCCCCAGTTCCTGGTGCTTGGGATGATGGTCTTCTGGCTCATCCGCGTCCGCCTCACCCCCTGGCTCAAGCACGCCGCCCTCGCATTCTAAGATCCGTCATGGCCGCCTTCGAGCTGGACTGACGCCCCGCCATGACGGTCTTAGAGAGAAGCGATCGTTCTGAAAAATAAGGGGAGGGATGGACGTGGCGATTATCGAGCTGACGCGGGAAGGGCCCATTACGACCGTGACCCTCAACCGGGCGGAGCGGCGCAACGCCGTCACCCTGGAGATGATGCAGGCGCTGGAGCGGATCAGCCGCGAGTTCATCCACGATGAGGACACGCGCGCGGTGATCTTCCGCGCGCAAGGGGGCGACTTCTCGGTGGGGGCGGACCTCGCCGCGCCGCCCAGCGCGCGTCCGGCGGCCTCGATCCTCATGCGCCGTCGCGGGGCGGCGTTTGGCGCCCAGCTGATCCGCTCGCTGCAGGAGATCCCCCAGCCGACGGTCTGCGCAGTCCAGGGGGTCGCCACGGGCGCCGGCGCCTGCATCGCCTCGGCGTGTGACTTTCGGGTCGGCGCGGACGACGCACGCATCGGCTACGGCGAGGTGAAGCTGGGGATGAACCTGATGTGGCAGGCCCTGCCGATCTGCGTGCGCCTCGTCGGCCCGGCCAGGGCCAAGCAGATGATCATGACCGGCAAGCTGTTCGACGCCGCCACGCTCGAACGGTGGGGCTTTCTCGATCTCGTAGCGCCGCGCCAGGAACTGGACGCGGCGGCGCGGGCGATGGCCGACGAATATGCGGCCCTCCCGCCCAACGCGGTGCAAATGATCAAGAAGGGCGTCGACCAGGTCGTCGGCGCCCTGGACCGCGCCGTCATGCACATGGACGCCGACCAGTGGCTCCTCAGCACCATGACCGAAGATTACCGGGAAGCCGTCAGCGCCTTCTTCGCCAAACGCAAGCCAACGTTCACTGGGAAGTAGTGAGACGGGCGGCAGGCCTTGCCGACCGAGGCTTCCTGCGTTCACTTTCGCGCAAGGAGACGCGCCATGCCCACCATGACCGGCGGCTGCCAGTGCGGCCGCATCCGCTACAGCGTCGAGATCGAGAACGACGAGGCCTATCTCTGCCACTGCGGTTACTGCCGCCGCGCTACCGGCGGCGTCTCGATCGCCTTCAAGAACATCCCGGTCGCCGATGTGACGTGGACGTCCGAACCGGACTGGTATCAGTCGTCGCCGATCGCCCGGCGGCCGTTCTGTTCGAGCTGCGGCACGCCGCTTGGGTTCCGGTATCTCGATTCAAATCGCATGGACCTGACCGTCGGCTCGTTCGACGAGCCCGCCTTCTTCCGCCCCACGTCCAACTTCTCGATCGAGACCGCCCTTCCCAGTTGGCTCGACGTCTCCCAGCTGCCGGGCCAACGCCTCGACGAGCATCAGACCACCGTCTCGCGCTGGATGGCGGCGACAGGGAAAATGCCGGATTGAAGGTCGGGGCGCTCGCCTCCAACTGAAAGCCGTCATGAGTCAAACCGAACCGCTTCGCCCGCGTGCGGGGCCGGGCGCCCATGTGGGCGTGACCGAGCCGATGATCCGCGAGGTCGTGCATGCCTTCTATGCCCGTGTCCGCGCCGATCCGACGCTCGGTCCGATCTTCGAGCGGGAGATCGACGGCGAGTGGGACGCCCACCTGGTCAAGCTGTGCGATTTCTGGTCGTCGGTCTTACTGATGACCGGACGGTTCAAGGGAACGCCGATGGTCGTGCATACGCGCCTCCCCGAGATCGGTGGGGGCCACTTCATGCGCTGGCTCGCCCTGTTCCGGCAGACAGCGGAGGAGCTCTGTCCGCCGCCGGCGGCCGCCCTTTTCGTCGCAAGGTCGCACATGATCGCCCAGAGCCTTCAGCTGGGCGTCGCGGTCAGCCGCGGCGAAGTCCCGGAGTTCTCACCGTGACCTATGTCGTCCTCGAGGCCTGCATCAAGTGCAAGTACATGGACTGCGTGGAAGTCTGTCCCGTCGACTGCTTCTACGCCGGCGAGAACATGCTGGTGATCCATCCCGAGGAATGCATCGACTGCGGCGTCTGCGAACCCGAATGCCCCGTCGACGCCATCGTCCCAGACTCCGACCCGCGATCCACGCCCGAGTGGGTGAAGCTCAACGACGAATACGCTCGCATCTGGCCCAACATCACCCTCAAAGGGACTCCCCCGTCCGACGCCGACGCCTGGGACGGCGCTGAAGGCAAACTCGTCCAGTTCAGCCCCAATCCCCACCGGGAGTGAGGGGGCTCCGATCTCTGTCGCGAACACACGGAACGCCGGCGTCCTCGCCGGCTCTTCGCTTGGGACCGCCGGCGTCCCGCCGGCTCTTCTCTTCCTTCCCTTCGCTCTTTCAATCGGGCTGGCCCGCAAAAGAGGAAGAGCCGGCGCACGGCGGATAGGGCGGGGTGCGCGTTTATTCCCCCCCTCAGAACCCGGCCGCCGCCAGCGCCTTGGCCTGGCGCTCGGCGAGCGCCGCCTCGCTGAAGCCCTCCAACGACGCCTCGAACAGGCGCCGCCAGTTCTGTTCCGCAGCCAGGTGCAGGAACGCGGCGCCCAGGCCGATCGCCGCGCGGTCCATGAAAACGAATTCGCGCGGGATGGTCACCGGACCCTTCTGGTCCAGGGCCTGCTTGACCTGGAACGCTTCGCGCCGGCCGTACTGGGAAGGGGCGACGCCGTCGGCGACGGTGCGGACGCGGTCATCCAGCAGGGGGGCGTAGATGAATCGCGCCCAGATCCCCAGGACGTCCATCAGGTCCTGCGAGAGGTCCTTGAACCCCCAGGCGCGATAGGCCTCCGCCTCGCCGGCCTTGTCGCCGCAGGACATGGCGTGGAACAGCTTGACCACGCCGCCGACGAAGGCCGGCGGAAAGATCCGGATGCAGCCGAAGTCCAGGAGGTTCAGCCGCCGTCCGCCGTCGGCGAAGCTGTAGTTGCCCAGGTGCGGATCGCCGTGGATCACCCCCATATGGATCAGGGGTGTCCACCAGCCCTCGAACAGGATCTTCGCGACGTGGTTGCGCGTCTCCTGGTCGGCCGCCTTGAGCGCCAGCAGCCCATCGCCGTCGAGCCAGGTCATGGTCAGCAGGCGGCCGGTGGAAAGTCCGGCGATCGGCTCGGGGATATGGATGTCGTCGCGGCTGGCGAAGAAGGTCCGGTAGAGGATCATCGCCTTGGCCTCGCGATCGTAGTCCAGCTCCTCGCGCAGGCGCTCGCCGAGTTCCTCCACCACCTCGCGGGTGTCGAGCGAGGCGTAGAGGCGCCGGACCACGCTCATGAAGGCGCGCAGTTGGGCGAGGTCGCTCTCCACCGCGCTCTGCATGTCCGGATACTGCAGCTTGACCGCCAGGGACGTTCCATCAGCGGCCGCGGCCTTGTGGACCTGGCCGAGGGACGCCGCGGCGGCAGGATGCAGGTCGAAGGCGCCGAAGCGCTTTTGCCAGTGCACGCCCAGCTCGGCGGCCATGCGGCGGCGCACGAAGGCCGGCCCCATGGCAGGGGCGTTGGTCTGCAGCTGGGCAAACTCTTCGGCGAACTCGGGCGGCAGCAGGTCGGGGATGGTGGCCATGATCTGCGCCACCTTCATCACCGGTCCCTTGAGGCGGCCCAGCGCCTCCTTCATCGCCCGGGCGTTGCGCGCGTCCAGGTCGCCGGCGCCGAAGAAGGCGTTGGCGCCGATGGTCGCCGCCGCGCCGGAGAGCCCCGCCCCGACGCGCGCGAACCTGGCCACCCGGCCGGAGAGCCGGTCTCGTTCGGGATCTCTCGCCATGTCAGCCTGGAGCGCCTCTCAGAGTAGCGCCTCGAGTTCGTCCACCAGCGCCTCCAGCCGAGAGAGCCCAAGGCGCCAGAAACCGGGGTCGCGTGGGTTCAGGCCGAACGGCGCCAGGGCTTCGACATAGGTCCGTGTCCCGCCGCCCGCCAGCAGAGTCTCATAGAGCGGCGCGAAGCCCGTCGGGTCTTTGCGCCGGGCGGCCATCAGGGCTTCGACCAGCAGGTGCCCGAAGGCGTAGGCGTAGACATAGAAGGGCGCGTGGACGAAGTGGCTGACATAGGCCCAGTAGGTCTCATAGCCCGGATTGAGCGTGATCGCGGGGCCCAGGCTCTCGCCCATCACGTCCAGCCAGATCGCCTCGATCGCCTCGCGTGAGAGTTCCCCCTCCTGCCGCGCCGCATGGAACCTGCTCTCGAAGCGGTGGAAGGCGATCTGGCGGGTGACGGTGTTGAGGCCATCCTCGATCCGTCCGGCGATCAGCGCCTTGCGATCCTCGCCGCGGGCCTCGCCCAGCAGCCGCTCGAAAACCAGCCCCTCGGCGAAGATGGACGCGGTCTCCGCCAGGGTGAGCGGCGTTGAGGCCAGCAGGGTGCCGTTGGGCGCCGCCAGGGTCTGGTGCACGGCGTGGCCGAGTTCGTGGGCGAGGGTGAGCACGTCGCGCCGCTCGCCCATATAGTTGAGCATGACGTAGGGGTGGCGGGGCGCGGTCACCGGATGGGAGAAGGCGCCCGACTGCTTGCCGGGCCTCGGGCGGGCGTCGACCCAGGGCTTTTCGAAGAAGACGGCGGCGCGGTCGGCAAGGCCGGGCGCCAGAGTTGCGAACGAGTCCAGCACGATCCCCCTCGCCTCTCGCCAATCGTAGATCCTGGGTGCGGCCTCGAAGAGCGGCGCATTGCGATCCCAGTGATCCAGCCGTTCGCGCCCGAGGGCGCGGGCCTTGAGCGCATAGTAGCGATGGGAGAGGGAGCCGTACGTCCCGGCGACCGCCGTCTCCAGCGCCTGCACGGCCTCGGCGTCGACTTCGTTGGCCAGGTGCCGGGAGGCGGCGGGATTGGCGAAGCGCCGCCAGCGATCCTCCACCTGTTTGTCGAAGGCGACGGTGTTGAGGCACAGGCCGAGCAGGTCGGCGCGTTCACCGAGCGCGGTCGCCAGCCCCTGCGCCGAGGCGCGCCGGCGATCGGGGGAGGGGTCGGAGAGCCGGTTCAGGGCTTCGGACAGGGTGAGCCTCTCGCCCTCGACTTCGGCGGTGAGGCGACCCAAGGTCTCGTCATAGAGGCGGACCCAGTTCGCGCTCGCCGGCGCCTTGTCCAGTAACAGGCGTTCGAGATCGGCGTTCAGCTCATGCGGCCGGCCCGCTCTGATGCGCCTGAGCCACGGCCGCCAGCGGGCAGCCGCGGGTACGGCGGCGAGCGCCGCTTCGATCTCGGCCTCTTCGAGCGCATTGAGCTCCAGCGGCAGGAAGACCGCCGCGCTCGAGAGGGCCGCGATGCGCGTGTGCAGGTTGGTGTCGAAGCGGCCCCACGCCGGCTCGTCTCGCGCGGTGGCCGCGCCGAGGCTGGCATAGGCGCCAAGCGCCCAGGTGAGGTCCGCGGCGGCTTCGCTGAGGCGCGCGGCTTCGTCGATCAGCCGGCCAAGTGCGGGCGCGTCGGCCCGCGCGGCGATGAACATCCCCTCCAGCCTGGCGATCTCCTTCATCCGCTCGCCGGCGGCGGAAAGGTCCGCCTCGATGCGCGGGTCTTCGCGCCCGGCGTAGAGGTCTTCGAGGCTCCAGACCGGCAGGTCGGCGGCAGGCGGGGAGGCGAGGGGCGCGTTCATGGGGCTGTTGCTCTCAAAGAAATTCGCAATTTTTCTCTCGTCACCCCGGGCTCGCTACGGCCCGGGATGACGGATGAATTTGAATCTAGGTGCAATGCCCCTCAACCCCACCGCTTCGTCTGATCGCCGCTTGCTCCAGGGCGCGCTCTTCAGCGCGGATGCGGATCGCCAGCACGAGCGCGTTGGCCGTCGAGGCTATTGCGGCGAACCTTGGCAGACCCAGTGCGAGAGGAAGGGCGGCCATCTCGCCGGCGACGACGGCGTAGTTGGGATGGCGGATCAGCCGGTATGGCCCTCGACTCACCAGCGGCTCGTCGGGGAGGACGATGATGCGGGTCGTCCAGCGCTCGCGAAGGCTGGCCAGGACCCATCCGCGGGCGGCCTGCAGCGCCAGGAAGGCCGCGAGCCAGCCGGGATTGAGCGGCCGCCGACGCCCGCGGATCCAGAGACCCGCCAGCCAGGCGGCATGGAGTCCGACGATAAGGGGATAGTGCTCTGCCGAAACCTCCTGCGCGCCCCTGGCCATGAGCCGCCGGGTGTTGCGTCGCGCCAGGGCCAGCTCTGCGAGCCGCTGCAAGGTCACCAGAGCGAGAAGACCGGCCGCCGGCCTCACGGGGTGAAGGAAACGCAACTGGCGGTGAAGCCCGGGCCCAGAGCCGAGACCACGAGCCGGCCCGCCTGACGAGCGCCGGCGAGGACGCGTTCGAGCACGAACAGGGCTGTGGGCGCGGACATGTTTCCGTGGTCCCTCAGCACCTCGCGCTCCTCGACGAGGGCTCCCTGGCCCAGTTCGAGAGCCGATTCCACCGCCTCGACCACCTTCGCGCCGCCCGGGTGAAAGACGAAGCGCCCGACGTCGGCAAGTCCGAGGCCCAGACCCCGCAGCATCGCCTCCATGGCCTCGCGCAGGTGAGCGGCCGCGAACACGGGGATCGACCGGTCGAAGATCACGCCGAGCCCCTCCGGATCGACCTGCCAGCCCATGATGTCGAGGGTGTCGGGCCAGGTGTGCTCGGCCGATCCCTCTATCGTCAGCCCGTCGCCCTGGGTGGAAAGGACGCAGGCGGCGGCCCCGTCGCCGAACAGGGCCGTTGCGACAATGTTGGCGCTGGTGAGCTGATCGTGCCGGGCCGCGAGCGTGCACAGCTCCACGCAGACAAAGAGGACCTTGGAGCCTGGCTTCGCCTGCGCCAGGCGGGCTGCGAGGCCAAGACCGCTCACTCCGCCGGCGCAGCCCAGACCGAACACCGGCACCCGCTGAACGTCGCGCCGAAAGCCGAGTCTTCCCATGGCGCGCGCTTCGAGACTGGGGGTCGCGATCCCGGTGGAGGAGACTGTGACCACCGTGTCGATCTCATCGCCCGCAAGGCCAGCACGCTCCAGCGCGCGCTGGGCGACCTCGACAAAGAGCTCGGTCGCCCCTTCCAGATATGCGTCGGTGCGCTCGGCCCAGTCGCGCGGCGAGCCGTGCCATTCCATCGGCCGCACCGACTGGCGACGGTCGATGCCGGCGTTGATGAACACCGGCTCGAGACGGGCGAAGTCCTTCATCCGATCGCCGACCACGCGGCGAACCGCCTCGACGATCGCGAGCTGCGATAGGACGTGCGGAGGAGAGGCGGTCGCCAGGGAGATCAGAGAGGCGCGTGGCGTCACGTCCGGCTCCTCGACGAGCGACCAGAACACCTGATGTAGGGTGACGCTCCGCGGTTTGCTTGTTGCCGCCGCGCTTGTGTCGTTAGAGCTTGTTTGAGAATGCGCTCTGGCGAGTCAGAGGCATGCGGCGCATGCCGGCCGGGGGTGGTTTGCGAGCATCGGAGCGGAGCGGCCTTGAGGGCCGTGAGCACCGAAGCACAGCAAAGCGCCGTCGGATGACCGTCAGAGTAGCATTCTCTCAGAGGCCGCCGATGGCGGAGATGTAGAGGTCGAGCAGGGCCTCCTCCTCCTGGCGCTTGGCCTTGTCCTGCTTGCGCAGGCGGACGATCTTGCGGATGACCTTGATGTCGAAGCCCTCTCCCTTGGCCTCGGCGTAGACTTCCTTGATGTCGCCGGCGATGCCCGCCTTGTCTTCCTCGAGCCGTTCGATGCGTTCGATGACGCTCTTGAGCCGGCCCTGGGCTTCGGCTTGCACCACATCGATCCCGGCGCCGCCGTCGGCCATGAAACACTCCTGTGACGAATTGAATCCCCAGTCGCCGGACCTTAAGTGCCTGCTGGGCGGGAGTCATGGCTCGCGCCGACCTTGTCCACAGGAGACTCCCAGCTGAACGTTTCCGTCCGTCAGCCCCTTCCGAGCGACGTGGTCGCGGGGCCTTCAGTGACCCAGGAGGAGGCCGAGGCCGCCGTCCGCACCCTGATCCGCTGGGCGGGGGACGATCCCGAGCGCGAAGGCCTGCTCGACACCCCCGGGCGGGTGGCGCGCTCCTATCGCGAGCTCTTCGCCGGCTATCAATCCGATCCGCGCGAATATCTCGAGCGCACCTTCAGCGAGGTTGCGGGCTATGACGAGCTCGTCCTGCTGCACGACATCCCGGTGATCAGTTTCTGCGAGCACCACATGCTGCCGGTGGTGGGCAAGGCCCACGTCGGCTACCTGCCGACCCACCGCGTGGTGGGGATCTCAAAGCTGGCGCGCGTGGTCCAGGGTTTCGCCCGGCGCCTGCAGATCCAGGAGAAGCTCACCGCGGAGATCGCCGAAGCGATCGATCAGGTCCTCGCGCCCAAGGGCGTGGGCGTGGTGATCGAGGCCGAGCACAGCTGCATGACCCTACGCGGCGTCGGCACGCCCGGCGCGCGGCTCACCACCAGCCACCTGACCGGCGTGATCCGCGACGACGCCCGCACTCGCACCGAGTTCCTGCGCCTGGCGACGTCGAGGTGAAATCCTCCCCCATGGACCCCGACCTTGAGCGGGGGGAATGGGGGAGGGGGACCGCGAAGCGGTGGAGGGGTGCGGTTCTTGATCGGGTTCAGCTGCGAGCGCCGCCTGCCGTTCTGATCAACGTCTGAGTCGCGGCCGCCCCCCCCACCACTTCGTGGTCCCCTCCCCCGCTTCGCGGAGGAGGATCCAAAGCAAAACGCCCCGCGTGAGCGGGGCGTCGGGGATCACCGCGATGGGCGAGGGCTCAGCCCTGGCGAGCCTTGTAGCGCGGGTCGGTCTTGTTGATGACGTAGAGCCGGCCCTTGCGGCGCACGAGCTTGCAGTCGCGGTGGCGCGTCTTGAGCGTCTTGAGCGAGCTTCTGACTTTCACGGCGGCGGCCTCGGCGGCGAAGGTTCGGAACAAAAAGAGCGCGCGTCTATAAGGAGGCCCCGACGACGAGTCAATCTGGGCATCCGCGTCGTATGGAGCGTCATCTCTCTCACGAACGCCGTGATTCGCCGGTAGGTTTGTCCACATGCGCCGCCGCACTCTCCTGCGCCTGGCCGCCAGCGCCTTCGCCGCGCCGACGGCCGTCTTCGCCCAGACTCCGGCGCCGCCGCCCGGCGTCGACGCGCCCGCTCCTGTGTCTGCTCCGCGTCCGTCGGATCTGCTGGGGGCCAGCGGCGAGGGCTACTTCATCGACTGGCTGAACGACTTCTATGCCCGCGCACTCGGGTCCGGCGTCTCGCGCTCCCTGCTCGACCAGGCGCTGTCGGGGCTTTCGCCCGACCCCCGCGTCATGGCCCATGACACTGCGCAGCCCGAGTTCGCGCGCCCGGTGGGCGAGTATATCCGCGCCTCGGTGACCGCCGGCCGGATCGCCCAGGGGAGGACGCTGCGCGACTCGATCCCGCAGTTCACAGCCATCGAGACGACCTACGGCTGCCCGCGCGACGTGCTCCTGGGTGTCTGGGCCATGGAATCCAATTTCGG
>Ga0210396_10006656_pt1 | contig 11044 bp, 11 predicted proteins | sample IncBWH17OmetaG_FD_155466 | JGI IMG/M metagenome (GOLD analysis project Ga0210396, IMG submission 155466) | Forest soil microbial communities from Barre Woods Harvard Forest LTER site, Petersham, Massachusetts, United States - Inc-BW-H-17-O ...
TAAGTGTTATCAATCATATACTGGCAGACGCACGGAACTTAAGATCCCGCCTTTTCGCTGACCGTTTTGCATGAAATCAATAGACCCACGGGTTTGTTTCGCGATCAGAGGAGAAACTCTCTCCGCCAATTACGCGCTCTTGGCCTCCATGCCAGAGCGCGGTCGAAATCCTCTTCGCGCACGGATCACAGGCGAAGATGAGATCCACAACCAGGTTGGCGGCTGGTCTTTCGCGGCAAACCTCGCATGCCAGTGGGATGGAAGCTGCATCCGCCCCTCGCGATTTGTGCCGGGCCCGGGCCATTTGCAATTCTCTCGACCTCAACCTGCCTCTTAGCCCGATCAGATGAACGGATGAGACCGATCGGTCGCAGCAAAAAGCAAGATACAGTTGTTGGGCAAGTTCGAACAAAGGACTATGTATTATTGAGAGGTAACCGGAGAGAGACCTGTTCTCTCAGCAGAGTTTGCTGCATTAAACGAAGCAGGGGACAACGTAAAAGGATTACCGCCCTGCGGCCTTCTGGCCGCGAAGCGCCATACACGTGGAAGCCGCTTTCGCGACCAATCGGTTCTCCTCGTCGGTTATGGTGCACTCCACGTAGCCGATCATGTGGCCCCGCCGCACGACCGTTCCTTCCGCTTTGAGTTGTGCCTGCCAGACTGGACGAAAGAAATTGATTTTCAGTTCGACCGTAGTGAAAGATTCGTCCGGCGCGAGAGTGCTCGCAAACGCAATGCCCATCGCGGCATCAGCTATATCGCAAAGAACGCCACCGTGCAGCGTTCCCATGGGATTGGCATGCTGTGGTCCGGCTGCCAAGACGACGGTCGCCCGCCCGTAAGCAATGTCTCTCGCCTCAAATCCAATCAGCCGTGCGATTGGAACGTCGTTCGTTTTTGCTCGTTCCCTAAAGTCTGCTTGCGAGGGAATTTCTTGAGTACTCATGACTTGTCGGCTCCGGCCTTCGATTTGCGCGCACGAACTTTGGTTTCGAGATATTCCTCCAGATGACGGCAGGCGAGATCAAGAGGCTTTTTATTCCGCGGCAAACGACTCACCATCCCGCTGCCTTCAAGAGTGCTGGCAATCAGGGTGGCCAATTTCGCCGATCGACATCGGAACGGACCTCACCATGTCGTTGCCCGTCCTGGGCAATTGATTGCAGACGGTCAAGCCAAGAACTGAGAGCCTGGCGAGCTTTGGCTCGCAACTTTGGATTGCCGTCGTCGCAATCGGTGGCCGTCTTCAACAGCGGGCAGCCTCCCGGCACCAGCCCGGTGCGGCGGTCTCGAAAGTTCTGCACGATTTGTCTGAGGCGGTCAACGGTATTCGGAATCTGCTCTGTGCCTTCGAAGCGCGTATCCATTGCGATTTTTCAAGCGTGGTCGAAGGCGTCTCCCGCTAGCTCTTGCTTGCTCGCAAAATGCCGGTAGATTCCGCTCTTTTCTAACCCGGTCGCGCGCATGAGATCAGAAAGCGCAGCGCCGTCATATCCTTTTTGATTGAAGATCGGCGCTGCCTTACGAATGATTTCTTGCCGCGTTTGCTCGCCATTGCGCACAACCTGCTATTAACGATGTCAACTCCGCGATAGTACGGTCGCTGACCGCACCATACAAGTGGTTGGATGAGACCGAGCGGTTCTAGGTCGCATTTGATATGCGACCTGTGAGAGGAACTATCCATTTTCAAATAACCGCGTCTCGCTTCGGTAACACCCCCAGGTACGTTTACGAGGGCCTTTGAAACTCTATAGCAGCCTCAGGCGATATCGAACCTGAGGTCATCGTGGGTCAGCGGCTCACCGCTTTGCTGCTGGTCGTAATGATGCTCCATCACGACACGTAACTCATTCCATTTTCGGAAGGTGCGCCCGCTCACAGTGCTGATTTTTCCGGACACCCCGACCAACTCCAGGGTCCACGCCGAATGGTCTCGTCGATAACATCTCCAGGAATCGGAGCTTCTCGAATGCATATCGAGACACGACCGACCCCGGCCATTGCATGATGGCGAACCAGGAAGCTGAAAACAAGTGAGCGCACTCTCGCCTTTCCGTGAATCGGTTCTTCCATGGTTTCGCTGCTTCCCTCGATATTGTCGGCATTAAACGCGTCGAAGATCTATAGATATTTCTTCGCAGCTTCGGGCGATGTCAGCATGGACTATAGCTGCATTTAGAGTACACCCCGCAGTCCGAGATTGGGTGTACGCATCGGGATGAAACTCATCGACTGAGACGAAACTACGTTGCTCGCTCATTGAAATTCTGCGAAGTCTAAGCCTTGCTCTTGCTTTCTCCCATATTGGAGCGCGGGCGATTGCCACCGCGAACGCCAGCACCTCCCGAACAATATGGGGGACGTTGGCCGAAGCTCAGTGTCCGCGTCCAGCACACAGATTACTGTTAGAAGGCCAACTCTCTTCATTCACCTATCTGGAATCCTTGATGACAGGCGAGACCGGTCGGTCGCATCCATTCTCGTTGGGCACCGTCTAGGATTACTGTGGAGCTCCTCAGAATAACCGCCAGGGGCCCGCGCAGAGAGCGCTTCCTCACAATACGGATCATGCCAGTGCCATTCTTCGCTGCGCTCCAGGCGACCAAAAGCGCTCTATTTGAGAGCCAGAGTTATCTGCCCCAAGTGGTATGACATGTGGTTGGTTCGACTCAGCAGAACAGCCAATCGGTTCCGGCTCGAATCTTTGGCATAGTCTTCCTCGGACATTGCGTAGTGCCGCTGCAACCATTCGTCCGCGGAAAGACTCGCAAACTGCGAGAGTAGCTTAGCGTTCACTTCTTTCCAATATTTTTTCAGCTCTCCTAGAGGGGGCAACTGTGCCCCTGTCTTGTCAGGGCTGGAGACGAAGATCGCATCGAGTTCAGGGTGCAGTCGCTCTCCTAAGCCGAGAATCGGGAACATGGCGTCGTGAATGGCAGTAAGGTGTCCCCATAGATAGATGACACGGTTCCTCCCCGGTGCGACCTCTTTCAAGAGCTCGTCTTGTGTGAGACTTGACAAGATTGTGTTGGCTCTCTCCACCACGAGTCGCCAGGAGTTGATTGCCACCTGCACTGATAATTTGTTGGATGTCATTGACACAAGCCCCTCTTTGGATTCCTGCCCATCCTTATTAGCAATAACCGAATGTCAACCTGGCGGTTAGATCTGCGCTCTGCCACCGTCAACGAACAGCTCAATACCCGTGACGAAACTGGAGTCATCCGAAGCCAGAAACAACGCCACCTTTGCAACTTCATCGGGCTCGCCCATGCGTCCCATCGGGATGGTGGACACAATCCGCGCAAGCACGTCTGGAGATTGCCGACTCGCCAGTGGCGTATTGATCGGACCCGGACTAACAACGTTTGAGCGGATACGACGGTCTTTCAGATCTGTAGTCCAGGTTCGCACCAAAGAGCGGATTGCAGCCTTACTCGCGGCGTAGACGCCGAAGGCGGCAGTACCCTTAACACTGGCGACGGAGCCATTGAGAATGATAGAGCCACCATCCTTCAGGAGCGGCAATGCCTTTTGCACCGTAAACAGCGTTCCCCGCACATTGATGTTGAACAGCTTGTCGAAATGCTGTTCGGTTACGGCCCCAAAGGGAACAAATTCGCCAACACCGGCGTTGGCAAAAACGATATCGATTCGCCCCTTCACCTTAGAGACCGTTTCGTAGAGACGATCAAGGTCGGCCAGATTGGCAACGTCTCCCTGAACGCCAGAAACATTGCTGCCGATTGCCTTTACAGCCTCGTCGAGTTCTTTCTGGCGACGGCCCGTGATGAAGACGTACGCACCCTCCTTCACGAACAGCTTTGCCGTGGCCAACCCAATCCCTTCGGTGCCGCCTGTGATGAGAGCGATCTTGTCCTTAAGCTTTTTGGACATTCTTTACCCTCCATTGTTGCCGCGTTATAACGAACTCCCCATGCCCCGATGCATTTTGCACCAGCGCTCAGTCCTTCAGGAACTGCGCTCCATGATTGCTGTCGGCGTACTGAATTGATTTACTTGGCGGCCGGTGACGAAGCTATGTTCCTTGGTCATTGACCTGTCAATAGTTGGATGCTAATGAGACCGTTCGGTCGCATAAGTTTCCGGTCTATCGCTCAACTTGACCCGTTGGCTTGCCCCGCAGCATTGCTACTTTTGCGGTGATGTCGCGTGCTCGTCCCATTGATCGGTAAATGCCACCGGCGCCCGGCTGTACCCACTCCCCTCCTGGCGCAAGCGACCCAGAGCAGGAAAATTCAATCACCGGTTCCGTGGTGGGGACGCGCTTCAGTCTTCAATCAATACAAATCCTTACGTTTCTCTCACATATTCTGACGGCGTCGTATGCCAAGCCCCGTTAACTTCAAGGCAACGGGATCGGTTGCAGGGTTTCTGCTCCGGCCCGAAATCGCTCGATCCAATGTCGTCGAGGTGAATCATGAAGTCGTGCATCAACAGCGTAGTTATTTTGTGTTCGGTTTTGGCCGCATCCGTATTATTTGCGGCCGCGCAGGAGGCTCAACCTCCACAGCGTACGATCATGGTCGAAGCAGGTAATGACCTACGGTGCAGACTCGAGAAGGGCGTCCGTATCACCAAGTCGGGCGAGCCAATTACAGCAAAGCTGGTTGAGCCGGTTTACGCCGCTACCACCATCGCGATTCCAGAAGGCTCGACGATCAAAGGACACGTTTCCTCCATTTCCAGTGCGCCCCCTGGTAAAGGACAGCTTCTGCGAGGCGATTTCACGCGTCCGCGAACCGCGAACGTGACCTTCGACAACGTGATCCTTCCAGATGGCACCGCGGTACAGATTCATACGGACACGTCGATTGGAGTTAGTGACGTAAAAACGGCTCAGTATCTTGCTAAGTCTCAACGTCCCGGCGTTCGCCAGAAGATGAAGGATGCTGCTAAGCCTTTGTCTGAACCTAACAAACTGCAAAGATTGAGCCAAGCTGCCGTCACGAGTTTGCCTTATCACCCCGAATACCTCAGCCAAGGAACAATCTTCGACGCAACGCTCCTTGAGGCTGTTGAAACAGCATCGACCGTCGATCTGGCTGAGGCTCATTCTCCGCTCGACGATGGCTATCTTCACGTTCGTCTCTTGACACCTATGAACTCGGGGTTGAGTGCTGCCGGGTCGCCGATCGAAGCCGTGGTGCCCAGGCCGTACTACAACGCGGATCACGTCCTGGTCTACCCCGCAGGCACGAAGCTTGAGGGTACTGTTACTAAAGCCGTGGCCGCTGGCTGGATGAAGAAAAATGGTGGACTTTTGTTCGCCTTTCATTCCGCACAGACCCCTGATGGGACAACGACCGAGATGATCGCAACCGTCGCGGGCATCCAGGCGGCAGGTGGCCAGCGGCTCTCGGTCGGGCTCGAAGGCGGCGTCAAAGCGACGACGTCGACTTTTTCTCGGTTGCGAGCCCCGATCTACCTCATCGGCCCCTCAAGGGCGGTTGCTGATAACACCGTCGATAAAACAGCTTGGTCACGGGCAGGTGAAGGGAATAAGGGATTTGGACTGCTCGGCGCGGGCGCAGCGCAAGCATCGGTCTCTACCGCCATCGGCTTCGGCTATTTCGGCGCAGCCGTTCACATATACGATGGTTTTTTTGCCAGAGGTTCGAATGTGGAACTGCCTGTCAACACGCCGATGTTCCTCCGCATCGATGAAAAGGCACAGCGATCAGGTGAAACCGATCCTCAATCACTAGTCACGTCAGACAATAACCAGCAACATTGATAAGTCGAGCACCGGAGAGCACGGTCAGCCAGAAGCGCCATTTCTTTCTTCTGATTCTCGAATAGAGACGCGCTTTTCCAAACGACTTTTATCCCTGGTCTTAACGGAAGGAGTAGAAATGACACAAAAGCACAAGAGCGCACCATCGAACGTATATGCCACCAGCAGCGATTTCTGCCAGATCTACGTCGAACAGATAAACAGTCTTTACGTGTTATCTGTTCTACTGACCGCAGATCCTCAGAAGGCCGAGCGATGTTTCCTCTCGGGGTTCGAGGATTCCGTCAACAGTAATCACGTGTTCAAGGAGAGGGCACATTCGTGGGCTCGACGCAACATCATCCTTCGCGCAATCCGTTTGCTTTGCCCTCGACCGAACGACGAAAACGAATCAAATGAGGCAAGGCTTTTGCCATTGAATGGAACGGTTCCCGCAGAGATGCATGCGCACCCTAGCTTCGCCCGCATCCTAGGGCTCAATTCATTCGAGCGATTTATCTTCATCATGTCAATCCTGGAAAAGCATTCCGTCCACGAGTGCTCCCTGCTTCTGGGCTGCTTTCATCAGGATGTGATTAGCGCACGGACTGCTGCGATCCGACATCTAGTTGGCGTCGTTATTGCAACGGAAATACAGCCCGACAGAGATGTCATCGCCTTTGCAGGAGTAAACTACGCAAATCGTTAGCGGTCGCCATGGCACTCCCAAACACCTTGTACACGGCTAGACCTCTCAGCGGTCCGTAACCCGAAACCATACAAATTCTTACAAACGCCGCACGCTTCCTAACGGCACACTCGTCGTGATCCCGGTACTTTGCAAGCAGGAATACTTTTCCTGCCTGGAGAACCATGACGAACAGACTTGGACAGTTGTACGGCACCTTGCTGGTTGCTGCTGCCTTATTTCCCGTTTACCCCGGCACGGTTTTTTCACAAGATTCGAAAAATCGATCTCCATCTACTTTACATTCACAGGTTGATTCTCCATCTGTGCCCGACCAGGCCAAAAACCACATTGCCACGGCCAACGATGCAGTCGTCGCTACTCTTCCTGATGCCCCGATGCCGCAGGCGCAGGACCAGTCTCCACCGTCGCCGGCAGGCTCCGAAACACACCTGAATCAATTCCCAATCTTGTCTCCGGGGCTAACAAGAGCTGCTCTCAAAATTCAAGATAAATTTCATATCTACGTCCATAAATCCTTCGGCCCACCAGCCGTCCTCCTACCTGCTTTTGGGGCGGGATTGGGGATGCTCAATCCACCGAGCAAATATCCCGAGGAATGGAAAGATGGCGCTGGCGCATTCGGCAGGAACTACGGATACAGACTGGCGGATCGTACGTCCAGAAACACTGCCCAATTTCTGACAGGCGCCCTCCTGCATGAAGATCCCCGCTACTTGCGTTCGACCAGTTCCAATCCGTTCACTCGGACCGTACATGCACTTGCCTTCACCATCTTCGACAAGACAGACTCCGGAAGAACTACCTTCGCCGCAAGCAATTTCGCTGCGGCGGCTGCCGGCGGGTTCGTTGGGATGGGCATCCTTCCGAATGGTTATAACGACATTACACACGCGGAACAACACATGGCCAGTGAGTTCCTGCAGATTGGTATTGGGAATGTCCTGACGGAGTTCGAACCCCAATGGGGACCCTGGGCCAAAAAGTTACGAATTCCCAAACTCCTCCCCGGTTGGTGGGTTCCAGAACACCGCCCGTAATATCTTGACCTTCGGACTCGCAGACTAGATTTCTTTCTCAGAATCTTGAGGACATCGACTAAGTAGTTTTGATCGATCTTGGCCAGCAGGCAGGGACAGGGCCCGGTCTCTCGCTCCCGGCCCGCCGTTCAATAAACCTTCGGAATTCAGCTATCATTGCGTCGGGAGAGGTCCCGAGCGCTCTGGGGTAATTCGGAACAACAGATCCAGCTTTCTGATGTGCGGGGTTCATACATGATCCAAGTTGCAAGACCGGAAGAAACGATGCGGAAGCATGCGCGCTTGCTGATCGTGGACGACGATCCGGATCTGTGTGACCTCGTGCAACGGTACTTGGAAGCCGAGGGATTCGTGATATCGGCCGTGCATAGCGGCGCTGAAGGCCGCCACGAGGGAACAAGTGGCAGTTACGATTTGATCGTGCTTGATGTGATGCTGCCCGATATGAAGGGTTTTGATGTCCTGCGAGAATTGCGCTCGCGCGTGCGTACACCGGTCCTGATGCTTACAGCCAAAGGCGACGAGTTTGACCGGGTTTTGGGCCTCCAGATGGGAGCGGACGACTATCTGGCAAAGCCCTTCAGCCCGCGTGAATTGATTGCGCGCATTGGGGCCATCCTCCGCAGATCGGGCTGGCAGTCGGAGCAAGCCAAACCACCACGGCCACTCTCGATCAAGTCAGGTGATTTGGAACTGGATTTGGCAGCATATTCCGCATCAAAGTCGGGAAAACCCTTGCACTTGACGTCGGCAGAGTTCGATCTGCTGCGCGCATTCTTGGAATCGCCAGGACAGGTGCTTTCTCGGGAAACTTTGGTGGAGCGGGTCCTGGGCCGGAAATTTTCGCCTTTTGATCGGAGCATCGATCTTCACGTAAGCAACCTTCGTCAAAAGTTGGGTCCACAGACGAACGGCGCGGAAAGAATCCGGAGCGTACGGGGGGTTGGCTATTTGTATGCTTGGCCGCTCTGATGCGATGCCGTACCTCGGTGCCGTTTACGGTTGCGGCGAATGAACTTAGACGTAGCGGGTTGGAACCACGATCTTGACCTCCAGGCCGATCGGATTGGCGTTCGATGCGATGATTGTTCCGCGGTGTTGACGGATTGCCTCAAAAGCAATCGCAAGTCCAAGGCCCGTGCCCTTGTTTGCCCTTGGATCGCTATTTGGTTCCTTTACACGGAAGAATGGGAGGAAGATTTGTTGCAGTGACTCTTCGGGAACACCCGGACCGTAGTCGCGGACTGAAAGAACAGCCTGCAGTGACGGGTTCATTTTCTCGGTTTTCAAAATCACCTGCACTTCACTACCTGGCGTAGTAAACCTGATCGCGTTGCGAATGATATTCTCACATGCGCTGCGTAAGGCTTGCTCATCGGCCTTCTCGATGACTACACCTTCTTCGGCTTGCAGCGTCACAGACTTGCCACAGGAGTGTGCTTCGAAATCGGCGTCGGCCACCACTTCCTGAACCAGTTGCGACAAATCCACGTCGTCTCTCCCTTCGGACGATAAACCGGTTTCCAAACGAGAGAGTGTCAAAAGCTGTCCCATGAGCCTATCAATCCGCTCGACATCTCGCTCCATTCTCTGCAACAAGTCTTCGGATTCGGACGGCGAGTAATTTCGCAAAAGAGCTAAAGACATAATCAATCGCGTGAGCGGGGATCGCAGTTCGTGCGAGACGGTGCTCAATAGGTTCTTCTGGGAACGTACGAATGCACTCATCCTTTCCACCATGACATCAAAATCTGCAGCCAGAGCCGCCAGTTCGTCGTGTCGCCCGGATATCTCGACCGGGGCCCTCACGCTCAGATCGCCCGCCGCCACCATCCTCGCAGCAGATTGAATCCCCTGAATGGGTGCAACAATGTGGTGCGTAAGCCAGAAACAGAGGAGCGTCACCATAAGCAAGACCACGCCGAAAAACGGCAGCCCGCCTCCGGCTGTCGCGTCCAGGAATCTACCCAGTTGTAAGCCAGCGCGGACCAGAAGAACGTAGGGACGCCCAGACGGCGAAGTAAATTTATAAGATGAGCTATGCGCGCGGAGCCCGAAGCGTGAAAGAACGCGCCCGTCACTTCGGGCGGCGCGTACTATGGACAGGCTGTCGAAGGGAATCGGGCGGGACAAAACATCCTTACCGTACCCATCGATCAGATAGAGCTCGACCCCAGATTTCCCGACCAACCTACGGGCGAATTGCTCGAATTCTTGTGGACCTCCCGATTCGTAGGCATGTGCCGCCTCGTCCGCTACTCTGGGCGCGAACGACGCAACGATGTCCGTGGTTGGAACCAATCGTGTGCCGACCATGCGGCTAGCCATAAAGATGGCGAACAGCGCCAGAACGGTCAGCCAAAACCAAAGGAACACCTTGATGAATAGTCGTCCAATGGGCATTCGCGCGCTGGTGCCACCTATAAGGGATTGAGTCGTCAACGACTGGATCCTCCCGGATCCTCTCTTTTTTCTTACTCAAGGTATACGGCAAAACCATACGGCATACCAGCCGGAACGCTTGCTCCTTACAAATCCATACAGACATCTGACATGTCCTGTCCGCGCTGTCTCTTGACGTGTAATAGCCTCGAATCATGCACCCGATCGCGGGCCAAGGCGATGGAAGTTCCTGCCCCCAAAATGGAACCAGAAAGTCGAGCCGACTTGGTCGTTTCGTTTAAAGGGCTTTGACTTCGTGGTTGTAATTTCCACGACGGTGCAAGGACAGGCTTGCGACTCTCTTGCGCCGCCAGGAGCTGCCGGTTTCCTTTCCTCCATGGTGGGTTGCGCTCCCTGCACAGGTTCGTTCGACTTCTCCTTGATTCTGCTTATGATCTGTTAAATCACGTACTAGGTGAACACGTCGCTGCAATGAAACCTTGCGCCTTCATTCATCAATTCCACAACCGGCTGTCACCAACCGTCGACAAGTGTCGAGATTGCTTTCGACATGTCTCGGAGAACTTCCCTTAGCACTTTGTTTTGGTCGGTCGGTTGCTTTCCTGGTTTGTTATTGGAAGACTCATGTTGAAGATTGCAGCCATTCCTAGCAGGACGCGATGAAGTGGCGCATCTATACACTCGTGATCTGCCTTTGCGGATCAACGACTTCCAGGACTCAGGAGCAATCGACTCTGTTGCCTGATGTGCCCAAGCCGCAGACCGGAATTATTGTCGCACGGTAACGTCAACGAAGACACCGTTCCTGGCGTGACTGTCGTTCTCGAAGGCCTGTCCAGACGGATCCCCGCACGGTTGTGACGAACGGCAACCGATTCTTTGAATTCAAAGATGTCGAGCCGGGAACCACCTACCATGTCACCGTCAGCGCTCAGGGGTTCGCCAACTGGACCTCACCCGCCGTCATCCTCAAGCCAGGCCAATACGCAATCCTGACCGGCAGCAAACTCCAAATCGCAGAGGGCTCACCACAATCACTGTGGCTGCTCCGGTTGCCTCCCCCGAGGAGATGGCCGCCGAGCAGGTCAAGGCCGAAGAGCAGCAACGCATTTTCGGCATCATTCCCAATTTCTACGTCGTGTACGATCA
>Ga0210396_10006658_pt1 | contig 11040 bp, 5 predicted proteins | sample IncBWH17OmetaG_FD_155466 | JGI IMG/M metagenome (GOLD analysis project Ga0210396, IMG submission 155466) | Forest soil microbial communities from Barre Woods Harvard Forest LTER site, Petersham, Massachusetts, United States - Inc-BW-H-17-O ...
AACTATCCGGGCCGAGCATATTTTTGATAAGGATTCAGATTAGCTAATCCTACAACGCTGGTTGAACGTAACCGCTTGTGTTTTCAAGCGGTTGTTTTTCAGTTCTCGATCAAACTCGTGTGACCCGCGTTGTAGGACTATTTTGAATCTGCGGCCATTCGTATCAGGTTCGGCAGCCAGCTGCTTCCGGCTATGGAGTATCGCGCTGGTCGCGCTTTCAGGGGGCGCGGCGACCCGGCCGGCGGGATGGGCAATCTGCGGCGCGGGCTGTCGCGGCAAGCTGAGGTGATACGCAATAATCTGACAAGTGGCTCATTTTGGCTCAAAGTAGCTCATGTTTTTGGGGGTGGCCATGAGCCACAACGACGACTGGCCCATTTTGGCTCAAAGTGGCTCATGTTTTTGGGGGTGGTTATGAGCCACAATGACGAGTGGCTCATTTTGGCTCAAAGTGGCTCATGTTTTTAGGGGTGGCCATGAGCCACATGGGCCACGGGTGGTTCGTGGCTCACTCGGCGGTGTCGGCGGGTGGGGGGCCGGCGTCTTCGACTTCGCCTTCCTCGCGGGCGCCCTCGAAGTCCATGAGGAAGTGGATGCGTTGCATGGCTTCGTCGCCGAGCTTTTTACGCAAGGCTCGGCGGGCGCGGGGGACGCCGGTGCGGCGCGTCACGTGCAGCAGCACGATGTCCCTGTTCTTGAGCTTGGGGAAAAGCTGGATGAACTGCTCGAGGTGCAGATGCCGGCCGAGCTTGGCCTTGGTGCGGTGATCGGCGTCGAAGAAGGTCACTTCCGTCAGCAGCACCTCGGCGTTCTGGACGTCGGGATGATCGAAGACCGGACCGGCGGTGGTGTCGCCGAGGTACGCGAACAGCGGGACTTCGATGCGATACTGGATTTGCACGCCCTTTTTCTTGAGGGCGACCAGTTCCGGGCTGGAGAGGCCCATGAATTCCTGCTTGAGCTTTTCGCGGATGCTGATCAGGATGAAACCGAGGCTGGCGCCCCCGTGATGGGTGGCGACGGCGCGGATGCCGAAGTCGCGGCGGACTTCGCACAGCTCATCCGGCTTCATGGGGATCAATTTGTACGGCGTGCCCTGGTGCTCGACGTCGCGCCAGCAGCGGAGAAGCCGGTCGACGGGCTGCTCGAGCTCGGCGGGCAGAAAAATCGTCCCCGCCTTCATCCCCTGGAAATAGCGCTGCGAGAGGTAGTAGGGCAGGCCAGCCAGGTGGTCCATGTGGCCGTGCGTGATGCAGACGAAATCGCTGGTCAGGGCGAAATAGGGGCAGCGGCCGATGTCGAAACAGACGTTGAGTTCGGGGACCTGGACGACGGTTTCCTCGCCCGCCACGCTATAGCCGATCACGTGGTAGAGGCCAAAGCCGAGCTTGGCGAATCTCTGAACCAGGAAGGACTTGTCGGCCATACGGCCGTGAGTTTAGTGGGCCGAATGACGAAACTCGAATGACGAATGAGGAATCAAACTCGAATGATCGAAGGACCGAATGACGAAACGAAGAGCTCGCCCTGGAGCAGTTTCGGGCTTTGGTCATTCGTATTTCGGATTTGATTCGTCATTCGTCATTCGAGTTTCGTCATTGGCTACCTCGGCAACTTTTGCCTTTATTGGCACAAAACGGTACTTTTCCCCAAATGCGCTGCCCGTTCTGCGATGCAGAAAAGGAGAGCCTGAAGGTGATCGACTCGCGGGCGTGCGAGGGAGGGCGGTCGATCCGGCGTCGGCGCGAATGCGAGAAGTGCACCAAGCGGTTCACCACCTACGAGCGGATCGAACAACACGCCAAGCTGATCGTGGTCAAAAACGACGGCCGGCGCGTGCCTTGGGACCGGGCCAAAATCCTCACCGGGCTGGAGCGGGCGTGCTTCAAGCGGACGGTGCCGGAGAGCGAGTTGGCGCGGGTCGCGGATGAGGTGGAAGAGGAGATTTTCGCATCGTACGACCGCGAGGTGCCGACGACGGCGATCGGGCAACTGGTGATCGATCATCTGCGGCGGGTCGATCAGGTGGCGTACGTGCGCTTTGCCAGCGTCTACCGGCACTTCCGCACGCTCGAGGAACTGGTCGACGAGGCCAAGGCGGTGCTGGACGCCCGGCGGTATGAGGACCCGTGCCAGGGCCGGCTTTTTATCGAGGAATTGACGCCCCGGCGAGAGAGCGCCAATGGCGGCAACCACCACACCGAGGCGGCCACGCCCAACGAGCGGCCGGCCCCGGTGAGACGGCCGCGACCGAAGATCGCGGGTGAGAAGATCGCGAGATCGTAGCTGGCGCTCTCTGATTGCCGTTTGCTTACGGCACGCGGAGCGTGCCTGCTGCTGACCCCCTTTTCCAACCCTCCCCCGGTGTACCGGGGGAAGGGGAGAAAAAGCGGATTGCCGTGGGAGGGAGAAAAAGCGGCGTACTGCGGAATGACAGAAGCGGTGCTCAGCCCGATTCGCTTGCTCAAGCGACGTTCCGGAATCGTCCGATAATCAGCGGAGGCCCACACCATGATTCGACCCCGGCGACTGCTCCGTATCCTGGCCCCGGTATGGCTCGCGAGCGTGCTGTGCGGGTGCGTCACGCCCCCGCCGAAAGTCGAGAAGTCGCGATACGATGAGCACCCGCTGCGCGACGTGCCGGGCTTCATGCAGGGGACGCTGTATCAAATGGCGGACCTCCAAAACGACACGCCGTTCCTGGTGTCCGGCTGGGGGCTGACGGTCAACCTCAACGCGACCGGCGGCAGCACCCACATCTCCAACAACCTCAAGGCATTCATGACCAAGCAGCTCGAGGCCAGAGGATTCGGCAGCAAGCTGAATCCGAGCCTGGAGCACATCACGCCGGGCATGGTGCTGGACGACAAGAACACGGCGGTGGTGGCGGTGGTAGGGGAGATTCCGCCGGGGGCGCGCAAGGGGCAGTGGTTTGACGTGACCGTGTTCGGGGCAAGTGACGAGGTGACCAGCCTGGCGCGGGGCCGGCTGTACGACACGCCGCTCACGATCGGCGGCGCCGATCCGATCCATCCCGACAGCCCGGTGAATGTTTTCGCCAGCGCCAGCGGACCGATTTTCGTCAATCCAGCGCTGGCGCTGCGATCGGGCTCGGCCGACCCGGCGATCAAACGCGGGCTCCAGCGCGGCTGGGTGATCGGGGGCGGGCAGGTGACCTCCGACCGGCCGCTCTTGTTGCGGTTGCGGACGCCCGAAAACCGGCTGGCGCGCACGATCGAGTTCCGCGTCAACGACTACTTCCACCAGGACAAGGTGTGCACGGCGTTCGACATGGGCTTCTGCCAGTTGTGGACGCCGGGGCAGTTTTCCGGGGACTGGGAGCATTTCTCCAAGATCGTGCTGCACCTGTATCTCCAGGGCGGCTCGGAGGCGTTTGCCCGGGCGAAGGCGCGGGATTTGGTGGCCGAGGCCCGCAAGCCCGGCGCGCCGCTTCAGGACATCAGCTATTGCCTGGAGGGGCTGGGGCAATATGCGATGCCGGAGATGTCGGCGGTGCTGGCCGATCCATCGGTGCCGCCGGAAATGCGGTTTGCCGTGGCTCGGGCGGCGGCGTACGTGGGCGACCCCTCCGGCGCCGCCGAGCGGACGCTCTTCGACTTCGCCCGCGACAACGACAGCAATTTCCAACTGGCGGCGGTCCAGGTCCTCGGGCGCGTCTCCCGGAGCCTGGCGACGAACCGCCTGCTCCGCGGACTGCTCGACGTCGATAAGACGACCGTCCGCGTCGAGGCCTACCAGGTGCTGGCGCGGAACCACGATCCATCGGTGGAAACCCACGTGATCGGATCGAACCGCGATTCCACCGACGAGAAATTCGTCCTCGATTTCGTCCACTGCAAAGGCGCGCCGCTGATCTACGCCACGCGGCAGGGGATACCGCGGATCGCGATTTTCGGCAGGGTTCCGGAGCTGCGGCTGCCACTCACATTCTCGGCGATGGACGCGCATTTGATGATCGCTTCGGGCTCGATGGGGCGGGAGGTGACGATTTTCTATCGCGACATGCTGCACCGCGATCCGATCCAGATGACTTCGCCGGCCGATTTGGCGAATGTGATCGCGCGGCTGGCCGGGCAGATCGACGACGGCGCCGGGCAGCTCGATTTCACGTATGCGGAGGTGCTGGCGATCTTGCAGGGCCTCAGCGACGAGCGGAAGCTGCACGTGACCAGCTCGACCGGGCAGGAGCTTGCGGCGGCGCTGATGATCCAGCAGGCGCCGCAGAGCAATGACGCCATCGACCGCGCGCCGCTGCTGGACCGGGGCCGTCCGCAAGGGGACAATGCCGGTCCGCGGCTGGATTCGCCGCCGGCCAATCCACCCGCGCCCGGCGCCCAGGGACGGCCACAGGGACCGGTGGGATTGGCAAGATGAGATTTGCGATTTGCAATTTGCGATCTGCGATTGAAATGCATGGACCGGTTCGGCGCTATTCCAATTGCAAATTGCAAACCTAAAATCGCAAATCGTTTAACCCGGTCACGGAGGACCGTTGTTCCATGCGTTTGAAAAAGCTGATCTTACAGGGGTTCAAGAGCTTCGCGGATCGAACGGAGTTCGTCTTCGACTCGCCCATCACGGGAATCGTGGGGCCCAACGGGTGCGGCAAGAGCAACGTGGTGGACGCCTTCAAGTGGGTGCTTGGCGAGCAATCGGCCAAGAGCCTGCGCGGCGACGCCATGCTCGACGTCATCTTCAACGGCTCCGGCGGCCGCAAGCCGGCGGGGATGTCCGAGGTGACGCTCGTCTTTGAAAATCCTCTCCGCGCCGACAACACGCGCATCCTCAATCTCGACGTGGACGAAGTTTCCGTCGGCCGCCGGTTGTTTCGCGACGGCACCAGCGAATACCAGCTCAACACGCAGAACTCGCGGCTCAAGGACATTCGCGAGCTGTTCCTGGATACGGGCGTCGGGGTCGATGCGTACAGCGTGATCGAGCAGGGTCGCGTCGCGGCGCTGCTGGAGGCGAATCCCGAAGAGCGGCGGCTGATCTTCGAGGAGGCGGCGGGAATCTCCAAATTCAAGCAGCGCCGCAAGGAGGCGCAGCGGAAGCTGGAGAAGGTCGATCAGAATCTGCTGCGCGTGAATGACATCGTCGAGGAAGTGGAGAAGCGACTGCGGAGCGTGAAGATTCAGGCCGGGCGGGCGCGGACATATCAGGAGTATTCGCAGCGGTTGACCGAGCTGCGGCTGACTTACGCGCTTCAGGAATATCACACGTTTCGGAGCCAGTTGACGGAACTGGAATCCAGAAACCAGGACGCGCAATTCCGTCTGGATGACGCGACGGGGAACCTGGCTCACCGGCAGAACGAGCTGGCGCTCAAACGCGAGGAGCTGGACGCCCATTTGCAGCGCCGCCAACAGGTGGAATACGAGCTGGTGCAGGCGCGGGCGGCGATGCAGTCGGCGCAGCAGCGGCAGGAGTACGCCCGCCAGCAGCTCCAGCAGATCGCCGAGCAGATCGAGGCGTTTGAGAGCGACCGGCGGGGCGTGGAGCAGAAGCTCGCGGAAGTCGGACAATCGCTGGGAGCCGAGACGCAGGAACTCTCACGGTTGACGGAGGAACTGGAAGAGTATCGCCGGCAGATCGAGCAGCGGCAGCAGGCGTTTGCCGACGCCCAGCTCCGCCTGGCTCAGACCAATAAGGAGGTCGAGCAGCACAAGGCCGCCATCCTCGATCTGATGCGGCAACTGGCGCAGGTGAACAGCCGCCTGGGGCATATCGAGATCGAGCGAAAAAATTTTGGGACCCAGCAAACTCGTCTGGCCGAGCGGCGGCAAATTGTGGTGACTGAGCTGGAATCGCTCGAATCGCAGCGGGCCGCGTCGCAAGAGGAGCTGGACGGCGCGGTCGCCCAGATGCAGGGCCAGCAGGAGCAGCTTGAAGAGCGGCGCAGCCAGGCGACGCAGCTTGGCCAGCAGCTCGCCCAGATCAGCGAGCAGCTCGGCGCCGCCCGCGAGCACCGCTCGGGATTGCTCTCCCGTCAGAAGCTCCTCAAAGACCTGGAGGCCAAGCGCGAAGGCATGAGCGAAGGGGTCAAGAGTGTGCTGCGACAGCGCGAAGCGAAATTCCCGTTCATCCGCGGTCTGGTGGCCGACGTGCTGCGCGTGGATGTCGAGCATGCCCACACGATCGAGGCGGCGCTGGATGGGCGGGATCAGTGGCTGGTGACGGATGCACTCTCATCCGCATCAGAGGCGCGCGAGCCGTTGGAGGAATTGGAAGGGCGGGTAAACGTCCTTTCCGTGGATCGGCTTTCCCGTGACACGGGTTTTCAACCCGTGCGTAGCGCCATTGAAATCGATGGTGTGACGTATTTCCAACCGGATGTCTTTGAGCACGGGTTACAAACCCGTGTCACAGGCGGGCTCTCTTACGATTGGAACCAGCACAAACACCGCATTCGGCTGGCGATCGACCTGGTGCGGTTTGAGCCGGCGGACCAGGCGATCGCGGAGCATCTGCTGGGCAAGACCGTCGTCGTCGATGATCTGGCGGTAGCGCGCGATCTGCACGAATCCGGCCCCCGCGGCTGGCGCTACGTCACCCGTAGCGGCGAAGTCATCGAGGCCGATGGCACGCTCCGTGCCGGACCGCTCACCGCGGCGATGGGGTTGCTTTCCCGCCGGTCGGAGCTGGAAGCGATTGCTCAGCAGATTGCGGATGTCGATGCTCGCATTGCTGAGCTTTCCGCGAAACTTTCCGACGGCAGCGCCGCCGCCAAGACGCTGGAGGAGAAGCAAAACGCGTTGCGGAATGAGATTTATCGACTGAACACGATCAAGGTCGAATTGACGAGCCGGATCGCGCGGAACAACGACCAACAGAGCGCGCTCCGCCGCGAGCAGCCGGTCCTCGACCGCGAGCTGGAGGTGATGCTCGACCAGGTCGGCAAGCTCAAGACCGAAGAGACCCTGCTTTCCGATCGGCGGGCGAAAATGGACGCCGATCAGAGCCAGCGCCAGCAGCAGGTGACCGATCTGACGGCGAATCAGGAGACACTTTCCGCGGAGCTTCGTCAGCTAGGGGAAGAACTCACCAAATCCCGGGTTCAGCTTGGCCAGATCCAGGAAAAGCAGCTTGCCTTGCAGCAGCAGGTGCAGCGACAGACGGCGGCAAAGGCCGAGCTGGAACAGCAGAGCCAGCGCCTCCTCAAGAGTGCCCAGGCCGTCGCCCAGCGACGCGAAGGGATCGAATCGGAACTCGAAGCGGCCAAGCATGCCGAAGCGGCGCTGGTGGAAAACCAGAAGGTGCTTGCCGAGCAGATCGAGAAGCTGACGGCCCAGGTGCAGGAGGTTTCCGAAAATGTTCGTGTCCTGACCGGCCAGGTCGATGGCCTTCGCGGCGAGCACTCGGAAATCGAGCAGGAACTCCACCAGCTTCAAATGCGGCTGGGTGAAGTCAAAGTGCGCCTGGAAACGCTTGTGAATCGGACGGGCGAGGAGCTTCAGCTCGATCTTCCCGCCAAGTACGAGAGCCTCAGTGCCGACGGCGGCGCGGGCTATCAGCCCGCCGAGATGGATTGGGATGCCGTGGCCGAGGAAATCAAGCAGCTGCGAGAGAAGATCCATCGCCTGGGCAACGTCAACGTCGATGCCATCGGTGAGCAGGATGAGCTGGAGCAGCGGAGCCAGTTCCTTACCACCCAGGTGACCGACCTCACGGCCTCCAAGCAGCAACTCGAAGAATTGATCGATGAGATCAATCGCGAGAGCAGCGCGCGGTTCGAGCAGACGTTCAACGCTGTCCGCGAGCACTTCCAGGGGATGTTCCGCAAACTGTTCGGCGGGGGAAAGGCCGACATCTATCTCGAGACGGAATTGGAAGACACGAAGAAACCGGAGATCGGTCCGGACGGCCAGCCTCTGCCGGTGGAGACGAAAAAGATCGACGTGCTGGACGCGGGGATCGAGGTGATCGCACGGCCGCCAGGCAAGCAGCCGGTCTCGATCAGTCAACTTTCGGGCGGCGAGAAGACGATGACCTGCGTCGCCCTGCTGATGAGCATCTTCAAGAGCAAGCCGAGCCCGTTCTGCATTCTCGACGAAGTGGACGCGGCCCTGGACGAGGCCAACAACCAGCGCTTCAACCTGATCGTGCAGGAGTTTCTCGATCAATCGCAGTTCATCATCATCACCCACTCCAAGCGCACGATGCAGATCGCCGACGTTTTGTACGGCGTCACCATGCAGGAACAGGGCGTCAGCAAGCGCGTGGCGGTGAAGTTCGATCAGGTCGATGCGCAGGGGAGGATCAGCGAGCAAGCCGCCGCGTGACGCCGCGTGGCGTCACGCCGCGTCACGCGGAAATCCGATACTCGAATGACGAGTGACGAATCAATGACCGAATGACCAAAGCCCGAATGCGAAACTGAGCTGCGAGAATGCTCTGAATTTCGTTTCGTCATTCGGTCATTCGTGTTTCGGATTTGATTCGTCATTCGTCATTCGAGTTTCGAGTTTCCGCGAGCGCGGCAACCTGCAACCCTTTCCCAAAACTTGTAATCCCACGCGTGTTCTGGCAAAACGCTGGTCATGCCGGTCTGGCTGGATGAGTTGAAAAAGGAATATGTTTCTCCCGACGGCGGGCGGGTGCCGGTCATCGACGTGCCGGCGTTTCGGCTGGGCGACGGGGAGCAGGTGGCGCTGGTGGGCGGGAGCGGGACGGGGAAAACGACGCTGCTTCACCTGATCGCCGGGATCCTCACGCCCAGCAGTGGAAGGATTCTGTTCGGCAAGGAGCCACCGGAGAGCGAGCCGGTGGCGGCGATGCCTGCCGGCGGAGTGGGGGTCCTTCAATACCGCGCGCCGCGCGTCGGTACGCCGGATGTCATCGACATTGCCACGCTGACCGAGGCCCAGCGCGATCAATTCCGCGGACGTTACATCGGGTACATTTTCCAGACGCACCATCTGCTGGCGGGCTTCACGGCGATGGAGAACGTGCTGCTGGGAATGAGCTTCACCGGGCGCAAGAGCGACCGCCAGTGGGCCGGGCATTTGCTCAAGGAAGTCGGGCTGACAGATCGGTTGAATTACAAGCCAGGCAAATTGTCGGTCGGCCAGCAGCAGCGGGTCGCCGTCGCGCGGGCCCTGGCCAATCGCCCCCGGCTCGTCCTGGCCGACGAACCCACCGGCGCGCTGGACCCCCGCACGGCTCAGCAAGTTCTGGAACTTATTCGTCAGCTTTGCAACGAAGTTGGCGCGAGCCTGCTTCTGGTGAGCCACGATCCTAAGATCGTCGAGCAGTTGCCCAGAGCGGTTTCGCTGGCAGAATTGAACCGGGCCTCGGCTGGCTTTTGAGACGGCGGTTCTTGTGACACAGCCTTTCAAGCCGTGCTGACGATATTCCGCTTTTGAAAGGCGTTCTTCGCGACTTCTACGTGATCCGAAATAGAAGGGCGCTACGCACGGGTTGAAAACCCGTGTCACGCGTGTCACGGGGCGTGTTTCACAGGTGAGAAAACTATGGGTACTTTTCAACTGGTCATCAAGCAAATGCGGCAGCGGGCGCTGGGGACCTGGCTGACACTTTTGTCGGTGTTGCTGGGCGTGGCGCTGGCGATCGCGATCCTGTTGCTGCGCGATGCGGGGGCGGCGCTATTCGGGCAGACGGAGTACGGGTACGACGTGATCCTGGGGGTGGCGCAGGGCTCGCCGACGCAGTTGGTGATGAACACGGTGTATCACATCGACCGCAGCCCGGGGAACATGCCGTACTGGGTTTACGAGCAGGCGAACACCCAGACGCGGCCGCCGCGGGGATCGAAGGAATTCGATTTTCACCAGCACGTGAAATTGGCCGTGCCGATCGCGGTGGGGGACACGTATCAGGGCCGGCCGATCGTCGGAACGCTGCCGAAGATGTTCGTTTCGCTCGCTCCGCTGAAGCAGCAGACCGATGACCTGATGCAGCAACTGCTCGCGCTCCGGTCGCAGACGCAGCAGGCCAGGCCGGGGCAAATACCGGCGGACCTGGCGCAGCGGGAGGATGCTCTTGCCAGTGGCGCCGAAGCGGTGAAGCAGCAGGTGATCCAGACTTCACGCGACGGCATCCCGATTGTCGAGCCGCTTCCCAGCGACGGCGGCGCGCCAAAATGGAAATACGGGAACCCGGCGAGCCAGAGTTGCGAGGATGCCGCCGGCGAGCTGAAAGCCGCGGCGCAATCGATCCAAGCCGGCAAGTTTTCCGAGGCGGTCGCCCATCAGGACAAGGCCTACGACCTGCTCAGAAGCGTTTACGCCGCGGTCGGCGCCGCCAGCGGCCCGCTGGAATACCTGCCCGATCACACGTTCGAGATCAAGGAAGGTCGATACTTCCAGGCGTGGAAATTCGAGGCGGTCATTGGAAGCGAGGTCGCCCAGAAGACAGGTTTGAAGGTTGGGAGCCAATTTAAGGCGACGCACGGCATGCCCGCGCCGGGAACCACGCCGGACATTCATCCGGAGGATTGGACGGTGGTGGGGGTCCTCAAGCCGACACACACTGCGGCCGACCGCTGCCTGTATATCCCATTGATGACGTTTTATTCCATCGCCGAGCACGATGTCGGCTTGCAGGCGCAGGCCCAGGCGCGGGCCGGTCAGTCGACGGCGGTTCAGTCGGATGACAAGCCCAAATTCAGCCGAGTCTACGGCGATCAGCTCCTCCCCGACCTTCCGCACACGCAGGATTTCATCAGCCTCGACGTTCCGCCGGCCCAGTGGGAAGTCTCGGCGATCCTGATCCAGTCCCGCGGCGACGTGCTCGGGCAGGATTTGCTTTATTTCGTCGCCAACGGCGGCATCCCCGATGTCCAGGCGGTCAACCCGGCCCGGATCATGCGGGAATTCTTCGAGACATTTTTGGGGCCGTCGGCGCTCATCCTGCTGTTAATTTCACTGCTGGTCAGCATCGTGGCCGGGGTGGGAATCCTGGTCAGCATCTACAATTCGGTGGCCGCCCGGACGCGCGAGATTGCGATCCTGCGGGCACTGGGAGCGACCCGCGGCAGGGTGTTGACGCTGATCTGCG
>Ga0210396_10006660_pt1 | contig 11039 bp, 9 predicted proteins | sample IncBWH17OmetaG_FD_155466 | JGI IMG/M metagenome (GOLD analysis project Ga0210396, IMG submission 155466) | Forest soil microbial communities from Barre Woods Harvard Forest LTER site, Petersham, Massachusetts, United States - Inc-BW-H-17-O ...
ACCGTCGGTCGCCGGATCCACCAACGCCGGTCCGGGCCTAATGATGAGGTCGCCGACGAGCTCGCTGTAGCTGTTTGAGATGCTTACCACATCCAGCGTCACAGTTGTGCCGCCGCTGGTGGGCGCCCCATGAGTTGGAATAGGTTGGGATGCAGCGCCATCGACGTATAGAACGACCGACGTGAGCATTGTGCAGGCAACGACTACCAGCATGACGACGCCGAGTCTCATGCGCGGCCACCACCGGCGACCGCGAACCTTTGGCGGCGGGCGCTCGCCCGAACGCATCAAGACCCGTTCATCCAAAGCGCTCAAGGGAACGTCCTGTCGAAAAGAAGGTTCCCGCACCTGAGGCAATAAGGGTCCTTATCCCGGGATTCTTGATGGGTCAACGTAATTGCCCTTGTAGGAGACCGCAAAGCTACGCCACCAGCTGGACTTCGTCGCGTGACGTATCAAGACGCTCGCGCTTCGCGCGGCTGTTGATCGCGCGGTACAGCGGAGCCGTCACCGCGGTGGTCACGATGGCAAGCGCACACAACATCGCAAACGCATAGGGACCGATCAAGTGAGCTTGGAGACCGATCGACGCAATGGCGAGTTCGGTGACGCCGCGGCAGTTCAGCAAGACGCCGAGTTCAGCTGAGGTGGTAAGTGGCCAGCGTTGCATCCTGCCGGCGACGAGACCGACCGCTAGCTTTGAACCAAAAGCGGCGATGGTCAGGGTCGCCAGGCACGCCAGACCGCTCCATCGAAACAGATCCGCCAGAACCCCCAGCGGCACAGACAACGCGCTCGAAACGAAGAACGCAGGAATGAGCATGTCAGCAACCGCGGCCAAGGCCCGCTGCGATGTTGCGTTGGCCAGCCCTGCGGGGAAGAACAGACCGGCGATCACGGCACCGAGGGCTGGGTGGAGACCGAACATCTGCGTTGCTGCCGCACCGACCAGCACGTAGGCGAACATCGCCACCACGAACGGGGCACCCTGCTGGGAGTGCTGAGCCCACCGCTGGACGATCCAAGGCAGCACGAACATCACTGTGAACAGCAACGCGACGCCCACGCAAAGGTTAGTCACCGAGACGGAGTTCAAGTCGGTGGTCACCAGGATCAACACAGTAACCAGTGCCCATGCCGCCGCATCAGTCGAGACGGCAATTCGCAGCGCGACCCCCGGGATGGGCGTCGGGACCCCAAGATCTTTGATAATGAGCACGAGAACGGGAACGGCGGTGACGCTCAGCGCGACACCGACGAATAACCACACATGCAGGGGATTGTGATCTGGGCCAACGAGTCGGTGCGCGAAGGGCCAGGCTGCAGCTGCGCAGACGACGATCGGAATCGCCACACAGGGCACCAGTTGCCAGAGTGGCGACCGCTCGGTTGATGTTGATTTGCTGTAGGTACGCAGCTCAATTCCGACCAGGAACAACAGTAACAAGAGGCCCGCTTGGCCCACGGCGTCGATGAGAGATTTCGAGGTCGCCGAAAGTAACACAGACTTCACGGAATGAGGACTGACGGCCAGAATTGTGCCGAGCAGAAGACCGAAAAAAATTACTCCGACGACCGCGGGCTGCTTAATCCGACGGAACAGGCTTCCGACAAGCACTGAGCCGACCAAGACTACGGCCAGGATGATTAGTGCTTGCAGCACATTACCGAGTGGCATCGTTGTGTCCCTATTCTGAGATCCAATTCACGGAGGCGTATGCGTGCAGGTTCGCTATTCGTCACGTAAATAAGCGATTTGGGTTTCCTCAGACCACCGGTCGCGTAGGTGCTGCGTTGCATCTTGTATAGCGAGTCGCCTCTTGTATAGCCAGGGGCGCAACACGGCGCAACGGTGTCGTGACCGCCGACACGTCCCATGATGTGTTCTTTACGTAAGGCAGGCAAAATCATTACGTTTTTTTGACGGCGATTTCGTGGCAGCCGTCGCTATAATCCCCCGGCTAATTACCAAACCGGCTGGCGCATCAAGAAATTCGTGCAAACCAGGCCAGGTCCCGGCTGGCGAAATCTCCGGCGTTGGGCAAGCAGCGCAAGGTCGACTTCTTCTACCTCAACGACGGCAGCTTCCACGAGGTGAGCACCCAGGAACGGACAGATGTTTTCTGCAGAGTTACTTTCCGATGCCCGCGCCGTGGGAGCGAGCAGCCGGCGACAAGTGATCGCCGGCTACGTGCGTGCGAGCTGCTCTGCGACGCGCGGTATCCGGCTGGCCGGCAAGATGCTCACCCCGGCGTCGGCGAGTTCCCGCTGCACCGTCTCCGGCTGGACCAACCGTCCCACAGTGGGACCGGCGGCCAGTGGAATGACGGTGTGCACCACCGTTTCCGGATAGCAGTGCACAAGGTTGAATGCTTGTGCGCCATCTCGGCCACGGGTCCCCGCGGTCAGGAGGTCTTGGGTATAGCAACTGGCCGAGGCCACCGAAACTGGAATTCCGGCGAAGGTTGCCGTCGTGGAGTAGTGCAGGTGCCCGGCCAGGATGCTGCGTACATCGGTGCCGCGCAGCACCTCGGCAAGTGGTGCCTGATCGCGCAGCTCCACCATGACGGCGAGGTCTTGCACGCTGGGAATCGGTGGATGGTGCATGGCAAGGATGGTGCCGAAAGGCGCGGGTTCGGCTAGTTGGGCCGCGAGCCACTGCAACTGATCGGGGGCGATTTCCCCGTGGTGATGGCCGGGAACCGAGGTGTCCAAGGCGATCACGCGTAAACCGGCGATCTGGTGGACGCGATCCATCGGGGCAATCGTCGGGGCCTCGTGTAACAGGTGTTCACGCAACGCCGCTCTGTCGTCGTGGTTACCCGTAACCCAGATAACCTCAGCGCCAAGGCGATTCGCCAACGGTTCGACCAGGCCACGCAGCCTACGGTAGGCGTCGGGCTGCCCGGTGTCGGCGAGGTCGCCGGTGAAAATCAATGCATCGGGGCGAGTTTGCGAAGCCTCCAGCCGCTCAAGCAGCTCGGATAATCGGGCCTCCGCGTCGACGTCGCCGTAGAGATCGCCGTCGCCGGCTGTGAGGTGGGTGTCGCTGATGTGTGCGATGACGTGGTCCGGCCGCGGATGCTCCGCGACCCTGGCTCTGTCCACAGGACTGGAGAAGCCTTTCTGACGACTGTGTTCACGGAAAGGAGCAGCATTCATTCTAGCGGAGGTGTGGCGTGCTCCGCAGATCACGCCACACCTCTCCGCGGGGGTTCCGCACCAGTTGCGGATTCAACCAGTACGCTCGAATTGTGCAGCGGCGGATTATGGGCATCGAGACCGAATTCGGTGTCACCTGCACATTCCACGGTCATCGTCGGCTGTCACCGGACGAGGTGGCCCGATACCTGTTTCGCCGGGTGGTCTCGTGGGGCCGCAGCTCCAACGTTTTCCTGCGCAACGGCGCACGGTTGTATCTCGACGTGGGCAGCCATCCCGAATACGCCACCGCCGAATGCGACAGCCTGGTGCAGCTGGTCACCCATGACCGCGCGGGCGAGCGGGTGCTCGAGGACCTGCTGATCGACGCCGAGCAGCGGCTGGCCGACGAGGGCATCGGCGGCGACATCTACCTGTTCAAGAACAACACCGACTCGGCGGGCAACTCGTATGGCTGCCACGAGAACTACCTGATCGTGCGGGCCGGGGAGTTCTCCCGGATCTCCGACGTGCTGCTGCCTTTCCTGGTCACCCGCCAGCTCATCTGCGGGGCCGGCAAGGTGTTGCAAACCCCGAAGGCCGCCACCTTCTGCCTCTCCCAACGCGCCGAGCACATCTGGGAGGGCGTCTCCTCGGCCACCACGCGCAGCCGCCCGATCATCAACACCCGCGACGAGCCGCACGCCGACGCCGAGAAGTACCGCCGTCTGCACGTCATCGTGGGCGACTCCAACATGTGTGAGGCCACCACGATGCTCAAGGTGGGCAGCGCGGCGTTGGTGCTGGAAATGATCGAAGCAGGCGTGGCGTTCCGCGACTTCTCGCTGGACAACCCGATCCGGGCCATCCGCGAGGTCAGCCACGACGTCACCGGCCGGCGGCCGGTGCGGCTGGCCGGTGGGCGTCAGGCCAGCGCCCTGGACATCCAACGGGAGTATTACGCGCGCGCTGTCGAGCATCTGCAGACCCGCGAGCCCAATGCGCAGATCGAGCAGGTCGTCGACCTGTGGGGTCGCCAGCTCGACGCGGTGGAAGGCCAGGATTTCGCCAAGGTCGACACCGAAATCGACTGGGTGATCAAGCGCAAGCTGTTCCAGCGCTATCAGGACCGTTACGACATGGAGCTGTCCGACGCGAAGATCGCTCAGCTGGACCTCGCGTACCACGACATCAAGCGCGGCCGCGGTGTCTTCGATCTGCTGCAGCGCAAGGGTCTGGCGTCGCGCATCACGACCGACGAGGAAATCGAGGACGCGGTCGACCAGCCGCCGCAGACCACCCGCGCACGGCTACGGGGTGAGTTCATCAGCGCCGCCCAAGCCGCCGGTCGCGATTTCACCGTCGACTGGGTGCACCTCAAACTCAACGACCAGGCCCAGCGCACCGTGCTGTGCAAAGATCCGTTCCGGTCGGTCGACGAGCGCGTCAAGAGGCTGATCGCCAGCATGTAGCTTGTTGCGGCAACGCCTGATGGCACCAAAACTACTGGTCAGACCTGTGGGGTTCACGCCGCGACCGGGCGCCGGGAGTCGGGTCAGTTTCTCTTGCTGTCCTGCGCCTTGAGTGCGGCCAGTTGGTTCTCGATCGCGGTGGACGCGCCCATGCGGTCCTTATGGTTGTGCTCGTAGCGCAGCAGGGCGGCCAACGCGGCGGAATCGGTGAGTTGTTCCACCGCGGCCTCGACTTCGTTGATTGTGAGGTCGTCGTAGTGGTCGACAGTTAGTTCGTCTTCGGTGAGGCCGCCGGTGAGGACGCGGGTGCGGTGCAGGGTCGTCGCGATGGTGCGTGCTCCATTTCGGGTGGCGATCTGCTCCGCTTGATGAAGTCCAGCGTCGCGGCCGGCGCTCAAGGAGTCGACGGCGGCTTCGGTGACGGTGGCGACGCGTGAACGGGCGCGGGCAACAGCCTCGGCGGTTGCGTTGATCCGCGCGGCAGTCCAGCGGGTCGGGTAGTTGGCGGCCCTGGTCAGTCGACCCACTGCCTTCTGCACGGGCGTGGGCTGCACCGCGGTGAGCTTTCCTGAGGCTTCTTGGGCGAGCACTGAGCTGATCCACTCGACGGTTTCTTGATGCGCCGCCTGCAGACGCCGCGCAAGCAGTCGAGCGTCGACGTGGTCGGCCGCGTCGGCGAGGGCCTCGAGATAGCGTGCGCGGTCGAGCAGTTGGTGTTCTAGGGCGAGGTCACTGAACAGCCCGGCCGTTATCGGTTGAACCTGTTCGACTACGGCCTTGGCCAGAGCGGTAGCGCGGCCCAGCGTTGGGGTGACCACGTCGGGGACGCCGCCGAGTTCGCGCAGCGCGGCTGCGATCAGCCTCGCACGTTCTTGCGCGTTGGTCGCGTTCGTCGTGAATTGTTGGCGCACAGTATCGTTGCGGGCCTGCACACGTCGGGTCTGCGCAATCTGCGCCTCGTTGTTGGTGAGGTGATGCAGGATGCGAAGTTGGCCTATGAGCTTATCGGTTGTCGCGTGGGTCACTGTTTTTCTCCTGACGATTTCGGGTTTATCTGCTTCGGAATTCTTGGGGTGTGTGCCCGCCCGGGGCGTAACGAATCGTCGGCAATCTGCGAATCGTCTTGTCGTACTGAAATTTTAAGGAATCTCGGGCCTGACGGAAAGGGTGGCCTGCCGCCGTGATCGGTAGCAGGCCTCCCCGCCAACGGTTAGTTCTTGACCGCGTCCTTGATGTTTTCGCCGGCCTTCTTCACGCTCGACACGGCTTGGTCCTTCTTGCCTTCGCCCTCGGTGTGCTTATCGCCAGTGACTTTGCCTACGTGCTCCTTGGCTGTACCTGCGGCGTCCTGAGCGGCATTTTTGGCCTTATCGACGATTCCCATTGGGTGTATCCCTTCTGTGGTGGTCAGCCGCGAACTGCGGATGACCGTGCAACGACCCCGCGTGGGGTCGTAGCCGACTCGCTCGTATCCGGTTCAAGACCGGGTGCGAGAGATCGTGTTATCCCTTGTGCTGCGCGAAATGCGGGCCATGTGGGCCTAGGCGGCGCGGCGCGTGGGTCACTGATCGAACTTGGTTCCTTAGTTTGTCGTCCGATCGACGTGCTCGACCGATCCGACGGGCGCTAACCTCGACAAGAGGCCTCGCGAAATATGGTGGTAGCGCCGAGGTTTCGGCTCCTACCAGATCGACTGCGTCCGACGGCATCGGATCATCGGATGCGACGACTCGCGTCGGAGGGACGTGTACTCAGATGAGATGTCCGGCGTGGGCACATGCCCGGGCTCGTGACTGGACCGCTGCGGACTGCTGAATTATCAACCAACATGAACGCTACTCGCTGGTGGGCCATTTGGCGAACTCCATGTACGTACGGCGCTCTGAAGTGCTGCGCAACTACTCCCGGCTATGGAGACGTTTCTCAGCTCGACACAACCGTTCCGGCACTCCGAGACCCGGTGGGTCGAGCAACTCACCGACTCACCAGAACACGTCGGCTGAACGGTGCCTGCGATCACCGCCCCTAGGGGCATCCTGCGACCTCGTCACTCGGGCTGGTCGAACGTGACCGACACGTCGATCTCGAAGGGCCTTTACTGCACCCCTAAGCTGCTACGGGTGGCGGTTTCCAAAGTCGAACGATTGGTGAACCTCGTTATCGCGCTGCTCTCCACCCGCGGCTATATCACCGCCGAGAAAATCAGGTCCAGCGTGGCGGGGTACTCGGACAACGCCAGCGACGAAGCGTTCTCGCGAATGTTCGAGCGTGACAAGAACGAGCTGCGCGATCTGGGTATCCCGCTGGAAACCGGCAAGGTGTCCTCGTTCGATCCGGTGGAGGGTTACCGCATCAACCGCGAGGCTTACGCACTGCCCGCCGTCGAGCTGACCGCCGATGAGGCGGCCGCCGTCGCCGTCGCCACGCAGCTGTGGGAGTCGCCAGAGCTGATCACCGCCACGCAGGGTGCGCTGCTCAAGCTGCGGGCTGCCGGCGTGGACGTCGACCCGGACGCGCCGATCGCCATTGCGTCGCTGGCCGGGAGCGTGGGACAGCGCGGGTCGGAAGACGTTCTCGGAGCGTTGCTGTCGGCCATCGATTCCGCGCAGGCCGTGCAATTTCCGCACCGCCCGTCGCGCACCGAGCCGTACACCGTGCGCACCGTCGAGCCGTGGGGCGTGGTGACCGAGAAAGGCCGCTGGTATCTCGTCGGGCACGACCGCGATCGCGGCGCTACCCGCACGTTCCGGCTGTCCCGGATCGGCGGTGAGGTGACACCGATCGGCCCGGCCGGCGCCGTCAACCGGCCCGAGGCCGCCGACCTGCGCGAGATCGTGGCCGACGCGGTCGGAGAGGCGCCGTCCGGCGTGCGGGCGCAGGTCTGGGTGGCCGACGGGCGGGCCACCGCGCTGCGGCGCGCCGGCACATCGCTGGGGGCCCGGCAGTTGGGCGGCCGCGACGGCGAGGTGATCGAACTCGACATCGGAACCACCGACCGACTGGCGCGCGACGTCGCCGGTTATGGCGCCGACGCCGTCGTGCTGGAACCTGCGACCCTGCGTGAGGAGGTGCTGGGCCGGTTGCGCGCCCACGCCGGCGATGGGGAGGAGCGGCGCATATGACACGAGCTGGCGACGATGCAGAGCGTAGCGATGGGGAGGAGCGGCGCATATGACACAGGTATCCACGCGCGTGGTGCGACTGCTGAACATGGTGCCGTACTTCCAGGCCAACCCACGGGTCACCCGCGCCCAGGCAGCCACCGACCTGGGCGTTTCGGTCAGGCAGCTGGGCGAGGACCTCGACCAGCTGTGGCTGTGCGGGTTACCCGGCTACGGCCCGGGCGATCTGATCGACTTCGAATTCACTGGCGACACCATCGAGGTGACGTTCTCGGCGGGGATGGACACGCCGCTGCAGCTCACCTCGCCGGAGGCCACCGGTCTGCTGGTGGCGCTGCGCGCGCTGGCGGACATTCCGGGTGTGGTCGATCCGGAGGCGGCGCGCAGCGCGATCGCCAAGATCGAGGCAGCCGCCGGAGCCGCCGGACACGGAAATGACGTCGCTGCGGTCGACGAGCAGGCACCGGTCGAGAGTCAGGCCGCCGCCGCAGTGCGGGCCGCGGTCCGTGACAACCGAGCGTTGACCATGGACTACTACGCCGCCTCGCACGACACGCTGTCCACCAGGATCGTGGACCCGATCCGGATCGTGCTCGTCGGCAACCACAGCTACCTGGAGGCATGGTCGCGGGAGGCCGAAGGCGTGCGGCTGTTCCGGTTCGACCGCATTGTCGAAGCCACCGTGCTCGACGAGCCGTCCACACCACCGGAACCCGCGCTCCAGGCGCCGCCGGACACGTCGCTGTTCGACGCCGACCCGTCGCTGCCGTCCGCGACGCTGCAGCTGGCACCCGCGGCCTCGTGGATGTTCGAGTACTACCCGATGCGTCTGCTGTGCGAGCTGCCCGACGGTTACTGCGAGGCCGCGATGACCTACGCCTCGGAGGAGTGGATGGCCCGCCAGGTGCTGGGACTGGGGTCGGCGGTACGCGTTCTGGCGCCGGAGTCGCTGGCCATGCGGGTGCGCGACGCCGCCGCGGCCGCACTGGAGTCTTACCAGGCCGCGGCGCGGTCCGGCTAATGGGACCGCGGCTGCGGTAGCATCGTGAGGACGTCGGGAGGTAATTAGAAGTGAACGCTCTTACGCCAGGTCACCTGGCTATCATTGCGGTCCTGATGGTCGTTCTGTTCGGCGCCAAGAGGCTCCCCGACGCGGCACGTTCGTTGGGCAAGTCACTGCGGATCTTCAAGTCTGAGGTCCGCGAATTGCAAAGCGACAGCCAGCCGAACACATCTGCCACCCAGGCCGCGCCCGCGCCGGCTCAGCCGGTGCAATCCGAACGGGTCGAACCGCCGACGGCTGACGGGCGATCGGCCTAGCGTGGCATCGCCGCTGCGGCGCCCCAGCGGCTACTTACTGTGCGCACCACCGGTCTCTTCAGGCGGCTAGATCCGCGTCGTCGCCGCAGCCGCGCCAATCCCGACGGGACCATGTCGCTCGTCGACCATCTCACCGAACTGCGGGCTCGGCTGCTGATCTCGCTGGCGACGATCGCGCTCACTACGGCGGTGGGGTTCGTCTGGTATTCGCACCCAGTGTTCGGGCTGCAAAGCCTGGGCGAGTGGCTTCGACACCCGTACTGCTCGCTGCCGCCCTCAGCACGGGCGCAAATCGCCGCCAATGGCGAGTGCCGGTTACTGGCGACCGCACCGTTTGACCAGTTCATGCTGCGACTGAAGGTCGCGACGACGGCCGGGGTCGTGTTCGCCTGCCCGATGTGGCTTTACCAACTCTGGGCATTTATCACGCCGGGGTTGTACAAGAAGGAGCGCCGTTTCGCGGTGGCGTTCGTGATCCCGGCGGCGATGTTGTTCGTCACCGGCGCGGTACTGGCTTATCTGGTGCTGTCCAAGGCGCTGCATTTCCTGTTGACCGTCGGCAGCGACGTGCAGGTGACCGCGCTGTCCGGTGACCGGTACTTCGGTTTTTTGATCAACCTGCTGCTGGTCTTCGGCGCCAGCTTCGAGTTCCCGCTGCTGATCGTGATGCTCAACTTCGTCGGCGTGCTGAGCTACGCGCGACTACGGTCATGGCGGCGCGGCCTGATCTTCGCGATGTTCGTGTTCGCGGCGATTTTCACGCCGGGCTCCGACCCGTTCTCGATGACGGCGCTGGGACTGGCGCTGACGCTGCTGCTCGAATTGGCCATCCAGATCACCCGAGTGCACGACAGACGGAAAGCCAAACGCGAGGCGCTAACCGCCATCGCCGACGACGAAGCCTCGGTCGTCGACCGGCCGTCCGCGGTTGGAGTGCCGTCGAGCATCGCCGGACCACATGACGACGTCACCTGACGACCACGCCGCGACGGTGCAGAGCGAAGCGATGCGGAGGAGCGGCGCAGACGACCACGCCGCGGGCGAATTGGCGCGGTTCACCGCGGAACTGCCGTTTGGACTCGACGGCTTTCAGCAGCGGGCCTGTGCGGCCCTGGGAAGCGGCCACGGTGTTCTGGTTTGCGCGCCGACCGGAGCAGGCAAGACGGTCGTCGGCGAGTTCGCGGTGCATTTGGCGCTGGCGTCGGGTGGGAAATGCTTCTACACCACCCCGTTGAAGGCACTGAGCAACCAGAAGCACACCGATTTCGTGGCCCGCTACGGCAAAGAGCAGATCGGTTTGCTCACCGGCGACCTGTCGGTGAACGCCCACGCCCCTGTTGTGGTGATGACCACCGAGGTGCTGCGCAATATGCTTTATGCGGATTCGCCTGTGCTGCAAGGGCTTTCCTATGTAGTGATGGATGAGGTACATTTCCTGGCCGACCGCATGCGTGGTGCGGTGTGGGAGGAGGTCATCCTGCATCTGCCCGAGGACGTGCGCCTGGTCAGCCTGTCGGCGACGGTGAGCAACGCCGAGGAGTTCGGTGGCTGGATTCAGACCGTGCGCGGCGACACGACGGTGGTCGTCGATGACCACCGACCGGTCCCGCTGTGGCAGCACATGCTGGTGGGCAAACGCCTTTTCGACCTCTTCGACTACGACGCCCGCGGCCCCGGGGACCGGCGCCAGCCGATCGTCGACCCGAATCTGTTGCGCCACATCGCCCATCGCCGCGAGGCCGATCGGCTCTCGGACTGGCGTGCCCCCCGCCGGCAGGCGGGAAGAGGAGGCCCCGGGCATCCCGGCCGATCGAGTTTTTACCGGCCGCCGCCACGGCCCGACGTGATTCGCATGCTGGACAACGACGGCCTGCTGCCGGCGATCACCTTCGTGTTCTCGCGGGTCGGCTGCGACGCCGCGGTCGCGCAGTGTCTGCGGTCGTCGTTGCGGCTGACCACCGAGGAGGACCGGGCGCAGATCGCG
>Ga0210396_10006661_pt1 | contig 11039 bp, 12 predicted proteins | sample IncBWH17OmetaG_FD_155466 | JGI IMG/M metagenome (GOLD analysis project Ga0210396, IMG submission 155466) | Forest soil microbial communities from Barre Woods Harvard Forest LTER site, Petersham, Massachusetts, United States - Inc-BW-H-17-O ...
GCGCTGGATCTACGTGCACATGATCGAGGAGACCGCCCGGCACACCGGGCAACTCGACATCCTGCGCGAGCAACTCGACGGCGCAACCGGGTTCGACGGGTAGCTGCCCGCTGAGCGTTCGTCGCCCGGTCAGTCGACCTCGAACTCGCGCAGCTCGCGTTTGAGGATCTTGCCGGTCGGATTGCGCGGCAACTCGTCAAGGAAGATCACTTCGCGCGGCACCTTGTAGCGGGCCAGGTTCTCGCGCACATAATGCTTGACGGTGTCCTCGTCGAGGTCGGCGTCCTGCTTTTTCACCACGAAGGCGCGCAGCCGGTGACCCATTTCCTTGTCCTCGACGCCGATCGCGGTGGCTTCCACCACCTCGGGATGTCCGTTGATTAGGTCCTCGACCTCGGCCGGGAAGACGTTTTCGCCGCCGGAAACGATCATCTCGTCGTCGCGGCCGCTGATGTAAAGCAGCCCGTGCTCGTCGAAGTAGCCGACATCACCCGACGACAGCAGGCCGTCGATGATCTGCTTACCGCCGCCACCCGTATAGCCCTCAAAGGGAAAGCTGGTGCCGACGAAGATCCGCCCGACCTCACCTTGCGGTAACTCTTTGCCGTTGTCGTCGAAGATCTTGACCTTTACACCCTTGACGACGGGTCCTGCCGTCGACGAGTTGAACTCCAGGTGCTTCGGCTCCGCAATCGTGGCGAAGGCAATCTCGGTGGAGCCGTACATGTTGTAGACGACCGGACCGAGTTCCTTGAGGGCACGTTCAGCCACGTCGGCGCCCAACGCCGAGCCGGAGACAAAGATGATCCGCAGGCTCGAGAGATCGGGCCGCTCATCCATCTTTTCCAGCGCATCGAGCATTCGCGACAACATCACCGGCACGACGACGACCGCTGTCACCTTGTGTTTCTCGATGTCTTTCAGCACGCCGTCCGGTTTGAACTTGTTATGCAGCACCAGCGTCGAGCCCAAGAACATTCCGATGGTGGCGTGCAAGAAACCCAGAGCGTGGAACATCGGCGCCGGCAGCGACGTCGCCTCGTTGGCCTTGAACGGAACGTGCGACAAAATGCCGCCGATGGGGGCCAGCGATGGCGGGGTGCTCCGGTTCGCGCCCTTTGGGGTGCCGGTGGTGCCGCTGGTCAGGATGATGATCGACGAATGCTTGCTGGCCTTGGGTGCGGGAGATTTACTGTTGGCGGCGATCAGGTCGGCCAACGTCTCGTCGGCGCTGCCTGAGTCCTCAGAGTCCGGGGTCGTGCCCAGCGCCCGCAACTTGCCCAACGGCGGCTCTGCTTTGCTGACGTCCTTGGTGTACTCGTCGTCGTAGATCAGCAGTTTGGCGTCTTCACGCTCGGAGACTTCTTTGATCTGCGGGCCAGAGAATGAGCTGTTCAGCAAGATAATTCGGGCCCCGACCCGCGCGGATCCGAATTCCGCAACGGCAAACCAGCGGTGGTTGCGCGCCAGGATCGCCACCCCGTCGCCGCCGCGCACACCCTTGGCGAGCAGACCGTGAGCGACTGCGTTGGCGGCCTCGTCGAGCTCTCTGTATGTAAATGAGCCCTCGTCGTCGATGATCGCCGCACGGTTGGGCGTACGTCTGGCGTTAAACGAGGGCAACATGCCGATCTCGCCCCATTTCCGGATGTCGGCTGCCATCGCGGCGTAGTTCAGCGGCGGCTCCAAACGAAACGCCCCCGACTCGATGATCTTGCGGAGGTAATGCAGTTCAGAGGCCCCACGCTCGGCGTACTGCTGGATTTTGGCTAGCGCCTGCCCGGGCAGATCGATGAGGTTAGGCATAACTGCACCCTATGTGACGTACGTCGCACCGCGGCCTGAATATCCACCCGAATTAGCATGAACCCATGGCTCCGGTGTCCCTGGAAGTGGGCGGACGCCAGGTCGAGGTCACCCATCCCGACAAGGTGATCTTTCCCGGTCAGGACGGGCGAGGCGGCGACACCAAACTGGACTTGATCCGCTACTACCTGGCCGTCGCCGACGGTGCGCTGCGGGGAGTGGCCGGGCGTCCGATGATCCTGAAGCGCTTCGTCAAGGGCATCGACCAGGAGGCGATCTTTCAGAAGCGTGCGCCGGCAAAACGGCCCGACTGGGTCGATGTCGCCGAACTGCGTTATGCCTCCGGCACCTCGGCCAAGGAGGCCGTCATCCACGACGCCGCCGGACTGGCCTGGGCAGTCAACCTGGGCTGCGTTGACCTCAACCCGCATCCCGTGCTCGCCGATGATCTCGACCACCCAGACGAACTACGTGTCGATCTGGACCCGATGCCCGGCGTGGCATGGCGGCAGATTCTCGACGTCGCACAGGTGGCCCGCGAGGTGCTCGAGGACCATGGGCTGACCGCTTGGCCGAAGACGTCCGGGTCGCGCGGCTTCCATATTTATGCGCGCATCGTGCCGAGCTGGTCTTTTCGGCAGGTGCGGCTGGCCGCCCAAACGGTGGCGCGGGAAGTCGAGCGACGCGCACCCGAGCTGGCAACCAGCCGCTGGTGGAAGGAAGAACGCGAGGGGGTGTTCGTCGACTTCAACCAGAACGCTAAAGACCGCACGGTCGCGTCGGCGTATTCGGTGCGGGCCACCCCGGATGCGCGGGTCTCCACGCCGTTGCGTTGGGACGAGGTCGCCGACTGCGACCCGGCCACGTTCACCGTGGCGACGGTGCCGCAGCGGTTCACCGACATCGGGGACCCGTGGGCGGGGATGAACGACAGCGCCGCCGGCCTCGAACGGCTGCTCACGCTGGCCGAGGAGCTCGGCCCTGCCGAGAAAGCGCCGACGGGTGCGCGTCGGGGCGCGGGGGCGGGCCGGCGTCAGTCCGTGATGCCGCTCATCGAGATCGCCCGCACCAAGACCAAGGATGAGGCGATGGCCGCCCTGGCCACCTGGCGCGACCGCTATCCCGCCGCGGCGGATCGTCTGCAGCCGGCCGACGTGCTGGTCGACGGCATGCGCGGACCGAGTTCGATCTGGTACCGGATTCGGATCAACCTGCAGCATGTGCCCGACGAGCAGCGGCCGCCGCAGGAGGAGCTGATTGCTGACTACAGCCCTTGGCCAACCCGTTGAGGCACGGCGCTATGTCCCGGAACTGGCATTTTTTGACGCCTGACTGCCGTCAGCGTGGAGGTTGGCCCGCATGGGAGCCGCGGCACCTGCGCCCTGCCGCGGCGGCCATGCGAGACAATTAGGCAATGCAGGCGACTGAGCAAGCCCGCGGTCTGCGGGAGCGCAAGAAGATCAGGACCCGCCAGACCATCAGGCGGGAGGCATTTCGGCTGATCGAACAAAACGGCTACGACGCCACCACCGTCGAGCAGATCGCCGAGGCCGCCGAGGTGTCGCCGAGCACCTTTTTCCGGTATTTCCCGACCAAGGAATCCGTGTTGCTCGCCGACGATACCGACCCGGTGATCCTTCAAGCCCTGGCGGCACAGCCGCCCGACCTGTCGCCGAGTCAGGCAGTCCTTCGGGCCTACCAGACCGCGATGGCCAACTTGTCAGAGGACCAACGGGAGTTCGAGAACACCCGGCAACGGCTGATGTTCTCCTTACCGGAGCTCAAGGCCGCCATGTACGACGAGTACTACCGGACCATCACCACGTTCGCCGAGGCGATGGGCCGCCGGATCGGCCGTGACGCGGGGGATTTCGAGTTGCGGGTGTTTGCCGGCGCCCTGACCGGTGCCATGATGGCCGTTTACGATCCCGGTCCGGGCGCGGTCGACACCGTCACCCGTGCCCTGGACTTCGTCGACGCCGGCATGCCGTTGACCTGAGCGAACGCTGTTAGGCTCACGCGATGCACGACCGATGGAGTCGGCGGGGCTTCCTGCGCGCCGGCGCGGCAGCGGGGCTGCTCGTGTTTGCGACTCCCGCGGCCTGCTCGTCGCACAAATCGGCGCCCGCCGCCGGCGGTAGCCGGCCGGTGACCATCACCCACGTTTTCGGTGAGACGAGCGTCCCCGAGCCACCCAGGCGGGTGGTCAGTGCCGGTTACACCGGGCAGGACGACCTGCTGGCGCTCGGAGTCGTGCCGATCGCGGTGACCAACTGGTTCGGCGACCAGCCATTCGGGGTGTGGCCGTGGGCCCAGCCCAAACTCGGCAACGCCAAACCCGTTGTGTTGAACCTCGACAACGGAATCCAGGTTCAGCAGATCGCCGGCCTGAAACCCGACCTGATCGTCGCCACTGACGCCGGACTCGATGAGGACACTTACCAGAAGCTGACCGCAATCGCTCCAACGCTTCCGCAGTCCGACGGCTACGCATTCTTCGAACCGTGGAAGGACCAAGCGACTGCCATCGGCCAGGCAGTTTTCCGACCCGACCAGATCAAATCGCTGATCAACGCTGTCGATAAGAGTTTCGCCGGCGTCGCGGACAAATATCCGCAGTTCAAAAACAAGCGGGTGCTGCTGCTGGAAGGCAAGTTTCACCAAGACAACGTGGTGGCGACAACCGGTTGGCGCACCGAGTTTTTAACCCAGATGGGTCTGGCAATCGTCGACAGCGTCACCCCGTTCGCCGTCGATCAGCAACGTGCGTTCATCCCGCGCGACAAGATCAAGTCGGCGCTCGGCGCCGCCGACCTACTGATCTGGACGACTGAAAACGACGACGATCAAGCTGCGCTGGTCGCCAATCCCGACGTGGCGGCGCTGCGGGCGCGCAGCGTGTTCACCACCAAGGATCAGGCCGGGGCCATCGCGTTCGCGTCGCCGCTGAGCTACCCGCTGGTGGCCGATCAGTTGCCTTCCCGGATCGCCGATATCCTGCATTAGAACGGGCCGGTCACCACGGTTTTCGTGACCAGAGGCCCGCCGTCTGAGTGTTCGCTAAGGCAGCTCTGGCAGTGCTCGAAGTTTTCTGGCCGCCGCCGGATCGCGGGGTTACCGTCGAGTAATGAGCGTGGCGATGGATCTGAGCGTGGCCGACACTGTTCTCGACTATGGCGATCAGGCGCTGCTGCTGCAATTCGACAGCACCGCCGACGTATTGGCGTGGACGGCCGCGCTCCGTGAGGCCGCGATACCCGGTGTGCTCGACATCGTCCCGGCCGCCCGCACGGTGCTGCTCAAACTCGATGGCCCCCGCCAGCAGAGCGCCATCCGCCGTCGGCTCCGCACGCTGCGGGTGGTTCCCAACGCGGTGGCGACCGCGCCGTCGGGCGAGGCCACAGTGATCGACGTCGTCTACGACGGCGCCGATCTCGCCGAGGTGGCCGACCGCACCGGATTGACCACGGCGCAGGTCATCAACGCCCACACGGCTACCCCCTGGCAAGTCGGATTCTGTGGTTTCGCCCCGGGTTTCGCGTATCTGATCGGCGGCGACCCGCGGCTGGCCGTGCCACGGCGGTCGGAGCCACGGTCATCCGTCCCCGCCGGTGCAGTTGGCCTGGCCGGCGAATTCACCGGAATCTATCCGCGTCGCTCCCCCGGCGGATGGCAGCTGATTGGCCACACCGATGCGGTGCTGTGGGATATCCACCGTCCGGAACCGGCGCTGCTGACGCCGGGCATGTGGGTCCAATTCCGAGCCGCGTAGCGGCAGGTGTACGAGGACGCGAAAGGAGACGCCCGTGACAACCCTGGAGATCCTGCGCACCGGACCGCTGGCCCTCGTCCAAGACCTCGGACGGGTCGGGCTTGCCCATGTCGGCGTCACCCGATCGGGGGCGGCCGACCGGCGTTCACACACGCTGGCCAACCGGCTGGTGGCCAACCCCGACGACCGCGCCACCATCGAGGTCACCTTGGGCGGATTTTCGGCGCGAGTTCGCGGCGGCGACGTCGACATCGCAGTGACCGGCGCGGATACGAATCCGAGTGTTGGCGGGACTATGTTCGGCGCCAACAGCATTCAGCATGTCCGCGACGGCGAGGTGATCTCACTGGGCGCCCCACGCTCCGGGCTGCGCAGCTATCTGGCGGTGCGCGGCGGCATCGACGTGACACCCGTGCTGGGCTCCCGCAGCTACGACGTGATGTCGGCGATCGGCCCGTTGCCGCTACAACCCGGTGACGTCGTACCGGTCGGCGGACACACCGAGGAGTACCCCGACCTCGACCAGGCTCCGGTGGCGCCGATCTCCGAACATCTGGTGGAACTCCTGGTGGTGCCGGGGCCGCGTGACGACTGGCTCACCGATCCCGACGCCCTTGTGCACACCATCTGGATGGCTTCCGACCGCAGCGACCGAGTGGGCATGAGACTGGAGGGACGCCCACTGCAGTACCACAGCCCGGACCGTCAATTGCCCAGTGAAGGGGCCACCCGGGGTGCGATCCAGGTGCCGCCCAACGGATTACCGGTGATCCTTGGTCCCGATCACCCCGTCACCGGCGGCTATCCGGTGGTCGCCGTGATCGCCGACGAAGACATCGACAAGGTCGCCCAGGTGCGGCCAGGGCAGTACGTGCGGCTGCACTGGTCGCGATCCAGGGCCACGCCGGCTTCTGCGCCGAGTTCGGTAGCGGCGGGCTAGTCGACCTGGTAGACCAGCAGTGTGCACACCCAGGTACATACCGCCCGCCTGGTCCACACAGCTGACCTCAAGAGTGATGCCCGCCAGCGCGCTTACGAAATGGTCAACGCAGCGTTCGCCGGCGAGTTCACCGACACCGACTGGGACCACGCGCTGGGCGGGATGCATGCCCTGATCTGGAATCGCGGCGCGATCATCGCGCACGGAGCGGTGGTCCAACGACGTCTGCTGTACCGCGGTGCCGCGTTGCGCTGTGGCTACGTCGAAGCCGTTGCGGTGCGCGAAGATTGGCGCGGCCAGGGTCTGGCGATCGCGATACTCGATGCGTGCGAGCAAGTGATCCGCGGCGGCTATCAGCTTGGTGCGTTGAGTTCCTCCGACCGGGGCAGGCGGCTGTACACGCTGCGTGGTTGGCTGCCGTGGCGCGGGCCGACATCGGTGTTGGCGCCGAGCGGACCGACCCGGACTCCCGACGACGACAGCTCGGTGTTCGTCTTGCCGGTAGGGATCAACCTGGACGAGACCGCAGCGTTGACGTGTGATTGGCGTGATGGGGATGTGTGGTGACCGTTTCGTCTAGTACCGCCGGATGGCGCTCGAGCGAACCGGATCGCAGGGCAACGCTTCAGCAATTGGTCGGTAACCCAGGCGAAATCTGGCTGGCATACACCACTCATATGAGTCGCACTGCCGCGCTGCCGCTCGCCGGCTATCGAGTGGCAGTCACGTCTGCGCGGCGCTCCCGCGAGCTACGCACGTTGCTGCACCGCCAGGGCGCCACAGTTGTCAGTGCGGCTGCGATCACCATGGTCGCATTGTCCGATGACCGCGAATTGCGTTGCAATACAGAAACATTGGTAGCCCGGCCGCCAGACATTGTGATTGCGACGACCGGTATCGGATTCCGCGGTTGGATCGCCGCCGCCGACGGATGGGGACTAGCCGATCAATTGACAGCGGCGTTGTCCGGCGCTCGGATCGTGGCACGTGGACCGAAGGCCACCGGTGCATTGCGCGGTGCAGGCCTACGAGAGGAGTGGTCCCCGGAATCCGAGTCGTCGCGCGAAGTCTCGCAATACCTGCGGGAATCCGGCATCAGCGGCTGTCGTATCGCAGTGCAGCTGCACGGCGCCAGCGACGACTGGGATCCGTTTCCGGAGTTCCTCGACGAGCTGCGCTCCGCGGGCGCGGAGGTCGTCCCGATCCGGGTGTACCGGTGGAAGCCGGCACCAGTGGGCGGCGACTTCGACCAGCTGATCAAACAGATCGCACAACGACAGTTCGACGCCGTGAGCTTCACCTCGGCACCAGCGGTAGCAGCAACGCTGATGCGGGCCGCCGACCTCCGCATCTCTGGCCAGCTACTCGATGCTCTCCGCTCGGACGTATGGGCAATGTGTGTAGGCCCGGTCACCGCACAGCCATTGGTACGCCTCGGCATTCCGACGTCTTCACCGGAACGAATGCGGTTGGGCGCGCTGGCCCGACATATCGCCGAGGAGTTGCCGGTGCTGCGGTCGCGCACGCTGCAGGCGGCTGGCCATCGGATCGAGATCCGCGGCTCCTGCGTGGTGCTCGACGGCGCGGCCCAGTCGCTGTCACCGGCCACCATGGCAATTCTGCGTGCTTTGGCGCACCGTCCGGGCGTCGTGGTCGCCCGCACCGAGCTGCTCCGAGCTCTGCCGGGCAGCGCCAGTGATCCTCACGCCGTGGACACGGCGGTGCTGCGGCTACGAAAAGCGCTGGGCGACAGGAGCATTGTCGCGACGGTGGTCAAACGCGGTTACCGCTTGGCGATCGACGAGAGCTCCGGTGTGGCGTGAACCGGTAGGCCGTTCGCTTACGGCGAACGCGCACGTGGAACTTAAGCGTGATCGACTCATGTTTGTACCTGTAGAGCCGGCAAGGTGTCGGCAATCACAGAGCACGAGGAGACACGAATGAGCAACCTGACCCTGTGGTCACGACCCGCATGGGATGTCGACCGCTGGATGCGCGATTTCTTTGGACCGGCCGCCGCGACCGACTGGATCAAGCCGGTAGCCGGTGGGTTCAGCCCCGCCGCTGAGATCGTCAAGGACGGCGAGGACGCGGTGGTTCGGCTGGAGCTGCCGGGCGTGGACGTCGAAAAGGACGTCAACGTCGAGGTCGACCACGGCCGCTTGGTCATCCACGGTGAGCGCCGCGACGAAAAGGCCAGCGAAGACCCCGCGAAGGACGGGCGCACGCTGCGCGAGGTGCGCTACGGCTCGTTCCGCCGGTCGTTCCGGCTGCCTGCGCACATTACCGGTGAGGCCGTCTCGGCGTCCTACGACGCCGGCGTGCTGACCGTCCGGGTTGCCGGTGCTTACGCCGGAACCCAGGCGCAGCGCATCGCGATCACGAAGTAACCCGCGGAACTTCCGCAATCAGCTCGAATCCGGTGGGGCCCAACGGCTCCACCGGATTCGTTTGTTTGACGGGCAGTCCCCCGCAAGGGGGAGGTGCCCCCAGCAAAAGCCCTTCGACACGCCGGATTTAAGGAGCCTTTGCGTCTGGTCGTGCCGCTATCACGCGAACGCCTGCTCTGCGTCTACCCCGATGACTCGGAGCAGGTTCACCACCTTGCGGTCAAGCCCCTCACCAACTTTGGTCACGTCGGCGATACCCAGACTGCCAAAGGCGTTGCTGGGCTGGTCCATCGTGAAGATCGCGTTGCCGTCCGAATCGCTGTAGACCAGCATCCGCAGCGGCGCATACAACAATGCCTTCGGGTCGTGGCGAAACATGGTCTCGGCGATGACGTGATTGCCGATCAGATAATCGATCGCCCTTGTGCGATGTCCGGCCAAGCTCAGCAACTCGGTCCCGCCGATCTTGGCGTAGATCATCAACTCGTTCGGCGCATTCTTCGTCACGGCGGCGCGGACGTCGTCCCAGTTGCCCCCCGCTTCGACGATCCGGTCCATCGCCGCCCGGTCGAGCGGCGGCGCCGCTTTTTCCAGCTTGGCCACGAACTCGTCGAACGGTATGCCGGTGGCGACGTCGACGCGGGTCATTACGTGTTGCTCACGGTGAAAGCCGGTCATGACTGAACGCAACGGCTGCGCAAGCCGATTCATTCCGGCTGCTAGCCCCAGCGGGCCAGGATCTCCTTGGCTCGGGTTCCCAACGCGGCCTGCAGGAACGGCCCGAAGCTGATCCGCCCGACACCCAGTGGACCGAATGACGCGGGATCGTCCTGATCGGGTAAGGCAATCGCATTGACCGGAAGGGGTAGCTCAGTGGTCAAGCGCCGCAACGTCTCCGGATCATGGCGGCCCACCGGATAGAGGACGTCGGCACCGGCGGCGGCGGCCTTCTGCAACCGCGCAACCGCCCGCTCGACGCGGTCCGAATCGTCGCCGTCCTTGCGTAGGAAGAGGTCGGTGCGAGCGTTGATCACGAGATGAACCCCGGCCTGGTCGGTGGCGGCGCGCAGGGCTCCGACCAATTCGGCGTGCTCATCGGCTGAACGCAGTCGCTTGCCCTCGCTGTGCACGGTGTCTTCGATGTTCAGCCCCACCGCGCCTGCCCCGAGCAACCCGTCGATCAGCCGCGACGCCGGCAGCCCGTAACCGGATTCGACGTCCACCGAGACCGGGGCGTCAACTGCGGCGGTGATCTGCGCGACCCGGCTCAGCAGGTCGTCGAATGACATGCCCTCGTTGTCGGGTTTGCCGATTGAGTCGGCGACGGGATGACTGCCCACTGTCAGTGCGACGAAACCGGCATCGGTTGCCAGTCGTGCCGACCAGGCGTCCCACACCGTCGGGAGGACCACCGGGTTGCCCGGCTGGTGCAGCCACAGCAGCGTCGTTGCGCGGTCGGCCAGTGCGCTGGGTCCCGGCATGGCTGCCTCCCGCTTCGCGAGCATGACCTGTGTCACGCGATGGCCGTGTGCTGGATATTATCGTTGACGTACTGTGATCCATGACACCTTTATCGGTAGGGAGATCCGTTGTCCAGCACTACTGAACTCGCCGAACTTCACGAGCTCATCGGTGGCCTGCGGCGGTGCGTGGCGTCGTTGAGGTCGCGATACCGCGACACTCCGGCAATGCGCCGGGTGGTCAACGACGTCCAGCGGATCGTCAACGACGTCGAGTTGCTCGATATCGACGCCGGTGAGCTGGATCTCGCCCGCCACGCCGTGGACCAGCCAAGTGAAAAGATCGGCATCCCCGATACCCAGTACGACAGCGATTTTTGGCGTGATGTCGACGACGAGGGTGTCGGCGGTCACAGCAGGTCCTGACAACTCAAACCCACCGGGAATCGGCGGGTTCTCTCTGTGTACTCTTCGACCAACAGCCCGTTCGAAGAGGAACACTAGATGAGCGCACCCACGGCGAACCGTTCTGCGTCCGGTGTCTTTTCACCCACGCGCGCCCACATCCAGCAAAGGACGCTACGCACCGACCGGTGGTGGATGTCGCCACTGCGGATCGACCTGGGCTTCGCCGCATTCGTCATCTACGCGACAGCGCGCGCATTTCAGCG
>Ga0210396_10006662_pt1 | contig 11039 bp, 9 predicted proteins | sample IncBWH17OmetaG_FD_155466 | JGI IMG/M metagenome (GOLD analysis project Ga0210396, IMG submission 155466) | Forest soil microbial communities from Barre Woods Harvard Forest LTER site, Petersham, Massachusetts, United States - Inc-BW-H-17-O ...
AAAGCACGATCCGCCGTACCCACACCCCGCCTTGAGGAACGCCGGGCCGATGCGGAAGTCGGAGCCGATGCCCTTGCGGATGTCTTCGATGTCGGCGCCGTAGCCCTCGCAGAGAATCGTCATCTCGTTCATGAACGAGATGCGGGCGGCGAGCATCGCGTTGGCGGCGTACTTGGTCAGCTCCGCCGACTCCCAATTCATCGTCATGAACGCTTCCTCGCGCTTGACGATCGGGTCGTAGAGGCGTCGCATCATGCGGAAGGCCTCGGGGCTTTCGCCGCCGATCACGATGCGGTCGGGCTCGAGGAAGTCGTTGACCGCAGTGCCTTCGCGCAGGAATTCGGGATTGCTCACGACCTGCACGTGGGCGCTGGTCTGCTGCTTGAGGAAGTGATAGAGCTTGCGGTTCGTACCCGCCGGGACCGTCGATTTCACGACGATCGTCACCATGTAGTCGCTCTTGTTCTCGGCCAGCGCGTCGCAGACTTCCTTGCCGGCCCCTTCGAGGTAGCTCATGTCGACCGTGCCATCGGACTTGGGCGGCGTGCCGACAGCCAGGAAGACGACCTCGGCGTCCTGCGTGGCGTTCTTGATGTTGTCGGTGAACTGGAGCGAGCCGGCGGCATAGTGCTCCTGCATCAGCTCCTGCAAGCCCGGCTCGAAGATCGGGCAGTGGCCGTCCTTGAGCACCTTGAGCTTTTTCTGGTCCTTCTCGGCGCCGCGAACCGTGTGACCGATGCTGGCCAGACAGGTCGCCGTCACCAGACCGACATATCCACAACCGATGACCGTAACGTCCATTGCAACTTACCCTTATCGTTAAACTGATCGGGCCGCGCCGTCAGTGGCGCGGACCGGAGCCAATGTAATATAGCTCAGATCGGCTTTTTCTCCGAACGGCATTTTTGTGCAGCTTATCAGACGCGGCGAACCGCGCGGCGCTAGAAATTATCCCGCCGTTCCAAGTTTCGGCTCGGCCATCGGATCGGGAGTGCGGTCGGGGATTTCCATCACCGATTCGGGACGAAGATCGGCGCCGAAGGCCTCGGCGGGCGTGTCGTCGAGGTTGCCGGTGTCGCTGGTCGCCGGACGCTCGTGGATCATTCCCATCTTGTACGCGGCCACGATGATCGAACCGAACACGACCAGGTAAATCGCAATCGCATACCGCGTTCGGACGAAGACCATCGAAATCCCCAGCAACCCGAAGAAGATCGCCAGGGCATAGCTGATGAGCACCGTCTGCTTGACCGTAAAACCCCGAGCCACGAGCTGATGGTGAAAGTGCTGCTTGTCGGCGCTGAATAGCGGCCGGCCGTTGGTCCACCTTCGGGCGAATGCCAGAATGGTGTCGAGCACCGGCAAGGCAAAAATCACCATCGACGCCAAAAACCATTTGGTCTGCCCCTGCCCCATCAGGATGATCATCGTGGCGATCACGTAGCCGAGGAACATGCTCCCGGTATCGCCCATGAAGATCGAGGCGGGATTGAAGTTGTAGGGGATGAACCCGAGCACCGCGCCCAGCAGGGCCAAGGCGATGATCACGCGTTGTGCGTCGATGTTGGTCTGAAACCCGCCGCCCCACATGGCCATGTGAACGGCGACGAACAGGAACCCGGCGGAGATCACCGCCGTCACCCCGCCGCACAATCCGTCCAGTCCGTCCATGAGGTTGGTCGCGTTGCAGCATCCGACCACAAGCACGACGACAACGACGCTGCTGATGGACATCACCAGCCAGTCGGGAACCGGGCCGGCGGCGCCATGATCGATCACATGCTCGGCCAACGAGTAAGCGGGCGTGAGAATCGGGCGCAGGCAGTCGACGCCGATTCCGTCCCACAACAGGAACATCGCCGCACAGATTTGCCCGCCGATCTTCATCCACGGATCGAGCTTGTAAACGTCGTCCCACAGGCCCAGCAGTGCGATCATCAGCGCGCCCACCACGATGCCGAATCGGATGATCGGATGCGCCACCCCCATGGCGTCGGTCGGCCAGCCGGGGTCGGCACGATGCAGGTGAAGCATCTCACTGATCGCCAACCCGCCCAGCCAGGCGATGAAAACCGCCACGCCCCCCAGGTACGCCACCGGTAATTTATGGATTTTGCGGAGCTTGTCGGGATGATCGATGATGCCGTAGTACATGGCGACGGCGCGCATGATCGGCGTCATGATGAAAGCCAGGATGAACGCCGCGTAGAAAACATAGATGTACGGCGACACCACCTGGTCCGCCGAGAAAACGCTCGTCGGAATTTGTCCGAGCACCAGACCCACAGCTTTCTGCCCCTCGGCGTATTTTCCCCTCGTCCAATCGGCAACTTAATATACCCGCGCCCGATCCACCCGCCCATATTGGCCGCGGTCCATTAATAGTTTGTACACCGACCCCAAACGGCAGGTTCGCACGGAAATTGCCCGCCCTGGAGCCTGAAAATCGGGCGAAAGGTCCTATAATTTGGCGGATCACTAAGCCTTTAGATCGCTTGGACTTCGACCCGCATGCCCCTGGTTCACGACCGCTGCCTCTGCCTCCGCAAGACCGAGTACAGCGAAACCTCGCAGATTCTCACCCTCTTGGCCCGCGAGCACGGGATCACCCGCGTCATTGCCAAGGGCGCCCACCGCCGGACCAAGGCCGGGGCAAGCAAGTTCGACGGCGGCATCGACCTGCTGGACGTCGGCGAGGCGGTCTTCTCCCACGACCTCGCCCGCGATCTGCCGCCGCTCACCGAATGGAGCCTGCGCGAAGGACATCTGGCCCTGCGAAAAAATCTTCGGGGCATTTATCTGGGCCTCTATTCAGCAGAGCTGGTCAGCCGGCTGATCGAGGAGCACGACCCGCATCCGCAGCTTTTCGATCGGCTGGAAGCGACGCTGCCCGAGCTTGCCTCGAGTCGGCGTGAGGAGGCGTTTCTCGCATTTCAGCTCGATCTGCTGCGCGAGAGCGGGTATCTGGCCGAGCTGTTTGCCTGCGTCTGCTGCGGGACGGCAATGGACGACCGCGCCCCCTGCTATTTTTCCGCCGCCCGCGGCGGCGTCGTTTGCCGGAATTGCGAGCATACGACGACGGATCGCGCAACCCTCGACCCGCGCCTGCTGCGTCTGCTTCAGACGATCTCGCGCCTGCCGCGGGCCAACGGGTCGCCGCAACGATTGCCGCAGCTCACGCGACACCAAACTGATCCGATCAACCGCATCTTCGCCAATCAGATTCAGCACACGCTGGGGCGCGGCTTGAGGCTGCCAAAGTATGTGTTGGGTTGAAGTTGGTAGCAGGCACGCTCCGCGTGCCGTAGCGGACGGCACGCGGAGCGTGCCTGCTACTGCTCCCTTTGTCCCTTTTGTCTTACAATCCGATCCATGAACACCGCGACACCGATCCCCATCAACACCGACAACACCATCAACGCCCGCATTCTCGCGGTTTCGGAAGACAAAATAAAAGGGTTCCAAACTGATCCGTTCGGGGAAGTCTCCCGTCTGTCGGAGGTTGATCTTCCCACCGTGCTGGAGCGGGTGCAGGCGATGCTGAGCGCCGGGACGATCCGCCGGGTGCGGCAAACCCTCATGGCCACGAACCTGGCCCGCGGGTCGCTCGTCGCGTGGCAGGTGCCGGCGGAAAAGCTGAACGCCGCGTTCGAGTACATGTTCCACAAGGACCCGTTCTCGGGTCACGTGGTGATCCGCTCGACCGATTCCGCCACGACCGGCTCCAGATATCGCCTGTGGACGACAATCAAAGTGCCGCAGGGATTCTCCATCGCCAGGCATTGCGATTACCTCGCTTCGCAAACTGGCGCCGTGCACTATCGTCTCATGCCGGCCAAGCGGTTGTTTGCGCTGGGGGTCGGCCACGTCCGCCGTCGCGGGCTGGAGCCCGGCAGCAAATCGGACGAGCTGGCCGACGTCATCGACACCCACATCGTCGAGCTCTCGGAACTGGATTGGCGCGTGCTGGTCGCGCTAAAGCGCGAATTCGAGCCGGAGGAGATTCAGGTTGACCTGTGGAAGCCGCGGGCCCGCGAGGCCGGCGTCGACCTGGAAACCTTCTATCGCGTCGCCCGCTCGCTCAACGAACGCGGCGTCATCGGCAGGTTCTCCACCTTCCTCGAGCACGTCAAAACCCTCAAGACCGGCGAGCAGGTCACCAAGTACAACGCGCTGTTTCACTGGGCCGTGCCCGAGGGCCGCGAGATCGACACCGGCCGCCAGGTCGGCCGCTTCCACGTCATGACCCACGCCTACTGGCGCGAGGGCGGCCCGGAGTTCGGCGACGTCAACGTCATGGGCGTCGCCCACGGCACCGACAAAGACCTCGTTCTCGCCCACAAAAAAGCGATCGACGAGCACCTCGATTCCGTCGGCATCCCGGTCAGTTACACCAACGTCTTCTGGGGCGGCCGCAGCGAGATTAAGCCCAGCGAGATTTCGCCATTTGCGTATCGACAGTGGTGTGGGAGCAACGCGATTGAGCCGGAGAAGATGCGGGAGTGAGCGAAAGAGGAGTTGGCATGACTGCCGCTTGCGGTTTCGCAATCGGCCCGCAGGCCTCGCGAAACCGCCAGCGGGCGAGTCGGCTCCACGGCGCAGAATCGAAGATCGCTCAGGAGTAATGGACAGGGCCGAATTTGGAAACCAGTCCGATGAGCCAAGGTCCGCGAATCACCCACGTCCCACCTCCGCTGCCCGCCATCCCAATCGACTATTACACCCCGCCCGTCGATCCCGGACCGGCGCAATGGGTGACCGTTGCCCGGCTGCCCACGACGGCGCAGTGGCATCAGGCGCGGGCGGCGCTGGCGCGCGGGCAGATCGAATCGCTCATGGGTCGGGGAGAAGACCTCCCCGCGGGCGCCCAAATCGCCCACGCTTGGGAAGGAATCGAATTGAAAGTCCCCCAATCGCAGGCCCAGCGGGCGGCGATCATTCTCGAACACACGCGCCGCGGCAAACGCTGGTGCCCTCGCTGCGGCTCCGCCGACCTCCACACGCAATCGCTGCCGTGGTATTGGGTGCTCTGGTCGGTGCTGTTCCTCGGCATCGCGCCCTTCGCCCCCGCACGGTGGCTCTGCCGCAACTGCGGCAAACGCATCGAGTGAGCGGACGAAACCCTCAATACGCTTGCGCGAACAGCACCTGCGTCGACGTCGGTTCGCTGGTGAGGATGTCCTTGCCCGGCGTGCCGGGCTGATCGAAGGGGATGCAGCGGACAGTTGCCATCGTTTCCTGCTTGATCTTCGCTTCGTTCTGGCGGTTCGGACTGAAGTAGCAGCGTACCAGACCCGCCTTCTCGGCCAGAATCTGCTTCATCTGATCGTAGGTATCGGCCCAATGGGTATTGGCGTCACGGAACTTGCGGGCTTTCTCCAGCAGCGCCGCGTGGGCCGCATCCAGCCGGGTCGAAAGCCAGCGGTCGTTCAGGTCCGCGAGCTTGATCGTTTCCTTGGAGCCGTCGATCCGGCCCTTGAGCACGAATGCCCCGGCGTCGACGTCGCGCGGGCCGACCTCCAGGCGGAAAGGCACGCCGCGTTGCTCCCAGTGAAAATGCTTTTCACCCGGCCGGTACTCGCGGAAGTCGGCGACGATCCGCTGCTCGGTCCGCGGGTCAAACAGCCACGATTCGATCCCGTGCCGGGAAATGCGGTTGGTCTCGCGGCCGCCGGTCAGCGCCGCGATCAGCGTGTCGACAAACGTCCGCACTTTCTGTTCTTCCTCGGGCCCGCGGTAGATCGGCACGACCGCCACCACGTCCGGCGCGACCCTCGGCGGAAGGACCAGCCCCTCGTCGTCACTGTGCGTCATGATCAACGCGCCGATCAATCGCGTGCTGGCCCCCCAGCTCGTGGTCCAGGCGTACTGCTGCTGCTGATCGCGGCCGAGGAACTTGATCTCGAAGGCCTTGGAGAAATTCTGCCCAAGGTCGTGGCTGGTCCCGCACTGAAGCGCCTTGCCGTCCTGCATCAGTCCTTCGATGCTGTAGGTGATGACGGCGCCGGGGAATTTCTCGCTCTCGGTTTTCGCGCCCTTGATGACCGGAATCGCCAGCACGTTCTCGGCGAAATCCGCATAGACATCGAGCATCTTCAGCGTCTCGGCGCGGGCTTCCTCGGCGGTTTCGTGCGCGGTATGCCCCTCCTGCCAGAGGAATTCGGCGGTACGCAGGAACAACCGTGTGCGCAATTCCCACCGCATCACGTTCGCCCACTGATTGATGAGCAGTGGCAAATCGCGGTAGCTCTGCACCCACTGCGAGTACATGTGTCCGATGATCGTCTCGCTGGTCGGGCGGATGATGAGGGGCTCTTCGAGCGGTTTGCCGCCGGGCTGGAGGCCCTCGGGGCCCTTCTCGATGCGCGAGTGCGTGACGATCGCGCATTCCATGGCGAACCCCTCGACGTGCTCGGCCTCTTTGGCCAGAAAGCTGATCGGGATGAGCAGCGGGAAATACGCGTTCACGTGCCCGGTTTGCTTGAAGCGCCGGTCCAGCTCGCGCTGAATGGCTTCCCAGATGGCGTAGCCTTCGGGGCGGATCGCCATGCACCCTTTGACCGGCGTGTAGTCGGCAAGCTTCGCCGCCTTGATCACGTCCAGATACCATTGCGAGTAGTCCGCCGACCGCGGCTTGATGTTCTTGGCCATAGAGGCATCGTAGGTTACGCGCCCGGGCGACAAGGGCAACATGGGCACTTGTGCTGAGTGCTGAGTGCTGAGTTCCGAGTGCCCAATAGGCCGCTTTCACCGCTACTCAGCACTCAGCAACTCAGCACTCAGCACTTTCGCCCCTTCCCGGCTCAGCCCGCTTGAATTGCATCCCATCTTCTGATGAACTTCTGGGCGTTCCCCAGACGGCGATTCGCGGCTAAGATGCGGGCATGGCATTCGTTCTTGTAGTAGACGACGACGCCGAGTCGCGGGAAATTGTCGCGCGGTATTTGCAGAAGGCGGGTCATCGCGTGCATGGGGCGCCCAACGGCAACAAGGCGCTGGATGCCCTGGTGCAGCAGACGCCGGACGTCGTCATCCTCGACTACAAAATGCCGGAGTTGGATGGAATTTCGTTTCTCGAGGTGATCCGCTGTTACCTGCGCTGGCAATCGCTGCCGGTGATTCTGCTGACTGCCTATTCTGACGGCGAGCACATCCGCCGGGCGATGGAGCTTGGCGTGAGAAAAACGTTTCTGAAGGCCGACTTCGATTTGCGCGAGTTACAGGCCCACGTCGAGGCTTGCGGCGCCCCCACTCCCGCCGCGACCCCGCCCAATGCCAGCCAGTGGCCGCGTGACTCATTCAATTAAGCCGGCGACAGTTTGCAGTTCGCCGGCAACTGCTCATTACAAAAAGCTTGGGTTCGCGCGTTTCGCCACGATTCGGAAGCGCGTCGACCGCCCGTACTCCTGCAATAGGTGCAGTCGTTTGACCCGTTTGCCGCCCGGCTGTTATTGGCAAGAAACTTAATTCCCGCGCCGCCGGCAGGCTCTGCGAGGGTGAGAGGTCTTGAGTAGCCGAGCATCGTGCTGCGAAGCTGACCAGGCTTCTCCAAAGCGATTCCCTCCTCCCGGCTGGCGGCGCACAACTTCGTCCCAACCCGATAAGGAGGTTTCGATGCGCGCGAAAGCCAATCGTCGTGCGGCGTTCCCGGCGCTGCTCTGTGTGGAGCCCCTGGAAAGTCGTCGCCTGTTGTCTGGTACTGTCCTGCAAACAAACCTGGTCTCCGACCTGCCGGGGGTGGCTGCCGTCCAGGACCCCAACCTCGTCAACCCGTGGGGCATCACCGCAAGCGGAACCAGCCCCTTCTGGATCTCCGACAACAACGCCGGCGTCTCGACGCTTTACAGCGTTCCGGGGGCCGGCAGCACGCCAGTTTCAATCAACTCGCTGGTCGTCAGCATGCCGACACCGGTCGACCCACTCGGCGCCTCCGGCACACCCACCGGCACGGTGTTCAACCTTGACGGCGGCGCGACCGGCGGGTTCAAGGTCAGCGGATTCACCAAAACCGGAGCCGCAACCTCCGCCGCGGCGATCTTCCTCTTCGCCACCGAGGACGGCACCATCATCGGCTGGAACCCGGGCGTCAACCCCTCGGGCTTCGACCCGGCCAAGGCCGGCACTTACGGCATCATTGCCGTGGACAACTCCGGGAACAACTTCACCGAACCCAACCCCGACTTGCAGACCGGCGCGGTTTACAAAGGCTTGGCCATCGCCAGCGGCGGTGGCGCGCCGATCGCCTCCACCGACCCCGCCAGCACGTTCCTGCTCTACGCCACCAACTTCCGCTCCGGACAGGTCGAGGTCTATGACCCCAACTTCAAGCCCGCCACGCTCCCGTCGGGCGCTTTCAGCGACCCGAATCTGCCCAAAGATTACGCCCCCTTCAACGTCCAGGTATTAAACGACAAGGTCTACGTGACCTACGCCAGGCAGGACGATGCCAAGCACGACGACCTGCCCGGCCCTGGCCGCGGCTTCGTCGATGTGTTCAATCTCGACGGCACGCCCGGACTGGCCGGTGGAAATGTGCGGCTGGCATCGCGCGGCGCGCTCGACGCGCCCTGGGGCCTGGCCATCGCCCCCTCGACCTTCGGCAGCCTCGCCGGCGACCTGCTGGTCGGCAACTTCGGCACCGGCGACGGTTTCATCAACGTCTTCAACCCCACCACCGGCGCCCCCCTGGGCCAACTGACCGACCCCGATGGCGAACCCATTCAGATCAACGGGCTGTGGGCGCTGAGAGTCGGTAACGGCGGCGCTGGCGGCAGCACCGGCTCCGTTTACTTCACCGCCGGTCTCTTCAACGAAACGCACGGCCTGTTCGGCTCGCTGACACCGGTGGCGGCGGGCACGCCCGAAGGACCCGCCGAGGCCCAGCTCGCCCTGGCCGCCCTCGACAACGCTCAGCTCAACCTCACCACCGTCCAGAACGACATCGCCGGCAACGCGAGCCCCAGCCAATTCCGCCAGGACCTCCAGGCTTTCCGGACCTCCGTGGACACCCTGGAGGATGTCGATCACAGCTTCGACAGGGACATCCTCAGCGACAACACCGGATCAGGCACGACCGATCCCGACGCGGCGATCGATACGTTCCTCGCCGGTCTCCACAAGCTCGATCTCGACGGACCTCATATGTAAACGGACACCGATCGACGCTCGCGGGAATGAACAAGGGGTCGGGACAGTCTGTCCCGACCCCTTTCTGTTTCCGCGAGCGGATTCCGCGCCGATACAGGGCAATCGCAAACTCGCGGGCCCGCCATTTCGGGAGGGCGAGGCTCCTGCCGAGCCGCATTTTCCCGCGTCCGGAAGCCTCGGCTCGGCAGGAGCCTCGCCCTCCCAATTGAGTTTGCGATTGCCCTGCCGCGCCGATTCACGTCTTCTGCCAGCCTATTGGGATTCCACAGTTCATCGGTTACAATTGGATAACGGGCGACACGTCCCACGTGGGTTCAAGTCGATGCGCTTTAGGTTTTGGGGCCCCGATGGCGATGGCAAAGGCCGAAATCTCCGCCCATGCCGCGGAATACCGCGCCAAGATGGACGCCGCCCAGGCGGCCGAAGCCGGGGGCCTCTATCCCGACGCGGTCCAGCATGCCATGTCCGCCTGGGATGACATCGATGGCATGCTGCAATTCGCCAACAAATATGAAAACCGTGAAGTCCCAAGTATCTCGGCGATCGATCTCGTGCTGAAATACGCCGTTCTGCTCCTGGACCTCAAGTCTGTCGATGCATGCGAGGCCTTTCTGGCGCGATCCAGGCAGATTCAGAAGCGAACCACCGACGATCTGGCGGGCAAACTGTCCGCCGCCCGCGAGGAGCTGTGGCGGAACCACCGCCTCTGGACCCACATCGAGCAGTCCGGTGAAGCCCGGCAGGATCAACTGCATTACAAGCTGGGCGGCGACGCCGGGCAATGGGCGCTGGTCGTAAAAGCATGGGAGCGAATGGGATTGATCGGCCGCGTCGCCTTGGGAAAGACCTATCTTCTGGCCCTCTCGACGCGGCTGGGGCAGGTCGTCTCCGCCAAGTGCCCGACGTGCGGCGACGTCGCGCAGGCGCCCAAGGAAATGTTCCTGGAGCCGATGTCCTGCCCGGCGTGCCATTCGGAAACCAATTTCGTGTTGCTCCCGCAAGACTCCGAACACGTCACTGAGGGGTGAGAACATGGGATACATCGTCAGCGTTCTGCTCGGCATGGTCATCGGCGCCCTGGGTGTGGGACTGGCCCTCATGAATTGGTACGCGAAGGCGAAGCAGAAGGCCAAGGCCGTCGAATCGCAGGCCCGGCGGGCGAAGGAAACAGCAGCCGCCGCCGACGCAAAAGAAAAAGAACTGGCCGAGCTCTCCAGGCAGATGTTCCAGGATCGCCGCCAGCTCGACAGCCATCTCGTCTCCTATCGCGAGCTCGAGCAGGAGAACAAGATCCTCAAGACTGACCTCAAGAACATCGCCGTCCAGATCCATAAGCTGGAATTGGACGCCGATCTACAGCGCCGGCAGCTCCAGGATCTGAACGACCGAAGCACTCAGTTGGCCCGGCGATATGTGGCCGAGGCGGTGAAGTCGATCGTCGCTTCCGCCGGGCCGAACAACTTCACCGCATGCAGGGATCAATTGTCTGAAGTCATCGCGCAATGCCGAGCCAACCAGTTTCCCGTCTCACCGGACGAAGAAGCCGGGCTCCTCGCCGATCTCCAAAAGCATTTCGACCAAGGCGCACCAGCTCAGTTTGCGACTGACGCGCAGGCGCGGATTTAGGCGCTAGGCGCAACTCAATCCAATCTCACGCAGAGCCGCCGAGACGCCAGGGAAAGAAGCGAATTGCGGTAACTTGGTTGCATGGACGATTTCTCTGCGCCTCAGCGGCTCTGCGTGAAGCTCTTCCCGACGCTAGTTCCGCTCACTCGATTTCCGCCTCGACCCCGGGCTGCAACCCGATCAATTCGTCAATCGTGAATTTGCTTCCGCACTCGGGACAGCGCGATTCACTGAGGCCGGTGAGATTGTATCCGCACGTCGGTCAG
>Ga0210396_10006663_pt1 | contig 11039 bp, 8 predicted proteins | sample IncBWH17OmetaG_FD_155466 | JGI IMG/M metagenome (GOLD analysis project Ga0210396, IMG submission 155466) | Forest soil microbial communities from Barre Woods Harvard Forest LTER site, Petersham, Massachusetts, United States - Inc-BW-H-17-O ...
CAGAGTGATATTGTGCGCTTGAGCTGGGAACGTTCGCTGTCGCGCGTGTGGAGTGCATTTGCTGACCTCGGATTTTCGCGGAACGATCGTTTGCAGACATTGTCAGCGGCGCAACAAGCGACTTGCGCCTACAACGGGCAGGCTAACCCGAACAACTTACCTCTGTGTCCTGGTGTAAACGCAGACACCTACAACTATGGTTTTGCGGGAGCCGGTCTGCATCGCGCCTTCGGACGAGATTTCCACGGTTTTGTCAGCTACCAGTTCAATGAGTTGGCGTTCGGCCAGTCGTACTGCATTCCAAACGAACCATGCAACCGTATTTCGAACCGGAATGTGTTGACGTTTGGATTGGATTGGACTCCCCGGCCGATACGAATTGATTGATTTCGAGGGGGCCGGACGAAGTCTTCCGCCGGCCAGAAGGATACCAAGATGATTGAGAATCGCGAATTGACGATGGACGACTACCTGGCGATGTTGCGCCGGCGGGCGAAGGTGATCCTGGTTCCGGTGCTGGTGGCGCCATTGCTGGGATATCTGGCCTTTGTGGTGGTGAACCATTATTTCGCCAAGTACACATCGCAGTCGACGATCCTGGTGGAAGCGCAGAAAGTGCCGGAGAACATGGTGCAGCCTGTGGTCTCGGAGGATCTGGGAGCGCGGATGGCCACGCTGCAGCAGCAGGCGCTGAGCCAGACCAATCTCCAACCGGTCGTGGAGCGGGTGTTCCCGGGGAAGAACAGCCAGCAAGTGGGCGAAATCATCGACAACATCCGGCTCAATATGACGGTGCAACAGGTTCCGACGGATCTATTGCAGCTGGGCGCCAAAAAGAAGCCGGGCGCGCAGGGGGGGAATTCAGGCGGGTTCTATGTGAGCTACACGGCCCCCAACGCGGGGGAAGCGAAGCAGATTTGCACTGAGCTGACATCGCTCCTGATGAGAGAGAACGATAAGTCCGTTGCAGCGGCGGCGAAGGGTACTAGCGACGTGTTGAGCAAAGGAATCGAGGACGCCCAGCGCAATCTGGATGATCTCGATTCCAAGCTGGCCGCTTTCAAGAAGACGCATCAGGGACAGCTGCCGGGAGACGAAGACAGCAACCTGAAAATTCTGATGGGGATGAATCAGCAACTGGAAGCGCAGACGCAAGCGCTCAACCGGGACCAACAGGACCGCGAGTATACCCAGTCCATATTGGCGCAGCAGGTGGCGGCGTGGCGGTCGATGCAGTCTTCCACCAATCCACAGACGCTGGAAAAACAGCTGTCCGACTTGCAGTCACAATTGTTGAGTCTGCAAGCGCGCTATACCGAAGACCATCCGGATGTGATCAAAACCAAGGCGGACATCGCCGAAGTGAAGAAGAAGCTGGCGGAGGTCAACAAAGCATCGGAAGATGCCACCGACACGAGCAGCGGGAAAGGGTCGGCGATGGAAACGCCCGAGATTCGCCAACTGCGGTCTCAGGTTCATCAATTGGACGACTCGATCAAGGTTCGATCGCTCGATCAGAAGAGATTGCAGGAGGGCATCGCAAAGCTACAGCGCAGCCTGTCCCTCAGCCCCGAAGTCGAGGAGCAATACAAAGAGTTGACGCGCGACTACGGTACCGCGTCGAAGTCGTACGACGAACTTCTGGCCAAAAAGAGCGCTGCCGATTTGACCGTGAATATGACTAACCAGGCGCAAGGGGAGCAGATGGCCCTACTTGCTCCGGCGAACCTTCCGGAGTCGCCGAGCTTCCCCATTATCTGGATCTTCCTGGGGGTCGGCTTGGGTGCCGGGCTGGCGCTCGGAATCGGCCTTGCCATGTGGCTGGAGTTGCGTGATCAATCGATCCGTACCGAGGCCGATGCCGAGGCAGCTCTAGACCTGCCGTTGCTGGCGGCGGTTCCGTGGGTGGGCATCATGGTCCCGGAAAACGGAAACGGCAGGCTAAAGTTCTGGAACCGGGACAAGAGCCCGGACGAACATAAAGACACGGTTGGAGTTTAGGCGAAACGCTTAGGGACCACTATGTACAAAGACTTCTACGGACTACGGGCGAACCCGTTCAACGTCAACCCGGATCCACGTTATCTGTTTCTGACGCGGCATACGGAAGAAGCGCTGGCTTGCCTGACCTACGGCATCCAGAGCCGCAAGGGTTTTGTGCTGCTCACTGGGGAAGTGGGCACGGGCAAGACCACGCTCATCAACAAGCTGCTGGAATGGCTGCGCCTGCAGCAGGTGGCGACGGCCTTCATTTTTAACTCGCGCCTGAATACGCCGCAGTTTCTGGATTACATGATGGCGGACTTCGGTATCCCGTCCGATTCCAAGGCCAAGAGCCAAATCTTGCTGCGCTTGTACAACTGGCTGCTGGACCGCTACCGGGCAGGGGAGACGGCGGTGCTGATCGTCGACGAGGCGCAGAACCTTTCCGACGAAGTGCTGGAAGAAATCCGCATGCTGACCAATCTGGAGACGTTTACAGAAAAGCTGCTGCAGATTGTGCTGGTGGGACAGCCGGAGTTGGAGCAGAAGCTGAAGCAGCCGCAGTTGCGGCAGTTGCGGCAACGACTGACACTGCGGGCGAAGACTCATGCTCTGACGCTCGAGGAGACCAAGGCCTACGTGCAGCAGCGTCTGCGCATCGCGGGATCGAACGGGCAGCAGATTTTTGAGCCTGAGGCGGTGGTATCAATTCACCGTTATGCGGCTGGAATTCCACGCGTGATCAACTTGCTGTGCGAGCACTGCCTGGTAAGTGCCTTCGTCGATCAGCAGAAGATTATTGGTCCCACGGTGGTGGACGGTGTGGCGCGTGATTTCGATTTGGGCGACAACACCACATCAGGCGTGCTGACGGTACCCGCGGTGCCGTCGAACGCTGGCCCGGAACCAGGAAAATTCGATCTGGTGGAAGCGTTGCGGTCGTTGGCGACACTGGCGGATCGCTTGAAGCAAGAAGAGAAAGACCTCCCCGACGAAAGGAAACTATGAGCCGAATTCATGAAGCGCTGAAAAAAGCCGAACAGGAGCGGGCCGCGACCCAGGGAGGCGCGATGCAGTCCAATTCCGCGACGACCCCTGTGGCCGAGCCGCCGGTTTTCGCAGAGACTCCCACTGAAGTGGCGGCAGCATCGGCGGCGATTTCCCGCCTGGGGATGCCAGCCTTCGCCAGCCCACTCAATACCGACACATTGCTGGCGCGCTGCGCGCAGATGGAATGGAAGCCCGATCCGACGACCATGCTGTTCTTGAACGGCGACGACAGTGCGCGCGGAACGGAAGAATTCCGCACGCTGCGGTCGCGCCTGTATCACCTGCGCGAGAAAATGCCGCTGAAGAAGCTGCTGATTACCAGCGCGCTGCCCAAGGAAGGCAAGTCGTTCACCTCTTCGAATTTGGCTCAGGTCATGGTGCGGCAGCACGGACGCCGGGCGCTGCTGATCGACGCCGATCTGCGGGCGCCGCGGCTGCACGACATGCTGGGCACCACTTCTGATCCGGGGCTCTCTGACTACTTACTGGGAAAAAATGACGAGTTTTCCATTATGCAGCGCGGGCCGCTGGAGAATCTTTTCTTCATTCCGAGTGGCACGGGCGCGACCGATCCGGCGGAACTGGTGGGCAACGGACGTCTGAAATTGCTGCTGCAACGCGTCGAGCCTCTGTTCGACTGGATCATTATTGATTCGCCGCCCGCTATTCCGGTGTCAGATGCAAGTGTTCTGGCCAAGGCTTGTGACGGTGTGTTGATGGTGGTGCGCTCGAATACAACCCCGTCCGACTTGGCGCGCAAGGCTCGCCAGGAATTTCCGGATCAGACGCTTGTAGGAGTGGTGCTGAACGGCACGCGCGAGGAAGCGTTGCCCTATGCGCGCTATTACTACGAGTCGTACCAGAAGAAAACGACCACGATCAAGGCCTAGGGAGACGTCAGAACGTGATCCGGCTCTTCAATGTTTATTATCCCGTGCGAACACTGGTGCTCCTGGCAGTGGAGACCTTGGTTGTGGGATTCTCGTTTCTACTGGCGACCTGGTGGCTGAATCCCGAAACCAGCTGGATTCTGCTCAATGTGGAAGGCGGATATCTCAAGATCGCGTGCGTGACGGCGATCGTTTTGCTGCTCTCGCATGGGTTGGATCTCTACGATTCTTCCGGCTTGGGTGCGAAGTGGGATCAGGTCTTCCGGCTGTTTATGGTATTGGGGATGGTGGCCTTTTCTTTGGCCGCGGTGGACTTCGTTTACGGCCTCTTTCTGCCGAACCGCGTTTTTCTTCCCGGGGCTAAATGGGGGTTGGTGTTTCTCGCGGTGATGCTGCTGTGCTGGCGAGGGACTTACTCCTGGATCGTACAGCAGCCATATTTTCGCGAGCGAGTCTATGTGCTCGGAACGGGAGAGCGGGCGCAGCGTTTACTGAACGGTCTGCGGCAGCGTTCGGAACTTGGAATTGAAGTTGTGGGATGGACGGGGAACATCGAAGGGGCGCTGACGCGCGAGACGGTTGCGTCGCATCTGGTCGGCTTGGCGAAGGACAAGGGCGTACACCGCGTGATCGTGGCGATGCCGGACCGGCGGGGCACACTTCCTGTGGAAGAGTTGCTGCATATGAGGCTGGCAGGTGTGAAGATTGAAGAAGCAACTTCTTGGCTGGAAAAGATTACTGGACGAATTGAAGTCGATCAGTTGTATCCCAGCTGGCTGATTTTTGCCGATGGCTTCCGCTTCAGCAGTTTCTTCCGCATGGTACGCCGGGCGCTGAGTTTTTTGGTGGCGATGGTCGGGTTAGTAATCGCGGTTCCCCTGCTGCCTTTTATCTGGCTGGCGGTGCGATTGAGTTCTCCGGGGCCGGCACTTTACAAACAGATCCGAGTGGGGCGGGGCGGTTCGACATTCTACTGCTTCAAATTTCGCACGATGCGCCAGGACGCCGAGGCGGACACGGGCGCGACCTGGGCCACAGATGACGATCCGCGCATCACGCGAGTGGGCAAGTTTCTGCGTACTTCGCGGCTGGATGAGATTCCTCAGTTGTGGTGCGTGCTGAAAGGCGACATGCATTTTGTCGGGCCGCGCCCGGAGCGCCCGGAATTTGTGGAGTGGCTGAGCCGGGAGATTCCGTATTACGGCGTGCGGCACATGGTGCGACCGGGAATTACGGGTTGGGCGCAGGTGCAGTACAAGTACGGTAACACGCTCGACGACGCGCGGGAAAAACTGCAATACGACTTGTTCTACATCAAGAACGCTTCGGTAGGCCTGGATTTTCTGATCCTGTTCCAGACGATCAAGATCGTCTTGCTTGGCCGGGGTGCGCAATGAAGTTGATGTTTTGGACGGGGGTTGCCCTCGTTAGCTATACCTACCTTGGCTATGCGGCCTGGCTGTGGGTGCGCGCACGACTGTTTCCGCGGCCGGTGCGGCGCGGGACCTGTCAGCCGTCAGTCTCGATTGTGATGGTGGTGCGCAACGAGGAGAAGATTTTGCGGGAAAAGCTGAGGAACCTGCTGGAGCTGGACTATCCGGCGCACTTGTACGATGTGGTTGTGGTTTCGGACGGATCCACGGATGGAACGGACCTGGTTCTTCGGGAGCGTGGCGATCCCCGCTTGAGGATCGTGCTCAATCAACTGTCACGAGGCAAAGCGTGCGGACTGAACGATGGCATTCAGATGTCGCAGGGAGACCTCGTTCTGTTCACCGATGCGCGGCAGAAAATCGAGGCTAGTGCCCTCCGCATTCTGGCCGAGGATTTCGCAGATCCGGAAGTGGGATGCGTGAGCGGCGAGTTGATGTTGGGAGATCCTGCGACGGGCGAAGCCTCAGAGGGCATCGGTCTCTACTGGCGGGTCGAGAAGAAAGTGCGGGAACTGGAAGCTGAGTCGGGCTCAGTGGTGGGTGCGACTGGCGCTCTCTACGCGGTGCGGCGCGAGCTATTGCCATCCGTGCCCGAAGGGATGATTCTGGATGATGTGTACATCCCCATGCAGGTCTCGAGACAGGGAAAGCGTGTGGTATTTGAACCGCGAGCCCGTGCGTGGGATAGTGCGAATCTGGGGGCCGGGCGAGAGTTCGCCCGCAAAGTGCGAACCTTGACCGGCAACTATCAGCTCTTGCAATTGGCGCCCTGGATTTTAAGCCGTGGCAATCCGATACGCTTCGAGTTCATTAGCCATAAGCTATTGCGGCTGGTAATGCCCTTCGCGCTGGTGGTCGTGTTTGCGACTTCGGCATTCCTCCCAGGCCCCGTCTACCGCACATTGTGGCTCTTGCAAGTGGCATTTTATGGACTGAGTTTGCTAGCGCTGTTTGGGCTCAAGCAAGGACTGCTGGCTCGAAGCGCCAACGCCGCTTTTGCCTTTGTAGTGCTGAATACTGCAGCGGTCGTCGCCTTCGCGCATTTTGTGGCCGGTCGCAAGGCGGTTTGGATTCGGTAAGAGCCGGGGCACGCGGACGAGTGAAGGATTATGGCAGGGGATGCGTTATCAGAACGTGATCGCGCGGAGATCGAACGGAGCGCTGGGGAGGCGCGGAAGACGTTTCTGGCGGCGACCGACCGGTCTCAGATCGATCGTTACCTGAGCCCGCGGCCCGACACGGCGTACGTCCTCGAATGCGCGTTTTATTTGTTGGGAGACATTCGAAGAGTTGCGATATTTCCGGCTTGCGTGGATCCCCCTGGTGGCGCAGCTGGTTCCCTCCCCGGCACCAGCAGTGTGGAAGGCCGACCGGTGGATGTTCCGGCACTGCAGCCCTCTAAAACATTTTGCAACAGCCGTGGCGATGAGACTGGTGAAGAGTGACGTGTAGATTGTTGCAGGAAATGGAGTTGGCTTTTCGATACCACGTGAGCAGAGAGCAGCCATAGATGGGAGTATGGGAGTAAGGAGTGTGCAGGTGGCAACACTGGCAACCGCGATTGAGAAACCGACCGCCCAGGAACCGGGCAGTTCGCTAGCCTATAGCGCGCTGCTGTTGTTCACGTTCTTGTATTACACGCGTCCGGAAGACCTTATTCCCGGACTGAGTGTAATTCCCCTGGAGAAGATCATCGGGGGAGTCGCCCTGATCGCCTTGGTCTCAACCCTGGCGTCTCGCAAGGCTAAGAAAAAACTGCCACTGGAATTGATATTGTTGTTGGTGCTGTTTCTTCATCTGATCATAGCAATCCCCTTCGCGTACTGGAGAGGAGGGGCATTCGCTACTGTGTTTGGGGGCGTCTTAAAAGCGGTTACGGTTGCGCTCCTGGTGACGCTCATCGTGGAAAACCTGGTACAACTTCGCAGGTTGCTATGGGTGCAGGCTGCGTCCTTGGTATTAACCACGATCGCTTCGATCGCAATTCACCACACAGAGCAGTCCGGCCGTTTGATCGGAGCGCTGGGCGGGATTTTCGAAAACCCAAATGACCTTGCGATCAATATCGCGATCAATCTTCCACTTTGTGCGGCATTCGCTCTATTGACGCGATCCAAGGCCAAGGCCGCGGTCTGGGGAGTGGGAATGCTGGCCATGTTAGGCGGGGTGGTCCTAACCTACTCGCGCAGCGGTTTGCTTGCACTGGCCGTGGCCATGGTGATTTGCCTGTGGGAGTTTGGTATCCGTGGCCGACGTTTTTACTTAATTGCGGGCGCGCTCCTTCTCGGGGTGGCAGGCGTTGGCGTGGTGGTTGCGACGCCTCACTACTTGGCGCGAATAGAAAGCATTTTTCGAGGGAATATCGAAGGTTCTGAGGATCACGGATCCTGGGAGGCGCGGCGCGAATTACTGGTGGACAGCGTTGAGGAGGCGATCCATCATCCCATCTTTGGAATCGGGGCGGGGAATTTTGGCGCTGCGACTCGTACCTGGCGGGTGACCCACAACACATACTCGGAGTTCGCGGCCGAAGGAGGCTTCCCGGCGCTATTTCTGTATCTCGCTATCTTGTACCTGGCTTTCCGGAATTTGAGAAGGATCCGATCGCTGGCTGCCTACCGGGATAATCTCGAGATCCGTGTGTTCACTGGCGCGCTTTGGGCCAGCCTCCTGGCATTTGCAGTGGGATCCTTCTTTGCTAGTTTTGAGTACGAGCTTTTCCCTTACTTTATGGTGGCCTATACATCGGTGCTTTATCGCTGGTGCGTGCAGACGTCGGACGGAAGCGTCACGGCGGCACCTCCTGGGGCGCCAACTCCGCGGGGATCGTACAAGCTCAACGAATCATGGAAACGATAAAACGGCGAATTTCGTCAAGGGAGCAATGGTCTACTCCGGTGGAATGTCGCGGCGAAAGTCCTGAGGTGCGGCGATGTGCGGGATAGCCGGGATGATCGGTCGCCGGGGCGAGACGATTGCTCCTGCGCAGGTCCGGGACATGACCGACACAATCGTACATCGCGGCCCGGATGACGAGGGAATCCATGTGCGAGGCAATGTCGGTCTCGGCATGCGTCGGTTGAGTATCATCGACCTCTCCGGCGGACGCCAGCCCATCTACAACGAAGACCGCACCGTCGCCATCGTTTTCAACGGGGAGATCTATAACTTTCAGGAATTGCGCCGAGGTTTGGAGAGCCGCGGGCATGAATTTCGAACCCACTCGGATACGGAAGTAATCGTTCATTTGTATGAAGAGATGGGCGCCGATTGTGTCACCAAGCTGCGCGGGATGTTCGCCATTGCTCTTTATGACGAGAAGCGCGACACACTCCTGCTGGCTCGGGATCGCCTGGGAAAGAAGCCGTTGTTTTACGCGCAGCGAGCAGGCCGATTGTTTTTCGGATCTGAGATCAAGGCCTTGCTGGCTGCGGCTCCGGAGTTGGCCGAGGTTGATCCGGAGGGAGTGCTGCAGTTCTTTTACTACGGATATATTCCCGATCCCCAATCTGCGTTTCGCGACATCAGAAAGCTGCCGCCAGGTTCCGTGGCGGAATACCGCGATGGAGAAATTCAGGTGCGCCAGTACTGGGATGTTCCGGCGTATGGCGAGAACGACCCTGGATCGGACGAAGCCTGTCTGGAGGAGATGGAGCGTCGCCTCGCGGATGCGGTTCGGGTACGGCTGATTAGCGACGTACCGCTGGGCGCGTTGCTGAGCGGCGGCGTGGATTCCTCGATTGTCGTCGCCCTGATGGCGCGCGAGAGTTCCGGACCTGTCAAGACATTTTCCATCGGCTTCCAGAAAGCCGACTTCAACGAGGCGGAGTACGCGCGCCTAGTAGCGCAGCGTTTTGGCACAGACCACCACGAATTGGTTGTCGATCCAGACATCACCGAAACCTTGAACTATTTGACGGGGATGATGGAGGAGCCGTTCGGCGACTCCTCGATGATTCCGACCTACTGCGTTTCCCAGTTAGCGCGCCAGTACGTGACGGTGGCGCTCTCGGGAGACGGTGGCGACGAGTTGTTCGCGGGCTACGACCGCTACATGGTCAATCTGAAGCGCCGGCGGTTTGAGGTGATCCCCAACTGGGTGGGCGACCTCTTCAGGAATCACCTGTATCCGCACCTGCCATCGGATGTGATAGGCCGAAAACTTGCCTGGAACATCACTCTGCCCTCCCGCGACCGGTACCTGGACGACGTATCATTTCTGCCGGTACTGCATCGCGAGCGCGGTCTCTTCTCCGAGGAGTTCGTCGATCATGCACGGAAATGCGCCGATCCGCTCGGGCAGTTCCAGCGCTACTACGACGATGCGCCGGCGAATGATCAGTTGAGCCGGCTGATGTATTTGGATACGAAAACCTATCTTGCCGGTGACATTCTAACCAAGGTGGATCGGATGAGCATGGCGACCTCTCTGGAGATGCGCTGCCCCATCCTGGATCACGTTTTTGTGGAGTGGGTGGCGGGGCTGCCAGCGAAGTACAAAGTTCGTGACGGAACCCGCAAATTTCTGTTCAAGAAGCTGGCGGAACGACTGGGGGTTCCGGCGGAAATCTTGAACCGGCGCAAGCAAGGGTTTGCGCTGCCCCTGGTGCATTGGATGCGGCACGAACTGAAGGACGGAATGCTGCAAATGCTGCAGGAGCCGCGCACGATGCAGAGGGGATACTTCAGGGCGGATTCGGTGCGCGTTGTGCTGGACGAGCATTTCCGGGGCCGACGCGATCATTCCGGCGTGCTCTGGATGATGCTCGTGTTCGAACTCTGGCATCGGAATTTTCTGGAAAAAGGGGGAAGGGAATCGGTGGCTTCCTCTCCATGTCTGCCAGGAACTATTTATGGCAAGAGCGCCGCGCCGGCTGGCTTGGGGGACAATCCGCAGTGACGGTCTCACTCTCTAGTGCTCAGAATGAAAGTGGCGCAGCGGCGGCAGAGATTTCGCGTCCCGGCGTTTTCCTCATGACCAACACCCTCGAGACGGGAGGAAGCGAACGTCAGTTCGTCACCATGGCGAAGGCGCTTGATCGCGACAAATTTTCGGTGGACCTCGGATGCCTAAAGCCGTTTGGACCGTTCCTGACTGAAGTCGAAGGGATCATGCGGTTTGCCGCCGGGGGCAGTCTGTTCGGATGGCAGTCGTTGCAGTCCCGTCTGGCGCTGTCGAAATTTCTGCGCGGACAGAGGACGGCCGTCGCGCAATCCTTTGATTTCTATTCAAATCTCATGCTCATCCCGGCAGCGCGATTGGCGGGAGTCCCGGTTGTGCTGGGCAGCCACCGCCAGTTGGGCGATCTGCTTACTCCGATGCAGTTCCGCGCGCAGAATGCCGTGTTCCGTGTGTGTGATCGGGTGGTGTGTAATTCGCGCGCGGCTGCCGAGCGTTTGCAGGAAGCAGGAGTCCGCAGAGGGAAGCTCGTTGTGATTCCTAACGGATTGCCCGACGAATTGTTTGCGCCAGTGGCGCCTTCGTTGTCGTACGAGGCGAATATCGTACGAATCGGGATGATTTCCAGGATGAATCATCCGGTCAAACAGCATGATTTCTTCTTGCGAGTGGCGGCGCAGCTGGTGCCACGCTGTCCGCAGGCACGGTTTGTGTTGGTGGGGGATGGTCCCCTGCGACCGGGCTTGGAGGTTTTGGTCGAGCGGTTGGGGCTGCGCGATCGGG
>Ga0210396_10006664_pt1 | contig 11038 bp, 8 predicted proteins | sample IncBWH17OmetaG_FD_155466 | JGI IMG/M metagenome (GOLD analysis project Ga0210396, IMG submission 155466) | Forest soil microbial communities from Barre Woods Harvard Forest LTER site, Petersham, Massachusetts, United States - Inc-BW-H-17-O ...
GCCGGAGGCCCGCAGGTGCGCCGAGCCGACCTCGAATGCCTTCAGTCCGATCGAGTAGGCGGGCGGCGAGGACACGGTCACGAAGGATTCGCTGGCCAGGTCGCGCAGGATGGTGTAGGCGGTGCTCTTGGGTATGTCGAGCCTGCTAGCGATCTCGGCAAGCGTCATCGGCTTCTGGCTGTGTGCCAGCCGGTCGAGGATTCGCGCCGCCCTGACGACCGGGGTGCTCATGACGCTGCGTTTTCGCGATTGCGCGGATGGCTAGTCCGGCCTGCGGCGTGCTCGCGGGGACGTATTGGCTGGACCCGGGTTCATCGTCTGCCTCTTCGGGCTACCCTGTCAGACGTGCGAGCGGGCCCGGATACGAGCCTGGCAGAGTCCGTTCATATATACAACTGCCAGTCTCATTTGAGGAGGAACCTTGACGCATATAGGAACGGGGTGGCAGCATCCGCCGATGACCTCTCGGAGATCTCGCACTCCCGCACTGGTCGTGGCGGCTGCTATCCTCGCGGTTTCGTCGACGGCGGCGTGCTCGTCCGCACAGGCCGGAGCGGCGGAGAACTCTACTCTCACGGTCGCGGCGTTCAACCCGTTCTCCGGCCCGGATGCGTCATTCGGGCCCGAGATGTGGGCGGGCTGCGAGGCCGCGGTGACCGCGATCAACGCGGCAGGCGGCGTGCTAACCCACAAGCTGGCCTGCATGAGCGTGGACACGCAAGGCAACCCGGCCTACGCGGTCACCGCCGCGGCGAAGATGCTGGCGACCACGCCGCATCTGCTCGGCGTGCTGGGCCCGAGCTCGGATGAGGCGGACGCGACCGCCCCGCTGATCAGCGCGGCCAAGGTCCCGATGTTCGCCGACACCGGCGAGGAGTCGTTCGACCACAACAAGCTGCCCTATTTCTGGCGCCTGGTCCCGGCTGACGACGTGCGGGGCTACGCGATGGCGCTGTATGCCAAGCAGAAGGGCTATCTCCGGGCCGCGGCGGTGTTCGGCAACGACGTCGGCGGCTCGCAGACCGGCGTGCCGACGCTGCTGAAGGGCTACAGCGAGGTGGGCGGGCAGATGGTCGTCAACCAGAAGATCACGCTGGGCCAGACCTCCTATCAGTCGCAGGTCCAGCAGCTCATCGCGGAGAAGCCGCAGGTCATCTTCACCGAAACCTCGCCGCAGGCCAACGCCACGTACCTGGCCGAGCTGCAGCAGCTGGGCCACCTGATCCCGGTCATCGGCACCGACGTGACGATCCAGCCGAGCTGGTTTAACGCGATGGCCGAGTCGATCGGCAAGCCGGCGGTGACCAAGTACTTCGTTGCCGAGTCGCCCTACGCCCCTCCGTCGGGGCCGGGGTGGACGGTGTTCAACAAGGACCTGCTGGCCTCACCCTCGGTGCCCAAGCCGGCGCAGTGGAGCACCGACTCGTACACGATGTCGTACTACGACTCGGTCCTCCTCATGGCGCTGGCCGCGACCGCGACGAACAGCACCAGCCCATCCGTATGGAATGCGACCATCCCGTCGCTCACCACCCAGGGGGCGGTGGTGGTGCATACGTACGCGGAAGGCCTCGCGGCGCTCAAAGCCCACAAGAAGATCGATTACGTCGGCGCCACCGGCATCATCGACTTCAACCAATGGCACAACTCGGGCGGCGGCTTCGAGATCGGGGCCTACGACTCGCAAGGCAACCTCAACCTGGTGGACCAGATCTCGGCCGCTCAGCTCGCACCTCTCATCAAGTAAGCGGCCGCGCACGCGCCCGGGCCCCGGCACACGGGGCCCGGGCGTCAGGCTGCCGGAAGGGCCCCCGCCGGGAAGGGAGCCAGCGCATGTTCCCGCACGCTGTCGGTTTCGGGATCGTCATCCGCTGACCGCGCTCGGCGCACCGCGTCGCCGCGAGCCGCCGATCCCCCGGATGGGCAGATCGCGGCGTCAGACGCCACGCTTCCCTACGGCGATCTGGTCAGGCGCGGCTGACCCAGCGACCTGGCGGGGGACGTTCTCCCGCTATATTGGGCGGATTGGCTTGACCCGAGAATTATATATGGTGCACAATCCTCGCCATGGGTGAGGAAGCTTCCGTGGCGGTCGGGCAGGCAGACGGCGCGGCAGGGCCAGCGGCCGAAGCACCGGGCCCGGATATTCTGCGGCGGGAGATCCTGATTTCCGGCGGGCACGGCGCGGCCTTTGCCGTCCAGGCGGGCCAGCTGGTGGAGATCATTGACCTGGAGGGGCAGCAGGTCGCCGACTTTGTCGCGTTCGCGGAGCGCAACAGGACCGAGTGGCTGTCCACCACTCATACCCGGTCCGCACTGCTGCGGCTGACCGCCGTCGTCGGGGACCGCCTGGAGAGCAACTGGCGCCACCCGATGTTCGAGATCATCCGCGATGACGTGGGCCGGAACGACATCATCACGTCGATGTGCGACGACCGGCGCTACCGGCTCGACTACGGGGTCGAGGGCCACCGCAGCTGCCGGACGAATTTCACCGAGGCGCTAGAGCCGTGGGGGATCGCCGAATGGCAGATCCCCGATCCGTTCAACTTCTTCCAGAATGCCCCTATTCACCCTGATCGGACGTTCGGTAACGAGATCCCTACCGGGAAGGCCGGGGACAAACTGGTGCTGCGGACGCTGATGGATTCGATCGTTTCGGTCTCCGCCTGCCCGCAGGACCTCAATCCGTGCAACGGGTTCCACCCGAGCCCGCTCATGATCCGCATCCTCGAACCGTCGCTAGGTCCCTCATGAGGCGGATCCGGCTGGCCGGGCAGCTGGCGGAGCCCATCAGTCACTACACCGACGGGGTCGAGGCAGGCGGGTTCCTCTACGTCTCGGGCATGCTGCCGCTCGACGCCAACGGAGACCTCGTGGGCGCCGGCGATGTGGTCAGGCAAGCGCAACAGGTGCTTGACAACGTAGCTGCCGTCTTGCGGGCTGCCGGTGCCACCTTCGACGACGTTGTGCGGGTCGGGGTGTACCTGCTGAACGTGGCCGACCGGCCGGCCGTCAACACGGTGCGCCGCCGCTACTTCGGCGAGGCCCGGCCAGCGAGCACGCTGGTGGAGGTCAGCGCGCTCGCCATCCCAGGCGCGTTGGTAGAGATCGAGGCCGTCGCGCTGCTGCCCGGCCGAGAGGCCTGATAACTCTGGCGTGCGCTACGGTACTGGCGGCTCGTCATCCGAAGAGGCGTTATGAGACTCGTCATCCGAAGAGGTGCGTTATGAGACCCGTCATCCGAAGACTCGCCGTGACCGCGCTGGCAGCGGCGCTCGCACTCCTGTCCGTCGCAGCCTGCAGTTCCTCAGGCGGCGGCGGTAGTTCCCCGGCGTCGACGCTGGTGGTGGGGGAATTCAACCCGTTCACCGGGCCGGACGCGGCATTCGGGCCGGAAATGGTCGGTGGCTGCATTCCCGCGATCCGGCTGATCAACGCCAACGGCGGGGTGCTTGGCCATCAGATGAGCTGCGTCCAGGAGGACACCCGGGGCGATCCGGCCGACGCGGTGCCGGCCGCGCAGAAGATGATGGCGACCGAGACATCGCTGGTCGGCGTGCTCGGGCCCAGCTCCGATGAGGCGCTGGCCACTGTCCCGCTACTGAACACCGGCAAGGTGCCGATGTTCGTCGACACCGGCCAGGCCGCCTTTGATCACAGCACCTACGAGTACTTCTGGCGGATCACGCCCGCCGACGACGTCAAGGGCTACGCCATGGCGCTCTGGGCGCACCAGGCGGGTTATACGCGCGCGGCCGCGGTGTTCGGCAACGACGCGGGCGCGCAGTCGGACGTGCCGACGCTGGTCAGTGCCTTCACCGGGCTCGGCGGGACCATCACCTACAACAAGCCCTTCGCGCTCGACCAGAGCTCCTATCGCAGCGAGGTCGAGAGTATCCTCGCCACCCATCCCCAGGTGATCTTCACCGAGGTGGACCCGCAGACCGCGGCGACTTTCCTGTCCGAGCTGCAGCAGCTGAAAGGGCTAATGCCGGTGATCGGCACCGAGGTGAGCCTGCAAGCACCGTGGCTCAAGGCCGTCAACACCGCGATCGGCGCGGCGTCCATGGCCAAGTACTTCGAGGGAATGCAGCCGTACGCGCCCACTAGCGGCCCGGCCTGGCAGACCTTCAACAAGGCCTTGCTCGCCTCGGGGTCAAAGGTGCCCCAGCCTAGCCAGTGGAGCAGTGACCCGTACTCGATGACCTACTACGACGCCGTCAACATAATGGCGCTCGCGATGCTCGCGGCCAACAGCACCAGCCCGGCGGTCTTCAACAAGGACGTCATGACGGTCACCGAGCCGGGGTCCGGCAAGACGGTCGTGACGAGCTTCGCCGCCGGGAAGGCCGCGCTGGCGGCGGGCAAGCAGATCCAGTACGTGGGCGCGGGCGGGCCCATCGTGTTCACCAAGTCGCACAACTCGACCGGAGCGTTCGAGGCCGCGAAATACGTGAGCGGGAATCTCGTGCTGGTCGGCGCGGTATCGGCGGCTCAGATAGCGGCGATCGCCAAGTGACCGGGGCATGAGGGCCGGCGGCAGCGGGGCACGGACGGGGCGGCGCCCGTGAACACGATCGTTCCCGCGATCGGGTTCGGCATCGTCACCGCCTCCATCCTGGCGGTGGCCGGTGTCGGGTTCACCCTTCAGTTCGGGGTGACCAACATCCTCAACCTCGCCTATGGGGACATCATGACGGCCGCCGCGTTCGTCGCCTACCTCGTCACCAGTGCCGGCCTCAACGTGTGGCTGGCGCTGGTGGCGGGCGCGGCGTTCGGGTCCGTGTTCTCCGTGCTGTTGAACCGGTGCATCTACACCCCGTTCGTCCGGCGCGGGACGCGGCTGTTCGGCATGATCATCGTGACCATCGCGGTCAGCCTCATCGTGCAGAACGGCCTGCTGGCCATCTTCGGCGCCAGCTTCTTCAGCCTGAAGATGCCCCACCCCTCGTCGGTGCACATCGCCGGGATGGTGTTCACCACCGTTCAGCTCGCCATCATCGCCATCGCGGTCGTCGCCATGCTCCTCATCCACCTGCTGCTCCGCTACACCAAGCTGGGCAAGGCGATGCGTGCCACCGCCGCCGACCCCGACCTCGCCCGCAACTGCGGGATCGCCACCGACCGGGTCATCGACCTGGCCTGGGCCATCTCGGGCGCGCTGTGCGGCCTGGCCGGCGTCATCCTGGTGATGAACGTGACGGCGTTCACCGAAACGACCGGGGCGCAGTTCCTGATCCCGATCGTGGCCGTCGCGGTGCTCGGCGGAATCGGCCAGCCCTATGGGGCCATGCTGGGCGCCCTGGTCATCGGGATCACCAGTGAGGTGGCGGCGGCCATCTTCAACCCCGAGTACAAGGACGTCGTCGCCTTCGTGATCCTGGTGATCGTGCTCCTGGCCCGGCCGCAGGGCATCCTGTCGGAGGTCGCCACCCGCAAGGAGGTCGCGGCGTGAGCGTCGCCTGGCAGTTCTACATCTCGACGGTGCTGATCTACCTCGGCGTTGACGTGATGGCGTGCTGGGGGCTCAACCTGCAGTTCGGCGTGGCCGGCCTGGTCAACTTCGCCTTCATCATCTTCCAGGCCGCGGGGGCCTATACGGCTGCCGTCCTCACCCTCGGGCCCGCCCAGCCCGCCAGCCAGGGCGGGTTCCAATCGTACGTCGGCGGCGCGCACTTGCCCTTCCCGCTGCCGATCCTGGCGGCCGGGCTGGTCGGCGGCCTGCTCGCGGCGGTGGTCAGTGGGGTCACCGTCCGGCGGCTGCGCAGTGACTACGAGGCGATGGTCATGCTTGTGGTGTCGCTGATCGCGACCAGCGTGGCCACCAACCAGGTCGGGCTGGTGAACGGGCCGAACGGGCTGGCCCTGGTGCCCAAGCCCTTGTCCACGCTGGTCAACCTCTCGGCGATTGATTACCAGTGGCTGTTCGTGGGCCTCACGGCCGCCATCTGCGTGTGCGTGTACTGGCTCGTGCACATCGTCACGAGCGCGCCGCTCGGGCGCACGCTGCGCGCGGTCCGCGACAACGAGCAGGCGGCAGCGGCGCTGGGCAAGAACGTCACCGGGCTGCGGATGCTCGCGTTCATCCTGGGCGGCGTGATCGCCGGCATCAGCGGCGCCGTCCTCGTGGAGTTCATCTCCGCCTGGTCCCCCGGTTCGTGGCTGTACCCGGAAACGTTCGTGTACTTCACTGCCGTCATCGTGGGCGGATCCGGCAACAACCTGGGCGTCATGGTCGGCGCGCTGCTCGTGCCCGTCGCCTTCCTCGAGGCCACACGGTTCCTGCCCCAGTTCGGCCCGCCAGGGCTCATCGACGCCCTGCAGTGGATCATCGTCGGTGCGCTCGCCCTCATCTTCTTGTGGTTCTGGCCCCGTGGCGTGATTCCCGAGCGGCGGCGGCGCTTCCCGATGGCCGCCAAGGACGAGGTGCCCGTGCCCGTGAGGACCGGGAAATGAGCGAGCTCTCCGCTCCCGTGCTCGTCGTTCAGGACCTGCATCGCGAGTTCGGCGGCGTGCACGCGGTGAACGGCGCGTCGTTTACCGTCCCGCCTGGCCGGATCACCGGTCTGATCGGGCCCAACGGTGCCGGGAAGTCGACCGTGCTCAACATCATCGCCGGCGCGCTCAAGCCGAGCGCTGGGACGGTTTCCTACCAAGAAAAGGACATCACCGGACTGCCCTCCTACAAGGTGGCCCGGCTCGGGATCATCCGCACCTTTCAGCTCTCCAGTGAGTTCGCCGCGCTGACCGTGCTGGAGAACCTGCTGGTCGCGGCGCCTGCTCAGCGGGGCGAGGCGCTGTGGCAGGCGGCGCTCGGCAAGCGGTACTGGCGGCCACAGGAGCGGGCCATGGTGGAGCGCGCCCGGCAGTTGATGGCCCGCTTCGACATGTCCGCCAAGGAAGATGAGTACGCCGGGAACCTCAGTGGCGGCCAGAAACGCCTGCTGGAGCTGATGCGCGGGCTGATGGCCAATCCCGCGCTGTTGCTGCTCGATGAGCCGATGGCCGGCGTGAACCCGTCCCTGGCCCGCAGGATCGAGCAGCACCTGGCCGACCTGGTCGATGAGGGACTCACGATGCTGATGATCGAGCACGAGCTGGCCGTGGTGGAGCGGCTGTGCGACCCCGTCGTGGTCATGGCCCAGGGACGGGTGATCTCGGAGGGAACCATGGCCGACATCCGTTCCGATCAAGAGGTGCTGGATGCCTATCTCATCGGATAGCACACCGGGCGAGCGAGAGCGGCCGCCGGCGGTCCTGCGCCTGGATGGCGTCGCGGCGGGATACGGTGGCGCCGCGATCGTGTCCGGCGTGAGCATCAGCGTCGGGCCTGGGGAGGTGGTCTCGGTCATCGGGCCGAACGGCGCGGGCAAGTCCACCTTGCTCAAGGCCGTGACCGGCCGACTCCCGGTGATGGCCGGCACGGTCACGTTCAAGGATCGGGACGTGACGAACCGGCGCGGGCATCTCCTCGCCCGGATGGGACTGGGTTTCGTCCCGCAGACCAAGGACGTGTTCGACACCCTGACGGTGACCGATAACCTGGAGATGGGCGGCTACCTGCTCACGAAACCGCAGCTGGCCGCCAGGATCGACAAGGTGATGTCGATGTTCCCGGCACTGGCGAATATGCGGTCGCGGACGGCGAGCAAGCTCAGCGGCGGCGAACGGAAGATGCTCGCGGTGGCGCGGGTGCTGATGGTCGAGCCGACCGTTCTCGTCCTCGACGAACCGACCTCCAACCTGTCGCCGGAGCTGTCCCGGTCGGTGCTGCGGGACCAGGTCCGGCGTCTGGCCGATTCCGGGACGGCCGTGCTGCTGGTCGAGCAGAAGGCATTCGAGGCGCTCGGTGTGTCCGACTGGGCCTACATCCTGGTTGCGGGACGGGTTGAGATCGCGGGCGCGGCTAGCGAGATTCTCGCCCGACCCGACATCCGCGAGGTCTTTCTCGGCCGATCCGGAACCGATTCCCCGGCCGTGCCGTCCCCGCCTGGACAGGCCGCGCGCGATCTCAATTCCCCGACGCATCCAATTTTGGGTCGAGAGCCATGACCAAGACGGGCGATCGGGTCGGCCCCGCCTCTCATCACCCCAACGAAACCGGCGACGATCCCTCCGCCCCGGTGAGGCAGCCCGTGCTGCGGCCACGGGGCACATACGTCAGCAAGAGCGACATGGTCACCGACCTGCTCAGAGACCTCATTACGGATGGTCAGCTGTCACCGGGCACGCCGCTTCGGCAGCGGTACCTTGCCGAGCAGTTTGAGGTGAGCAACACGCCGGTGCGCGAGGCGCTCCGGCGGCTCGAGTCAGAGGGTCTGGTGGTTACCGACGTGCACCGGGGGGCCACCGTCGCGCGCACAGAGTCGGAGGAGTTGGAAGAGAACTACCGGATCTTGGCCGTCCTGGAGGCGCTGGCTGGAAGCCTTGCGGTGGCCAAGATCACCGATGATGACATCGCGGATATCGAAGCCCTCAACCGGGAGGTTGCGGCGTGCCTGCCGGATGACGGCCGGCTGGCGGAACTCAACCGGCAGTTTCACTTTCGGATCTACGAATGCGCGCGCTCGCCGATGCTTCTTCTCCTGTTGAGGTTGCTATGGCGGTCGTTCCCGCACGGCCCGCAAGCCGGGCGGCCGCACCAGGAATCGGTTGGGCAGCACGACGCGCTTGTCAGGGCACTTAAACACAGAGATGAGGAGCAGGTGGCCGCCACGATCAGCGACCACGTCCTCGGCAGCATCAAGTACCTGCCGCAGCGATGATCGGGTGGGGACAGCTGGGCATCGGCAGCCTGTGGAAGGCTACCCTTCGGGTCGGCTGAGCCCCTCGGCAGTGCTGGATGATGCCCCGGCCGGGATCGCCGCCATCGATGATGACCGCTCGGCTGGGACATCACGACAGAGGACCCAAGCAGAGCGGGGACCCGCAACCCGTGGCACCCGGGCCTCATCAATGGCGGATCGAGCGGCGGGTCCGCGGCTGCCGTGGCGGCCGGCCTCATCCCGGGTCAGCGTGCCCTCCCAGCGCGGAAACCCACCCTCGCCAACCGCAAATCACGCATCATGCTCGGCGTGTCGCAACCCACAACACCCGCGCCAACGCCCCCGTCACCCGACTTCGGGTACTTGCGGATTCGGAGCCTAGTCCTTTCGAGTGACGAGCCCAGTAACGAGCATGCTATTCAGCATGGTCCTAATGAGGTAATAATTGGCACGTAATAATGTCATAACGGGCTGATTAGCTGGCGCTTGCCGCTTGTCCGCGCCGCTCCCGGAGGGCCGGTAGCCTGGGTCGACGGCAGACGGCCGACGACCGATATGTCCCATACGCCGGACTGACGGCCGGGCCGCCGACGTTGGTCACCGGGGCGATCCCGCCGGAAGGAAATACGAAGAGTTACTATGCGATCACTAAATGCGAGCTTGATGCGGCCGATCCCGGCCGGGTAAGACGGCGCGGTTTAGCCTTTCGGCGAAGATCTCGCCGGTTTACTGGCGAATGCCCCGTGACGGCCACCCAGAAGATGATTATATGTCCTTACCCGTTTTGTAACGCGAGAGTGTGGCTCGGCCGCCTTGTTGACCCGAGCAGCGGCGATCGTTGCGAGGGAAAAGAGGGTGTGTATGGAGGGCGCCTTGCGCCGCTTCAGCCGGGCATGTGCGCTGGCTCAGGCTTGCCGATGCGAGGTGCGAACGTAGTGCGTAGACGATCGGTGACGAATCCCGGCGACCCAGCTGGCGCGGCCGGGGCCGTCAGCGGGGGACCAGCCGACGGGGCGGGTTCGGTGCCTCTTGCGGGCGGAAGCCCCGCGGGTCACGGCCCGGATGCCGTCGGCGGACGGAACGCGGCGAACATGGGACCGCAGCCCGTCATCGGTCCGGCCGCTTCCGGCGGCCAGACGCCCGTGGTCGTCGCCCAGCCCCAGCCGGGGCCCCCGCCCGCGGCCGGCATGGTCGGGACCACCCCTCCGCATCCGAGAGGGCCCGGCGGGGCCCGGTCGCGGTTCGCCCTGAGGAACTGGCGCGTCCGGTGGCGGCTGGCCGCCTTGATCGCGGTGCCGTTGCTGACCGCGGTGGTGCTCGGCGGGTTGACCATCCGCGGGGATGTCGACAACTGGCAGGCGACCGGCCGTGTTCAGCACCTCACCCAGCTCAACAGCGCGGTGGGCAAGTACATCCAGGCGGTGGAGGATGAACGCGACTATTCAGTCGCCTCCACAGCGAACAGGAGTGCTTTTGCTGCCCGGCTGAGGACCGCGCAGCGTGTCACCGATGGCGCCGCCGCACAGGTCACCACCTTGGCCGATGGCATCACGGTCGGAGGCGGCTATCAGCTCGCCGCGGTGCAGGCGATGAACGCGGTACAAGTGGGCGTGAAAACCCTGCCGCTCGTCCGCAAGGCGGTAGCGGACCCGCAATTCCCCAACACGGCGATCATGCAAGTGTACACCGTGAACATCATTCAGCCCGCGAACACATTCACCAGCGTCGTCGGGAACGAGGCCAGCAATACCGAGCTCCGGCGCGACGTCATCTCCCTAGGCTCACTGCTCCAGGTCCAGGACGCCGCGTCGGTTCAGCGGGCCATCATTCTCAGGGCAGTCAGTTTCCCGCAGCCGTCGCTATCGTCCGACGACGTTGCCAGCCTCCAGCAGGCACAGCAGCAGGAAAAGGCGGATCTGGCCAACTTCAACGCATCCGTCGATCTCGCCGAGCAGCAGAACTACAGCAACACGGTGACCGGGCCGCCGGTCGATAGCGCCGCCCAGCAGGAATCACTCGCGTTGGAGTTGCTTCCCTTCACCTCCTCGGCGCACCCGCTCACCCCGGCGAATGCGCGCGCCCTGACCGCGGCAAATGTGAACGGCGACTGGTCGTTCACCGTCGGCAAGGTGCGGCAAGTCGCCGACGAACTGACCGGCAACATCTCCGCGCAAGCAGATACGTCCAGGACCAATGCCGGCACGGACCTGCTGTTCACCAGCCTGGTGACGCTGCTGCTGCTGTTCCTGGTCCTCCTCATCTCCATCCTG
>Ga0210396_10006666_pt1 | contig 11037 bp, 8 predicted proteins | sample IncBWH17OmetaG_FD_155466 | JGI IMG/M metagenome (GOLD analysis project Ga0210396, IMG submission 155466) | Forest soil microbial communities from Barre Woods Harvard Forest LTER site, Petersham, Massachusetts, United States - Inc-BW-H-17-O ...
GGCCGAAGGCCGGGTCGAACAACGGTGTCGGGGAGGCATAAATGATCCTGGAGGTGCGGGTGAAGCCGTTCTGGATGCGCAGCTCGAAGTGCTTGCTAACCGGGTAGCCCTTCGCGTCGGGCACGGTGGTAAAGGCGACCTGGCCGTGCGCGGAGATCGTCGGCGAGCTGGCCTGGTGCAGCCGGGATGTCTTGCCGGCGGGAAGCCACCAGATGCCGCGGGTAGTCACCTTGGCCAGGTCGTCGGCGTTGAACTGGTCGTCTGATACCACGATCCCCGCTGCCGCCGCACCGCCCCCGGAGACCCCGTAATTGTTGGAGCCGAAGGTCAGCTGCCGCTCGGCGTTCCCGCCGATGACCCAGACATTAAAGTCTGTCGACTTGGGGCCTGCTAGCAGATAGATGAATCCCTTGCCGAGCTTCCGGGCCACCGCACGCGGCACGGGAGCCGAACGCGAGGCCAAGATCTCCCGGTCCGCTGCCGACGAGACAGCCCGGCTGAGACCATGCGGCCGGCTGGCGGGCAGCGAGCCGCCCGCGCAGGCCCCTGCGGACGCGGCCAGGACAGCCGACATGACCAACGTGAACACGAACGCCGGAATCCGGCCAGTCCTGTACGCGCCCACTTCCTACTCTCCTTCGTTAGCTGACCCAGAGTCACCTGCGCCGGTGGCTTGGACCTGTGGAGTCATCCGGACCGAAGGGCTGGCCGCTGGCCAACGTACCGGCAACGCCCATGTACTGATGCGTGCATTGACCGGTGATCCCGGCAACGATCGGTTCTCCTCACCGTGGCTGGTCAAGGTTGGCCGGCTTGGCGAGCCAGGACACGTCCTCGATCTCGAAGCCGGGTGTGATCTGGGTTACCGGCTTCACCCTGTGAGGGTGGGCGAGCGACCAGATGCCCAGGGTGGTCCCTCGTAGCACGATCAGTTCAGTTCCGGTCGGATTCCAGGACCAGGGCTGCCATCCGTTGGGGAGCGCCATGTGGCGGCCGTTGAGGAACACAAGCTGAGCTGGGCCGCGGACGGGAGGGACGACGAGCGCGGGTGCAGTCTGGCCCCATAGCGGCGGGTAGCCGATCTCCGTCACTCGGGGCGCGATACGGCGGGCGTGCCCGGAGTGGGAGATCACTACGATCCCGGGTTTCTGGCCGGGGTACGGCTTGCCGGAGGGTCCGACGATCGCGACATGCCCGTCCGGGCCGGGCAGCGGCCCTCCGATGAATTGCCGGGACCGGTAGATCTGATGCTCCCGGCCGGTGAGCGAGGACTTGAGCCAGTAGGTGAATACTTTGCTGGACGGATCTGTGCCCTGGCGAGGTGCCAGAAGGTAGAGAAGCTGGCCAGTGGCGGTGATCCGGATGCCGAACCCGTAGATCAAGCCGCGCGGCTTATGCCAGGGCCGTAGCCAGACCACCCCGCTGCTCGTAACCATGCCGTCTTGCTCGCCGCCATACAGGCCGTCCCCCACGACGATGCCGGCCGCAGATGCGCTCATCTCATCGATCCCGGAGCCTGCAGGGTTATGGGTCAGCTGGACGAGCGTCCCGCTTTTGTCTACCTCCCAGACATTCATGCTCGCCGATCGCGGGCCGCCAAGGACATAGAACACCCCTGCTGGCAGGCGCCTGGCCGCGCCGTCCGTCATTGGCACCGAGCCAGTAGGTCCGGCAGCGACCACCGCCCCGGCGTGCGAGCGTACAGCTGGATGCTGCTGCTGGGGGGCCCGTCCTGCGGTGGCCGTCGACTGGTTACCGCACGCCGCGGTGCTGGCGGCGATTATCGTCGCCGCCACCAACGCCATCCTGCGCAAATTCACGCGAGCATCCTCATCCCTTTACCGCAAGCCCGGCTTCGAGGCAGTCTCCATTTCATTCTTAAAGGCAAATGTTAATTCGTTACCAGCACGTTCTCAGACAATGAAGTCAGCAGATCCCCGTTGCACTGACCTCCACCGGAAATGTATGGGAGCGCCAGCCGCATCAGCTGATTCGGCGGTGACCCCGCTTCACCGCCCAGTAAGGCGCGGCTGCCCGACCCGCAGCCGGCAACTCGTACCTAGACCGGCAGCGCAAGCTTGGCAATAACCAAACTTGACTGTCAAGAGTCACCCATGTAACAGTAAAGGCGGGAGTCACGAAGTCCGCAGGTAATGCCTGCCAGCCCTCGATGAGGCGCCCCGCGTTTCATTCACGCCCCGTTATGTGTAACCATCGTGGCTCTGACGCCGGATTCGTCGGCAGATGTAGTACTCGTTTAAGGCTCGGGCGTACGACCTCGGCGAACGGTGCCTTGCCATGCCGACCGACTGCCGCGAGCACGGGGTCACCCGCGAAGGTGAGACCGGAGACAGTTCAGGTATGGCGATCTGTGCGTTGCCAATGGTGACACCAAGACAGAGAGATCCAGGCGAACGCTCGCGCTGCCGCGGCTGGCCGTCGACGCGCTAGAGGCGCACCGGGAACGGCCCGACGGACGGCACGAGCTGGTATTCGCCACAAGAGACGGGAAGGCTCTGGACGCCGCCAACGTCCGGCGCGAGTTCCGGGCCATCGTGAAGGCAGCCGGGATAACCGGGAACTGGACGCCCAGGGAGCTTCGGCACACCGGGCCGCAGCTCCCGCGGTGTCCACTCGGGGCCGATCCGCCTGGCGCCAGCCCGTCTCAGGTTCGACTGAGCGCTTGGGTTACGGAGCGGACGACTTCTACGACGTCATGCTCCTTCTCTGGCGTATGCCTTGGCCACGCTGAGAACAGGACGATGACAACCTCGGTCGGCGGATCGACATACACCGCTTGGCCGCAGTAGCCCCGCGCCGCGTACAGCGGACGGCCAGCGTCGATGATCCACCAGTTCCGGCTGTAATAGCTGTTTACGTGCGCCGTCGCACGCGCGGCGACGCCGTCCGCCGGCGACGCGCCGGGGTGGACGGTCTCCTGGATCCATCGTGGAGGTAGTAGCTGCTGGCCATTCCACGCCTTGCCGGTACGCCATGATTCGCCGAAGAGGGCGATGTCGCGCAGGGTCGCCGAGATGCCGCCGTCGGCGTGAGCGTTACCGTGTCTGTCGATCGTCACCTCGGCGTCGTGCCCGGCGCCCATTGGCTGCCAGAGCAATTCGGAGATAAGATCGCTGATCCGCTGCCCGGTCACGGCTTCGAGAACCCACGCAAGCATGTCGGTGTGGATTGACTGATAGCGAAATTCCGTCCCGTGAGGCTGATCGGACGGCAGATTCCGCATGTAGTGCCTGATGTCGCTTGGAAGCTCCTGGCGGAGCGGGCGCCACTGGTAGATCTGCTCGTAAGCGGGAAGATCGGAATTGGGATCCTCGTCGGACTCGTCGAATTGGATACCGGCTCTCATGTCAAGGAGATGGTCAACTGTGGCCGCCTCCCACGCTGAGTTACGCAACTCGGGGAGAATGTCGGACAACTTGTCGCTGGTACGCAGCTGACCCGCGTCGACGAGGATGCCGGTTACGGAAGCGACGATCGACTTCGACACGGACATCAATAGGTGCGGCATATCCGGGGTCAGGCCGTTGCGGTAGCGCTCGTACCGAATCGCTCCGGACTGCAAGACCAGAAAGCCGCTGACGTTCGCGTCGTGAAGGTAGTCGACCAGGTTTAGCCGACCGCCGATTACGGGAGTGTCGTCGAGCTCAACAGGGTCAGCTGTCAGGTGCCGCATCTCTGCACCGCGCCGGATACGGGCCGACGGGATGAGTTCCCGTACGTGCTGGAATCCCCAGGCACGGTTGGCCGGCTCAAGCCAGTTGTCGAGCGTCGGGCGGTCATGGCCGACGGCATATTTTGTTGTAGTCACGGTCAGAGTTGGGCCCTTTCAGTCGCGTCGAACCGGCCAGGCTGGTCCGGCGCGATCGTCGGGTACAGGCATGAAACCTGGTGTCGTGGCCCAATCATCTCCGGCGGTGGTGGCGCGGCCAGACAATCCGGCCTCATGGCCGGGCAGCGCGTAGCGAAGCTGCAGCCTTGCGACTCGATGTCGCGGGCCGCCAACTTGGCGCCGCCGTTCTCGGGGAGGGAGGCCAGGAGGGCGAGGGTGTATTGATGAGCGGGACTTTTGAAGATTTCGTCAGTGTCGCCACTCTCTACAACGCGGCCGGAGTGCATGACGTAGGTAGTCCGGGTGGCGTAGTGGATCACGCCGAGATCATGGGAGATCAATACCAGCGCAAGTCCTCGATGCTCTCGGAGGTCGTTGAGGAGATTGAGGATCTGGGCCTGCACGGATACGTCCAGGGCGGATGTGGGCTCGTCTGCGATCAGAACCTTAGGCTCGCAGGCCAGCGCGCGGGCTATGCCGACGCGCTGACACTGCCCGCCGCTCAGGCCTTGCGCCCTGCGGCCGAACGTGTCGGTCGGCAACCCCACCTCGCGGAGCAGGTTAGCTGCCTCTCGGTTTGCGACTGACGCGGGCGCACGTCGAGCCACCCGCAGCACCTCGGCGACGGTCTCGAGCGCGGTGCGCCGTGGGTTGAGTGAACCGTAGGGGTCCTGGAATACCATCTGAACATCGCGGCGCCGGACGTCCTTGCGTGATACCTCGCTCCAGGGTCGCCCGTCGATCAGGACGTCGCCGGAGGATGGCGCAACGGCGCCGACCAGGGCGCGGGCGAGGCTCGACTTGCCGCTTCCGCTTTCGCCGACGATCCCGATGGCGTCGCCTGCATGCACGTCCAGCGAGACGTGCTTGACGACGTCGGGGCCTTTGGCACTATATCGCAGGAATACATTCTTTGCCTGCAGCAGAGCGGTCATTTCGTCACCGCCAGCCAGCACGAGACGCTGTGTTCGCCGCGCTCAACTTCAAGTACGGGCCGCTGCTCATGGCAACGGGCCTCGGCCTGATTGCAGCGAGGGGCGAACCCGCACCCGGCGCCCCGTTCATGGGGTGCTGGGCATAGCCCTGGTACCGGCAGCAGCGGCGCGTCCCGTCGCTCCACGCTGGGTATCGAGGCGAGCAGCGCTCTGGTATAGGGATGCGATGCGTGCTCCAGCACGGTAGCGGTTGGGCCACTTTCGACGACCGTGCCCGCGTACATCACCGCGACGCTATCGGTGAATCGCCGGACTAGGCCGAGATCGTGCGTGACGAATAGCACGGCTAGTCCCGAGGTGCTCCGCAGCTCGGAGATCAGATCGAGGATGCCGCGCTGGATGGTCGTATCCAGCGCGGTCGTCGCCTCGTCCGCGATGAGGAGTTCGGGGTCACCAGCCAATGCGAGGGCGATCATGACTCGCTGGCGCATGCCCCCGGACAGCTCATGCGGATAGAGCCGCATGACGTCGGCCGCTTTCGGGAGACGGACCATTTCCAGCAGTTCGATGCTGCGTTTCCGGGTCTCAAGGTGCGGGTTTAGGGCCTTGATCGTTTCCCGTAGCTGATTACCGACTTTGATGACCGGGTTGAGGGAAGCCAGCGAACTCTGCGGGACCAAGGCAATGCGCCGACCCCGCACCTGCTTCCAGGTGGCGGCCGGTGCGTCGACGAGGCTGAGGCCGTCGAACACCACTGAACCGTTGACAACGCGGCCTCCAGAGCGGCCCACGAGACCAGTGATGACCCGCGTGGTCATCGTTTTCCCAGATCCTGTCTCGCCCACGAGGGCAAGGCACTCGCCATTGGCGATAGAGAAGGACACATCCTGGAGCACCAGGTTTTCCCCGATGGTGACAGCCAGCGAGTCGAGCGTGAGCAGCTTATCGGCGATCTCCGGCTCCTTTCGCCAGGAGCCCGTCAGCGAGGACGCTCAGGGAAAGTCCCGTCACGGCCAGCAAAACTGCCGGGCCGATCAGCATCCACGGCGCGGTACTGATATAGCTCTGGGCGTCGAACATCATGTTTCCCCACTCCGCCGTTGGGGGCTGCACGCCGACCCCGAGGAAGGAGAACGATGCGAGCGCGCCCATAGTCACGATCGCGTCGAGAACGGCGTAGGCGAGGATCTGGCGGAACACGATGGGGATGATGTGGCGCACGAGGATGCGCGTGTTGGAGAATCCCGCCAATCTCGCTGCCAAGACGTACTCGCGATCACGGAGGCTCATTGCCTGGCCCCTCGCTAGGCGAGAGTAAAACGTCCAGTCCAAGCACACGAAGGAGATGAGGATAGCCGGAAGGCCGGAAGGGAGGAAGCCCAGATGCCGACCAGGACCGATGACCGTCACCAACAGCAGCAGAATCACCAGATAGGGGAAGGCGATTAGCGCGTCAACGAGTCGCATCACCACCGGGTCGATCCAGCGCTGGGCGGTCAGGGCTACGCCGGAGCCGATCGCTGTGCCCACGATCGAGGACACTGCCACCACGAATAGGGCGACGGATATATCGAGCCTCCCGGCGTCGAAGGCCCGCGCCATCACGTCGCGCCCGAGCTCGTCGGTTCCGAACGGATGCGCAGAGCTCGGACCCTGAAGCGCAAGGGCACTCATCGCGTCAGGCTTGTACGCCCACAGCAGCGGCACCGCAATACAGAGCAGACACATAGCGGCCAGTCCGCCGCCGCCAAACAGGATGGCGCGTGATGCGCCCCACCGCCGGCTGAAGCGGTGCGACACCAGCCAGGCAACGCGGTTCCGCCCCGCGCTGACGGCGATAGGCGCCGCCTCCATGAGGGGCGCTACTGCTGGCTCAAGCGGTCCACCCTGCGCCATCATGCCTGCCTGCGGACTCGGGGATCGACGAGGATGTAAAGCGCGTCTGCCGACAGGTTTGCGATGACGACCGAAAAAGCTGCGATAATCGCGCATCCCTCGATCACCGTGTAATTCAAGGCATTGACCGCCTGGTAGAGAGCGGTGCCCAGCCCGGGAAGCGCAAAAATCGCCTCTATCACAATCGCACCGGAGATAAGCGTGCCCACGTTCAACCCGATAAGAGTGATGAGCGGCAGTAGGCTGTTAGGCAAGATTTGCTTGTACATGATGGACCGAGACGAGATCCCCCGGGCAATGGACGCCTCCACGTACAACTCTCTTGAAGCGTCGAGCGCCGCCTGCCGCACAGTTCTAATCACCAGGGGAATAAGGTAGCCGCTGAGCGCAACGGCCGGGAGGGCCAAGTGGCTGAGGTCGGAGCCGAGGCCCTTCCCCCAGCCCCCAACCGGGAAGAGGCCAAGCTTTACGCTGAAAGCGAAGATGAGAAGCAGGCCGATCAGAAACGGCGGCGCCGCGAGCAGAACGACCGCTACGGACTGCACAGAGTGGCTCACGACCTGCTGGCGGCGAGCCAGGGCGGCCCACAGGCCTAGTGGAACGCCGACGACCAGCGACATCGCGGTGCTCGCCGTCACCACCAGCGCTGTGACGCCCAGCCCATCGAAGATGATGTGGCGCACGGATACGCCTTCTTCGACAAGGGAGTTACCGAAACTGAGTGTCGGCACTCCCTTCAGGAATGACCAGAACTGTGCGATAAGCGGCCGGTCCAGGCCGAGGCGCTGATCGAGCGCAGCCACGGCCACCGGCGTGGCCTTGTTGCCGAGGACATCTTTAGCCGGGTTGCCGGGAATCAACCGCATGGCGAAGAACACGGTGATCGAGACCAGCAGCATGACCGAGACGGCCTGGGCGACCTTGCGGGCCAGGTCCCGGGCCGCCGGGCCTGCAAGTACGCTGGGCCTACGGTTCACGGGCGATCTCCACTTGGTCGGTCGGCTCCGCGTCGATGAACTTGTTGGACACTCGCTGGGCCCACATGTCGTTCCACGTCGCGACCGTCACGAACGGCTGATCCTGTTCAAAGAGGGTTCCGACCTCACGGATAGCGCTGAGTTCGGGCGCGCCGTCGGACTCGTCTGCCTTGTTGATCAGGCGGTAGAGCGCAGTGTTGTCCCAGTTGCTATAGAAGGCCTTGAAGTAACTGTCGGGAAGTGCGTCATACTCCAGCATGCCGTTCGGGATGTTGGCAAAGTCATAAATGTAGGTAAAGGCCATCTGATAATGCGTGCCGGAGAGGACAGTGTTATTCCAGGTGGTGTCGCCTACTCCGACTAGGTTGGCGTGAATGCCAATTGAACTAAGGTCGTTGGCAGCGACCTCGCTGCCCAACTCAGCCCACGGCCCGTTGGAGGGATCGTAGGTCAGGGTTACCTTGCAGCCGTGGGCGCAGGGCGTCCCTTTGAGCAGTGCCCGGGCTTGGGTGAGATTCTGCTTGACGGGCAGGCTCGGGTCGTAGCCTGTCATGGTTGTTGGCCAGAAGCCGCTGATTGGCTTTGCGTAGCCGCGCCAGAGGAGATTGTTCATTGCCTGCCGGTCCAGCGCCTCGCTGACGGCCTTGCGCACATCGACGTTATTGAAGGGCGCGGTGTGGTCATTGAGGGCGAAGCCGTAAACACCGTAGGTCTGCTGGAGCTTCCAGATGATGCCTTTCTCGGCTTCCAGCTGCGGCTCGGTGCTCATCGGTAGATCCTCGGCCATGTCGATTTCACCGGTCTGAAGCTCGGCCTCGGCGGTGCTGGAATCGGCGATCGTCGTGAAGGTCACGGTGTGTATTACCGGCTTCGGTCCCCAGTAGTGAGGATTGGCCACCATCACGGCGGTATTGCCGCCGGTCCAGCTCTGCATTTCGTAGGGCCCGGCCGAGGTTGGATGGTCCCAATACGCAGATGAGGACGGGTTCTTGTACGCGCTTGCTGGCAGGATGGCGAAACCCGACTCGGCGAGGATCGTCTTGATGTTGGGGTAGGGCTGCCGGAGCGACAGCACGACCGTCGTCGGGTTAGGCGCGGAGGCCGACTTCATGGGTGCCGTGAAGTCAGCCCAGATGTTGGCCTTATTCGTGATGTCACGGTTGAGCGTGGCGGCCACGTCACTTGCCGTCAGGGGCGCGCCGTTGGAGAACTCCAAGTGGGGGCGCAGCTTGAAGGTCCATGACAGCTGGTCGGCAGAGACTGAGGCGGACTCCGCCAGACCTGGCCCGGGCGTCGATGCCGTGCCATAGCGGAACTCGTAAAGTCCCTCGCCGATGAGCCCCTCCGCATTGATCTCCTGGACGTCAACCGCCAGATCCGGATCGAGGCTGCTCATCCCGCCGACAAAGGCGACAGTAAGGTGCGCGGGAGCTTTTAGGATCGCCGCCTTCTTGGACGGCGCCGATCCCGTGAGTCCTCCCTTGTTCGTTACCGAACCCTGCGTCGAGTTGGAGCCGCAGGCAGCCAGCGCGACGCATACCGTCAATGTCAACAAGGACAGCGGACCTAGCTTACGGATCATGAGGACCTCTCTTAAGGGTGCAACTGGTCACGGACGTGAACGTGGTTTGCAGGCACCGTCGCAGTGATCGGTGGCCGGTCGCCCCGGAGGTTCTCCGGCTACCTTGTCAGCGTTCTGAGCAGGCACGATCGCTGTCTTAGACCCTTCGCCCGGATAGTGAAACATGGGCCCATAGATGATGTCAAGAGTTCTATTGAAGCAAGTTGGTTGCCGTCAACTCTTGAAGAAATTATTCTGACTAGCCCTCATTGGGAGACCCATTTACACTGTGTTATCCGTTTCGCCGGCATCAGGCGCTTGCTATGGCATCAGGTAATGAATACGATCCGAACGTGGCTGACGAGCTGAGTGCAGGGTCGCAGCGTAGCCTGCGAGCGCGGAACACCCGCTTGGTGCTCAGGACGCTTTCCCGCTTCGGGCCGCTCGCGCGGGTCGAGATCGCCGATCGCACGACGCTATCGCCCGCCACCGTCTCCAACATCGTGGCAGCCCTTGTGGCCGAAGGTGCTGTCACAGTGGACACCGGTCAGCGAAGCGGCCGACGAGCGAGGGTCGTGCGCCTGTCCGGGTCGGCCGACAAGAACCTGTCCCTGGGACTCGCCGTCGGGCAGGGGGTCATTTCCGGCGCGCTATGCGATGCCGCCGGCAACGTGGTCGTGTCCGCCGATGTGAAGCGGGCGGTTTCAGCTACTTACAGGGACGAACTGTTTGTGTTGGCGCGCCTCGTGTCGGACTTCCGGACTCGTCCCGAGGTCGCGGCCAGATCCATCGTAGGCGTCGGAGTGTCGATAGCCACGTGGGTCGATTTTGACCGAGGCTGCATACCCCCAGACTTGAACTGGTATGGGTTCGCGGCCAGTTCCTCCTGGCGTGGCGCTCCGCTTCGCGAAGACCTGTCTTCTCTGTGCGGCCTGCCTGTTCACGTCGACAGCGACGGCAACACGGGCGCCCTTGCAGAATCCCGGTGGGGCGCGGGCCGCGGCCAGTCCAATGTCGTCTACGTTCGCATCCGTGGTGACGGCGTGACCGGCGGCTTGCTGCTCAACAACCGCCTGTATCGCGGGGAGGCGGGCTTGGCCGGATCCTTCGGGCACAGTACGGCTGACCCCTCGGGAAGCGTATGCAAATGCGGCAGCCGCGGCTGCCTGGAAACCATCCTCGACGCCGACGCCCTGCTCGAACCCCTCCGCCGTTCCTATGGTTCTGGCCTTACGCTCCGCGACGTCGCCGAGCTGGCAGCGCAAGGAGACCACGGCTGCACGCGCATCGTCGCCGACGCCGCGGAACAACTCGGCAGGGCACTGTCCAACACGATAAGCGTCCTGGCGCCCGGCTGCATCCTGATAGCCGGAGACCTTGCCCCGGCCAACAACGTCCTCACACAGGCGCTGGATCGATCTCTCACGTCGCTGATGCCGTCAATGTTCCGGCCAGGCGCCATCCTGATGGCACAGTTCAACGACGGCGAAGCACTCGGCGCAGCAGCGCTAGCATTCGAGGAGGAGGAAGCGTGGTCCAGCGCGGAGGCATCCGCCGCGCAATCCTGATGCGCTGAAGCAGGAGGTCTGGGCTTGGTCGGCTGTGTCTTGGCTTAGCAGGAATCCCCGGCAGACAGCGGCGCATGACCGGAGATGACGGCAAGGCAGAGCTACGCCGTCGTTGCCAGTTTTAAAAAAAAATGGCGGACGTTCACGTCGGTCTGGCGTTGCTTGTGTCGGTGCGTGAGGAGGCCGACAACAAGAACTGCTGCCGATTTACGGGCAAGGCCCGAGGCGAGGCCTGTGAGCGGATCGCTGG
>Ga0210396_10006667_pt1 | contig 11036 bp, 5 predicted proteins | sample IncBWH17OmetaG_FD_155466 | JGI IMG/M metagenome (GOLD analysis project Ga0210396, IMG submission 155466) | Forest soil microbial communities from Barre Woods Harvard Forest LTER site, Petersham, Massachusetts, United States - Inc-BW-H-17-O ...
CTGGGCGCGATGGTGTGTGCGGCGCTTGTGGCCCGGCTGCCCACGATCTGGACGGCGGTCGGGGCGGTGTGCTTCGCGGCCTCGGACGCGATGATCGGCATCGGTCGGTTCGTGTTGGGCAATGAGGCGCTGGCGGTGCCGATCTGGTGGGCCTACGCCGCGGCGCAGATCTTGATCACCGCCGGCTTCTTCTTCGGCCGGGTGGATGAGGCCGGCGCGGCCGGCTCGTCGGCGACCTCTGCTACACCTGCGGGGTGAGCACGCGGACCCGGCAGGCCGCCGCATTCGAACCGATCGCGCGGGTGCTGCCGATGTTGTCGGTGCCGCATCTGGATCGCGAATTCGACTATCTCGTGGCCGCCGAGCAATCCGACGACGCCCAGCCCGGGGTGCGCGTACGGGTCCGATTCCACGGCAGGCTGGTGGACGGGTTCATCTTGGAGCGCCGCACCGACACCGATCACGTCGGCAAGCTGGCCTGGCTTGACCGGGTGGTGTCCGCCGAGACGGTGCTCACCCCGGAGATCCGTCGGCTGGTCGATGCGGTGGCCGCGCGCTATGCCGGCACCCGCGCCGACGTGCTGCGGCTGGCGGTGCCGCCCCGACACGCCAAGGTGGAGCGCGAAAACTCAACGCCGCCAGGGCTCCCCGTCGTCGCTGATGTCGACCGGGCGGGCTGGGAGGTCTACGGCCGCGGCGGACAGTTCCTGACCGCGCTGACCGAGTCGCGTGCTGCCCGCGCGGTGTGGCAGGTGCTCGCCGGCGATTCATGGGCGGACCGTTTCGCTGAGGCCGCCGCGCTGACGGTGCGGACCGGGCGCGCGGTGTTGGTGGTCGTCCCGGATCAGCGAGACGTCGATGCGATGTGGCGGGCCGCGACGACGCGGCTCGACGAATCCGCGGTGGTGGCGTTGTCGGCGGGGTTGGGTCCGGCCGCACGCTACCGGCGCTGGTTGGCCGCGCTGCGCGGCAGCGCACGGCTGGTGGTCGGCACCCGCAGCGCGGTGTTCGCGCCGGTGACGGATCTGGGGCTGGTCATGGTGTGGGATGACGGCGACGACACGCTGGTCGAGCCGCGGGCACCGTATCCGCACGCCCGGGAGGTGGCGATGCTGCGTGCCCACCAGATGCGATGCGCCGCGCTGATCGGCGGCTACGCCCGTACCGCCGAAGCGCACGCGCTGGTCCGTAGCGGATGGGCGCACGACGTGGTCGCCGCACGGCAGCTGGTGCGCGCCCGCAGCCCGCGGGTGGTCGCGCTCGACGACCGGGGTTACGCCGAGGAGCGCGATCCGGCGGCGCGGTCCGCGCGGCTGCCGTCGGTCGCGCTGCGCGCCGCCCGCTCGGCGTTGGAGGCTGGCACGCCGGTGCTGGTGCAGGTGCCGCGGCGCGGCTACGTTCCGTCGCTGGCCTGCGGGCGCTGCCGGGCGATCGCCCGCTGTCGGCAGTGCACCGGCCCGCTGTCGTTGGACGGCCGCGACGGGACGGGCCCGGTGTGCCGGTGGTGCGGCCGTTCCGATGCCGCGCTGCGCTGTGCCCGCTGCGGGTCGGATGCGGTGCGCGCCGTGGTGGTGGGGGCGCGGCGCACCGCCGAGGAGCTTGGCCGGGCGTTCCCGGGGATCGCGGTGATCACCTCGGCGGGGGAAGCGGTGCTGTCCGAGGTCGCCGGCAGGCCGGCGTTGGTGGTCGCCACGCCCGGGGCGGAACCCTGCGCATCCGGCCGGTATGGGGCGGCGCTGTTGCTGGACAGTTGGGCGCTGCTGGGCCGTCAGGATCTGCGCGCGGCCGAAGACACTTTGCGACGGTGGATGGCCGCGGCAGCGTTGGTGCGGCCCCGCGACGACGGCGGGGTGGTGATTGTGGTCGCCGAATCATCGGTTCCCACAGTCCAAGCGCTCATCCGATGGGATCCGGTCGGCCACGCGGAGGCGGAACTGGTGGCCCGTACCGAGGTTGCGCTGCCGCCAAGTGTGCACATGGCCGCCCTCGACGGCGCCACCGAGGCGGTGGCGGCGTTGCTCGACGAAGTCCAGCTGCCGGACAGTGCCGAGTTGCTCGGCCCGGTCGAGCTGCCGCCGGGCGTACGCCGACCGCCGGGGACTCCGGCCGACGTCCCGGTGACCCGGATGTTGGTGCGGGTACGCCGTGAGCAGGGCCTGGCGCTGGCGGCCGAGCTGCGGCGCGGCGTCGCGGTGACCAGTGCCCGGCAAACCGACGAGCCGGTCCGGGTGCAGGTCGATCCGCTGCGCATCGGCTAGGCAGCCGCTCGCGTTATTCGGCTGCGCGCCGCGTGTCGGTGAGCGCGGTCCACGTTCTCTATGCGACGATGCGATTGCTGGCCGAGCGCCAATGACGCCAACCGGTCTTTCTTTCCCGCGTCGAGAGAGGTCAGCGATGGCAACGACAATCACGGATACCACCCGAATCGGGCGCTGCTTGATGTTCGTGCGTGAGCACCTCGAGCAAGCCCGCGCCGCCGACGACGAGATCCGGACCATGCAATGGGACGCCGTCATGGACCGGTTCATCGACGCTTGGCCACGGCCCCAGCCGTAATGATCATCCAAGCCGTTCACTGCACCGAGCTCGGCTGTCATTGTCCCGGCAACCGCTGGTGGACCGGCTGGATCGGACCCCGTGAAATCCACATCGTCCCTATCGACGATCTGGCGCCACATCACGTCGAGGAATGCGGCTGCGACCCAGACATCACGCTGCATGTCGCGGCCGACGGATACGCGTCGTGGCGGGTATCGCACAACAGCTTCGACCGCCGCGAACTTACGGAGGAGGCAGGCTAATCCTGCTGAGCCGTGTCACGCGTGGCGGGCTGCTTCCTGAACAAGCTGGACGCGCGAGGTCAGGCCGAGCTTGGTATAGACGTGGGTGAGGTGGGTCTGCACGGTCCGGGGTGAGACGAAAAGCCTTGCGGCGATGTCATTGTTGGCCAAACCTTCGCTGACCAGCCGGACGACGTCACGTTCGGTGGGGGTGAGCGAGGCCCAGCCAGTGGCGGGTCGTTTGCGTTGGCCGCGGCCGCGCTGGGCGTAAGCGATCGCCTCCTCGGTGGACAGGGCCGCGCCCTCCGCCCAGGCAGCTTGAAAGTCGTTCTGGTCCAATGCATCTCGCAGCGCGGCCGTCGAGGCCTCGTAGCCGGCGTCATGGATCTTGAAGCGGACCATGCCCATGCCTTGCCGGATGCTCTCTGCCGCGGCGAAGAGGCGGGCAGCTTCGCGGCGACTGTCGTCCTGGCCGGCCAGAGTGGCGAGGCATTCGAGGATGTCGGGGATAGGCAGGTGCACCGCGATGTCGGCGGCACGCGCGAGCGCGTCGTGGGCATCACGCTCGGCCTGCTCCGGCTCACCCTGCGCGATCGCCACCCGGGCGCGCACGCTCAGCGTCCACATCAGCCACCACCCGGTTGTTGTCGACACGGTCTCGTCGGCCCACCGGCGGGCGGCAGTGAGATCTCGGCCTGCTAGCGCGGCCTCGGCATTCCAGATGCGCTGCAATGCCGCCGCGCCACCGCTCACGACAATCGGGTACTGGAGGGCGGCCTCGCGCGCCTCGTGCGCCGCTGCGCCATCCCCGGCGGCCAGGGCCGCGAATCCCGCCACCACGGGCGCGAATGCCGCGAACCTCCCGCCAAGCTCCGCGCCGCCGTCAAGGATTGCCTCGGCCGCCGCCCGGGCCGCCGCCGCCTCACCCCGGTATGCCAGTGCCAGGCTCTGACCGCCGAGGCTCATCACCCTCAGCATCTCGTCGTGAGCCGCCTCGCCCTCGGCGGCCACCTCGCCCAGCTGTGCGGCGGCTCCGGCTAAATCATCGCCGATGAGCAGCTGCGCCATCCCGAGGTAAAAGCGACACATACGCGAGTTGGACTCGTCGCCGATTGCGTCGGCGAGGTCGCGTCCTTCTTGGGCGGCTGCGCGTATCCCGAGCGGGTCACCCGCGATGTGGGCGCCCCGCGCCTGCTCGGCGAGGATCTGGCTGAGCCGCCACTGATCGTCCACGGCACGGGCCAGGCCGATCGCTTCGGCGAAGCATCTCCGGGCCACCTCGGTGTGATAGCTCAGGCTGGCGGTACACCCGTAGGCGGTCAATGCCCGGGCCAGCAGGGCCGGGTCATCGACGTCTCGCGCGATCGCCACGGCCTGTTCGGCCTGATCCAGGCCGTCGGCGGCGCCCACATAGGTATCGAGAACGGCCTTGTCGGCGAGTGCTCGGGCTCGCACCGCGGCCGTCACCGCTGGGTGGTGCGCGTCGAGATCGGCGAGGGTGGTGTCGAACCAGGTCCGCCCTTCCTGGATGCGGCCCCGCGCCACCCACAGCGGCTGCAGCGAGGACGCCAGCGCCAACGCCGGCTCGATGTCGGAGTTTTCCCGGCTCCACCCGAACGCTGCGCGCAGGTTGTCGATCTCGATGTTGGCCTGCTCGAGGCGTTGCTCATAGTCACGGCCTGCCGGCGCGTCAAGCACGGCGGCCATCGCCGTGTAGTGGTCGCGGTGGCGCGCCCGCACGGCGTCGGCCTCTCCTGATTCGCTGAGTTTTTCCAGGGCGTATTGGCGCACTGTCTCCAACAGTCGGTAGCGGGTCCGCCCCCCAGTGTCGTCGGCGACCACCAGGGATTTGTCCACCAGCAGGGTGAGCAGATCCAGCACTTGAAAGCGCTCCACCTCACCACCGCTGGCGACCGTTTGGGCGGCGTCGAAGTCGAAGCCGCCCAGGAATGCGGCCAGTCGACGAAATAGCACTCGTTCGGGTTCGGTCAGCAAGGCATGCGACCAATCCACCGAGGCGCGCAGCGTCTGCTGGCGGCGCACCGCGGTGCGCGCCCCGCCGGTCAACAACCGGAACCGGTCATGCAGGCTGTCCAGGATCTCGGCCAGCGATAAAGCGCGCACCCGTGCTGCGGCGAGCTCGATCGCCAGCGGCAACCCATCGAGGCGCGCGCAGATTTCGGCCACGACTGCGGCGTTGTCGTCGGTGACGGTGAAGGCCGGGCGAGCGCGGCGGGCGCGGTCAGCGAACAGTTCGATGGCTTCATCGGTCAGCGACAGTGACGGCACCCGCCAGCTCACTTCGCCAGCCACACCGATCGGCTCACGACTCGTCGCAAGCAATGTCAATCCCGCCGCAGCGGCGAGCAGCGCATCGACCAGCGCCGCGCTCGCATCGAGCAGGTGCTCGCAGTTGTCCAGCACCACCAGCATCTGCCGGTCGGCGACAAAACGAATCAGGGTGTCCATGGTGGAGCGGCCGGGCTGATCGGGCAGCCCGAAAACGCGCGCCACAGTCAACGGCACCAACTCGGGGTCGGTGATCGGTGCCAGATCTACATACCAGATCCCTTGAGGGAACTGGCCGAATTCACTGGAAAGCTGGCCCGCGGTCTGGATCGCCAACCGGGTTTTACCCGCTCCACCGGCACCGGTCAACGTCAGCAACCGGTTCTGGGTCAGCAACTCGTGCACCTGGGAAAGCTCCGCTTGGCGCCCGACGAAACTGGTGAGCTGCACCGGAAGACGTTGGGAAATAACTGCTTTGGAGACGCGCAGCGGCGGGAAGTCGTTGACCAAATCGGGATGGGATAGCTGTATCACTCGCTCGGGGCGGGGCAGATCACGCAACGCATGGGCGCCCAGATCGGTCAGCCACGCGCCGGACGGGAGTCCGTCGAGCACCAGCGCTTCCGCAGCGCCCGATAACAAGGTCTGGCCCCCATGCCCCAGATCGCGCAGTCGCGCGGTGCGGTTGATGGTCGGGCCGGCGTAGTTGCCTTCATCGCGCAACTGAATCTCGCCGGTATGCACCCCGATGCGCAACCGGATTGGCGCCAACGGGGCGCGCTGCATCTCCAACGCCGCAGCGACCGCATCCGACGCGCGGGCGAACGCCGCCACGAAGCTGTCACCCTCGCCTTGCTCGACGGGGCGCACGCCGTCGTGGGTGGCAATGACCTCCGACACGACGCTGTTGAGCCGCGCGATCGCGGCCTTCATCTCCTTGGGCTGGCTCTCCCAGAGCCGCGTGGAGCCCTCGACGTCGGCCAACAGCAACGTCACGGTGCCCGTGGGTAACAGCCCACTCACGTCCAGTTCGCTCCAGTCCACCAGGGGCGTTTCCGCACGTGGATCGATGTCGCTCATGCTAGCCAGCATGCGGCCTGCAGGGACCGCAAAACATCAGCGCAAACGCGCAGATTTGCGGCCAACGCAATATACGACCCCTGCGGGCGCAGATCTACGCGCTGAGGCCGATGTTCTCCAGTCTCCTGGCACCGGAGAGTCGAGTGCGAGCGCTTGACCTGACGGATTCAGGTAGTGCACTACTCGTGTCCCCAGGGCTAGGCGCTGACACAGTTGGTTTCTCAGAAAGGTGCACTGCCATGCTTGAGGCGCTCGAATCGGCCGACCTCGGCAAACTGCCGCTGGCGCCGAAGAATCCGCTGCCCTATCGGCACCAGCTCAGGGCCCTTCGATCGCTGATCGATGGGTTCCAGGAGCTTTTCGATGCTGGCGGCCCCATCACCCGGATGGTGCTCGGACCCAAATGGCTTTTCCCGACGGCGGTTTTGATCGCCTCGCCGCAAGGCGCGCGGGACGTGCTGGGCCGCACCGACGAGATCGCCGACCGAGGAGGGGCGACGACCGCCATCGAGATGCGCCGGCTGATGGGCGGCAACTTGCTGGTCCTGCCGCACGAACAATGGCTGCCGCGGCGCCGCACCCTGCAGCCGATGTTCACCAAACTGCGGGTCCAGCGCTACGCCGGCCACATGGCGGCGGCGGCGCAGACGGTGGTCGACGGTTGGTGCAGCGGCGCGACCCTCGACCTGGACACCGAATGCCGTGCGCTTACCCTGCGGGCGCTTGGCCGCTCCGTGCTCGGGCTGGACCTCGACGCCCGGGCCGAGACCGTCGGGCCGGCGCTGCGCACCGCACTCTCGTGGGTCGCCGACCGTGGGACCCGGCCGGTGAATCTGCCGCAATGGGCGCCTACCCCCGGCCAGCGGCGGGCACGCAGGGCCAATGCGGCTCTGCATCAGTTGGCCGCCGAGATCCTCGCCGCGGTACGAGACGACCCCGCCAGGGACGCGCCGCTGGTGCGTGCATTGATCACGGCAGCCGATCCGCATACGGGCCAACCACTCTCGGACGACGACATCTGCCACGAACTGGTGTTGTTCATGCTCGCCGGCCACGACACCACATCGACGACTCTCTCTTACTCACTCTGGGCGCTCGGGCACCACCCCGAAATCCAAGAGCGAGTGTTCGATGAGGTCAGCGCACTTGGCGACCGGCCGCTGACACCCGACGACGTGCCCCGGCTCGGCCACACCGTGCGCGTGCTGCACGAGGCCCTGCGGCTGTGCCCGCCCGGTGCCGGAACGCCGCGCCTGCTCAGAAAGGATCTGACCGTCGAGGGCTACCGGCTGGAAGCCGGCACCGTGGCGGTGGTCAGCTTCTATGCCCTGCACCGAAACCCGCAACTGTGGGACGACCCGCTGACATTTGACCCGGATCGGTTCCTGCCGGAGCGCTCGCAGGGCCGCAGCCGCTGGCAGTACCTGCCGTTCGGCGGCGGACCTCGCTCATGCATCGGCGACCACTTCGCCATGCTGGAAGCCACCCTTGCTCTGGCCACGATCATTCGCGCCGCCCGGATCGAATCGCTTCATGACGATTTCCCCCTGGCCACACCGTTCACCGTCGTCGCCGCCGAGCCGATCGGTGCCCGTGTTCATCAGCGGACCTCAACCCGTGCCGGGTCTTGGAGCCACAATTCACCTATCGCGCAACGCTAGCGACGCTCAGGCGTGGCGGCCTGCTTCTTGGGCGAGTTGCACGCGCGAGGTCAGGCCGAGTTTGGCGTAGACGTGGGTAAGGTGGGTTTGCACGGTCCGGGGTGAGACGAAAAGCCTTGCGGCGATGTCATTGTTGGCCAAACCTTCGCCGACCAGCCGGACGACGTCGCGCTCGGTCGGCGTGAGTGAACCCCAGCCGCTGGTGGGGCGTTTGCGTTGGCCGCGGCCGCGTTGAGCGTAGGCGATCGCCTCCTCGGTGGACTGGGCGGCGCCCTCGGCCCACGCGGCATCAAAGTCGCTGTCGCCCATGGCGTCTCGCAACGCCGCCATCGAGGCCTCGCAGTCGGCGTCAAGGATCTTGAACCGCACCGCGCCAATGCGGAGCCGGATGGCGTGTGCCGCGCCGAAGAGGCGGGCGGCTTCGCGGTGACTGCCGGTCTCGCCCGCCAGAGCGGCCAGGCACTCGAGGACGTCGGGGATGAGCAGGTACGCCTTGATTCCGGCGGCGCACGTCAGGGCGTCGTGGGCGTCGCGTTCGGCCTGGTCTGGTTCACTTGCCGCGATCGCCACGCGAGCGCGCGCCGTGAGCGCCCATGTCAGCCACCAGCCGGTTGCAATCGAGACGGCCTCGTCGGCCCAACGACCGGCGGCAGCGAGATCCCCGTCTGCCAGCGCGGCCTCGGCATTCCACATGCGCACAAATAGCGCCGTGCTACCACTCACGACAGTCATGTGCTGGTTGGCGGCCTCGCGCGCCGCGTGCGCCGCTGCACGATCCCCGGCGGCCAGGGCCGCAGTTCCGACCACAGCGGGCCCAAATGCCGCGTACCTCTCGGAAAGCTTCGCGCCGCCCTCAAGTGTCGCCTCACCCGCCGCTCGGGCCGCGGCCGCCTCACCCCGGTATGCCAGTGCCAGGCTCTGGCCGGCGAGGCTGGTCACCCTCGAGATCTCGTCGTGAGCCGCCTCGGCCTCGGCGGCCACCTCGCCGAACTGTGTTACGGCTCCGGCTAAATCGCCGCTCATCATCTGCGCCGACCCGAGATTAAAGCGGCACTGGCGCGAGTTGAGCCTGTTACCGATCGCGTCGGCGAGGTCGCGTCCTTCTTCGGCAGCTGCGCGTACCGCGCGCGGGTCACCCGCGGTGTGGGCGCCCATCGCCTGCAGGGTGAGGATCTGGCTGAGCCGCCACTGATCGTCCACGGCACGGGCCAGGCCGATCGCCTCGGCGAAGCATTCCTGGGCTAGCGCGACGTTATAGCCCTGGTCGGCGATGAAGCCACAGGTGATCAGCGTCCGGGCCAGCAGGGCTGGGTCATCGAGTTCGCGGGCGATCGCCAGGGCTTGCTGAGCCTGATCGAGGCTGTCGGCGGTGTCCACCCGGATGGCGAGCAGGGGCCGGTCGGCAAGCGCCCGCGCCCGCACCGCGGGCGCCACCCCAAGGTGGTGAGCGTCGAGGTCGGCCAGGGCAGCGTCGAACCACACCAGCCCTTCCCGGATGCGGCCCCGCGCGAGCCACAGCGGCTGCAGCGACGACGCCAGCGCCAACGCCAGCTCGATAGCGGAGTTTTCCCGGCTCCACCCGAACGCGGCACGCAGGTTGTCGATCTCGGTGTCGGCCTGCTCGAGGCGCTGCTCGTAATCACGGCCTGCCGGCGCGTCAAGCACCGCGGCCAGCGCCGTGTAGTGGTCGCGGTGGCGTGCCCGCACGGCGTCGGCTTCGCCGGATTCGCCGAGTTTTTCCAGGGCGTACTGGCGCACCGTCTCCAGCAACCGGTAGCGGGTTCGGCCTCCGCTGTCGTCGGCGCCGACCAGGGACTTGTCGACTAGCAGGGTGAGCTGATCGAGCACCTGGTAGCGCTGCACGTCACCAGCGCCCGCGACCGTCTGGGCGGCGTCGAGGTCGAATCCGCCCAGAAATACCGCCAGCCGGCGAAACAACACCCGTTCCGGCTCGGTCAACAGGGCGTGTGACCAGTCCACCGAGGCGCGCAGGGTCTGTTGGCGGCGCACCGCGGTGCGCGCACCACCGGTCAACAGCCGGAACCGGTCATGCAGGCTCTCGAGGATCTCGGCCAGCGACAGCGCACGCACCCGCGCCGCGGCCAGCTCGATGGCCAGTGGCAAACCGTCGAGTCGGCGGCAGATCTCGGTCACCGCGGCAGCGTTGTCATCAGTGAGGGTGAAATCGGGGCGGGCATGGCGGGCCCGGTCGGTGAACAAGTCGATTGCTTGGCCGGGCAGCGACAGTGACGGCACCCGCCAGCTCACCTCACCCGCGACGCCGATCGCCTCACGGCTGGTGGCAAGCACGGTCAGCCGCGCCGCCCCACTCAGCACAGCGACAACCAGCTCGGCGCTGGCATCCAGCAGGTGTTCGCAGTTGTCCAGCACCACCAGCAGCTGACGGTCGCGAACGAAACGCAGCAGGCTTTCCATGGTGGAGCGGCCGGGTTGGTCGGGCAGCCCGAGTGCGCGAGCCACCGTGACGGGCACGAGCTCGGGGTCGGTGATTGGGGCCAGATCCACATACCACACGCCGTCGCCGAACTCGGGCGCCATTGTGGCCGCGACCTGCACCGCCAGCCGGGTCTTACCTACTCCGCCCGCACCGGTCAACGTCACCAATCGGTTCTCGCTCAGCAGCTCACGGACCTGGACCAGCTGCTCTTCGCGGCCAACGAAACTTGTCAACTGCACCGGAAGACGCTGGGAGACAGAAGTGTTCGACACGCGTAGTGGCGGGAACTCGTTCACAAGGTCGGGATGGCACAGCTGCGACACTCGTTCTGGACGGGGTAGATCGCGCAACGGGTGGACACCGAGATCGGTCAGCCACGCGTCGTCGGGAAGCCGGTCGAGGACCAGCGCTTCGGTGATGCCCGACAGCAGGGTTTGGCCGCCGTGGCCCAGGTCGCGTAGCCGTGCGGTGCGGTTGATGGTCGGGCCGGCGTAGTTGCCTTCATCGCGCAACTGAATCTCGCCGGTATGCACCCCGATCCGCAACCGGATCGGCGCCAACGGCGCACGCTGCAACTCGAGAGCAGCAGCCACCGCATCCGATGCGCGGGCGAACGCCGCCACGAAGCTGTCACCCTCACCCTGCTCGACCGGGCGCACGCCGCCGTGGACGGCGATGGTCGCCGATACCGTCTGATTCAGCCGCCCAAGGGCCGCCGTCATCTCGTCGGGCTGGGTTTCCCAGAGCCGCGTGGAGCCCTCGACGTCA